>Ga0302293_10000852_pt1 | contig 15697 bp, 15 predicted proteins | sample III_Fen_N2_2_FD_198758 | JGI IMG/M metagenome (GOLD analysis project Ga0302293, IMG submission 198758) | Peat permafrost microbial communities from Stordalen Mire near Abisko, Sweden - III_Fen_N2_2 | ecosystem: Environmental > Terrestrial > Soil > Wetlands > Permafrost | place: Sweden: Abisko...
TGACGTTGGCAAGATTGACTACCTCCTTAACACGGATATCCTGGACGTCAGTCGTAGACATAAGGGATATCAGAGCATCCTCGATTTTCTCCTTGGTAGTCTTCTTGTCGTTCATCAAAATTCTCTCCTATAAGTCATTAATAAGGGATATCGGCTCTTTTTCGAAAATAGCATGTCCGGAAAGCTTGGTCAGCAGCATATTGAAAGGCCGCCTCGCCGCGCAAGCAACTGCGTGATTGTCGTAAATAACCGATTGTGTCGCCCATTCATTATTCGTCAGAACAGAGAAACTTTCGAGCGGCATGGATAGACCTCGTCCGTCTGCCTTGATTACACTTTCCTTCCGGGTCCAAAGCAAAAAGAACCGTTTATCCTCATCCTCTTCCGCCATCCAAGCCTGTTCATCCGGTGTAAAAAACCGTTTTGCCACATTCAGATTGGCAGGGCCAAGGGGCTCCACATCCAAACCGACAGGTACCTCGGACAATGCAAGTGCTGCAAACCTTCCGCCATGCGATAGGCTGAAGGATATCTTTCCGGATATAAGATAAGGCTTGCCATTTGTTGTGTACCCGATCTCGTCATCATGACGAACGCCGAGTACCGCCCTCAGCAGTAAGCCACCAGCGATGCAATGTATACGATCCTCCTGGCATTTAAGGGTTTCTGCCTGTCTTCTGCGATTCGGCGTAATAAGGGACAGACCATAATCATCGTACGTATTAAGTGCAAAAATATCCATCAAATATATCTGAATAGTATTCTGAGCCAAGCAATTGCCTTCCTTCATTTTCGTCATGTATAAATAACTGATAACAACTACAAAGAACAAGATGCCTGGTTGAATGGAAGATAGAGGTATAATCATGGGGCTACTATAACTTGTTCTAAAAGTATGATATATAGTATAGCTTTTGTTGTCAATAGTGAAGTTGTGTTTTGCTTCATACGCTATTTTGTGGATATATAACAATCGCAACGGAGATGAATACATGCGAAACTTCGACGGCCTAAATATCCTGCACCGATTTCGCAAGGAGCACCAGCGAAGAGAGACATTAGCCGAGTAAATCATTTAGTAAGCCCTGATTAAAACGTGAAATCCGTTGTTTCTTCTACAATGCCAAAGGAGCCAGGTTTTTTCTTTTTGCCCTGGAAAATTGGCCGGTGTTTGTATAGTGACAAAAAAGACAAAAATGTCAACATTGTGGAGCAATTTGAGATACGCGGAATACAAAAGTGTACTGGCTCGAAACGCATTTAAATGATAATATTAAAACACAAGTTGGAAATATCCAACAAATATGTACAGGTCAAATGGAGGTAAATTGTCAGATTAGGAAAACACAGCAATGATACATCCCTATTAGGCAAGACGCGCCCGAATATGTAATCCCTAGCCAATTCTTTATGAGGCTGTATAAACACCAACAAAAATAAGCATAAAGGAGTTTGTCAAATGTCTAAGTACCCAAATTTATTTAGCCCAGTGGTGATCAGAAACCACACCTATCGCAATCGGCTCATCGCCGGTCCGACAATGTTTGCCGCGGGGGCATTTATTGATTTTTATGGAGAAGGCGTATACCGCATGGTAGAGCGCAGAGCACAGGGAGGCTTCGCTGCGGTAGCAACAGGCGAGATCAACCTCAATTGCGAAGAAGGCGATGTTCTGTTAGCAATACCGCTAGAGTACGATAAACGAGAAGGCCCGTTCTTCGAGGGTTTTAAAGAGTATGCCAGCCGTATCAAAAAGCACGGCGCAATCGCGATGATTGAGCTTGGCCACGATCTCGCTTATGCGGAAGTAAAACCGCCTTATCATCCAGTAGGACCCATGGCCTTCACCAGAGAGGACGGCGCTGAGGTTCAGGCGATGGACGAAGAAATCATGGAAAAGATCGCAAACGACTATATTCGCGCAACGAAATTTATGATGGCCGCGGGCTTTGACGGGATACTTCTGCACGGAGGACATGGTTTCATATTTCAGGAATTCATCTCACCCTATTTTAATAAAAGAACTGATGAATATGGCGGAAGCATGGAAAACAGAGCCCGTTTTCCAATTCGTATAATAGACGCCGTGCGAGCTGCCGGCGGTGAGAACATGCTGATAGAGATGCGTATGAGCGCGGAGGATGGACTGCCGGGCGGAATGACAATCGATGACATGGCGGAGTTCTGCAAAATCATCGACGGTAAAGTGGATATCATTCATATTTCCAACGGGCTGAAGTGGATTGGCAACCGGACGCATATGATGACGAGCATGTATGATGCACACGGTTTCAATGCTCCATATGCCGAAAAAATCAAGAAAGTCGTTACAAAATCCAAGGTGGGCGTCATAGGAGGAATCAACGATCCGGATATGGCGGAGGATATAATCGCTTCAGGAAAGGCTGACTTTGTCATACTGGGACGTGAGTGCTTTGCCGATCCGGAATTTCCCAATAAGGCTGCGAACGGTCAAGAGGATCTGATTAGACGGTGCGTACGCTGCTGCCACTGCTATACAGGAGCATACAGAGAACATGAAACAGAAATGGATATGGCAAAATTTGTGGAAATTGCTTTGGGCAAAATGGGCCAAACGGTTGGAACATGCGCTATTAATCCTGTGTCGAATTTCCATATTGACCCGGAAAAGTATCCTGTTCCAACCGGCAGCCGCAATGTGCTTGTTGTCGGAGGCGGAGTGGCCGGTATGCAGGCGGCGATTACAGCAAGCGACAGAGGACACAAAGTTACCCTTGCGGAAAAATCCGGAGTTTTAGGCGGTATACTTAACTTTACGGATTTTGATGAATTTAAGATAGATTTGCGCGATTTCAAAAATGAGATTATACGCGAGGTACATTCGAAGAATATTAAGGTTCTGCTGAATACACCGGTTACTGCTGATTTCATTAAGGAATCCCAATACGACGCAATCATTATCGCGGTAGGTGCAAGCCCTGTGGTCCCGCGGATAGAAGGAATTGAGACGGCTATGGGCGCATTGGATCTGTACCGTAATATGGATAAGGTCGGAAAAAGGGTCGTTATGATCGGCGGTGGTCTTGTGGGCTGTGAAACAGGTCTCAGCCTCGCCAAAAACGGCTGTGATGTAACAGTTATTGAAATGCTTGACAGAATCGCTCCTGAAGCATATGCAATGCCAAGAGTGGCCCTGCTGGACCAGATGGACAAGTACGGGATGCACCAGCTGCTTGGACATAAATGCCTGTCGATCCGTCCGGACGGTGTGAAGGTCACTGACTGCAGCGGAAATGAGACGTTCCTGGAAGCCGACACGGTATGCTATTGCGTAGGCATGAAGTCAAATACCGATATCTCCGCCTCACTTAAAGAAGCTGCTGGAAATATCCCAGTGTACGAAGTCGGAGATTGCAGCTGCGTAGGCAAGATAGCCACTGCCACCGAAGCGGCCTTTAAAGCGGCATTGGAAATCGTTTGAGATGATTCAAAATACAATATGAAATAAAAATGTATTTTCTTTGAAGGAGAAAAAGTATGGTTAAACTAGGCAAATACAGCAGAAGTGTGTCCATAATCGGTGTTGGATGCACACCATTCATGTATGTTTTAGACAGTCCTGAAACGGAGGGCCTGACTGAGGGCGAACTTTTCGGATATGCTGCTCTGGATGCCATGAAGGATGCAGGCATTGAAGCTAAAGATGTGGATTTTTATTTCCATGGGCAGGCAAGCCCTACAATGGGATCGGAGTACATAACGCCAAATATGCAGGTGGCTGATTGGTTCGGCATGCGTGGAAAAGCGTCAATACACCATTCGGAAGCTTGTTGTACAGGCTATCTGGCTCTGGAGCAGGCAGTCAACGCCGTGGCATCCGGTAAATATAATATTGTCCTTTCCGGCTGCGTCGACATGGCAGACAGCCGGCCGGTTGCCGACATGCCAGCGCATAAACGCAGAAAGTTTTCTTTTGAAGAGTTCGTATACTCAACGAAGTTCATTTACGACAGGGCTTATACCAGATCGTTGGATGCTGGCACGGTCATCGCGTTTGATGACGCAGCGGCGCAGTATGCAAGAGAGAACCACCTGACGGATGAGCAGATGGATGACGTCCTGAATGCGATGTCCATCAACAACCGCAGGAACGCGGCCAAGCATCCTCTGGCTCTCATGAAGCAGGAGTTCAAGGATATTGCGAAAGAAAACGGCTTTGACGACGTTATGGATTACATGCGTTCTCCCTATAATCCCCGCATGTCCGAATATCTACGTGTCAGCGGCGTTGAACTAAAATGCGATGGCGCGGCAGCACTTATAGTCTGCCCCACTGAGATAGCAAGACAATTCACGAAGAATCCAATTGAAGTCCTAGCTATCGGCAGCGCAGCGTATGAAGGCTCACAATGCCATCTCGAAGCACGGGGCACGGCAGAAGCCGTCCGACAGGCCTACGAGGTTAGCGGAGTTAAACCTGAAGAAATCGATCTCTTCTACGCCAACGACTTCATTATCACATCACACCTGATATCTGCAGAGATTGCCGGCTATCTGCCCAAGGGCGAGGGATGGAGATACATCCTCGACGGACGAACGGCTTATGACGGCGACAAGCCTATCAATACAAATGGCGGACGCACGTCCTTTGGACATGCTCATGCGGCATCAGGCGTCGCTGATATATATGAGGCAGTCAACCAGATGCGCGGGCTGTGCGGAGAGAGGCAGGTCAAAAAACTTCCGAGAACCGTGATGCTGAGGGGATTCGGGGGCGGCCAAAATCTTGCCTCCATTATACTCAGAACATTGCAGTGAGGGAGGGGTTATTATGAAAATGGAACGTATTGTAAAGAGGTTTTACGATTCCCTCGAAGAGGGCAAGATGATGGGGCGTAAGTGCCAGCGCTGCGGAGCCGTGGAGTTTCCTCCGGTTATAGCCTGCAACACCTGCTCCAGTACGGATATGGAATGGGTAGAGATCAGCGGTAGGGGCAGGCTGTTTGATTTTGTCCTCCCCGGAGTTCTGTCTTCAAAACCGCAAAACGAGGTGCTGCAGCCGTATTGCTATGCCTGTGTGGAGCTGGAGGAAGGCTCAAAGTTCAATGCCATTGTTTGCGGTGTCTCAAAAAATAACAAGCAGGATATCATAAGCAAACTGCAGAATAATCTGCCGGTTCCGATCAAAGCCAGAATCATTCAGAGAGAAGGCTATAAGACGGTAGTGTTTGATCTCGTAACAGATTGACGCGAGACCGTGTGAAAAAGGAGAAAATATATGGACAAACAAGAAGTTGAGAATAAGGTGCTGGAGTGTTTCGCTATTACTTACAACAAAGACGTCGGCACGCTGAAAAGAGAGACACTCATAAGTGAGGAACTTTCGTCGAAGTCGATCTTCATGGTCAGTCTGGTTGCTCTGGTTGAAAACAAGCTGGATATACTGGTTTCGCTCCAAGTTGCAAGCAAGATGAAGACAATCGGAGATATGGTGGACAAAGTTTACGAAATGATGGGGTAACCCTTCAGCGAAGCAGATTGGAGAAACTATGGATATCCTTGAATACGTATTTGACAAAGCGAAGGAAGACCCGCAGCGGATTGTTTTTCCGGAGGCATCAAATGAGAAGATGCTGCTGGCAGCTCATGAAGCCGCGAACAAGGGCTACATCGTCCCTATTTTGATTGGTGAGAAAACAGCGAAAGAAAACTGTGCTCGGCTCGGTCTGGATGACAGTCTGTTCACCTATGTAAACATCGATGACGAATCGTACCGCGACACTCTGATTAAACGGTATACGAATATGCCGGGTACCATTTTAGAAGCAAAACCGCTTACGCGCCGAATGGCGGATCCGCTCAATTTCGCGCTGGTGATGGAGGCGGTGGGCGAGGCTGACTGCACGTTTGCCGGTATCGAGTACACAACAGCGGAGGTAATATTTGCGGGGCAGTCGATCGTCGGATTTGCCGAGGGTATCACGACCATCTCAAGTGTTGGCATATTCAATATACCCGGCTACGCCGGAAGTGAGGGGACCCTACTCGCTTTCGGTGACAGTGCCGTCTGCACGGATCCGGATGCAGAACAGCTGGCGAATATCGCGATTTCGGCGTGTGATACCGTCAAATCGCTTTTAGGTTGGGACGCTCGCTGCGCATTGCTGTCGTATTCGACTCAAGGCAGCGGTGAAGGCCCGATGGTGGACAAGGTGATTCAGGCATTAAAAATAGCAAATGAATTACGGCCAGAGCTAGCTATTGACGGCGAATTCCAGCTGGATGCAGCTATCAACCCCGAAGTAGCCAAAAAGAAGGTCAAGCGAGACAGCATCGTCGCGGGCCGTGCCAATATTATTATCTGGCCGGACCTGAATGTCGGCAATGTCGGCGTTAAGCTCGTAACGCAATTTGCACGCGCCGATGCTTACGGTCCGATGCTGCAGGGTTTCAGGAAGATTGTGTGCGACTGTTCCCGCGGTGCGCCCGTGTCAGAGCTCGTCGGTAACATTGCCTTTTCAGCCGTTCGCGCTTCAAATCTGAAAAAATTAGAATAAACTCCATCGCCTGTTTGGGTGCAGCGTCGGAACGTGTTTTATGAATCGTTTGCCAACCGCATCCCCGGTGTTTTTACGCCGGGGATGCGCTATATGTACTGCTTTCGAAATTTTCGCTGGAGCGGGAGAGCGGCTTTATAGAAGGCACAGTATGATGTGAGGCAACATGCCGCCAATAAATATGAAGAGGTATTTTTAATGAAAAAGGATTATAAGGTTTTTATAATAAATCCCGGTTCAACGTCGACTAAGATCGCTTTGTTTGAAGGGGATAACAGGATATTTCAGGAAAATTTGGATCATGATGTTGAAGTATTGAAAGGATTTAAAGAAATCTCCGATCAGTTGCCGTTTCGCATGGAAGCAATCCGTAAGTCGCTGAAGGATAACTGCATTTCTCTCGAAGGCATTGATGCCTTTGCTGCACGAAGCGGCGGTCTTGTATCCGTAGAAGGGGGAGTATATGCCGCCAATGAGAAGCTTCTCGAGCATACTCGCGCCTGCTTTACGGCAAAACACCCCAATACGCTCGGACCTCAGATTGCCGCCGAGCTACGGAAAGAATACGGCGGACAGATATTCTGCGTCAATCCGCCGGACGTTGACGAGCTGGACGACGTCGAACGCGTTTGCGGATTCCATGAGCTCTCACGCCAGGGTAAGGGGCATACGTTAAACCAAAAAGAAAACTGCATCCGGTACGCCGCTTCTCAAGGTAAAAAATACGAGGAAATGAATCTGATCTGCTGTCATATAGGCGGCGGAGTGTCAATAGCAGCTCATCGGCAAGGAAAGTTTTTCTGCGTCAACGATGCCGTCAACGGTGACGGGCCGATGGCACCGACGCGCTCTGGCTGGCTCCCGGCAGTAGATCTGGTGAAAATGTGTTTCTCCGGTCTATATACCGAACGCGAACTTTATGACCGCATAACGAAGACGGGAGGTCTGTCCGATCATCTGGGCACCACTGATGTACGTGAAATTGTCAGTCGTATTAATAGCGGGGACCGTTACGCAAAACTTATTTATGAGGCGTTTATTTACCAGATTGCAAAGGCCGTCGGTGGTTGCGCTGCGGCACTTAAGGGCAAGGTCGACGCAATTATCCTGACAGGAGGGATTGCTCATGACCAGTACCTTGTATCCCAACTAACGGCGTATGTATCCTGGATCGCGCCCATATCTGTACAGGCAGGCGAGTTCGAGATGGAAGCTCTAGCAGCAGGGGCAATACGGGTGCTCTGCGGCGAAGAGCAGCTGAAGGTGTACACCGGTATCCCAATCTGGCATAACTTCGACAGCTATAAAAATTAGTCACGGTTAAATGGCTATGTGCGAGCTAGCACCTACGGCCTCAAATGTGGTTTGATGCCGTTATCCCTAGTTTGAAGGGGTAATTACATCAAATAAAAGATGATCTGTGCTCAATTTGATATAAGCTGGTAAGTACATAAGGAAATACCGGTATCCTGAAATGGAAAGGTTTTGAGGAGTAAAATGATGAGTCTTACAAAGAAAAGATGGGTTGTTCTCGCAGCATCGTGCTTGATTAACTTGTGTATTGGATCCCTGTATGCATGGAGCGTGTTTGCTTCTCCCATGGCTGAATATCTCAGCAAAGTAACAGAGAGCAAAATAACAAGCCTTACGATCGTATTTACGATTGCAAATGTCGTAGGCCCTATAACAATGATAACCGGGGGTTTCATCAACGATAAAATAGGCCCGAAATGGGTTATTTTTGCCGGAGGTTTGCTTTTTGGCACTGGAATGATAATGTCCGGATTTTCAAAAAGCGTCGGCATGCTTATTGTTTCATACGGGCTCTGTGTCGGGCTTGCGGTCGGGATGGTTTACGGATGCACTATTGCAAACTCCGTAAAGTTCTTTCCAGATAAGCGAGGGCTGGCCGGAGGAATTGCAACCGCATCATATGGCATAAGTTCAGTTCTTGTGCCTTTGATTGCAAATGTGCTGATAAGTCATTTGGGTGTTACTGTGGCGTTCAAATTCCTCGGCGCTGCAATGATGCTTATTATTTGTATAGCTGCATGTTTCATTACCACATGCCCTAAAGGTTTTGTCCCAGAAGGATATTTAATTCAGGAAAACCTGGGTTCCGTGACAAGCGGAAAAAACTGGGAAGGTATGCTTAAAGATCCTGTTTTCTACGTCATGCTTCTTATGCTTTGCTGCGGCGCTTTTTCTGGATTGATGATAACATCGCAGGCATCCCCAATTGCACAGAATATGATCCGAATGAGCGTGACAGAGGCGGCCACCGCCGTGTCAGTGCTTGCTTTGTTCAACACCGGGGGGCGAATACTCGCTGGATATGCCTCGGATAAAATCGGCGCAATTAATACGCTACGTGCAATTTTTTTAATTGCTATTTGCGGGTCGCTGACACTATATTTCTGCAAGGCTGAGAGTACAGCACTTTTCTATATTGGACTTTGTATTGTCGGGTTGTCTTTCGGTTCAACTATGGGAATTTTCCCGGGCTTTACAGCTGTACAGTTTGGAGCCCAGCATAATAGTGTTAATTACGGCATAATGTTCATTGGATTTGCCTTGGCTGGCTTTTTCGGACCGACGATAATGAGCAAGGTTTATTCGAATAATGGAGCATATCAGGGAGCGTTTATTATTGCCGTGGTAATCGCGGCAGCAGGATTTGCCCTCAGTTTTGTTTACAAATGGGCAAAAAGAAAAAAACAAGTGGTGGAAAATTAATAGTTAAATACGATTAATTTGAAACTACTCTGAACTTTATTATGTCCTTTTGTGTAGCAATTGTAGTTGCGCTGCTAACACATTACAATCGAATAGGAAATTGGCTAGATCAAAAATGAGAATAGTATGTTACTGAGTTGGATGTTACATATTAAGTAAATAAAGTCTACAAGAAGGTTGCTGTAAGCATATTCATAGGAAAGTTTACGTGCATATTATTTGATTGAGGATTAAATTTGTCAATCATAAGCAAGGCAGAGTCCCTATTTTCTGCCTGTAAGTTTACTATTAAATCCACAGTCATTCAGTATCCCACCTTTCAATTGGGAAAGAGATGGGACACCTTTTTTGTAAACTAAGATTGGACAAAATTCATTATTTTTGCATATGTGTTAACCTTCTTATAAAAAGAGATAGCAGAAGTTTGCAGCATTAGACTGTAATCCCTGCTTTTTCTTTTTTTGCACAGTGATTTTTAAATTATTTCCTTCTGCTAAGAAAACAACTATATGCAAGAACCGCAACATATATTGATGCATAATGCATTAATTGGAATAATTATTGCATTATGTCAGCAAGGTTGTTTTTCGTTAATGGTTTGTATTCTGTCGGAAAACAAAATTCTTAATAAGAGCACTTGCCGACAAATTATAAGCTGATCAGTCCGCAAGCAAAAAAATTACAAAGTGTATAGGGCAAACCTGTTTAAAGACAGGGACGCAAAGCCATAGGGTCTAAGGCGCTAAAATGCGCTATGACAGCCTGGTTGCCGAAATTGCAAGCAAACGCCTGCCCAAATGAAGGGCAGGCGTTTGCTTTGTTAACTTTTGCTTTTATGGCTGAGTATTCTTGGCTACTTAAGGCATGGCTTTTGTTCTTTGCTCCCAGCGAAAGAGACACTTATATGAAAATTCAAGTTTCAGGGAGATTGAACGATAGACGGAGCTACAAGCTGAGCAACAACGGTTACTCAAATGCTTATTCGACATTAAATATTGTTTTTGTAAATATTACATATCTTTTCTCTGCAAAATGCGCAAAATCGCCATTCCCAAACGGGATAGAAGCGAAAGGGGAAGAACGCCGTCTCCCACGGTTCGGGAGGGAGGTGAACTACTCTTGGAGCTTACACAATCCCAGAAGAAAACCGTCAGACATCAATTTGACAGCTTTTGCAGAAAGGTACTGCGCGAGGAAGCCCGTGATTACATACGAGAAAGAAAAAGGCTGGCCGAGCGTGAGGTGCCCTTATCAGAGCTGTCCGATGAACAGATGGAGCGGTTATTTGTGCTGGATGAATATCTGTCAGAACAGAACTACTTTGATGTTCAGGGCTATCATATCATTATTCGGGACGACAGACTTGCGGAGGCATTGTCCTCGTTGTCTGATGAAAAGCGAGAAATCGTACTTTTGTCTTACTTTCTTGATATGAATGACCGGGAAATTGGAGAAAAGCTGAATATGGTGCGGTATACCGTACAGCGCAGGCGGACAAGCTCTATCGCGGAAATAAGGAAAAGAATGGAGGTCAACAACAATGACGATGAATCCGACTAAAACGGTTTCCTCTTTGCTACCTTACACTACCATTGAAGCAGCCGCATCTGGCAATGTGGATGCGATCAATGCCGTGCTGAAGCACTACGAGCGGTATATTGCGGCTCTTGCCACAAGGACACTCTACGATGAGAACGGCAATCCGCATCTTTGTGTTGATGAGGAAATGAAGCGTAGGTTGGAAACCAAGCTAATTACTAAAATCCTAAGTTTTGACGTTCAAAAAATAGCATAGCACCACAGCCCACACAGGAGCGTGCTCCCCTTTCAACACTCCTGTGTTGGACTTGTTTGCGCCTCCATGAGGAAAGGCCTCTTTTAATAAAAAGAGCTTTCTCGGCTGATATACAGCTTTATTTCTTTTTGACAACGCGCCATGCGCTTTATATGCATATAAATTCAATTGTAAGGAGGCAAATTATGGCTTCAAATAAAACCACACAGAATGCGCCTGAAATCATCCCCATACTAAAAACGGTGGAACAAATGAGTCTAATTAGCGGTATTGGTGAAAACAAATTACGAGAACTGATGGATAAAGGTGAAATCGAATATGTCCAAAACGGAAACCGCCGCCTGCTAGAGGACTCCGCTATATGGGATTGGTACAATAGGAATAAAGTTCCGGTTAATAGACCGTAAGGAGGCTTATTGATGTCAGTTGCTGCACGCCAAGTTAAAAATAAACGCAATGCGGACGGCAAATCTACGGGTAGAGCCGGAACTGTATATGATGTCAGCATTGGATATAAAACAGCTGAAGGCTATAAGACTTATGGAAAGCGCGGCTTTGTAACAAAACAGGAAGCTCTTAAGCATGAGGCTGAAATGAAAACAAAGCTCACAGCTCCAGGATTTCAGCAGATGGATATGATAAATTCCAAGCAAACAGTCAAAGAGTATATGGAAACATGGGTTGAAGTACACGGTAAGGCAAATCTCCGCCCAAGCACTTTTGCCAGTTACAAGGGATATATTCGTAATTATATTGTTCCGGCTTTTGGTCAGGTGCAACTCAAACAACTTACTCCGGCCATGATTGATGCCCTTATACAAAGTATGTTTGACAAAGGGCTTTCTCAGAGTTCTGCGAGATATGTGCAGCGCGTTTTAAGTGTGGCACTTGAGCACGCTAGAAAATATCATTACATAGAAACCAACCCGGCGCGTGATATAATTACTCGCTTTGGTAAACAGGGCAAAACACCCGACCCATATACAGTTTCTCAGATGCAGCAACTTCTTTCACTTGTTGCTGGTACTCAGTGGGATATGCCAATCGTACTTGGAGGGTTATATGGATTACGCATTAGTGAAATTCTAGGACTACGATGGAGTAATGTGGATACGCAAGCTGGTATATTTCATGTAGTCGAACAACTACCGTTCGGACTACCGGCTGGAACAATGACAGTTTCTAAAATGGCCCCGGTCAAATCGGATGAGCGCGACCTACCTATAACCGATGTTGCAAGACAATACTTTGAAAGACAGATGGCTTCGCAAGCTCGTCAAAAAGAATTAGCAAGTCTTGGCGGTGGAGTATATTTTGATAATGACCTTGTTGTTGCAAAACCCAATGGTGCTCCGTGCCGCCGTGAATCTGTCTCTGCTGATTTCGGTCAGATGCTTCGCCGTTTAGAACTTCCACACATCCGTTTTCATGATTTGAGACATTCCGCAGCAACTAATATGCACGAGCTTACTGGTGATTTTTATACTGTTGGAAAGATTCTCGGACATAGCCTAAAAGGTGTGGGAATCCAACTTGGTATTTCTACCAGTCTTGAAGCAACTACGGCACAGTATGTAGACGTCCGAATAGACAGGAAAGCCGTTGTTCTTAATACATACCACAATGCAATCCAGCCAGAAAAAAATGTGCAGGTAGAGAAGTCAAACAAGAAAAGAAACCGGGAACAGGAACGCTGAAATATGGATGGCCTTGTACTTCGGAACGGAAGGAAATGCGTATCTCAAAACGCTCTGCACCAAAAGATCCTTGAAAACATGGAGTATTCAAGGAATTCAGCTTTGTTCCCAACATGCAGACATAAAAAAGAACGCGCTGCAAAATTTTCATTTACAACGCGCCTTTGAATATATCTGAGCAGTGAACAATGCGCCTGAAATCAGCCTAATCCCTCCAGGGCCACTTCTTTTCGGAATAACAAAGCTCGATTACTTCATCGTTAGGCCCGCGAACGAAAGCGCCGGCGCAATATGTTTTAGGTTCACCGTTGAGAACAATATCCCATGTGATTGGCTTCATTACACTTGCTCCTGCGGCGACCATGCGGTTAAACTGACCCTGAAGATCGTCGCACTCAATGGCGATATGCCCCCATCTCGCGTCTTTTTCAGGTCCGACAGGGACATCCGATTCCCAAACCTCAAGTTCCAAACCATTGCCAAGACTGACCATGTGTAGCTTGTGTCCGTCAATTTCAAATGGGTAGGATACTTTTGCGTTATCGAACGAATCTGAATAAAACTTAATCGTCCTTTCAATATTTGTGCTGGTAAGAAGCACATGAAAAAGGCCTTTTGTCATAAAAAAATCTCCGTTCTGTTTTTTAAGATTGTCTGTACAATTATTTCTTCATTCAAAACAACAACAGAAGCCGCAATCGGATGACCCGGTTGCAGCCTCTGAAATAATCTTGAAAGCCTGGATTGCGGTACTTACAGGATGTTCATCGCCGCGATATATCCTTCGCGGACAGCTTCGAAAACCTTGGCTGCCCGAATGCAGTCACCAACCTCATAGACCGGAATGTCCTTGAAGGCGGAGTGAAGCTCCTCGGCCTCGACTTTATTCGCCTTCATGCCAAGAGCAAAGACTACAGTATCCGCAGGGATAAACTCTTCCTTGCCATCGGCGTTTGCGACAGTAACGCCGTTTTTCTCAATAGAAGTGCATTTTAAGCTTGTTCTGTAGGTCAACATCCGATCCATCTGTTCAACCAGAGCGATCCGGTGCATCGGATATGAATCGGGAGCTACCTTGTCAAGCAGTTCTATTATGGTGACATCACGCCCGTTTTTGGCGAGATTCAAGCCTGCTTCGCATCCAACAAGTCCGCCGCCCACCATGACGACTTTCTTCCCGACATTACTGATATCCGCATAAGTGTCAAGCGCTTTCATGGCATTTTCGATGCCTTTGATCGGCGGGACAACGGGGCTAGAGCCAACGGCGATGATTACGGCATCAGCTCCGAAAGCCGCAATATCTGCTGATGTGAATTCCTTGCCAAGGACGACATTAATGTCTCGCTCTTTGACACGGCGAATCAGGACGTCCTTAAATTCGCGCAGGTCTACCTTGAAAAAATCCGTATCTGTGAATTTCAAAAGTCCGCCCAGCGAATCGGTCTTTTCCACCAGCGTCACCTTATGGCCTCTGTCGAAAGCCGTTACAGCAGCCTGCATCCCGCCGATACCGCCGCCGATGACAAGCACATTTCTGGAGCCAGTTGGTTTGCTGTCCAGCACTTCTCTATTGAAGAAGAATGAGACCGGATTGACCGTGCAGCCAAAGTATTTCGCGATATCCGCCAGTTCAACGCCCTCGAGCGGTCCGGGGAAGCACTTGAAGCAGCGTAGGCAGGGGTTGATGTCCCACCCCATATCTGCCTCAGCTTTTTTTGCAAAATCGGGGTCGGCGGATAGCTGTCTTCCTAACGCAACGAAATCACATTTGCCTTGAGCAATCAGCTTTTCGGCAAACTCGGGGCTGTTGATACCACCCACAACAACAACAGGAACCTTCACCGCTTTTTTTAAGGCGGCAGACATGTCCGCATTCAAGCCGTGCGGATGGAAGAGAGAAGAGAACTCACCGCTGAGAATCGGATTACGGTAAACACCGACGGACATATGCATCAGGTCTACATATGGCTCAGCCATTTTGCAAAACTCAACTGTCTCATCAATACCCATGCCGTTTTCTTCACATTCATCGCCGCTGATTCGAATTTCAATGATGAAATCCTCGCCCATAGCTTCACGGACGCTCTTAAGTAGAGCCAGCGGGAAACGGGATCTATTTTCAAGTGAACCGCCGTATTCGTCAGTTCTTTTGTTCGTTCTGGACGACAGGAATTGATGGAGCAGCCAGCCGTGGCCGACATGGATCATTATACCGTCTACTCCGGCCTCTTTAAAGAACTTGGCGGCTGTGATGAAATGCTCGGTCACTTCCAACATCTTCGCTTCGTCCATCGCATAGATTTCCATGCCATCAGGTCGGACATAACCCATCGGCCCAATTCCATACTCAACGCCAGGGATTTTCTCAACCGATTCACCGCAATGGGAAAGTTCAATCATGCTGATCGCGCCCTGAGACTTGATATAGGAAATCAGGTCGTTAAACTTTGCCATTGCCGGATCGTTGAAATTTGTATAATCAATGGGTGGGAATGGCTCTCGGCTTGCGCCGACAAAGTCGACGGGAGTTTCACCGATGGTAACTTGCGCACAGCCGCCCGAAGCGCGTGTGCGCATGCCTTGCTGCAAAACATCGCTAAGATACGGAACATTAATAAAAGCTCCGTTATAAATCGGAGAAGCAACAATTCTATTTTTATATGTGTGCGTTCCGACTTTCATTGGAGAAAACAAATTTGGATATTTTTGATTCATAAATTCTGCCCTTTCAACTTGTGTATTTATTTCGCTATGTATAAAGCGTCTGCGCATAAAAATGCGTTCACTATTATAGTTTCACGCTTTGTTTTACATTATACGATTCATCGTAGTCGTTGCATATGTATCCAACATCCAAAGTTTATTGGGAAATTGTTTATATCACACAATTGCCAATAAGAGCGTTAGTTTTGTTCTAATGTTTTATA
>Ga0302293_10000854_pt1 | contig 15689 bp, 6 predicted proteins | sample III_Fen_N2_2_FD_198758 | JGI IMG/M metagenome (GOLD analysis project Ga0302293, IMG submission 198758) | Peat permafrost microbial communities from Stordalen Mire near Abisko, Sweden - III_Fen_N2_2 | ecosystem: Environmental > Terrestrial > Soil > Wetlands > Permafrost | place: Sweden: Abisko...
GTCGGCGCATCGTTCACAGGCGTAACCGTCATGGCGATGGTCTTGGTCACGGTAGCGCCTGTGGTGTCCGTCGCGGTCAGGGTGATATTCACCGTGCCGCTGCGGTCAGGCTCGGGGGTCACAGTCAGCGTGCGGTTGCTTCCGCTTCCGGTGAGCGCCATATTTGCTTTTTTAAGCAGCGCCGTATTGCCTGTATCATAAGCAAGGGTCAGGGCACTGGCTGCATCTTCCACATCGGTCACGGTAAAGGTATAGCCGTATGGCGTATCCTCATTGGTCGTAAACGCCGCGTCGCCCGTGATCACGGGCACATCGTTGACCGGCGTTACGGTAATGGTGAACGTCTGCGTTGCGGAGGTGTTGGTACCGTCGCCGCTGTCCGCGACATTCAGAGTAAGCGTCGCCGTGCCATTAGCGTCCGGCGCCGGCGTATAGGTAAGCGTGCCCTCCGGCGAAATGGCCGGAGCACCGCCAGCCGCGAAAAGGGCCGGGTTGGAGTTGTCCACAACCGTAAAGGTCAGCGTCTGCGCGGCTTCGTTTGCCGGGCCTGCGCTCTTGGCGGCAATCCAATCCACAACGGTCTGGGTGCCACAGTCCTCCGCGACGGTCTGATTCGCGCCCACCGTAAAGGAAGGCAGATCGTTCACAGGCGCTACATGGATGGTGAATGTCTGGGTGGCGGAGGTATCCACATCGCCTGCGTGAGCGGTGCCGCCGTTATCGGCTACATAAAGCGTAACCGTCGCGTCGCCATTGGCGTTGGGTGCCGGTGTGTAGGTGAGCGTGCCATCCGCTGCCACCGTGGGTTGACCCCCCGCGGTAAACAGTGCCGTATTATCGTTGGAGGTGTGGAAGGTGAGCGTCTGCGCCGATTCGTCGTCCGGTCCGGCTGACTTGGCAACGACCCAACCCGCAACAGTAACCGCGCCGCAATCCTCATTCACAGACTGATCCGCACCCTTGGTAAAGGAAGGCACGTCGTTAACCGGCGTTACGGTGATGGTAAACGTCTGTGTAGCGGAGGTATCCGCACCGCCACCGTTATCCGCCACCTGCACCGTAAGGGTGGCTACCCCGTTGGCATCCGTGGCGGGCTTATACGTGAGCGTGCCGTTCTGCGATATTGCAGGTGCGCCGTCTGCCGCAAACAGAGCTGCGTTGGTGTTGTTCACAATGGAGAAAGTCAGCGTTTGCGAAGCTTCGTCAGCCGGTCCGGCGGACATGGCTTTAATCCAATTTTCCACAGTCTGTGCGCCACAGTCTTCCGCTACGGTCTGGTTTTCACCAACGGTAAAGCTCGGCGTGTCGTTCACTGAGGCAATGGTTACCGTCACATCAAGGCTGGCCGTACCGCCGTAGCCATCCGAAACGGTTACCGTGAAGGTATCGCTGCCATTTTCGTTTGCACCGGGGGTATAGGTAACCACGCCGCCCACTACGCTGGCTACGCCTTTTGCGGGGGTGGAGGCACTCCAGGTGAGGGTGTCGGCATCCGCGTCACTCGCGTGCAACGTGATCGCCTTCGCGGTGTCTTCGTTGGTGGTAATGGACGCTTCCGTTTCAGCGATCACAGGTTTGGTATTATCCACAAGCGTCCATACAGAGGCCGCGTGTGCCGTAGCACTGCCGGAAACATCCGTATCCGTCACGGTGACCAACGCGCGCACATAACGATGGCTTTCCGCACTGGTGAGTGTGTAGCTGTCTCCGGTGCCCAGCGTTTGTAAGCCTGTGCCGGTTGCATCCGTAGCGCTTTGCCATTGCCAGGCGTAGGTGAGCGTGCCGAGGTTGCCGTCGGTATCATCGTTCCAAGTGCCGCTGGTAGCCGTCAGTGCCCCGGCAACCGTATAAGTGCCGCTGACCGAGGGCAGAACGGTATTCACAGGTGCATCGTTCACAGCCGACACGGTAATGGTAAAGGTTTGCGTAGCGGAGGTATCCGCGCCGCCGCCATTATCCGCCAACTGTAGGGTAATGGTCGCGACGCCATGCACATCCGCCGCGGGGGTGAAGGTCAGCGTGCCCGATGAGCTCACCTCAGGCATTCCACCTGTGGCAAACAAGGCGGCATTGGTGTTCGCCGTAACTGTAAAGGTCAGCGTCTGATCGTTTTCATTCGCCGCGCCTGCGGACATTGCTTTCACCCAGTTTGCGATGGATTGCGCGCCGCAATCCTCCGATACGTTCACATCGTCCCCGACTGTGAAGGTAGGCTGATCGTTTACCGCGGCGATGGTCACAGCCACATCAAGGTTCGCCGAACCGCCGTAGCTGTCCGATACGGTCACAGTGAAAGTGTCAGCGCCGTTTTCGTCCGCGTCGGGAGTGTAGGTGATCACACCGTCTGCCACAGCCGCGCTGCCTTTGGCTGGTGTGGATACGCTCCATGTGAGCGTGTCGCCGTCCCTGTCTGTCGCGTGCAGGGTAACCGTACCCGCGGTATCCTCGTCGGTAGCGATCGTCGCCGTTTTTTCGGTGATGGCGGGGTCGCTGTTGCCCACCAGACTCCAATCCGTAAAGGCCTGCTCGGATACGATACCGGAGGCATCCGTATCCGTAATCGTGACTACTGCTCGAACGTAGCGGTGGCCTTCCGCAGCGGTCAGCGTGTAGCTGTCAGCGATGCCCAGTGTCGCAGGATCGGTTCCAATATCATCCGTGGCGCTTTGCCAACTTGTGGCGTAGGTATAGGTACCAAGGCCGCCATCCAGAAAATCGACCCACGTGCCATGCGTTGCGGTAATCGTGCTGCCAACCTCGAGCGTGCCGCTGAGCGTAGGGGGCACGGTGTTGATCGGCGGATCGTTGACCGTAAGTACGGTGATCGTGAATGTGCGGGTAGCGGAGGTATCCGTGCCGAGCGCGTCGTCGGTTACATACAAGGTGAGCGTAGCCGTTCCGCTGGTTTCAGGCGCGGGCATAAAGGTGAGCGTGCCATCGGCGGCAACGGCGGGTTCGCCGCCATCCGCGAACAGCGCAGGGTTGGTATTGTCCGTGATGTGGAATGTAAGCACCTGCGTGCTCTCATTGGATGGGCCAGCTGTTGCGCCCGCCCAGTTGGGGATGGACTGCGCACCGCAATCTTCATCCACGCTCACATCGGTGCAAGGGGGCAGGATAGGTGCATCATTGACTGCCGTAATGGCAACCGAGATCACGATGCTGTCTGTTCCGCCGTTACCATCCGATACGGTTACGGTAAAGGTGTCATCGCCATTTTCATCAGCATTGGGCTGATACGTAACAACACCGCTGCCGTCCACTGACGCGGTTCCAAGGCCGGGTGCGGAGGATATACTCCAAGTAAGAGTATCGCCATCATCATCCGTCGCTGTCAGAGTGAGCGTTTGCGCCGAACCATCCTCCACAAAGTCAAGCGAAGCCGTTGCGCCTTCTGTAATGACAGGCGCACTGTTGAGACCGGACAAATCGAGCGTAACCGGGTTGGAATAAAGCGTCGATTTGCCTGACTCGCCAAAAGCGCTCCATATGCCAAAAATCACCGCAGCAATCACAGCGATGGCTAACCATAGGGAACGTTTGGAAACCTTACGACCGTTTTTCATACTCTTGCCCCCATTGCAGATTTACATCCGTTCGGGTTTCGCGGAGGATATCGAAGCTTGGCTGATGTCTTCCTGTATCGTCAAGAAATGCGGTACGGGCTTGCCTCCCAGCAACCGGCTTTACCGGTGCTGCAAGAACTCCCTCCCTGCACCCTGTGGTTCATGGGATCAATTGACCGATCTTGTGGGCGATGCGGACGATGTGCTATCGGTTTTCAGAAAGTTACGTTTCGTAATCCGACGTGGAGTCAGGATGTAATTCTATATTGTTCTATTCGCTCATCCCTGCCAGCCTGACAATAATGGAGTTTTTTCATCTGACACTCTTATTGCCACATCATGATCTCTGTTATGCAATGGGTCTCAAACGATCGTGAAAGCAAACCTCCATTTGTATAATCAATTATACACTACAATGAAACAAATTCAACTAAAATTTACAGTTACCTGAGCACGAAGAAGGCACAAACACCCGCTTGTGGTAAAGGGAGGATACCACCGCAAGCGGTAGTCATGGGCCATTCGCTAACGGCGATGTGTCCGCAGGCGAAAACTTTCGTCAAGGATGCCGGAGAGTGTAAGCGACTTCAATCTATTTTTTGTTTGAGGCAAAGGGCAAAGAGACTCTTTGTCGGCGCAGCCTCTTGAAACTGACCCATCTTCCGCCTGTTCCAAGAGAAACGCGGTAACCAGGAGGAGGAACTCGCCTGGTTTCCCCCAAACACCGCAGCCGCCATTCCTTGAAATCGAGAGAATCGTGATTGGGGTCGTTGGATTGCTCCTCCTTAATATGCCCAGTCAGCCTTCCTTCTGGCGGCGTGCCAATGGTTTGCCACTGCTTAAAGGAATTGCGAACTGCTGTATTCTCCTTGCTTCCGTTGCCGGTTGACTCGCGTTCTTCAAAAGGCCAATAACCTGATTGTACATGTTTCTTGACGCCGCCCCCGACTGACTGGCCGACCAAACGGTGCTCTTACAGCAAGGCAGGGAAGCGGATTTCGCTTCCCTGCCTGCATTGATCTTGTCGTTTCACAAAGTTTTACGTTTACACAAAATTCGCAGTAGCCCCAATCATTTTCATGGGATATCGAGATTCGCCCCGTCAACCCACTTCAACCCGAGCACATCGACAACAAACACTTTTGCGATAACAGGATCAAACTGTGTGCCTGCATTCCTGATAATTTCTGCCACAGCTTCGTCTATGCTTGTCGCCTTTCGGTAGATACGATCATTGGTCATGGCATCGAACGCATCGACTACAGCAAGTATCCTGGACAGGATCGGGATTTCTTCAGCACAAAGACCACGGGGGTAACCCTTGCCATTCCACCGTTCATGATGGGAGAGGATACATTCGGATATCGGTGCGAGGTCAATATTGTTCTGTGCGATACGATATCCGATCTCTGGATGTTTACGCATTTCCAGCCATTCATCCTCCGTTAATGGCTCCGGTTTCTGAAGGATGTTGTCGCTGATTCCAATCTTGCCGATATCATGCAAGATGGCCAGTATCGACATTTCATCAAGTTCTTTTGAAGAAATACCAATTTTTCTGCCGATTCGGTCACAGTAGTCTTGCAGACGCTTAGCATGCTCTTGCGTTTCTTCGCTTTTTGCAGCAAGCGTCGAAAGCAACGCGTTGATTACACTGTTGCGGAAACTTTTTTCGATCATAAGTTTACGGCGATAGGTCCATTGCTCTGCTTCTCGTAGCACCTCGTTAATGTCGTTAACATCGCCTATCTTCAAGGCAAACCCCATGGAAATGCTCAAATGAATCGTGCTGTCGCTTTGTTCCGCGCACCTTGCTGACACGCGTTCAATGAAAGCTTCAGCATCCTGGGCGTCCGCTTTTGGCTGAATCACTAAAAATTCATCGCCACCCCAACGGCCAACGATGTCGTTGGCGCCGCAGCATTCCTTCAGAATGATAGAGATTTTTTGAATGAATAAATCGCCGATTCTATGCCCAAATGCGTCATTAATCAGTTTCAGGCCATTCAGGTCCCCCATGATCAGCGCGCAGGAAGCCTGAGGATCATGTTCATATCGTTTCAGTGTATTCTCCATATACCAGCGATTATACAAATTCGTCATGGAATCATGGGTCATCATGTATTCGATTCGGTCGCGATATTCCTTCTCCTTTTTGATATCACGGAATACCATGACAACGCCCCAGATATGCCCCTTCTCATCCCGTATAGGCGCAGCGCTGTCTGCAATCGGTATCCTTTCACCAGTACGGCTGATCAGTTCAGTATGGTTTGCCAGCCCAACAATTTCACCCGATTGCAACACACGTTCAATCGGAGAGCAAATCTCATCCCCATTGTCTTCGCCCACCAAATGGATGACGTTCAAAAACGGCTGGTTTATTGCATCGTCCCCCCATCCCGTTAAACTGCGGGCTGTTGGATTGATCAGCGTAATCTTACCGGCAATATCGGTGGCAACCACGCAATCGCCGATCGATTGTATTGTGATATTCAGCAATTCTTTCTCCCGAAAGAGCTCGGTCGTTTTTTTATGAACCGCTTTTCGCAGCCTGTAATTCCACATGATAATCAATAGGACCACGCCGCAAACTGCTGCCAGTCCGATCAGTAAATACGTAAAATACAGCGATGTATACATCCAGTTGCTGGATTTTCCAAACCAGGTCTGATCAATGCTCTTATATTCTGCGTCTGTGATTTTGCTAAAGCCATCCTCCACCTGTTGGAGAATCGCTGTATCTCCACTTTTTACAGCGCGGTGAAATGCCCCCGAATCAATCGTTATGCCTTCGTTGAACAGGGTGGCGATATTATTCTTATACAGCAAGTAAATTGCCGGCGGTTTATCCATAACAAAAACACGGGTTTCACCGTTTTTTGCTGCATTGACTATGGCTTCATAGCTTGGGTATTCCACAATGTTTGTTATCCCATTATGCTTAAGGATCTGTATGCAATTGTCATCCGCTTTGACCGCGACAGCGAAACCTCGCAGAGATCGAATATCGGTTATGCCGCCAATCTCTTTATCATGAAACACCACAACATTGATCGTTACATACGAATCAGTAAAATCAAGCCACGCATCCCGTTCCTCATTGCGAAAAACGGTATCGAGTACATCGTATTCACCCTTTTTCATCGCCGCTAATGCGTCTGCCCAATCCATGGCTGTAATGTTTGCGTTGATCCCGGTTTTTTGACTCCACAGCGCCCATTGATCGATGAGAATTCCTTTTAGTTCACCATTCTCGTCACGGAAAACATACGGTGGATAGTTATCGTCCATTACCACCGAGATGGGTTCCCTATCGCTTGTTGATGGCTTGGAAACAGTCGCCTGTGCCGGGTTCAACCCTCCGGCAAGCCCGATCAGCAGGAAGAGCACGACTGAAATCAGCTGCTTGATTCTTGTACATTTCATACTATATTTCCTCATAACCATTGTCGTCCTGCATAAAATACAGTATTTATATGTCAAACAGAAATCAAGTACAGCATTTACTGCATCCTTAAAATCAAACGATGCGCGAGGAATATGTAGAATCGAAATTTAATATAGAACAACGATTGATTCCCATTAATTGTAGCATTTCAGGCTAAGTATGTCAAATCGCGCGCTGATAGTTCCTAAGGCAAAACCATTCAAAGAAAAAGCAACGAGGCACTTGCAGAAATGGTAAAATGAGGAGTGCTTTGTTGCTTTCTCTTTGTGCGGGTTTTCCCTTATCACATTTATAAATCCAAATACCAAATCAACTTCGTTTCATGACGGTATTCCAGCTCATTATAATAAGCATATTCGTCCACCGTAGAAAGGACTGCGCCTTGTTTATGATAAAACTTTACAGCCGGAACATTGTTGTTCTGACACTCGATTTTCATTTGTGAAAGGTTCTGTTCACGAGACCACTTTACAGCCAAATCAAATAACATTTGCCCGACACCCTGCCTTTGATAAGTGTCCTCTACCCGAATGTCCCAAAGTACGGCAAGATCGTCTCTACCCTCACACCCATTTATTTCTTTGGTGCGTGATACAACAGTAGCCGCACCCACAGGACGGTTTCCGTCAAAAGCCATAAAGAAAGCCCAGTTGAAAATGTCAAATCGTTTTTCCCACCCTGTCACACTTCCGTCATCACCTGTGCAGAAATCCTTGACATAAGGTTCCACAGGAGTTTCTACAAGAGTAAAACCACCCAATCCGCGGTTTATTTTATCAATTTTATAATGATCTGTCACGTTCACGCGCATGGGAATACGATCGTATTGTGGAAAATATGTTCTGTCAACTTGTTTGCATGTTATCATTTTAAACCCCCTGTTGTATTCATTTAATGCCTACATAATACCACAAACACAAGGCAACTCAGCATCGATATATGGTACTAAAACCGAGTTGCTACCTTAGTGATTCCTCAGGAGTTCGAAGTCCAGATACTCTGATTCAAAATCAAAGGATCGGTGGAACTAGGGGTTCAACATCTATTCAATAGCCCAAAGTCTTTATGTCTGTGGGTTCATTGATTCGGTGTTGCTTCTTATATAGAAACGCTGAACCGAACGGGTTGCGAAGGATTACAATATAAAACAAGGTTCTTAAACCTCTGTAATGGGTAACGGTGAGGGGAAGTTGAACCACCACTTCCCCCGTCGCCAGTGATTACGTATCATTTTGAGGTTTATACAAAAATGTTGATTTCCATGTCACATACTCGGAGAATATGCTTTGTGATAACTTGCCCGCTTCAGCATAAACCATGTCACATTTCATGGCACGTTTTATATTAAAACGGCGTTATCGAAGTGAAAAATCTGTTATGGATATTAACAATATGATAGCCAGAAAACCCTTATAAATCAAAGAAAAACACGAAAGCGGCCATCGCTGGCCGCTTTCGTGTATGGTGCGGGAAACAGGACTTGAACCTGCATGAAGAAACCCTCACAAGAACCTGAATCTTGCGCGTCTGCCAATTCCGCCATTCCCGCAGAAGGTGGAACAAGTGGTGGATGGGGATGGATTCGAACCATCGAAGTCTGAGACGGCAGATTTACAGTCTGCTCCCTTTGGCCACTCGGGAACCCATCCATGATTACAGCAAACGTTGAAAGGGAATAATGGAGCCGGCGAAGGGACTTGAACCTTCAACCTGCTGATTACAAATCAGCTGCTCTGCCAATTGAGCTACACCGGCCCAATGCCCAACCGCAGGAAATAGAAAATGGCGACCAAGAAGGGGCTCGAACCCTCGACCTCCAGCGTGACAGGCTGGCATTCTAACCAACTGAACTACTTGGCCACATGACTGGTGGGCCTTCAGGGACTTGAACCCCGGACCAACCGGTTATGAGCCGGCCGCTCTAACCAACTGAGCTAAAGGCCCTTACCGGTGCTGAGAAAGTGGTGACTCCGAGGGGATTCGAACCCCTGTAGCCGCCGTGAAAGGGCGGTGTCTTAACCGCTTGACCACGGAGCCACGTCTCAGTCACAGAATGGAAGTGAATTGGTCGGGGTGAAGGGATTTGAACCCCCGGCCCCATGCTCCCAAAGCACGTGCGCTACCAGACTGCGCTACACCCCGTCTGCTTCAAGCCCATACAGGCGACGAAAAATATAATACACAATAGCGGAACGATTGTCAAGGGGTTTGTTTGAATTTTCCGCAGGTTGGCGCTTCAAATTATTCTATAATCAATCACTATTTTACCAGCGTTGCCCCAGCAGTGTGTGGCTATGATGCAATCAAGTCTGAAATAGCATAAAACCACATGTGCCTTTCGCAGGGATAAATTCATTGGCACCGTGTATGTTTGGCTGCGGTGTTTGCTCTGTGGTATTGCGAACCGATCGGCGACAGGTCATGAAAGGATTGTTGCGTTGGCTCGGCACTCCTTCATGGTTGCAGTCGCATGGTCCTCCGGATTTCCGATCCTTGCACATTGCTTGCCTTGGGATATTCAATGGTGTTTAGCGATGTCCGTTCGTCATGAAAGTGTGCGCTTTACCGAAATCGGCGAAAGCATTCAGCAACGGACACGCTTTCCATTTCTCATTCTGCAAGCTCTACCGTGCTCTTTCCATCCGGCTCCACTGCGAACACGCTCAGTTTTAGCGGTTCAAACGCACCGCGCAGTTTGTCATAGGGCACGCCAGTGTTCAGCCACGCCTTTTTGAGCGATTCATCCCGCAGGATCACAGGCATGCGATCATGGTAAGGCAACATTTGCTCATCGGCAGCCCGGGTAAGGATGGCAAAGCTATCATAGCCACCCGCCTCAAAGCCGCCGCTAAATCGGCTGTAGATACCCGCCATGTACATCAACTCGTCTCTTCGGGTCTGCTCCAGCTTAAAAGCGAACTTATCCTTCGTCTTGCGGCCATCAACACGCCGCCATTCAAAAAACCAGCTTGCAGGCACCAGGCAACGGCGTTCACGAATCGCAAGCTGGAACATGGGCGTGGTATCCGCCTTTTCACTGCGGCTGTTGATCACCAGCCCACCGCCACCCGCACGGGGAAACCCCCATTTCATGGGGCGCACGGTATAGCCGATTCCTTCTTCTGCTAAGATGACAGGCGCAATCTGCGACGGGAAGATCTCGCCGGAATGCACACGCTCGCTCATGGGTAAACGTCGCCTCTCCAATTCTTCCAGATAAGCGCGGGCTTTGAAATTCTCCTCTTCCGTTTCCACATAATACCGGCCACACATGTGTATCCCTCCTAAGGCAGCTCACCCTGACCCATCCATGTATGCTTACCGCTCCGGCCGCAGTTTCCCCAGCAGTTCCTCCTGCTTAGATTTGACTTTCTCCACCAGATCCGTCACCGGCGCCGGGCTTTCGACTAAACGGCGAATAGCGCTTGGCAGCAGTGTGCGCGCAGCTTCGCTCGCGCCGGAGGAGAACAGATCGCCCAACATTCGGCGCATCTCCGTGCGCGTTTCAGGCTCCAGCTTACGAAATGCCGAGAACAGCTTGATGGAACTGCCTGTAATATCCTGCACCAGCGGATCCAGCGTTTCCGAATCGACAACCGAAATCAGGCGGAACACCGTCTCGGTCAGCAATTGACGGTCATCGATTGTCAGGCGGTCAATCCACTGGCGTAATGCGTCATCCGTCATGCGCGTGCCCAGATCCAATCCGTCCAGCTTTTCAAACTCACCGCCCTTGATCTGCCATGTGAGCGCATCATGCTGAAACAGCCCCAACGCTGTACTTTTGACCACACAGTACGACGGGTGGTAACACAGAAGCATCCCCACTACCGAGCTTTGAGGGATATAGCTTTCCACTCGCGGGCTGATGCATTTATATCCCTCGCTTGCCAGCGTTGCCTCATCCATACCGGGGCCGTCGAAACTATAAATGGCGGTGATGCGCGCCTGTGCAGTTTCAGTTGCATGCGCAGCCGCATACAGGGCCAGGTGTCCTCCCTTGCTGTGACCTCCCAGCAGCAGCTCGCCGTCCTCCATCGCCGCGCGTTCCACATAGGCGGTCGCTTCCGCTTGTGCAGGCACTGACTTGTAGGACATGTTCAAATCCTCTTTCCAGCCCGCAATGGTCAGATCGGTACCCCGAAACGCAATGTAACGCGCTCCATCCGGCAGAATAAACGTACAGGCGCAAAACTGTGTCTCCTCTACAGGGTCGATATGGTTAACATAATCGGAGACGGTCAAACCGCTAAACCGCAACGATTGGGCGCACGCCCCTGTCAAATCAAACCGTTTGCGCTGAAAGGGGTCACTCAAGCCATTGGGGTATTCGTGCTGCAAAAAAGTCCAAACCTCCGCAAGGGTCGCTGTACCGCCTTCGTCGAGCAGATTTTCCAAGGGCATGTACACAATCTGTGTGAGGGCAAGGCTGTCCGGTGCGTTGAACGGGCGGCTGCTGAATGACTCGGTCGCCTGTTCGCTCACGTAATGTAGCAGGTTCGGCATATGAATTCTCCTTTGTTGGATGGGTTTAGAAGGATCAGAAAGATTTCCCGGTTCGTCGATCTATCTGCCGATACCGGAACGGTGGAACCGATGAACAATGCGCGTTTAGCCTGAATTCTGGAGAACGACAGGCGGTTCAGGCGAGTGGACGCGGCATGATCGCATATGGCAATCGATACAGAACCTATGAAGGGGGACACCACCGCGGCCGCCATGCGAAACGCCGCCCCCAGCGGGGTAACATGTCTTCCCGATACATCTGAGTATAATGCAATCGGTCTAGACGTGCAACTGAGGATGCACGGTATACCGCTGTCCATAGCCAACGCTCCGTTGCTCCTGTCTATAGAACGGGGTTTCGCGTTTATTGCATCCTTTCGTCAGACTTTTACACGAAATTTTTCGTACCTGTCAGCATTTTTTATCCTTTCAAGCAAAGCAGATATGATATAATCATATCGACCTTATCCATCCAGTAAAAAGAAAGAAGGATAACCCATGAAAAAACTGCTGGCCATCGTCGTAACTCTGGTGCTGTGTTTGGTTTCTACGTCGCTATGCATCGCGGAAACTTCACCCGCCTATACCGAAACCGTGATCAGTATTGACGCGGGCGATCACCAGATTCCCGCTACCGTATGCGTACCCACCGCTGAAGGAAGCTATCCTGCAGTTGTGATGCTTCACGGCACCGGCTCCAGCCGCAACGAGGCGGGCAACGGTTATGCCTATGCAGCCCCTGTGCTTGCGGAAAAGTATGGCATCGCGACCATTCGTATCGACTTCATGGGCAATGGCGACTCCACTGCGGATTATATGGGCTATACCTTTAGCAGCGCCGTAGCCGATGCTTTGGCTACCGCAAACTACATGAAGACCCTCCCCAACATTAGCGGCGACAAAATCGGTGTAATGGGCTGGAGCCAGGGCGGCACCGATGCCCTACTCAGCTGCGCCTGGCATCCCGACGTGTTTAAATCCATCGTAACCTGGGCCGGAGCGCCTTCGCTGAAGCTGGACGGTTTCTTCGGTGACGCACAGTATCAGGAAGCCAAGACAAACGGTTTCTTCGTGATGAATTTTGACTGGCGCGATCCGCTGCACGTGTCCCTGCAGTGGTGCGAAGACGTGATGAACACCGACGTGCTCAAGGAGTTCAGCGCCTATACCGGCCCCGTGCTCGCCATCGCCGGCTCCGCCGACACCACGGTCGATCCGACCTGGAGCGCCAAGATCGTGGCCGCGAACACGAATGCCGCCTCCAAAACCCACATCATCGACGGCATGGATCACACCTTCAATGTGTTCAGTGAAACCGATCTGCATTCGCTGTATGACGCGATTGACGCCACCGGCACGTTCTTTGCGGACACGCTGAAGTAAACGGAGAACAGCACAGGGTTTGGTAATCATAGGGAACGCCTCCCGTTGCGGTGCTAGTGCCGTGGCGGGAGGCGTTCACTACATAAGAAACAATGTCTGTCTCACAAATCAATGCATTTGGGTCTGTTTAAAACAATCAGTCCCTCCTCTTGCCCTGTCGCCCCACGCGTGCTATAATCTCATTTTATAATGAGCCGTGCCGACACGTAAGCTTATCCCTGCTTAACCATTCATATAAAAAGTGTCCCTGTGGTTTCAGGGGCACTTTTTTCACGCAAAATGCAATCGCATCAATAAAATGGAAAATGGTTGTCTCGCTCCGCCAAAACGGTTCCGTTCCCTGTATCTACATGTGAAGGATCATCTCCATTCCTGTGCCACCGTCTGGCACATATTCCTTAAAAAAACAAGCTTTTCTCTGCGTTTTTGTGCTCCACCTCCGGCCTTTGCGAGGCAAAAATCATGTCGTTTTTGTCCATATATTTTCCATTGTTTGAAACCTTTATAACTTCTTTATATGTTTCAGGCTTGCCGTCCCTTGCTGAACCCTTTGGCAAGGGTTATAATAGCATTTGGCAGATATTACTAATTGGGACGCGTCCCCTTGCGCAAAGTCGATATTGAGGCCATGGTGCTGAAATTCCCCTTATCGCTTGAAGGAATGTTCCCTTCCCCGCTGAATTTAAAGCAAGAGAGATGAATGTGCGCTTATATGGAAATCAAACATGAGCCAGTTGAACAGATCGCGGAGTTTTCGCTGCAAAAGCTTGGCAACACGGAATTGTATGCCGCACTGGGCAGCAGCCAAACAGGACTGACCCGAGAAGAAGCCGAAAAGCGGCTGAAGGAGTTTGGCTCCAACGTTCTCAACGAAAAAAAGGGCAAACCCCTCATCCTTCGATTCCTATCTAATTTTACACACATGATGGCCATCCTGCTGTGGGTGGGCGGTATTGTGGCGCTTGTGGCACAAATGCCGCAGCTTGCCATCGCTATCTGGCTTGTGAATGTCATCAACGGCCTGTTCAGCTTTTTTCAGGAGTACCGCGCCGAAAAGGCGACTGAAGCGCTCAAAAAGCTGCTTCCCTCCTATGCGCGCGTTGTGCGCAACGGCGAGGAAGCCCGTGTGCTCACCGAGGAGCTGGTGCCCGGCGACCTGCTTCTGCTGGCTGAGGGCGACCGCATCTCCGCCGATTGCCGCCTGATGGAAGACAACGACCTGAAGGTGAACCAATCCACCCTCACAGGCGAATCTCACCCTGTGTACAAGCATCACGATCCCATCCTGCGGGATGACCTGACCCGTGTGGAAATGCCCAACCTCATTTTTGCGGGCACAACCGTCGCGGCAGGCACCGGCTCGGCCGTCGTGTACGCAACGGGCATGAAAACCGAGTTTGGTAAAATCGCGGACCTCACACAGTCCCTTGTGGAGGAAGCCAGTCCTTTGCAAAAGGAAATGGATCGCATTACGCGCATCGTATCCATCATGGCGGTTTCCATCGGTGTGGTGCTGTTTGTACTGGCGCTGCTGCTGGAAGTTGCCAACCTTGCGGAGAGCTTCATCTTCGCGTTGGGTATGATCGTCGCGTTTGTTCCGGAAGGGCTTTTACCCACTGTGACACTTTCACTGGCGATGGGCGTGCAGCGCATGGCCAAACGCGGCGCGCTGATTAAAAAGCTGTCCTCCGTGGAAACGCTGGGTTGCACCACGGTCATCTGTACCGATAAAACCGGCACGCTCACCCAAAATGAAATGACGGTGAGCGATCTATGGTTGCCGGGCCGCAAGTTCGCCGTAACGGGCGTCGGTTATGCGCCGGATGGCAACGTAACCCTGAATAATCAGCCCATAACGGGCGATTCCTCCCTGCGCCGGATGCTGCTGGCCGCGGCGCTGTGCACCGATGCGCGCCTGCTGCCCCCGGGCGAGGAATCCGCGCGCTTTACGGTGCTTGGCGACCCCACGGAGGCAGCCCTGATTGTGGCCGCGCAAAAGGGCGGCATAGATCTGGAGGCCGAAAAGCAGAACCTGCCCCGCCTGCGCGAGCTGCCCTTTGATTCCGGCCGCAAGCGCATGTCCACCATCCATCAGGAAAAGGGCAAGCAGGTCGCCTTCATCAAAGGCGCCCCCCGCGAAGTGCTGGAGCTTTGCGCCAGCATGCTCACTGAAAACGGCCTTGTGCCCATGACCCCTGAAACCGTGAACGAGATCATGGCCGCCAACGATGCCTACGCCCGAAACGGTTTGCGCGTTCTGGCTGTGGCTGAGCGCCGCCTGAGCGGTATTGAAAACCTGCCCGTGAACCTCACCGCTTATACGCCCGAGCTCATCGAAACCGAGCTCACCTTTCTGGGTCTGGTCGCCATGGCCGATCCGCCGCGTCCCGAGGTAGCCGATGCCGTGAAGCGCTGCCACCGTGCCGGCATCCGCATCATCATGATCACGGGCGATTACGGCCTCACAGCCGAGAGCATCGCCCGCCGCATCGGCATTGTGGAAGGCGAGCACCCGCGCATCATTACAGGGCTGGAGCTGGCGAAAACCAGCACGGAAGACCTGGAGGAAGCGCTCAAGGACGAAGTCATCTTTGCGCGCGTGGCTCCTGAACAAAAGCTGCAAGTGGTTTGCGCTCTGCAGGCGATGGGTCAGGTCGTGGCCGTGACTGGCGACGGCGTAAATGATTCTCCCGCGCTTAAAAAGGCAGATATCGGCGTGGCCATGGGCATTTCCGGCACCGATGTCGCCAAGGAAGCTTCCGATATGATCCTCACGGACGATA
>Ga0302293_10000855_pt1 | contig 15680 bp, 7 predicted proteins | sample III_Fen_N2_2_FD_198758 | JGI IMG/M metagenome (GOLD analysis project Ga0302293, IMG submission 198758) | Peat permafrost microbial communities from Stordalen Mire near Abisko, Sweden - III_Fen_N2_2 | ecosystem: Environmental > Terrestrial > Soil > Wetlands > Permafrost | place: Sweden: Abisko...
GTTGTATTCATATTGTTTGTTGCCCTGCATATACATTCCTCGTGCATACCAGTCACCCTGTTCAGGCATCGACTGCGGATCCCAATGCGACCATGCGCCAAATTTAGCTTCGCGCCACCAATCAGGTGCGGTATAGATTTGGCTCAATCCTTTCCAGTCGGCAGGATATGAACCGGAAGCTACGGGCAATGGAGGAAGATTCCAAATATCGGGTGGCAAGCCCAAATCTCCATTTCCAACAATGATTTTGTCGATATTCACCGCAACATCCTTATCCGTCAAATTGATAGTCAGCGAAGCATGATTTGGAATCGCAATATCGACGATTGAATAGAGAAATGACCCCGTGAGTGCTCCAGAGGAATGAACATTCACTTTAATAGCTGGCTGGTCATTGACTGTAACACTGATTTTGCCAACAGACATTGATGCATAGCAAATTGCCAACTTCGCGCCAGCCTTCATGTTCGTAAATTTGACACCTTGGCCGGTATTTGCCAGACTGACCAAATAACCTCCGGATGCCGCACTGTCCGTCACTTTTGAAGTACCGTTGAGAAATTCGGCTATTTCTGACTCGAATGTATTCTTTTGTGCCTTGGCTTCAGTCATAAGACTAAAGCCAAGCACTATTAAAACACTAATTAAGATTTTCATCATACAGATATCCTTGCTATCAATTTAAAGTTTAACTCTACTCTTTCAGGTATAAGTTACACCTTTTAATACTTTATTTCCAGAAAACTCAACAGAATCACATTCTAAACCACCTGATTTACCCAGTCCAGCGGCTTATGGTTACCCAGCTTCATGCGTATTTCAACGGTTTGCTTTTCGGGCAGATGCAACGCGCAGTCAGCCTTTCCTTTCGTGAATTCGCCCAACACACCTGCCGGAGCCGAAATTTCTTCGATGCCGTACCTGGCTATCAGCGTGATGTCTTGTTTCTTCACCGAAGTGATTGCGATGTTCACGGTTTTTGCGTCCATGTCCCAGCTTAGCTTGTTGATGCGTGCAAAACTACGTGCCAGCATTCCGCTGATCGATCCTTTTTTCAGCGCTTTCGGAAGTGCAGGCAGCACCTCAACCACGCCAGGACGCGAATACAGCAGCATTTCCATCACAATGGCCGGGATTCCGGCTTGTGCATCAGGAATTGGAATGGCGTATGGCTCGCGCGAACAACGCAAAGCACTGCTAACATATCCTTGCTCCATGAGTTGCCTCAACTGCACATCGACGAGGATATTGTCTTTCAACCTGGTTCCAACCAGCGCGCGGTGGCAGCGTGTGTAGGCTGCCAGAGTTTCACCGGCAATGGAATTGGGCATGATGTCGAATGTGCGTCGGCGACCTGCAATCTCAGCAGCACGGGCCAATTTGGGCGTGCGGTCGGGGTCGATTTCGTCGCCAGGCCAAACACCGTACAAATGCGAAACATGCCGGTGCGCATATCGTTCCTGCAACGATGGCCACGCCCATTCTTTCAAGGTGCCATCCTGTTCCGTCAAGTAAGGCGGCATTTTGGCCAGCATCGCTTTCCATTTGGCTACATCGGCGGTGTCGGTCCCCAACGTTTCGCACGATGCAATCAGGTTGGTCAGCACTTCGCGGCAAACGGCAATATCCATCGTAGCGTTTATCATGGTTGGCCCCGGAACCGTTGATCTGTTCGGCGTATTTTCAGGAGAAATAGAAGGCACGAACATATAGTTCCCGTTCTTGTCAGTGGCTGTCAGAAAATCTTCATAGAAGGCAGCAAGACCTTTGTAAGCCGGAACCACCCGGTTGCGCAGGAATTCCACATCGCCGGTTACCAGATAGTGTTCCCAGAACTGGCGCAACAGCCAGCCACCTGCCGAAAACCAATAGGGCCAGATCCCAATTTCGGAAGAAGGGGTGTAATACAAACTGGTGCCCATTCCTTTATCAGGAAAAAGCGGATAAGATGTTCCCCGGAATCCAAAGATATTTTTGGCGTTGCCGCGCGTGTCGGCAGCAATTTCTTCCATCCACCTGAAATAAGCGTCCATGCCTTCGCGGAGATCGCCCTGAACGGCGCCCGCGGTGGTCAGGTTAATCGTTGAATTTATTTCGTGCGGAATTGCCGGATATTTGCCGCTGTTGATGATGAACCAGTAACGGCCCATTTCAAAAATCTTCTTCAGCAGGGTGGTCGAAAAATCGGGGCGGACCAGTTGATCAACCAAAAGTTCTTCGGTCGCCAGTCCGTATTGTGGATCGCCACCAAAATCGACCGTTACCCGATTGAGCATTTCCGACTGCACTTTCTGGTGCTTATCGAGCAAGGCGGTGTAGTCGGGCGCAATTTTTTCTATGGCCTGTTTCACAGCCAAAGCTTTGTCGTCGGTAAAATCTGCAAAATATTCGATGCGGGTGAGCAATATTACCGAAGTGGCATTGGCAATCACCAGATCGTTTCCTTCAGTTTTGGCTGTACCGCCGTTACGTACCACGCGGGTTACTCCGGCATAGCCACTGTTGTCAACTGTCGGGTCCAGCTTGGATTTGTAGATTAGCGTTTGTTCGCTTACTTCCTGTTTCACGTCGTTGGCTTCAACACCTTTGGGCGCGAGCTTTTTCTGGTCGGCCGTGAGCGATACAAATGCTTTCATATCCGGATCAGTCGAGCCAATTCCTTGTTTAGCGCCCCAGTCCATTCCAGAAACCATGGTCCATGCGGGCGATTTTTCGAGTGAGATGCGAACATTCAGAGCTTTGCCTGCCGGGGCGACGAGTTTTTGAACCACCACATTGTCGGGGCGCGAGCAGAATGTTTGGCGAACCCAACTTCCATTCTCGTCGGTCCAATAAACCTTTATTTCGTTGCTCTCGAAATTTACGGTGCGCAAATAGTTTTTGGCAGCTTGCGCTTTCGGCAAATCGAGGTTCATCTGGAAAGCTGGAATCGTAAGGTGTGGCTCAGTGTCTTGCTTCACTGGGCTTTCATTCATTTTCAGGAGAGCCAGATCCACAGCTTCCTTGTTTTTTCCATCGAGGATCAGTTGTCGCATCTGTGGAAAAATGGCGGCCACATTGGGCGCTTCAACCGGTTTTTTCCACGGCATCAGCAAACTTTCGTGGTGGAACAGTATTTTTTCTGAATACGGATCGCCCATCAGTTCAATGGTGGTAGAACCGTTGCCCGAGGTGAGCGCTTCCCGCACGACTGTTCCGGGCGTGACACTGCAAAAGCCCTGTTGAGGGACGATTTTTTTGCTAACGCGCTCGGCCAGTGGCATTGGCTGAATCGGGTATTTTTTTCCTGAAACCGGCGCTTTAGGCAAACGTGGCGCCTTTTGCACGCGGTTGAGGTATTGAGCCGGACGGTTATCTCCTTCGAGTGGTTCTATATTGGTGGATTCGGTTTCAGCCGTAACCTGCAGGGGCGACAATTCTATCGAGGCCAGCAATCCGGCAGCAGCCGCACTTGTTTTAACAAAATTTCTACGTTTCATTTTTCTTCGGTTTTTGCTTGTTGATTATGCCCAGTTAGTCCAATCCAGCGGGTTGCGCCGCCCAATTTTCAGGTGAATATCCACCGGTTTTCCTTCCGGCAAATGCAGGTCGCAGGTTGCTTCGCCCGCTATTGGTTTGGCAGCTAAAATTCCGGACGCAGCGGTAATTTCTTCAATGCCGTAACGGGCAATTAAAGTAATATCCTGCTTTTTGGTCGAAGTGACGGTCAAATCCACCGTTTGGGTATCCATGTTCCACGACAGCTTGTCTAACCGAACACAGGTACGAAGCAACATTCCGTTGATAGTGCCTTTCGTCAAGGTTGGTGGTAGCGCCGGAAGCACCTCAATGACACCGGGGCGTGAATAGGCCAGCATTTCCATCATAATGGCGGGTATTCCCCCCTGTGCGTCGGCTATGCGCATGGTAGAGTATGGGTCGTGCGGGCAAACGTATGTGGAAGGAACAAAGCCCTGTTCAAGAATTTGCCGCAGTTCGCTGTCCACCATGTAATTGTCTTTGAGGCGGGCGCCAACCAATGCGCGTTGGCAATGACTGTGCGCTGCCAGCCTTTCGTGTACCCGCTTCCTGTTGGCCAGCAAAGCTGCTTTCGCTAATTTCGGGGTTCGGTCCGGATCAAATTCGTCACCTGGCCAAGCACCATAACATTGAGAAATGTGGCGATGGTTGTAGCGTTCGGCCAGACTGTCCAAGGCCCATTCTTTCAGGGTTCCATCGGGTTCCGTGAGGAACGGAGGCAATTTATCGATTATCTTTTTCCATTTGGGTACGTTGTCGCTTTCGATACCCAATGTTTCACAAGCTTCAATCAAATTTGATAACACTTCGCGGCATACCGAAATGTCCATGCTGGCGTTGATAACGGCCATACAACTTGGATTCAGGTTACCCGGATGATTTTCAGGAGAGAATGACGGCACAAAAACGTAATTCCCGTTTTTGTCGGTGACGGTCAGGAAATCTTCGTAGAACAAGGCGATATCTTTGTAAAGTGGTACCATTCTGTTCCGAAGAAAATCGAGGTCGCCGGTTACCTGGTAGTAATCCCAGAACGGACGGACCACCCAACCGCCTGCACTGATCCAGTATGGATGCGGCCAGCGCTCGCCGGTATTTTCAGCGTAGTCGAACATGTTAAAAACGCCTGAATCTTTGGTCGGTGCAATGGGATAATGGGCGCCGCGCATTCCATAAATATTTTTGGCATTGTTTCGGTAATCCGTAACCAAACTTTCCACCCATTCGAAGTAAGCAAGTTCCCCTTCACGGTGATAGGCTGGCGCCATGGAAGCAATCTGCAAGTTGGTGTTTACGTTGGTGAGCGCCGAAACCGTGCGATATTTGCCGGTAGTGATGATAAACCAGTAGCGGCAAGCCTCGAAAAACGTTTTCAGGAAAGCGCCTGAATAACCTGCGTTTGATCGTTGGTCGGACAGCAGTTCTTCCGACGACAAACCGTATTTCGATTCTTCGCCAAAATCAAGGGTTACACGGTTAAGCATTTCGGCCTGAATTTTCCGTGCACGTTCCAGCAAGGTCGTGTAGTCGGTATTGAGTTGTTCGAGTGATTTGACAACAGCTTCCACTTTTTCTTCGCTGTACTCCGGAAAATATTCGATGCGTGTGAGCAACATCAGCGAGGTGGCATTCTCAACCACCACAGTGGTTCCGTCCATCTTCACCGTACCGCCCTGACGAACAATGCGGGTGACACTGGCAAAACCGCGGTTGTCATACGACGGATCGATTTGCCCTTTGAAAATGAGCCGTTGCTCATTAAAATCGGTTTTTGTATTGCTGGGTGCAGCAGGAGCAGCAGCAGGCCTGTTTAAGCCAACACCGCTTGGTGCACGGCCACCGGCGGCAGCTTCCGACAATTTGATTCGTGCATTGACGGATTGCCCCGCCGGGGCCGTCAGCCACTGAACCACCACATTGTCGGGGCGCGACGAGAACAGGCTGCGAACCCAATCGCCGCGTTCATCGGTCCAGTGCACCTTTAGTTCGGTCGTTTCAAAATCAACAGTACGAAGGTAATTCTTAACCGAAGCGCTTTTCGGGACTTCTAGCAGCATTGAAAACCGGCCGCCTCCGCCCATTCCGCTGCGGGTAACCGGGTTTTTCTGCCATTCGTCGTAGGCCAATTTAGCGGCTTCCTGATATTTTCCGTCGAGCATCATTTGCCGCACCTGTGGCAGCACATTGGCAATGTTGGGCGCTTCGAGGTTTTTCTTTTTGGGCGTGAATATGCTTTCGTGACTGAATGGAATCTGCTCGGTAAACGGGTCACCCATCAGTTCGATGTTCATGGCGCCGTTGCCCGACAAAAGCGAATCACCGCCGGGCGCCAGACTGCAAAAGCCACGCTGAGGAATAATTTTTCGTTTGATCCGCTCTTCCAGCGGCATGGGCGAAATGGCGGGAGTTACAAATTCAGGTAATTTAGGCAGAAATGGACTTAGCTTTGCCTGCCCCAGGTATTTTGCAGAACGGATTTCCACTAAATCAACTCCTGAAAGTGGCGAGGAATTGCGATTAATTCCTCCGTTCGCAGCCCGAAGAAAGGACGGTGCACCAGCCAGTCCCACTGCAATCGCGCTGTTTCTAAGAAAAACCCTTCGTTTCATAATTTGGTTAGTTAGATTTGCACTAAATTATAACTAAATAATTCACCCCGAAGTCCGCAAGCGGCCTTCCCCCTCTCTTCACGAAGAGAGGGGGAGAGCATCGCAGATGCGACGGGGTGAGTCAAGATATAAGTCAAATGAAAATACGACATTAATTCATTCTTATAACATAAATACGATTATCATATCTATTTACAATTTAATCACAACTTTCTTTCCATCATAAGTTACAACATTATCGAACTTTTCAACGACATTCATTCCTAATCCTTTGCTTTTGTCCACCAGTACAATATTAAATTTCCGTTCAGCAATCATTCCGGTGAAAGAACCTTTTCTGTCGTTTATGGTAAGCGTCTTTTTTGCATCATTCCAGTTAAAAGTGATCGTTGAAAAAGCGCCTTTCTCGTAATTGTAATTGTCGTTTTCATCTTCGTACAAGGTGAATTCGCCATTGGCTCCGGGGTAAACACGAATTTCAAGGTTATCCCATTTCTTTTCGGTAGCATACTGCACTTTAGGTCCTATCGGCAGGATTGAACCTGCTTTTACATACAACGGCATGATATCAAGAGGTGCTTCTTTGGCAACTGTTTTACCACCTTCAAACTTTTCTCCAGTCCAGAAATCAACCCAATTGGCGCCCAATGGCAAGTAAAGTTCCCTTGATTTGATGGTGCTGAAATCCTCTTCTGTATTTTTTGAATACATGGCGGTGGTTACCGGGCAAACCAGAATCGATTTTCCAAACATGTACTCGTCGTTGATATCCAATGCTTTTTTATCGTTAGCAAAATCCATCACCAAAGCGCGCATCATGCTCGACTGGTTTGCTGTAACATCCCATGAAGCAGAATAAATATATGGTAACAAACTGTAGCGGAGGTTGATGTATTTTTCAATCGCATCGTATACTTTATCTCCCTTTTTACCAAACTGATAAATTTCACGGGGAGCATCAGCGCCATGCGAACGCATCATCGGGCAGAATGCGCCAAACTGTATCCAGCGGGCATACAATTCACGATAACCGGCATCGTCGAGCTTTTTTCTAAACTGGCTCAAAAAGAAACCACCAATATCGCTGTTCCAGTATGGAACGCCACTGAGCGAAAAGTTTAAACCTGCAGAAATCTGATTTTTTAAAGCACCCCAGGAGGCGGTAACATCGCCCGACCAGGTGTTGGCGCCATAACGCTGTTGACCAGCAAATGCTGAACGCGTAAGTATGAATACACGTTTATCCGAGGAAGTAGCGCGCTGGTGCTCAGATAAACCACCAACTGTCATTAAAGGGAATGCATTCCTGACTTTCCGGAATGAACCTAAAAATGTTTTATTATCAAGATCGGAAGGTTTGAAATCCAAATGATCAGGTTCTGATGAATCCATCCACCATCCGTCCATTCCAAGCTTGAAAATGCCATCGTTCAAATATTTCCAGTAAATATCGCGGGCGGCAGGATTGTATGGATCGTAAACTTTAACTCCCGACGGGTAATCGCGTTTCGGTGGCCATAGCGTTGAACCAGACTGAGGCCAGGTTTGAAAATTCATCAGTGCGCCAATTTTATCTAATTCTTTGTATTGCTTCGTTTGTGGACCAAATGAGTTCCAGATCGAGATAATCATGTGGGCATTCATTCCATGTACATCAGTGATCATCTTTTTAGGATTCGGAAATTCGTCATTTAGGAATTCCATCGCATTCCACAAATAATTGCTGCCCCAGTACTGCCAGTCCTGAATGATCCCATCGAGTGGAACACCAAGTTCGCGGTATTTTTTAACCACACCAACTACTTCATCCTGACTTTTATAACGTTCTTTGCTCTGCCAGAAACCAAATGTCCACAACGGAAACATCGGAGCCTGTCCAGTTAAATCGCGCATTTGGGCAATTACACCATCGGCGTTACCGCCACTCATGAAATAATAATCGACACCATCGGCCACATCCGATTTGAATGAAGTTTCTTCCTGATTATCGGTAAATAGGGTTGGTGAATAATTGTCCCAATACAATCCGTAGCCTTTATTCGACAGGAAAAAGGGAATATAGTCGTCAGTATTTCCCTGAACCATATTCAGCTTCAGGTTGCGTTGAATCATTTTACCTTGCTGCTGCTGACCTAAACCATAAATGGCTTCATCTTTATCTAATACATAAGACTGTGTTACGCTATAGGTTTTCGATCCGGCATCGTCGAAGTCGGTAAATTTGACACCCGATTCTTTCTCACTCAAAAGCTTTACGCCCGATGGGGTTGTAAATGAAATTTTTCCATTTTTCAGGTTCAGGTTTACTTTCAGGTTTTCACTTTTCAGTGAAAGTTCGTCGCCTTGCTGTTTGACACTAAAAACAGTTTTTTGCGGAGTTTTAACGACCGAAAGACTCTCTTTTGTATAAGTCTTTCCTTCAGGCCATTTGGTTATTCTGACTATTGTCGGGCTATAGAATTGAACTTCAACCCCAATGGAATTGATTACCGATTTTATACCCAATTCGGTTTTTTGGTAGGATTGCGCCATCACACCGATGGCAAAAATCATTAATAATGATAGTGTTAGATTTAATTTCTTCATAATTCTATAGATTATTTTGTTTTATTTCACCGGGCTGATTCGATAAAGGCCAGCTCCATGCATTTTAATTTCACGACTGAATTCTTTTTTGACAACTCCCAAATCTTTGTGACTCCAAAGGTCACGAACTTTAGCATTTCCTTTTATTCCAATGGTTTCGAAATCCACTTTCACATCGCTTGCGTCAGCGAATTTCATGACACCTTTGTCGACAAGTACTCCAAATACGACAGAACCTTTGTCTTTTAGAACAACTCCTTTGGCTGTAAATGATTCGTATCCTTCTGGCAATTCATAAATAATTACAGATTTTGCATGGGCACCAATACCTGTTGCAGGTTTACCGTCAACGATTAGCGGACGGCCTTCGCAAGTTCGGTCAACGGTAGCATTACCCCATCCCGAAGTTGCACTTACCCATTTCAAACTGGTTAGTTTCAGATTGCCTTTTGGACCATGCAGAACAGGATCGATCCAAGCCACGTGATCTAAATCGAAACCATTTCCTCCATCAGTTACGAAAAGTACAAGTTTCTTTCCTCCTTTTACTGAAACAGAAACTTCCTGGGAGCTACCATTGCCTGCAATCACCGGACTGGCATAATCAGCATTGGCAAAATCGATATTATCGCCCTTGCTCTGTGCATTAAAAAGTGCAACGTACTTGTCCTGGCTGTTAGGCACATCGGCAGTCCATACCACCAGATTATTTTCGCGATATACCTGACGGTTGTTTGTACTTTCCTGATTCACTTTAAGCATTTCAGGATTGGTAAGCATTTCTTTGGTAAGATCGTCGAGTTTGGTCATGTCGCCACCAAAAATCAGCGGTGAACGGCCAATGGCCCAAAGGCTCATGAGGGTGTATTGCTCGTCTTTTGTAAAGTTGGTCGGTCGGGTGAATTCGATTATCCCAATTGGTAGCATGTCGGCATCAGGGAAGTGACCTGGACCACGGTATGGTGTCCATACATCAAGCCTTTCGAACATTGCACTGAGCAGTCCCCAGCGATCCCAAAAATCGTCGGTGATGCGCCACATGTTGGCATGATTCATTACGTGTTCCCCGGCGGCAATTGGCGTTGCGCCCGGTGACAAACTAAGAAGAATTGGACGGCCTGTTTTGTCAATAGCAATGCGGAGCGCTTCAATTTCGGCTTTTTGAACATCGCCATAAGGACGCGAAATATCATCACACTTTATGAAATCTACTCCCCAGTCGGCATACATTTGGACAATCGAATTATAGTAAGCCTGACCTTCAGGTTTGGTAGCATCAACGCCATACATATCCGGATTCCAGGGGCAAGTAGAATTTTTTAGAGCAATATCCTGTGCCTTTACGTTTGTGCCAAGTACAGGAGTATTTTTCACTACCGCCTGACGAGGAATTCCCCGCATGATGTGAATACCAAATTTAAGGCCTTTCGAATGTACATAGTCGGCCAGTGGTTTGAACCCTTTGCCATCGGCAGCCGATGGAAATTTTTTCAAACCGGGAGTCAAACGACCATATTCGTCCATGGTTAGTGTAGCTTTGGGATCATAAGCATGTCCCTTCGATTCAGGTTCGTACCACTGAATATCAACAGTGAGGTACTTGTAGCCACTTGGCAGGAGATACTTTGCCATGGCATCCGCCTGTTCTTTGATTTGTTGTTCGGTTACTGTTGTACCAAAGCAATCCCAACTATTCCAGCCAAGCGGCGGGGTAGGGGCCCAATTGTGATAATTTTTTTTGGTTTGAGCCATTAAACTGGAAAAACTTAAAATGCAGCTTAATAGAAGTAGCAATAATTGTCGTTTCATATTGATTTGGATAATAAGTAATTATTCGTTATTCAACCTTAAAAACTACGGATGTAGCAAAAGGCATTTCCGCCGGACAAGTGATTGCAAGGCCGTCAGCTTCCTGTTTCCAGGTCAGTTTTCCATCATATCCGAGTAGCTTCACTGTCTTTATAGTCTTCTCAAAGAGTTTTGCATCTGTACCAAGCGACTTAATTTTCAACTGCATTCTAGGTGCAGGAACGTTCATGCAAAAGGCGTAGAAAGTGCCATTTTTACCAATCGTGAAACGGATATCCTGTGCATCGAACTTAAATTCAGCATGTTTACGACTCAATGCGCCACCTGGTAGCATCTTCAATTTACTTTTGATCATTTCCCCTTCACCAGGAATGTTCCAGGCGTGGCTTCCGTAAACAGCTTCTCCGTTTCTGCGCATCCAAACGCCAACTTCCTTCAACATTTTCAGGCTACCTTCGTCCAGTGAACCATCAGGCAAAATAGCAATAGAGATAGCAGCATTTCCGTCGCGTGCTATGGCTTCGATGATATACCGGATCATCATTCCTGAATCGTATGTAAAACCTGGCGCATAAAACCAGTCACCAACCGGCGCTTCAGCAATCCATGGCTGATCGGTTTTAATGTTGGCCGGAACACCAAATTCCTCGGTATTAACCGTACCATTGGTCTTTTTGCGGAATTTCACAATACTAAAAGTATTCACTTTCCCACGATTTTTAAGCGTGCGGTTGTAATAATCGGCCATAACCAGCGGCATGGCATTGGCCTTGACACCTGTTCCTGTGCCATTTCCGGTGAATGGCCCCTGAACCGTACCATCGGTATAAATGAAATCGGGGTCGTAATGTTCCACTACATCCATCATGCGTAATGCCCATTGTGTGGTATACCACTTGGCATAGTCCAGATGATTTGAAAATATGCCAGCCGGAGCCGGTGACCAATCCTGATGTGCTTTTTCTTCAACACCCTTGTATTCGCGGAGGTCAATTCCGTAAAGCAACCGTGGATCGTATCCTTCCCACCATTTGCCTTTGCCATCGGCAAGTGTCAGGTTGCCATCGTATGGAACAGCTTTCTTGTCGCCTTCTTTGTCGCTTCCAAACGCCGTTTGCCACCACCACCAGGTGTATTCGTGGTGGAAAGTTACCCCATAATGCATACCATTGGCGCGACAAGCTTTGGACCATTCACCTAGAAAATCGCGTTTAGGCCCGATGTTTACAGAATTCCAGGGTTGGTACTTTGAGTTCCACATATCGTAATTGTCGTGGTGCACACCCTGTATCATCAGGAATTTGGCACCTGCATCTTCATATATCTTGGTGAGCTTAGCTATATCGAGCTTGGTAGGGTTCCAATCGCGTAATACTTCTTTGTAACCTACTTCGGAAGGATGTCCGTATCTTTTCAGATGATTTTTGTAGGCTACCTTATCTGACTTATAGAGATTACGGGCATACCAGTCGCCACTTTCTCCGGCTGATTGCGGGCCAAAGTGGACCCAGATACCAAACTTTGCTTCGCGAAGCCATGCCGGTTCTCCCGGATAATTTTTCTCAATCGATTCCCAGTTTGGCTCGAAGGGTCCGGGAGCAATTGGAATGTCCAGCTTCATTTCCGGAAATGCTCTCCAGTCGCCCATTTCAACACTGTTTAAAGGTTGCTTTGCCGGAACCTCAGGAAATGGTGGAAGTAACGAATTTTGGGCATTTAAGCCCAATGATATGGTCGTTATTAAAAAGATAGCAGCAGTAACTCTTTTCATCATCAGTTTATTTCTTCGGTTTAATACTAACTCCTTCAGCGGTCAGGGTTATGGGTTTAATAGAACCATCTGAGTTGAAGTATAGGTATTCGACACATACCTGGCGGCGACAGTCACCACCGGGTGTGCCGTCCAAAGCGTAAGAACCATCGTGGTAGAAAAAATACCATTGACCCTTAAATTCGATGACTGACGGATGAATGGTGAAGCCATGTTTTGCAGAGCCAGTGATGAAGCCGCCATAAGTCCACGGACCGGTAATTTTCGGAGCAGTAGAGTAACCTATCTGCTCAGCCTGAACGCCGGGTGCATCTGCTGCATAAACGTTGTAGTAAAGATTGCCGCGTTTAAAAAGCCAAGGACCTTCAGAATAATTTCTGAATGGCACTTTGGTGATGGGGCCGTCGATCTCAACCATGTTGCGTTTCAGTTTAACCATATAGCAATCGCCATTGCCCCAGGCCATCCATGGAGTGCCATCGTCGTCCATTAAAACGGTTGGGTCGATATCGGCATTTGGTCGGGACGAATCGGTGGTCATCGCATCGGTGATGAGTGGTTTACCTGGCGTTGCTTCCTTAAATGGGCCAGTTGGGCTATCGCTTACAGCTACCGTGATGAAATGCCCTTCTTTTCTATCCAGGGTCACATAGTAGTAATATTTACCATCCTTTTCCACCACTTGTGCCGCCCAGGCTGAGCCGCTATTCGCATTGACGAAATCTTTGGCAGCCAAAACGGGGCCATGGGCAGTCCAGTTCTTCATATCGGTAGTGGAATAGCAGAGCCATTCGGGCATATTGAACCAGCCACCGGCTGATGCCATGTCGTGGCCAACGTATGCGTATGCTGTGTTTCCAATAACTGTTATGGCTGGATCGGCGGTAAAAGCATCCGTAAAGAGCGGGTTCTGGCCAGCTACACGTGGCAATGCTTCTCCTGAAATTTTCACCTCATCTATGGCACCATCTATTACCTGAAGGCTGTTTGGAAAACCGCCCGGGAAACCGCGTCCAATTACCCACATACCAGCATCACTTCTTAGAGCCGGACCATTGAATGTAATCGAAGAAGCTTTCCCAAAGTCTTTTTGACCGGAAGGTTTTACCTCAATTTGCAGTTTGGTTTGATTACTCTTGATATCGTATTCGGCGTGAGCACGTACATCATACCATTTACCTGCTACCACATTGTCACCGGCAACGATGCGACGAGGAACGCCATCGGCACACATCACCTCAATAAAGTATTTTTTATACATGTTATCAAAACCAATTGACACATCGCCTGCCAACTGTCCAAGAGCACCTTCTTTGCAAAGATAAACCTGCTCTGTACCCAGAAGATTGCACATCAGGCTGGCCTCGATTGTCCAGCTTTTTTGCATGTCGTTGTAAGCCAAAGGGCGGTCGAAAGTGACCACATATTCCCCGTTTTTTAAAGCAAGCGAGCGTGTGTTGGGCTTACCATCCACCTGAGCCGTTGATACATTATCGGAAAATACGTTGGGCGAAGCATTGGATCCGCGCACCTGTAAAAAATTACCCTTGCCTGAATTGTCGAATACATAAGGTTGTGGTTCAGCCGGGCCCCGGTTAGAAGCAGAGAGCGGTTGACCAACTATTGAAGTGGTTGGATCGCCCTGAAGGTGCTGAATCTGCTCGAAGCGCCAATGGGCGAGTACTTTACTTTGGCAGTAGACATCCTTAACGAACCCAGTGACCAAAATAGTACTGATAAGAAATGCTACCAACGCTTGGTAAGAGAGGTTTTTATAGGTCATATTTTGAGCTTATTTTATCGTTTTTAGTTAATTTAATTTTAACCAATTAAAATTAGATGGTCATCATCTTCGCTTTCAATGCAAAACAGATATCGTTTATTCCTTATATTTTCCAGAAGTAAATTTATAGAGCATCACGCCGTGAACTGGCACCTTGAGATCAAGTTGCCCTGTTTTTGTGTCGATGCTACTTATATACTTCTGCCGCCAAAGATCACGAACATTAACTTGCCCATTAATGCCAAGTTTATCGAAGTCTTTGTACGAAAGATCAATAATTTCGGTACCAAAGTTACAGAAGCCAACAGCCTTGCTTCCATCTTCAAGTTCTTTCACATAAATGCGCAAATCGCCAATCGTCTGAATGCATGTTGCTTGTTTGCCCAATGGATCCTGGTTAATCGAGATTACTTCATCGTTTGTCAGTAAATTCAATGTGAAATCATCGAGTTTCTCCATGTCACAACCAATCAGGAGTGGTGCAGAGAAAAGGCTCCATAGACTGATATGGAGATACTGCTCATCAGGTCGTAGTTTGCTTGGATGCGGATTTCCCCAGCCTACATGGCCTACCACGAGCATATCGGGGTCGTTCCAGTTGCCGGGCTTGGCATATGGGGCAGATTTATCCTGATCAAGCACTATATTTTTTACACTTGCCCATGTGTCGGTAATATCATTGGTTGTTCGCCAGCTATTGCCACCAACCGAACCGCCCCATTTCCAAACATCTGACATTCCATACTGACATACACTGAAAACTATATCGCGGGGTTGTTGACGGAGATAATCGCCCATTTCCTTAAATGGTTTCATGGCTGTTTCTAATGCGCTACCACCATTGTATGACAATGATGAGACTTTTAATGGATCGTTACCGGGCAAACCATTTATCACATTGCCATAACTACACCAGTCGTATTTCAGATAATCGAAACCCCATTTGGCGTAGCTTTCTGCATCTAGTTTCTCATAACCGTAGCTTCCAGCACAACCACCACATGTCCAAGGACCTGGGCTGGAATAAAGTCCGATTTTTAACCCCAATCCATGTACATAATCAGCAAGTTCCTTCATATCCACAAATCGCGAGTTTGGAACAATATTGCCAGCCTCGTCGCGAAACTTGCCACGTATCGACTGATCTTTGGAATCGCGGTTGTTTTCCCAGAAGTCGTCAATATTGATATACGTCCAGCCATGGTTGATCAGACCACTTTTCACCATGGCATCGGCTGCACGCTTTACTTTATCGGCTGAAACCTCTTGTGCAAAACAGTTCCAACTGTTCCATCCCATTGGTGGGGTAAGGGCAATCTTGTCACCACATTCAATGCGGAACTTTCTCTCAAATTTACCTTTTGAATTTTGGGCTTTCAAGGTCACAATATGGCTGCCAGCCTTTAATAGCTTGCCAGTGATGAGTCCTGTTTGTGCATTGATCTTTAATTCTTTTGGCAATCCGGAAGCTGAAAAAGTCATTGGTCGGTCACCAGTCGCTGTTACAAGAAATTGAAATGGCGAACCCGGGCGTACCCCAAAAACTTTAGCCCCGGTAATTCTGGGCTCAGCCGGAGGAGCTGGTGTGAGGATGTAAGGTTCA
>Ga0302293_10000858_pt1 | contig 15618 bp, 17 predicted proteins | sample III_Fen_N2_2_FD_198758 | JGI IMG/M metagenome (GOLD analysis project Ga0302293, IMG submission 198758) | Peat permafrost microbial communities from Stordalen Mire near Abisko, Sweden - III_Fen_N2_2 | ecosystem: Environmental > Terrestrial > Soil > Wetlands > Permafrost | place: Sweden: Abisko...
CTGAAATATCCGGTGACATCGCCGACCGGCGGCGTGTCGATGTTTGTCAGGTCAAAACGGGCATCTACGACTGTTCCCCGCCCGGTTTCCGACCTGATGTTCCAAGATCCGCCGGTTTCATCGGCGGTTTGTATCAAAAACGGTATTCCGAGTCCGACCTTCCTGAGCGGGTGCTTGATCCCGTCGGTATAGAACGGATCGGTAGCTTTTTTAAGTTGCTCGGGGCTCATGCCCTTGCCGTTATCCTCGATCCTGATCGAGATTTCCCGATCATTTTGTACCAAATCCACTGTGATACTGCTTGAGGCAGCTTCAAACGCATTTTGCGTCAGGTCGCTGAACATGTCACACAGCGTGTAGTGCATCGGTCTTTATCTATACTTGGCGATTATGCCGTCGATCTGGTCCCGTGTCAGTTTTCCGTAAATATTGCCGTTTACCGAGAGTACCGGTGCAAGACCGCAGCATCCGAGACATCGAACGGGTTCAATAGTAAACAATCCGTCGGCAGTCGTGATGTCGTCTTTCGCAAGATCCAGAAGACTGCGCGATTCATCAATCAGATCCTGTCCTCCCTTGAGGTAACAGGCCGTTCCCAAACAGATGTTTATGGTGTTTTTTCCGGGTTTTACGGTTTTAAAAAGGTGATAGAAAGACATTGTTCCGTATACGCGGGCTAATGGATTCCCCGTCCTGTTTGCGACTTCCGTTGCCGCCGTTTTGGAAATATATCCCTGTTCTTCCTGAACCTTGTGAAGGATCATGATAAGGTTGCCGGGCTTTAACTTCCACTCATCGATGAAAGTATCGAGTTCTTTCGAGAACCCGCACGCAGTTGCCATTTACACCCCCATGGTTATTCGATAAAAATATATCGATAATTTCAATATCTATTATACTATAAAGCATGGAATTTTCAACAAAAATATAAAGGGTCAGTGTTGATACTGCAGTTGACGTTTCTTCTTTTGGGGTCGACAATTTCGTATGGACTTTTTTTTCAATACGCGGGAAATAACAAATGAAGTCGCCTTGACGCGGCTGCTTTTTTCGTTGATTGCCGGGGCTCTTATCGGGTTTGAACGCTCGAAAAAGAGGGAATATGCGGGACTTCGAACGCATATCCTTATCTGCCTTGGTTCGACCTTGCTGATGCTTTTATCGATATGGGTTCCACAGGAATATATGGACGCGAAAAACGGCGATCCGGGACGCATTGCGGCGCAGGTTGTGTCGGGTATCGGGTTTCTCGGAGCCGGCTCGATTATCAGGCTGGGAAATACGATCAGGGGTCTTACGACTGCGGCATCCCTGTGGTTCGTGGCGGCTCTGGGGCTTGCTCTCGGCGCGGGAATGTACCTTCCCGGCGTGATTGCGCTGGTTATATCATTATTTGCCCTTATAGTCCTTGATCCGATCGAGAGGCATTTTTTTCCTGCCGAGAGGTTCAAGCATCTGGTTATCACCTATTCCGGCAGTTCGGATTTTCCTGAAAGGGCGCGCAAGGTAATCGAGGCGTTCGGGATACCGGTACAATCCGTCGACGTGGAAAAAAATCTCAAGAAAGGCGAGTCTGTTGTACGCTATTTTGTGCGCGTGCAGACCGATACCAATACCGGAGAGCTGTACAAGCACATCAAGGATATCGGCGGGGTGGAAAAGGTCGAGCTTCGGGAAAAGTTCTAACACTGGAAGAATTGCGTCTGGCCGTTTCAGCTTTCTACCATTCTACGGAAGCGGTGATTGGGTCGGTCAGTGTCAGGATTGCTGATAGGGGAATTTTAATGACGGCCGATGTACCGTTGAAGGTCGCCTCTCCGGGTGCGCTTACTTTCGCCGAGCGGACTGAAGACGGGCATCGCACGATCAGCGTAAAAGCGGATTTTCTCAATTCCGCGACAATGGTCTTTCCGTAAGCAGACGCAATAACATCCTCATATTCCGGGGCGGTCAGTTTTTCGTCCGTAAAAACGGGTGCCATCAATAAATCGAGGTAATCGCTGGTGCTTGCCGGCATCAGGGCAATCGCCGTTTTCATGGATTCCCGTGAAATGGCGAGATTCATCCGTTTTTCCGCCCTTGTGACAGATACCGATTTGTTGAGGAGTCCGTCAAGCTCCGGGACGGTGAGGGACAAAGCGATACCTGCCGTACCGGGAAAATCGAGCGAGTTGATCTTGAATCCCGCGGCGGTGAGGCTTTTTGCTATTTCGGCCTTGTCGAAAATCGGCGAATCCGCGCTTGTAAAGCGCCGTACGATTGTTTCGGCTGTCGGGCTAATTTCTGCCGAGAAAGCCGCGTTTCCGGCGCTGGCGGTTTCCGGCGCGATCGTGACGATGACGGCAGGTGAACATCCAGCGAAGATCGTAAGGATAAAAAGTACCGCAAGAAGAAGGGCGTTTTTATTGGTCATGTGTATTCTCCCGGAAAGTTAAATATCGAAAAAAATGGTGATTCCCGTATGAAATCTGAAACCGTTCCCGAAAGATTCATCGGGGAACCAGGAATATTCTGCGCTCTGATAGAACCGGATTTTTTGGCCGAATAGCTCTGCGGGGTTGGAGTTCCACGAGAGCCCGATAATACCGGGGAATTGGGGGCTGCGGTCAAGCGTACTGTCTGCGATCATATGAAATTGAGTACCGATAAAAAACCGGACGCCATTCGGAAAACTGAGAGATGCGGTTAACGGGGCACTGAAGGATTTGCTTCTGGTGTCCCAGGCAAGCCCTGCGCCGACTCCGGGATACGCATTCAATCCCTTGATCCAGGACGCTTCCGCGTTGATTTCTCCTCCCCGTATCGGGAAAACGCCCGGTTGCATGTCCCACAGGAAGCCACCGGTGCAATTGATTCGTAGGCCTATGCCGTTTCCGCTAAAAGCGGTCGAAGGGAAAGGGTTGACGGACGGCGCTGTGTTTTCGTTCTGGTCGGGTATTACCAGGTCTTCCTGCGGGAGGATGCGCCCTGCGTAGAGATATGCGTTATTCCAGTATTCTTCTGATAGATTTGAGATGATAACCCCTGTTCGCGGGCCGTCCGACGCCGAGTGAATGAATGTGCCGCCTCCGAGATAAATGGCAACGTGTGAAAGTTTTCCCGTTGTGTTAAAAAACAGGAGATCACCGGGCTGTCTGGCATCGTCCGGAATATGCTCTGCCTTGCTGTAAATGGCGATTACGGTTCGGGGTATATCGATACCTGGACCTTCCAACGCCGAGCGGTATACAAATCCGGAACAGTCAAAACCCTTGTTCGTTATTCCGCCCGAAAGATACGGTACTCCAAGGTAGGATCGGGCGGTTTGAATGAATAATTCCCGTTTTGACTGTTCGCTTTCTTTTTTGAATTGCAATATTTGGGCATTTGTCGCCGCAAGGGCGAAAAAACAGGCGAAAATCATGAAAATTAACCGTTTTTTCTGAAGAAATTTATCCAGACAATGGAACCTTTGGTATATTACTTGTGTCATACTAGTATTGATAATAATATACTCCCGGTTTTTTTATAAGAGGTTTATATGAAACTGAAAGAACGACAACCGTGGGCATTTCTTGACGACTTTCGCGGGAAGGATTTTTCCGGCGAATGGCCGACTTTACCGGAGATGTTCAGAATCTCTGTTAAGCGTTTTCCCGATCGATTGTGCCTTACATCATTTGAGCCTGGTCGCGTTTCCTTAACCTATCGCAATGCCCTTTCCCGTATCGAGACCCTTGCCTCATGGCTGGCAAGTCAAGGCGTTTCACGGGGCGATAACGTCGCCGTTTCCGGCAAGAATTCCCCGGAGTGGGCCATAGCCTATCTCTCGGTCTTATTTGCCGGTGCGACCGTCATCCCGATCGACTATGGACTTCATGATCACGAGATCGAGAACTTGCTGTTGACGGCGAAACCCAAGATATTCTTCGTGGATGAGGAAAAATACGAGACATTCGCAAAGATCCCTGTTTCCGGGCAGGTTTTTTCCCTTACCAAAAAAATTACCGATACCTACATCTATACTCTACAAACCGAAAAAAAAATGACGATCATTCCCGCAGTCGAGACCGATCTTGCCGCGATCATGTTTACGTCGGGAACCACGGGAACTCCGAAAGGCGTAATGCTGACGCACCGTAATCTCGTTTCCGATTGCTATATCGCGCAGACAAACCTGCTGATCCTTCCGACAGACGTTTTTTACGCTTTGCTGCCTATCCACCATTCCTATACCATGCTTGCCGTTTTCATCGAAGCGCTCTCGGTTGGCGCCGAAGTAGTCTTTGGTAAAAGCATGGCAGTCTCGAAGATGCTCAAGGAACTTAAGGACGGGAAGATTACTATGCTTCTCGGGGTTCCCCTGCTTTTCAACAAGCTTCTCGCTGGCATCATGAAGGGTATTAAGGACAGGGGTCCGATAGTGTATGGCTTGATGAAATTTTTGATGGGCGTGTCGTATCTCGTTAAAAAGGCCACCGGCATGAATCCCGGAAAGAAAATATTTCATGCGGTTCTCGAGAAGGCGAGCATCTCGACGCTCCGGATCGCGATCAGCGGGGGCGGTCCTCTTGCCGCGAGTGTTTTCCGCGTCTATAACGAACTTGGTATCGATTTTATCCAGGGGTATGGACTTACCGAGACTTCTCCGATCGTAGCCCTGAATCCGGTCGAGAATTTCAAGATCGAAAGCGTCGGACGCTACTTCCCGCCTTATATGGAAATGAAAATAGTCGATCCCGACGAAAACGGCGTAGGCGAAGTCGCAATCAGGGGACCGATGGTCATGAACGGGTACTACAAGATGCCCGATGAAACGGCGAAGGTTCTTTCATCCGACGGCTGGTTGATGACGGGAGATCTCGGTCGTCTCGACGATGAATATTTTCTGTACCTGTGCGGACGCGCCAAAAATATTATCGTAACCGAAGGCGGAAAAAACGTATTCCCCGAGGAGATAGAAAACGCCTTTCAGCTGTACTACAACGATATCGAGCAGATTACCGTGCAGGGTTACGTTATGGACGAAGAGACGAAGAGCGAAGGTATCGAAGCACAGGTGTTCCCTGCGGAAGAATTGTTCAAAAAGCTTAATGTTATGAGGGGGACTCCCGAATCCGAGGATCCCGTCCGGCAAGTGCTCGACGAAATCGTCGAACGCGTTAACAGAACTCTGCAGCCGTATCAGCGCATAACCAGGTTGACGATACTTGCGTCAGCCCTCGAGATGACTACTAGCCGAAAAGTAAAGAGAGTTTACAGAAAATAGGGAGAAAAACCTTTATTATGTACCCGGCATTTTGTCGGGTTTTTTATTTTATGCGAAAAGGATATCTTTGGTGCGAAGAAACTATTGAATGGGTGTTAAAAATGTTAAGAGGAAAATAAATGAAGTGTCTTAAAATTCTGTCTATGATTTCTGTAATTTTCATTATGCTTTCTGGTTGTGCCAACGGAGTTACTGATTAGGGAAAAACGCTCGCTTTGTGGGCGAAGACTGCCTCAAGTTCGGCAACAGCAGTACAGTTTTCTGATATTGCACTCGATAGTTCAGGGAATAGCTATGCCGCGGGGTTTCTTGCAGGAAAGGGTACTGTTGATTTTGGAAATAATATCAGTATTGTAAGTACACAACAATATCAAAGCGGTTTGGTTGTGAAATATAATGCAGATGGAATTCCTGCGTGGGTTAAAGGTGTAAATTCGGGGTTTAACAGTCTTTTTTCGTCTATATGTTCTGAATCTGCGGGTAATATGTATGCCTCAGGCTATTATATGACCGTAAGCAATGATAAAACAGCGGTATATGATTTTGGCGATGGAGTCGTACTTTCCGGTTGTTCTCCGGGTAATGCGACGAATGCGATTTTGGTCAAGTATAGCCCGTCAGGCGTTGCTCAATGGGCCCGTTGTCTATCTTCTGAATCAGGTTTCAGTTCTTTTACTAATTTAGCGATTGATGGAACTGGAAATATTTACACCGCAGGATTTATCAGAGGAACAAAGAGCTATTCAGGTATAAATAAAATTTCTTCGCAGATTTCTGCTATCGGTTCTTCAAACGGCCAAAATGCGGTTCTTTGTAAATATGATTCTAATGGTGATTTACAGTGGATCAGAACCACAAGTGAAGGTTCCGTTTCGTCCGCTTTTTCAGCCGTAACAGTGGATGCTTCGGGTAATATATATACGGCGGGAACTGTTAATGGGCAAGTAAAATATTCATTCGGAAGTTTTGCGACCGTTACCGGTCTTTATAACTATACAAATGCGGCGATGGTGAAATACAGCAGTAACGGAGAAGCTCAATGGGCGAAGACAATTGCTTCTACGGTTGAAGCGACTCAGGTTGTCATGGCAAGTTCTTCCTTTACGGATATTGGTGTAGACGGCGCGGGAAATATGTATGTAATTGGAGTTGTAGGCGCGGGTTTATATACCTTTTCTCCCGGCGTTACCGTTTCCGTACCGGCTTTTGTCCTTGTGAAATATGATTCGTCGGGGACGGCACTTTGGGTCAAGACTGTGGGACCTGAAACGAAAAATCCTTTACATATTAGTAATTTCTTTGGACTTTGCGTGGACGGTTCAGGAAATTGTTATGTCGGCGGCGGGATATACTGTAACTTGGTCTATGATTTCGGGAATGGGGTCAGCGCGGTTGGAGCGTTGACTGATAGAAGCAATGCTCTGCTAGTCAAATATGATAATACAGGTATCGCTCAGTGGGCAAAGACCATCATGACAGGAACAATTTTAAGTTCATATACAGGCGTTGCAGTTAATTCCTCCGGTGAGATATACGTCTCCGGTATCGCTGGAGGGCTCGGTTCATTAGGACCGGGAAATTCGATTTCAGTGAAAACGCTTTTAGAGGGATTTAACTCGTTTCTGGTCAAATACGGGGAAACAAAATAAATCCTTTAGCGCTGCGGACTTCTCGCGAGCGCTGCCCTGATCGTGTTCATGTTCGCGCGTCCGTTTGTGTCCGTGAGCCGGTCTGCGGCGATGTCGAGGTCGAAGGCGCGACGGGCAATGTGCTCGACGTAGTGCGCGTCGCTTGAGGTGATGAGCGGATAGCCGCGAGTGTCTAGCGGGCGGCCGTCCGGGCCGATGATCGGTTTGTCTTTTTCCGGCATGCGGACGATCTCGAGCGCGGACCAAGGGCCATCGGGGATGAAACCGAGCTGGCTGGAAAGAGAGAATGACGGCCGGTCGACGTGTGCCGGTATCAGTATTCCTCCCATGTCGATGACGCGCTTTGACAGATTTTCAAGACTGATATCGGCGCTGTTTATCAGAAATTTATCCAATTCGCCCAGAATGTTTTCATTTTCGTCGACATACACCTGATCTCCCGTTTTTTCCGGAATATTCATTACCGGCGGCATAAGATCGTATAGTTCCTGCCCAAATGCGAGTGCCCGCTCGAGCTCGGCGAAGAGGCACAGAATGTGGCATTCTTCCCGTCCTTGAGCCTCGATGCCGAAAAGGGAAACGATTCCCTCCTCGCGGCAGGCAATGTCGAATGCAGGACAGTTGAGCGCCGTGTTGTGGTCGGTCAGGGCCGCGAGACGAACCCCCCGGGATTTCAGATTCGCCGCAATCGCGCGCGGGGACATCGTCAAGTCGCCGCATGGCGAAAGGCAGGAATGAAGATGCAGGTCGGCGCGGATTATCATGGATTAAGTTTTTTGTACAGCTTTCCCGAAACCGTGTACTGGTCGTCGGATGTCAGGAATATGGCAATGCCCTCGGCGCGGGCTGCTTCGATCATGTCGTCGGGTACAGGACGGTCATTGCATAGAATGATTGCGGCAAGATCCTTGAGCGTGGCTACTGCAACTGTGTTTTTATGCGCCTGTATCGTGATCAGTAATCCATTTTCCATCGCGTTCGCGATTGCGTCGCTGAGCAGATCCGAGGCATATGCTCCTTCAATTTCGCGATCCTTGAATGAGGACTGAACGCATTTTGCCCCAAGGAAAAGTTCGAGATCGCTTGTTTTCATATGGATACCGCCCCTTTCAGGTTAAAGGCTGACCTGACGAGAGTCCCCTTTTCACTCGAGGACTCGATGTGAAATTCGTCCGAAACACGTTTTGTGTTTGGTAAGCCCATTCCCGCCCCGAAACCGAGCGCGCGAACCCGATCCGTCGCGGTGGAAAATCCTTCTGTCATGGCTTTACCGATATCCGGAATTCCGGGGCCCTTGTCCGCGGCTTCTATGACGAGCTTGTCGGGCGAGATAAAATAACGCATGACTCCGCCTTCGGAATGAATCACCTGATTGATCTCGAGCTCGTAGCTCGCGATGCCTATGCGCCTCGTTACCTGCGGATCGACGCCGGCTGCTTTTAGCGTCTTTTTAATTTCCGTCGAGGCTTGTCCCGCTATCTCGAAATTAAACGGTTCGGTTTTAAACTCGATTACGCGTTCCGCGCTCTGGTTGTGTGCCGGCTCGGCCGGTATTTCGAGGCGCTCGACTTCGCGGTTGAGCGCGACCAGAAGTTTCGAGATGACGTCCGGGGCCGTGACCATGCCGACGAGTTTCGAGTCTTTGTCAAGAACCGGGTATCGGCCGAACGAGTATTTATTAAAGTATGAAACGCAGAAGGATAGGGACATCGTGTCTTCGAGCACGATTACGTTCGTCGTCATGTGCAGGCTTGCGGGGTCCTCGATCCATCCGTTGTCGAGCGCGTTTACGATGTCGTCCATGGAAATGATCCCGAGAAGCGCGTTGAGCGAGTCTGCGATCGGGATGCCGGTAATCCGGTTGTTTTTCATAACGCGCTGTATTTGCCTGAGCGTGTCCGACGGTTTCGCCGCGAGAATGGGACGCGTCATCACGTCCTTTACCTTGAGGCTGAAAAGCAGGGCGGTTACTGTCTCCGGGGAATCATCCTGGTTAATTGGAATGGCAAGCATAGCATGATTATACATCAATTCCCGGTATTCAGGGCAAGTATGGCGTCTTCGAGGAATATGCAGGCAATGATCGAACTTTCGTCGGCCTTTGACGAAAACTCAAGGTGTTTGCGGTCAAGCAACTCGCGCGAATTCGGTACGGGGTGGCGGGTCAGGTACATTGCGCACAGCATGGCGACGAGGGCATTCTCCTCGGCGTCGAGGGCGGAGATGACGGAGTTATGGCTAGATTCCGCGTCAATACTGTCAATCGCGTTCGCGCATGCGTACCGGAGAAACCAGTCGCTTTCCGCGCGCAGCCTCGCCTCGATAGCCGGAAGACATTCTGCCGCCTTGATATATCCTGCCGCGTCGCAGGCTCCGCTGAAAATTTCGCGCGTGTATCCGGGAGTGCTAATTGCTCTGGTAACGGCTTCCGCTGTCGCTATTTTGTTAGCCGAGAAAAATGAGGCAGCCTGTTTCTTTTGAGGGGAAGGGACCTCGGTTTCCTTGCCGGCGAAGGCTGTGAACAGCGCATCCCAGTCGGGTTTTACTGCGACCGGGGAGCTTGGCGTGGCTGTAGCCTGCGATATGTCGGCGGCGGTGCCGGTTTTCTGCATTGCTGATCCCGTCGTCGCGCATCCTGAAACGGTTCCGGCCACCGCAATTATGACAATCAACCCTGCAATTGATTTCATGGCGACCGATTTCATAGCACGTATTTTTCCAGAAAGTCCGCTATACCGTCGTCGTCGTTCGACTTTTGCGTTGCGTGCCTTGCGAGTTTCAGTATTTCGCTCCGTCCGTTCGACATCGCCACGCTTTGTCCCGCGTAGCGGATCATGGATTCGTCGTTCATGCTGTCCCCAAACGCCATGACGCGCGAGCGGGGCACGCCGAGAATGTCTTCCGCTATTTCTTTCAGCGCTTCGCCCTTGCCTGCGATGATCGGAAGCACTTCGAGGAAAAACGGTTTGCTTACGAAGACGGTCGCCCTTCCCTTGAAATGAACCTTGAACTCGGATTCGACAGGCACGATAAATTCTGCGTCTCCGGGTATGACAAGCTTGAAAACGCCTTTTCGGATAAGCGCTTCATAGTCGTCCGGAATTATTGGTTTCAATCCCGAAAGGCCCGCGTCCCGATCCGAGAATTCGGTTTCCTTAGAGACGTAAATAATATTATTTTCGTAAATATGGCAGGAAAGACCGGCGTCGACCGCGAGACGAAAAGCCTCTATGGCAATATCGGTCGGAAGAAAATGTTCTCTGATCGTTTCCATTGTTCTGGATTTGATTATCTGGGAGCCATTGTTGCAAATGAGGTAACTGTCTATTTTATCTAGGCCTATTCGCGTCGCATAGGGCGTCATGGCTTCGGGAGCGCGGCCCGATGCGAGAATAATAATAATGCCTTTCTCCGCTGCGTCCGCAAGCGTCTTGACGGTACGTTCCGAAATGGAAAGATCGTGGCGGAGCAACGTGTCGTCCAGATCCATGGTGATAATGTCGATATCGAGTTTCATGGGTTAACTATACCCGAAACTTAGCTTCCCGTCTCTCCCGCATCCCTGGTTAGCAGGGTGTCAAGGTAGGTATGGCTCGACTGGATGACTCCAAGAATGGCATGAGTATCCTTCATCGAGCCGTTGACTTCCTCAAGAGATTCAAGCCCGGCGTTGAGAGCCAAAGATTCTTCGCGGATTGACCCTGTAATTTCGGAAAGGGATCTTCCTGCTCCGTCTATCGTTTTGGCGTTCTCGCTGAAATTTGCGAGCACTTCGCCGAACGATGTCCTGAAACGCGAGAATAGTTCTATGAATTCGGACATTTGCCCGTTTATATGGTCGACGGTTGTCTGAAATTCCCCGATGTTTGTTTCGATCTGTTTGGCGAACGCCCCGGTCTGGGTTGCAAGAGTCCTGACCTCGTTGGCGATAATTCTGAATCCCTTTCCGACCGATCCCGCCCGCGCAGCTTCTATTGATGCATTGATCGCGAGAATCCCGGTCCGGTCCGATACGTCCTGGATCGAGCCGGTAATACCGGCGACGTTTTTCGTTTTTTCTTTGAGCTCCTCAAAAAGCGCCGCGATAGCCTTGGCGTTTTCGGACGTGGTCCCGATTTCCTCGACCCGCGCGGCGATGCTCGTGTTCATGGTTTCGTTTTTCGCGAGGATCTCTCCCATCATCGAGTCGATCCGGTTCGTGTTGTCGGAATTGCTTTCGCTGCTCGCGCGCATCTCCTCGAAGGCGCTGACGATCGTGTTCAGCCCTTTTTCGACCTGATCCATGGACTGATCGAGAATTTCCAAGGAGTGAACGGTAACGGAATTGAGGATGATATTTTTGTTGTACCCGATTATGAATTTGGCGAGTGCGTCTTCATAATTGTGGTAAGTTTCGTTTGTTTCCATTTTACGTCCGCCTTATGAGCCGAAAAACTGGTCAAGAATATCTGTGCCGCATCGAAGCTCCGAAAGCCAGTTTAAAAAGGCTTTTACGCTTTCGCCCTTGTATATGGCGCCGTGCTGCGGAGCGAGCATGTCGGGATTCAGGCGTTGCACGATCGCGCACCATCTTCGGGTAACCGCATTCGAGGCCATGTATCGTTTGTGGAAACCTTCGACAAGCGGGAGGTGCTTCGCGAAATCCTCGACGAATACGGTTTCGTCCCCGCCGGTAAATACGGCGGCGCCTATGTCTCCCGTAAACAAAATACGGGAGCGGACATCGAAGAGCGAAAAATGCCCGGGTGAGTGCATGAAATGAGCCGGGACGAATTTCAGCTCGTTTCCCGACGGAAGCTTGAGCGACGACCCCTTGTCTTCGATCCCGACAACCCGGTTAGTATCGACAATGCCGAAGTGAGGGAGAAAACGCGTCCAGAGCGCGGATATGTATACCTTGGCGCTCGTTACCCCGAGCCATAGCGCGATCCCGGAAGATACGTCGGGATCCTGATGCGAAAAGAAAATATTGTCAATTTTATCGATGGAGATATAACGGCTTACAGAGGCGACAACGCGCGAAAACAGGTGTACTCCGCCCGGATCGAGCAGCGTGCCTCTGCCGTTGTCGATTATCAGGTATTGCATCGTCTGGATGACGCCTTTTCGGTATTTGCTTTCGCCCCCGAGCCAAATAAATTTGTGCTCGCCGTCCTCATAAAGTATGCGTCCCGTCAAATCCTTTTCGTTTATCATTGATCGCTCTCCCGTTAGCTGTTCGTAAATAGTGTAGGCCTGTAGGAGTAAAACTGTCAAATTTAGCCGGTTAAAGTATAGTGCCGCCGCCGACGACTGTTTCCCCCGAATAGAACACGACTGCCTGTCCCGACGATACCGCGCGCTGGCTTTGCGCGAAATCGACGCGGATTGATCCATCCGCTTCCGGTTTGATTACCGCTTCCTGCTCTGTCTGGTTGTACCGTATCTTTGCGGTGACGTTCATAGGCGCGTCGAGCCTTGCTATCGATATAAGATTGATGTCGTCGGCGACGAGGGTTTGGGACATCAGGTCTGCGTTTTCGCCGAGGGTGACGGTGTTGTCGACGGCGTTTTTCGCGACCACGTACATCGGTTTTCCGAATGCCGCGGCAATGCCCCGCCGTTGTCCTATCGTGTAATGGGTGACGCCCTTGTGCTTTCCGATCACTTTGCCGTCAATGTCTATAAAGTCTCCGTCGGTAACGCGTGCGGGAACTATCTTGTCGATAAAGGCGGGATAGTCGCCGTCGGGAACAAAGCAGATGTCCTGGCTGTCGGGTTTCCGCGCGTTCACGAGGCCCGCGTTTTCCGCGATTTCGCGAACGGTAGACTTGTTCATTTCGCCGAGCGGAAAGAGGGTGTGGGCAAGCTGTTCCTGCGTCAGGGTGTAAAGTACGTAGCTCTGGTCTTTCGTCCGGTCTTTGCCGCGAAGCAATTGGTACCGGCCGGTCACGGCGTCGTGCGCAATCGATGCGTAGTGGCCGGTCGCGACATAGTCGAAACCGAGCAGGATCGCGCGCTCAATCAGTTTGTCGAATTTGATGTGACGGTTGCAGTCGATGCAGGGGTTTGGCGTTTTTCCTTCGAGATACGCGTTGACGAAACGGGTTATCACCTTTTCGTTGAACAGATCGCGAAAATTATACACGAAGTGATCGATTCCAAGTTTGTACGCGACTGTCTTTGCGTCCTGCACGTCGGAAAGGGCGCAGCACGTGCGGCTTGATTTTTCCGCGATCACGATATCGTCGTCGTTAAAGAGCTTGAGCGTAACGCCTGCGACTTCGTGACCCTGGTCGACAAGGAGTTTTGCCGCGACTGAGCTGTCAACTCCGCCGCTCATTGCCATCAATATTTTTGCCATTCAGAATTACCTCTTTGAAGAAAGTTCGCTTTCGAGAGTCGGCCGCACGACGACAAAATCTCTGAGACGTTGATAGTCTGCGGCTTGTTTGCCGTGTTTCGCCGTGCGATCGCTCGTTGGTCGGTCTCTGATCGCCCGGATCAGAAGGTTTTTCGGCGTGTGGCTCATGTCGATGAATTCGAGAATCTGCGCGCTGTATCCGTGCGTTTCGAGCAGTTCTGCGCGAAGCGCGTCGGTGAGAAGGGCTGCCATTCGTTCGCGCACGATGCCGTATTTGAATACCGGCGCGAGCAGGGCGCGTCCTTCGGACCGTACCGTGTTGTCGGCGAGTTGCGCGTTCAGTTCGTGCTGGCAACAGGGTACGGAAAGAATGACGCGGGCGTTCCATCTGACCGCCTGGGCGAGCGCAAAGTCAGTCGCTGTATCGCAGGCATGCAAGGTGATTACCATGTCGGCGCGGTCGAGCCCTTTATAGTCCGCAATGTTTCCTACCGCGAAACTGATTTTATCGTACCCGTATTTCAGCGCAAGGCCGGAGCAATGCTCAATGACATCTTCCTTGAGATCAAGCCCTACGATTTTCACCGGTATTTTCAGGAGAACGAAAAGATAGTAATACACCGCGAATGTGAGATAGGATTTGCCGCAGCCGAAATCCACGATGGTCAGCTCTTTTTCTGTTGCAGCCCCGTCCGTGGGTCCATTCGTCAGTTCCGGAACGACGTCGGCGATAAACTCGAGAAAACGGTTGATCTGGCGGAACTTGTCGTACTTCGATTTGACAATGGTTCCGTCACTCGCCATGACGCCGAGATCGACGAGGAAGGGTACGGGAATGCCCTCTTCCAGAAGATATTTTTTGGCGCGGTTATGGGATGCGCTTGCCAACGGCGTGCCAACCGCGAGGGCCGCGCTTACAGGCCTGTCTGCGTCAGCCGCTGCAGCGGTTTTTCTGAGAGCGGTAATTTCTCCGCGCTTGTTTGCCAGTATCTGAATTGAATTCGCCCTCAAGGTAAATTCGGCGCGCGTGAAATAGCTCGGGATCCATTTCGCGAGAAGGCCTTCAAGTGTTTTCTCGTCGACGTTCCGGTGAAAGACTTTTGTCGCCTTGAACTGCTCGAGCTGATACATCATGCCGGACTTGAGATTAACCGGACGTATCCTGATTTTATCGAATATATTCTCGGCGTCCGGGGATTTGTCGGTCGGACTTGCGAGCGTCGCGAAAACGATTCCCGAAGAGACTATCTCGCGCGCGAGGGTTGCAGGGTCTTCAATTGTTTTTTTCATCGGTGTCCTGCAAATAGCGAAGGGTGATGCACGCTTCGTACATGGGAAGCGGGGTAGAGAGTAATGTAATGTCACATTCGCTCGCGAGCTCTTTCATTCCGGGAGTAGGAAGTTTGTCGTTCACGAGCATGACTGCCGTCGCTCCGATAAGGTCGGCGCTTCTGATCGTCTGGTCGGTTGCAAGGCTCGTTACGAGGAAAATATCGGTTTCGACGGAAACGAGCAAGTCGCTCATAATATCACCGGCGACTATTTTCCCCGGTGTCATGTCCTGATAGCCCGGTTTCCCGCAGGCGACGTATGCGGGAAGCGTCTCGACGATATCCCTTATCGTCACCGGATTTCTCCGTAATCGGCGATTGCGTTTTTTCCCTGCGCGACGTAATGAAGCGCGTTTTCCCGGTTGTGGGCGATTTCTTCGTCGGTCAAACTTCTGACGACTTTTGCGGGACTTCCGAGGATCATCGAGCGCGGTGGATAAGTTTTTCCCTGCGTGACGAGGGATCCCGCTCCTACGATCGAGTCCTCGCCGATAACGGCTTTGTTCAATATGATGGCGCCCATCCCGATAACCGTATTTCCCCCGATATCCGCCGAGTGGATTATCGCTCCGTGTCCAATTGTTACTCCGTCGCCGATAATGCACGGAAGGTCTGTGTCGCAGTGAATGACGGCTCCGTCCTGTACGTTCGCGTTTTTACCGATCGTGATCGGTGCTATATCGCCGCGGACGGTAGCGGAAAACCAGACGGAGGCGCCCTCGCCTATTGTCACGTGTCCTGCGACTTCGGCGCTGTGCGCGACGAATACTGACGGATGAATATGCGGAATGTCGCCTTTTATACGGTGTATCATAGTTGAAACAATAGCAGATTTTACCAGTTTTGTAATAGTGAATGAACTGATAACGATACGTCCATCTTGTATACTTTATTAATCTCCTTGCCGTGAACGATGTCTTTGGGCGAACCGCAGGAAATGACGCGGCCTTCATCCATCAGGAGCATGGTGTCCGCAAAGCGGAGGGCGAGCGAAAGGTCATGGAAAACGCCAACGGCTCCCCGCGTACCCGAAGAAACCCAACGGTC
>Ga0302293_10000859_pt1 | contig 15612 bp, 14 predicted proteins | sample III_Fen_N2_2_FD_198758 | JGI IMG/M metagenome (GOLD analysis project Ga0302293, IMG submission 198758) | Peat permafrost microbial communities from Stordalen Mire near Abisko, Sweden - III_Fen_N2_2 | ecosystem: Environmental > Terrestrial > Soil > Wetlands > Permafrost | place: Sweden: Abisko...
AATCCAGGCTGCGGCTTCCGGCAAAGAAGCGCCGCTATCCCGCAGATCCGCCAGCGTATCGACCATGAGCCCGTAGCCGGAGGACGCGCCGAGGGAATCGACAATCGTGATGGTGCGCTCTGGATAACGCTCCAGTAATTCGTCCCGCGCTAGAAGCGCGCTGGCATATGTGCCGGAGAGGCCGGAAGAAAACGAAAGGTGCAGTATGTCCTTGCCTTCCTTGAGGAAAGGCTCAAAAAACGCGATAAACTGCTCGGTATTCACCAGCGAGGTGGTGGGCATGGCGCCCGCGGCAATCCGCGCATAGAACTCTTCAAACGGCATGCTCTGACCCAAATCGTCCGAATATTCAACACCGTCTATGGTGAAGTGAAAGCAAACATAGGGAATATTTCTTTGTTCGAAGTAGTCCTTGGATAGGTCGGCGGTGGAGCAGCAGGACAGAACATAAGGTTGCATTGGTACCTCCAGCGTGTTTTGATGATGTAGAGTCATTGCTTTCATTAGAACGCGATGATGATGCCCTTTTCGTTTGCATAGAGCGAGCTAACCCCGCGCGTTGGCAACACGATGATTTCGGAGAAGTGGTACCGCCGCTCGATTTCCGCCTTGAGCTCGTCGGCAAATGTGGGGTTGTTGCAGTGCGTAATCACGAGGCTCTGACCGGTGGTGTCGCGACCTGCGTGCTCAATGGTATCCGCAAGCTTCTTGACCACCTGCTTCCAACCTTGCACGTGTGAAACAAGAGAGATGTTGCCCTCTCTGTCTGCGCCCATGATTGGGCGGATGTGCAGCGTGGAGATGAGGGTTGCGGTAATGCGGTTGAGCCTGCCGTTTTTATAGAGGTTGTCGATGTTATCCAGCACGAAGAACGTGCTCATTTCTTTGATAAAATGCTCGACTTTTTGAATGATTTCAGAGCGTTCGATCCCCTGCTGAATCAGTTTGCGAATTTTTAGCACCAGCAGCACCTCTGCGGCGGCGGCGCTGCGCGAGTCGAAAACGTGCACTTTTGCGCCCGCTTCCTCGGCGATTTCTTTGCCGGACATCGCGCTGGCATAGGAGCCGGAGAGGCTGCTCGAGAGCGTGACAGCAAAGCATTCTCCCGTGCCGAACGCTTCGGCATACTTACCCGGCGCGGGGGCAGCGGAGCCAACACGGCCTTTACAGGTGTGCATGCGCGTCATGAAGTCCGGCAGATCCAAATTTTCGTCATCTGTAAAGGATTCCTCCGCGAGCGTGAGCGTAAGAGGAACACTCTTAACTTCCCACTCGGCGCGCAATTCATTCGTCAAGTCGCAGCAACTGTCGGCAACGAGTGTATATTTCATATATGCTATCTCCATATTTCCGTTTCGCTTTGCGCAAAAACACTATTAAGATTTTAGCAGGCGTTATTCAAACAAAGTTCAATAGAACTTCAACTAATCTTCAACTAATACACGGATCAATGTTGATTAATACGCAAAAAACAGCCGTTTCGCGTCTGCGTCCGGCTGTTATGGAGTTCTGACTAGCTCGCTACGCGACGCTCGGCGCTTCGTTTTTCAGCCTGACCGTGATCTCCGTCCCTTTTCCTTCCGCGCTCTGCAGCTCGATGGTTCCGCCGCTGAGGGAGATGATCCGCCGCACCAGAGCGAGGCCGAGGCCGCTGCCCTGACCGGAATGGGACCGCTCGCCCTGATAAAACTTGTCAAAGGCATGTGTTCGCACCTCTTCGGACATGCCGATGCCGGTGTCGCGAATGCGGACGATCACTGAGTCGTCAATCGCACCACAGGTGACAAACAGCGTACCACCCGGGCGGGAAAACTTGATGGCGTTGTCGATGAGATTGCTCCAAACTTGCGCCAGCAGCGACTTGCTTCCGTAAAATTGCGTGGCTTCCAATGCGAGGTCGATATTGAGTTCTTTTTCTTCCCAAAGCGGTTCGTAGCCAAGCAAGACACGGCGAATTTGCTCATCGAGCATATAACTCTCCTGCTGGAGCACAATCTCTTGATTTTCCAGTTGCGACAGCGAGAGAATGCTCTGCGTCAGCTTGGAAAGCCGGCTTGTGTTTTCCAGAATGCGGGAGACGTAGACCGCTTGTTCGTCCTTACTCAGGCGCTCGTCCTGCAGGAGCGTCGCGTAACCTTCAATCGCGGAGAGCGGCGTTTTAAATTCGTGGGAAACGTTGCTGACAAAGTCGCTTCGGAGGGTCTCGGTGTTGGAGAGTTCCTTGACCATGATGTTAAAACTTGTGGCAATCTCCTCGATTTCTTTCGCGATGCTCTTTTCTTCAAGCCGCACGGAGAAGTCGCCGCGGGAGACTTTCTTTGCCGCGTCGTTGATCTTCAGGATTGGAGAGAGCATTTTTGTGCTGGTATAGGCCGCGATGCCGATGCCGAGGATGGTCGTAAAGATGCTCATATAGGTGGTGGAGGTGACCACCGCCGTAATCGTGCCAATCTTGAGATTGAGCAGCACAAAGATAACGCCATAGGTGAGCACCGTGGATGTCGCGATGATGCCCGCGATGATCACGGCGAAAATCTGCGCCGCGCGCGGACGGGCTTTGATGCGCGGCAGTTTAGCCATTCTTTTTCACCGCCTTGTAACCAAGCCCGCGGATGGTGATGATTTCAAACTGGGCGTTGTCCTTAAAGCGCTCCCGCAGGCGGCTGATATGCACATCCAGCGTGTGCGGGTCGCTCTCGGTGTCCATACCCCAGATTTCATCCATGATCTGCTGCTTGGTAAACACGCGGTTGGGGTTAGAGAGTAGCTTATAGAGGATATAGAATTCTTTTTGCGGCAATACGTTGCAATCGCCCGCGATGCAGACGGTCAGATCGTCATAGCGCAATTCCGCATTTTCGAAGCGAATCTTTTTCTCGTTGACGATCTGCGCGCGTTTGAGAAGCGCGTTGATGCGCAGGATCATCTCGTTGACGTTGACGGGCTTGACCATGTAGTCGTCCGTCCCCGCGAGGAAACCGCTCTGCATATCCTCGAAGGTGTCCTTCGCGGTAATCATCAGCACGGGCATATTCAGCCCGTTTTGACGGAGGCTTTTGACAAACTCAAAGCCGTTCATGTTCGGCATCATGATATCCGTCACCACGATGTCGATATATTGTTTTTCGAGCACGTCCCAGGCATCCGCGCCGTCCCGCGCTTCGTGGTAGACGAAGCCGTTTTTCGACAGTACGGTGCAATATAATTCGCGAAGCGCCCGGTCGTCCTCCACAACGAGAATGTGAAACATGAAATCCCCCCGAAATCAGTCGGTAAAAAAGTGTGCTGCGCGCCCTGCCGCGCGTCAAGAGTCAACATAGCAGAATAGAGTCAATTTTTCATCAAATAAACTAAAATTGCCGAAATGTACTTTGACATAAGGATGATAGAAAACGATAAATTGCATCAATTTTTCATCAAATAAACTAAAATTCCCGAAATGTACTTTGACATAAAGATAATAGAAAACGATAAATTGCACCAAATTACCTAATTTTAAATAAGAATTGCCGAAATGTGTTCTTAACGATTAGATAACGGAGAATCATCCGATACAAATAAATCGCTGTCTTCCGGCGAACCCGCATAGAGCACGACGAGCCTGCCTTCCCGAACCGAAACTTCGGCGGCTTCCTCCGTAAAGGCGTTGCTTACGCCCAACGGGTTTGTGTCCGTGAGCGTCGCGTCGGTGAGCGCATAGGCAAGCCCGCGTTCATAAACACCTTTCGCGCGCTCCCCAAGCGAAAAAACGGAGATCGTTCCGCTCAGCCCCGCGCGAAAGCGCAGGGATTCGTCACGGATCAGCGTGATTGTTTCGCTTTCACCGAGCAGCGCCGCGCGCGCGCCGTTTTCGCGCAGAAACGCGAGGGTTTGTATATTTGCAAGCGTATGGTCGAGCCTCCCGCCCACGCCGCCGAGCAATAAAAATGCGCGATAACCGCGCGAGAGTCCGATTCGCGCGGCGAGCATGGTGTCCGTGTCATCTTTTTCCGCCGGATGGCGCACGATGGTTTCCCCCTCGGGAACGTAGCCGAGCGAGTCAAAATCCCCCACCACAAGGTCGGGACGGATGCCGCCAAGCTGCGCGTAGCCGCCGTCCGCAGCGATGACGAGATCGCCGTTTTGTGGCTGGAATGTATGATTCTGCGGCAGAGCGCAGACGATATAGCAAATGGGTGTTTGTTTCATTCGGGTTCCTACGCGTTTCCTGCAAATACTCTCCGGAAGAGAATTTTGATGCGATCAGGTTCTTATTTGTATTTATACCATGTTTTAGCGCGCAAGAAAAGCGCGGAGCCCGTCCGCCAATCAAATAAAGGGGGAAATATTGCTGGAAAATCGGCGATTTTTTCGGGCTTGGTTGTGATATAATACCGTCTATGAATCAGATTACCCCCGCGCGGGCGAAAGGAGAACGCAGTTTGCCGGGCTTGTTTTTGCGCGATGAACTCGACACTTTCACCGCTGTGGATGTGGAGACACCCAACCGTTATTCCCGCTCAATCTGTTCCATCGGCATCGTCCGTGTGGACGGGGATGGCGAACCTGAGCGACTGCACTATCTCGTAAACCCTTGCGACGAATTCGACGCAGCGAATATATCCATCCACGGCATTCGCCCGAGAGATGTAGAAAACGAACCCTCGCTCTACGAACTCTGGCCGAAGATTGAGCCGTATTTTACTGGCTGTCTGCTGGTGGCGCACAACGCACTGTTTGATTTGCCGGTGATTCGCAAGGCGCTGTTGAGAGAAAATCTCTCCGCTGAAAACTGGAAATATATCTGCACACTGGAGACTTCCAGAAAGCATATTCCAAAGACAGCCTTTGGCAGCCACAAGCTCAACGACCTTTGCGCGGGGCTGAATATTTCGCTGGAGCATCATCACAACGCGCTGGACGACGCGCTGGCTTGCGCAAATCTATATGAACATCTTCGTTCGCGCTACGGTGTAAACGAGAGGGATATTAAAATTTACCGATAATTCGGTAAAGTAGTAAATAACAAAGTTAAATTCAAAACAAAAAAATAACAAAAGAAATCAGGAGGAAACATTTCTCAATGGACGACCCAGGGCACCCTAGTATACCCAGTATACAGCTGGAAGACATCGACCCCGATCAATGCTACTTTAACCCCGGTTGCGCGATGAGCCTGTATAAGCCGGAGGCTGTGGAGGAAATTCTCCATCTGCTCAACCGCCGCTTTTTGCCGACCAAGCTGCACACCACCTGCTGTCGGCATGATCCAGATCTGCCAACCGGCGCTACAATCATCAACAATTGTGCCGGGTGCGACCGCAGATTTCGCTCGCTCTACGAGGGCATCCAGACCATTTCCCTTTGGGAGGTGCTGGACGCAATCCCCGCCCTGCCGCTGCCGACTTACGACGGCTTGCAGCTCTCGGTGCACGATTCCTGCTCGTTTCGCAAGAAGCCGCAGGTACACACCGCGGTGCGAAACCTGCTGGATAAGATGCACATCGAGGTGGTCGAAAGCCCGTTTTCGGGGACGAAGTCCATCTGCTGCGGGGACAACTTTTACCCGCATGTTTCCATTGAGGAAGTCACCGCGTTTCAAAAGAAGCGCGCCTCGCAAATGCCTTGTCAGGATGTCGCGGTTTACTGCGTCTCCTGCATCAAATCTATGTCGATCGGCGGTAAAACGCCGCATCATATGCTCGACCTCGTGCTGGGTGAGTTAACTGACCCGCAGGAAACGCGGATCGACGTTTATCACGAAACGCTGGATCAGTACATTGAGGAGCATTGAACCCATGCTGGAGCTGACCCGTTGCACGGGGTTAGACCCGGTTTTTCGCGCGCTGATTGATGCGCTGGACGAAGAGCTAAACGAGCGCTACGGCGCACAGATGGAGTTCTTCGGTCAGCATAATCAATCGAATGATGTGAAAAACGCGGTGGTCATCTCCCTCGACGGCGAACCTGCCGGATGCGGCTGCTTCAAGCCATTCTCGCAGGATTCCGTGGAGATGAAGCGCATATTTGTGCAAAAAGCGTTTCGCGGTCAAAGGCTTGCGCGCGCGGTGCTTGCTGAACTCGAAGCTTGGGCGCGAGAGCTGGGGTATCCATATGCCGTGCTGGAAACGGGCATCCTCCAGCCGGAGGCAATCCGGCTCTACGAGGCGACGGGGTACGAACGCATCCCGAACTATCCGCCGTATGTGGGCGTTTTAGAGAGCGTGTGCTTTCGGAAAAAGCTATAGATACCGATTCAGAATTGATTTAGAAACAGAAATACTTGATACCAAAACACCGTCTCCGGGGGTTCCGGCGGCGGTGCTTTTTGCTAGTTTTTCTTAGGCAAAAAGAGCTTCAGCCCATCTAATTTCTCTCTGTATTTCACCAAATCCTCCGGCGAAAACGGATTTCCGTGGCTTGGGTAGATGCGCGAGGGGTTCAGCGCGATGATCTTGTCCCAGGAGCGCGCGAATTCCGGCACGTTCTCCATAAAAATCGCCTGCCGAGCGGGGGCGATGATGGCGTTAGCCGCCGCATCTCCGCAGAGCAGTTCACGCGTCTCCTCCAGAAACAACCCGATCGAGTCCGCCGTGTGCCCCGGTAAAAACACGACGCGGATGGGTAACCCCATCGCAAGAAACGGCTGATCCGCCTCACTTTTGAGAATGATGGTGGTGTTATCTGGCACGACGGGCGGAAATGAGGAATGCTTCATCATGGCACTGAGCATAACGCCCATGCGAGAGGTAAATCCCGCGCCGTTCGGCATGGCGTTTTCGCCGGAAGCGATCCGCGGCAAACTGATTTCGCTCACGACGAGCCGCGCACCGCTTTCACGGAGCAGTTCATTTAAGAATCCCACATGATCGTTATGTGCGTGTGTTAAAAAGACGAATTTTAGGCTACCGACCGGGGTCAGCTTGCCGAGGCGCATGCGATACGCCGAAAAACCGCCCGCATAACCGGAATCGATCGCGATCCAGCCTTGCGGCGTCTCAAGTAGATAGTTCCGAAGCAGATAGTTGCCGATATCGTGAATTCGTAGTTGTGTTTGCGCCTGAATAGCCATCGAAAGTCGCCTCGCTTTCCAAATCCAGAATAGCACAAACCGGTGCAGTGGAATAGTGCCGCTTGCACTACTTCTGACGCAGTATGTGTTTATCATCGTTTCGTTCACAAAAAGTTCATAAATGAAACTGTCACGAAACGGAGTTTCAAACCGTCTTATATATAGAACGAAATTCCACGAGCTTCTTTTTGTATGACGGGTCTGGTACATCTGCCCTACAATAGAGGCCAAAGCGTGGGAAACGGCTGACAAGCCATCCTTCGAATTCGCCGACCGCCTGCTTTTTGCTTAGGTGAGAGCTCTCTCCTCACGGGCAAGGAGCAGCAGTACCCAATTACGGGTTGGGGCGTCGGCGGCGATACGCGTCGTGAGTGGCGGCGTCCGCGATATACGTAAAGGCGGGACCCCTTTGCTGTTGTCGGATGCCGCTCTTACGCGATTTTTTAAAATGCAGGCGCGCGATAAGGACATTGATCCATGCGATTTTCCAATTCAATAGAGATACAAAGAACCCCTTTCCGCGCTGTGGACGGATCGTCTGCGCAGTGGAAGGGGTTTTTTCTATAGCAGGCATGAAAGCCAATAGAAACACACCAGCCGCGTTTGAAACACAATTGTGAACACTTGGGCGCGTGTATTGACAAACAAATGATGTTCTTATATCTTTGAGAAAAGATTCTTATAAGTTTAAGAAGTCATTGCCTCACAAAGAAATAAAACAGGCGCAACACAGAAGTTCAAATCAGAAACGAAGAATCGTTTTGCTAGGAGGAAACAAATGGATACGCGGCTGAAAGAATCGGAATGGATCATTTTGCAAACGCTTTGGCAGGAAGCCCCGCTGGATCTCAAGGGCATTATCGCTGGCGTACAGGCGCAGCACCCGGAGGTCAGCTGGGACTATAAAACCTATCATAGCTTCCTGCGCATTTTGCTGGGAAAAGGGCTGATCAGTGCGGTGCGGCAAAAAAAGAGCAACCTCTACCGCCCTGCCATCACGCGAGACGAGGCGCTTTCCTGTGAGGCGGAGAGCCTGATTTCGCGGCGCGGCTATTTCGGCTCGGTATCGAGCATTCTGGTGCATATGGCGCAACAGGGGCAACTGACGCAAGAAGAAAAACAAGAGCTGCGCCAACTCGCCGAAAATCTGGCGCAGGAAGACACGAAATAAGTCATTCGCAACCCAAATGCCAGTGTGGCGCGCTTTGCCGCACTTGAAATCACACATCACCCCACGGGAGGAAATATGGAACAGACCATTCTCACGCGGCTATTAGAAATCATGCTTTACAGCACGGCAATCTTTCTCATCGTTTGGCTCTTTCGCGTCGCTTTTTCAAAATTGCTTTCACCGCAGCTAAAATATGCGCTCTGGTTTCTCGTTGTGCTCCGTTTGTGTATTCCACTTACGTTTGAAAGCGGGTTGCATTTATTTACAGCAGATAACGCGCCTGCGCAAGCGGTTCTGTCGGCGCTTCCTACGGCGCAGGAGCCGGCAGATGATTCCGTTTCGCCGCAGACTGCGCCGCAACTCGATGGAGGTGCTGTGCTTCCGCAGACGCAGGGAAGCGACGTGGCAAGCCAAGCACCCGTTCAAACGGAAAAGCAGTTGAGTTGGCAGCAGTGGCTACTGATCGTCTGGGCGGCAGGGTTTGCGCTGGTTCTCGTGACAAGCATCGTGCTCATGCTGCAACTGCGCGGCAGGCTCCGCCGACTCGGTTGTGAACCGGGGGAGAAGACGCTCGCGCTTTATGAAGAGATTAAGCAGCAGATGCAGATTCGCGGTCGTGTGCCGCTGCTGCTCATGCCGGATATCAACAGTCCCGCACTGACGGTAGAGCCGTTTCCGCGCCTGCTGCTGCCGGATCGGTTGATTTATGCGGCAAACGCGGAGAGCATGGCCTTTGCCATGGCGCACGAGCTGATGCATTACAAGCGGCGGGACTATCTCGTCTGTCTACTGTTGCTCCTGCTGCGCGCGGTGTATTGGTTTCATCCCGTCTCGTGGGCGCTGCTGCATCTGATGCGGCTGGATATGGAGACCGCGTGTGATTCGATGGTGGTCGCCCGCTATGACAAGGAGCGCAAGCTCGGTTATGTCAATCTTTTACTCGCACTGGGAGAGGAAACCTCGCCCTTATCGCTCAATCGAAAGGTGGTATAAACGCATGAAACGGATGAATACGGAACATCTCCTCACCCTCGGGATGGCACTCACCACCGACAGAAAGTCGATGGAGCGGCGCGTGCGCGGCGTGTTCGCGCGCAAAAAGAGCGCAAAGGGCGTGATTGCGCTCTCTCTTGTGCTCGTGCTTGCGCTGGGGTTTGGTGCGTTTACGACCGCGTGCCAGCCGGGGCAGGTAACCGTGAGCAATTCGAACGCACAGGTTGCTTCCGGCGGTGACGCACTTGTTTCCGGCGGTAACGCAATGGCTTCCGGCGGGGACGCAACGGCTTCTACTCAAGAGTTCACGAAAGAAGCAGCGATGAAAAATCTTTCACGGAATTTGGAGCTCGCAAGAAAACTGGTCGTTCCGCGTACGGAGAACATCTTGTCTTCCGAACGCGGCACATGGGAAATCAAGGAGAATCCGGATGAGGCGCAACTGCGCTCCGCAGCGGAACACTTTCTCCAGATCGCAAATGAGATTTTTACAAAAACATATACGCCAGATGATCTGAAGACGACGTATTACATCGACCAAACAGGCTATCGCGCAGATGTCTGGCGCTTTGACTCCACCGACGGGGTGCTCTCCGGCGCGGTGGAGGCGAAAACTCTCGCGTTTCTTTCGGCGGATTGTTTGAATGAACCATCGGATCAGGTGCACGAATCCATCGCGAAAGAGAATTCCGATGGCGATGCCTATCTGTTATTGGAGAATCTGGATATCAGCCCCGCCGCAGTTCGAATTGCGGGAATTCTCGGCGGAACCGCGGAGAACCTATCGGAACGCGGCGGAAGCGGCAGGGACGGCGCAATTCAGGGATGGATGATCCAAGAAGAGATGCTTTTCTCGCTCGGCGAGGGCAAGTATTGCGATATCAATGTGTTTGGAGACGAGAATCTCACGCCGACAACAGTCTGCGTCTATCCGGACGCCGACTGCGCGGAAGAGGGTGTGTTCTGGCGTGCCGATCTACAACGGGTGGAAGGCGCAGCAAAACTACTCTATCCTCAGGATTTCCGCGCGGGCGAGCCGGGCGCAGATGATATGAAGCAGGAGACCGCGATTGCCTTCTTCAACAAACTCATTGAAGTCGCTGGCTTTTCCGAATTGGTGGCGAGCGAAACGGTGCAGGAACCTACCGCGACATTTATGGTTGACCATTCTGGTGCGCGGGAAAACTATTGGCTGATCGAAGGAAACGGAGTTAGCCTCGAACTAACGAGCAAGACCGGACGCATGCTATCCCTCACCGCAAACGGCACGCTCGGTTCTAAACTGGGACTCGGCGATATCCCATATGAGAAGATGGGAGAAAAAGAGTATACGGACGCGACGCAGAAGCTCTTTGTTGCGCTGTTTGGCAAGGATGCGGTGAAAGGGGTAGAAGAAAACGCGGTTTATGATGACCACTATTGCACGATGGATCCCATCATGTCGGACGGAACGCAATATGAAATCATGTATCAAGACGGCTTGATCGTAGAGGTGTCTAGCTTTTATAAGATCGACCCGAATACTTGGGTAAGCGTGCCGGACTGGCTGCAAGATTGGACAAGCGTAGATGCGAAGACCGGAGAAATATCGATTACCGGATTTGAAAACGGCACATGGAAGATCGTCCCCAACTGGATTGCGGATTGGGTTTACAGAAACAACGAAACAGGCGAGATATTCGCCATGGAATGGTAACAGACGGAGGCGAAGGATGAAACAACACACCACAGACCATCTTCTCACCCTTGGCATGGCGCTGACGACCGACAAAAAGTCGATGGAGCGGCGTGTGCGCGGTGTGTTCGCGCGCAAAAAGAGCGCAAAGGGCGTGATTGCGCTCTCTCTTGTGCTCGCTCTTGCGCTGGGGTTTGGTGCTTTCACGACGGCGTGCCAGCCGGGGCAGGCAACCGTGAGCGATTCAAACGCAAAGCTTGTTTCCGGCGGTGACGCGCTTGTTTCTGGCGGGGATGCGCTCGCTTCAGGCGGGAATGCGGCAGCGCAGGACGCGGTGGTGGCTGACGACGAATATACAAAAGAGAAGGCGATGGAATGGCTTGCGTTCACGCTCAAAGAGGCACGGGTATTCCCCGCCCCGCGCATGGAGGGCGTTGTGTTTACCGAGCGCGGCAATTGGAGCGTCAAGAAAGACCTGGACGACGCGGCGCGTCTCACCGCCGCCAATCGATTTCTGGAGACCGCAAACGCGATCTTCTCAAAGAACTATACGACAAACGACCTGACCGCAACCTATTACATCGATCAAACGGGCTTTCGCGCGGATGTCTGGCGGTTTGACTCCACCGACGGCGTGCTCTCCGGCGCGCTGGATGCAAAGACACTTGCGTTTCTCTCGGCGGATTGCCTGAGTGAACCCGGCGACGCGCTGCATCCCTCACTTGCCGATCCGGCGAAGAATTCGATAAGGTATGATTACTGGAGCACGCTTGACCCGACTTCGGCGGTGGACCGAATCGCGGGAATCCTCGGCGGTTCTGCGCAGAACATAAAGGATAACGGCGGAAGCGGCAGAGACAATGCAAATGCCGGTTGGATGATTCAGTCAGAACTCCAGTTTCAGTTAGGTGATGGACGGTTCTGCGATGCCGTGATCTATGCGGACGAAGCACTCACGCCGACGACGGTCTGTATTTATCCCGATTCCGATTGTGCTCAGGAGGGCGTGTTCTGGCGGGCAGATTTGGAGATCAATCCCAATGTCGTCCAGCTCCTCAGCCCAGAGGATTTCCGCAAGGGCGAGCCGACCGAAGGGGACATGACAAGTGCTGAGGCAATTGCGCTCTTTGACAAGATAGTCGAAGTTGCGGGTTCCGAGGATGTCGCGTCGGGAGAAAAGCCGCCGGAACCTTCGACCGAGTTCTATGTCGACTTCTCCGGTACGCGGGAAAATTACTGGCGCATCGAGGGCAGCGGGTGCATTTTGGAGCTCACGAGTAAAACCGGGCGGATGCTCTCGCTTTCGTCTAACGGTAACCTTGGTACGAAGCTAGGCCTTGCCGATATTCCGAGTGAGAAGTTGGGTGGTAAAGAGTATCAGGACGCGACACAAGCGCTCTATACCGCGCTGTTTGGCAAGGATGCGGTCGAGTCGGTCTCCGTGTGCAACCAGGATAACTACTTTGTTTGTACGATGGATCTCTTCATGACAGATGGAACGCTGCATGAAGTCAAGTATGACAAAGGCAGGATCATAAAAGACTCCGTTTATTACAGGCTTGATCCGAACACATGGGGAAGTGTGCCGGCATGGCTGGATCAATGGACTAGCGTGGATGAAACGACGGGTAAGATTTCGATTTCCGGCTTTGACAACAGCTCGTGGATGGTTACTTCAAAATGGATTGCGAATGGGGTTTACATCAACAATGAAACTGGTGAAATATTCGCGCGAGAATTGTGACACGGAGGCAAGAATGAAAATGCACACCACCGACCATCTCCTCACCCTCGGCATGGCGCTGACGACCGACAAAAAGTCGATGGAGCGGCGCGTGCGCGGCGTATTCGCGCGCAATAAGAGCGCAAAGGGCGCTCTTATCTTAACGGGCGTGCTCGCGCTGGCACTTGGCTTTGCTGCGTTTACGACCGCGTGCCAGCCGGGGAAATCATCGCTCGTACTAACACCGATTCCCGTGGAGCAGGAGAAAGACAGCGCCACGCAGACGACAGATATGCCGGAGAACACGGCAGACAAGCCTACTTCGGATACGGCAGAAATGCAGTGGAAATCTACGGAGTATCTGATTGGTTCTATGGTGCAAAGCCCGTTTCGATACCCGCTTTCTCCCTCCCATATCGACGAGCCGATTATTGATTACGGCAACGGCGTGTCGCTTGTTGTAAACGCGGATGTGACCATCCCGCAGGCGGCGGGGTATGGCGTTCGTCAGTGTAACGGGGTTGGATTCACACTGGAAGAATACCAAACAATGATCAACTATTTTCTCCCGAACGCAAAATCTGATCTATCGGACATCGACTTTTCCAAGAGAACCACTCTTTCTGTTGAACAGGATGGGGTAATGTATTCGGTCTCGATGGGCGCAGACCAGCATATGTTTTACTTCGAGCGTACAGCCAGTATTGTGTACAGAGAAGGGTATCTCGTCGGTGACGAGGAGATGGAACGTGATTTTGGAGCAACGATTCGAGAACCGATTTCACTTACGCGAGAAGCGGCGCAGGCACAGGCGGACAAGGTGTTGGTTGACCTCGGAATTCACGACTGGCAGCTCGACAAAGCAGAACGCGCCTGCATGTTTGAAGACGCGACCACATCGAATGTGATGTCTCGCGGGTGGGATTTTGGTTATGTGTTAAGTAGCGCGGGGCTTCCCGCTCTCGGAAATTCAGGCTGGCTCGGAATGAAGCATGATCCATTGGATTATTGCGCTTCCGATGCTGGAGCACTTTGGATCTATGTGGATGATCGCGGGGTAACCTGCTTTTATTGGATCAACCGCTATCAGCCGCAGGATGAACTGTACTCAAATGTCGAAATCATCGGTGTCGATGCTGCGCTGACGCTGGCAAAGGCGCGCTTGGCACGGATATTTGCTGAGGAGTACACTGGGGTTTCAAAGATCGAATTGTTTGAGATTCGGTTGTCGTCTATGTTGATTGCATATCCCGATGAGCTGAGTTTGGATATTTACTATGATGATGAACAGCGTGACATGGCGTTTCTGATTCCAACCTGGGATGTCTCGTGCTGCTTAACATACAATGGTGGGGATATCGAGTATATCACGCTGCCATTCTGCGCTACCGACGGCGGCGCGGTTTCGATGCTGAAACAATAATTTCGAAGAAAGAATGATTCATAGAAGAGGTGGCTTGTGCGCCTCTTCTTTGCATCAATACGAAAATCAATATATTATGAAATTAATAGTAAACAGATATTGACAATGATGTGTGACACACACTATAATACACACGAGGTGAAACGAAATGCCAGAATTTGACACGATGCAAAATTTCCTGACAGAGCTTCGCCGCGGCAGCTTGACGCTCGCCGTACTGGGAAGCCTCCGAACGCCTAGATACGGATACGCGCTTTTGCAAACATTGCAGGAGCAGCACATCGATATCGAAGCAAATACGCTCTATCCGCTGCTTCGTCGCCTGGAAAGCCAGGAGCTCCTAACCAGCGACTGGGACACGAGCGAGAGCAGGCCTAGAAAATACTACACCGTCAGCGCAAGGGGTAAAATTGTGCTGCAGCAACTATTGGTTGAGTGGGGGAACATGCAGAGGAGCATAGAGGCCATCTGCGGAAAGGGAGAAAACCATGAGTAACCTGATTGAGCGTTATGTATACGACGTAACGCGCCGCCTTCCCGAAAAAGAGAGGGAGGACGTTAAGAAAGAATTGCGCGCCAATATTTATGATATGCTGCCGGATGGGGCTAGCGATGAAGCCGTGAAAAAGGTGCTTTACGAGCTGGGCTCGCCTGCGTCGCTGGCGGAAAAATACCGCACGCACCCGCGTTATCTGATTTCGCCTGCGTACTTTGATGAATATGTGCGCGTGCTCAAGTGGGTTCTACCGCTCGTCGGCGTAATCGTGATGGTCATCGGCTTTGTCGTCGGCGCGTTTGACGCGGCAAAGGAAAGCACGGCAAATATACCATTTGTCATGAGCGGAATCATTTCCAACGGCGTTAGCATGGGCGTCTCCGCTGCATTCCAGGTGCTGATTTGGACGACGATCGGGTTTGCGATTGCCGACCACAGCGGTGCAAAGCAACCGAAGGTCGGCGAACATGGCTGGAAAGTGGAAGACCTGCCCGAGGCGCAGAATGCCAAGGCGAGCATCCCGCTTTCGGAAGGCATCGCGGAGTTGGTGGTTTCGGTGGTGTTCTCCATCATCGGCATCCTCTTCTGCGCTGGGCGACTGCCGTTTATGATGGTATTTGCGCAGGGCGACATGGTTTTTTACAACATCTTCAGCCAGAGCTTCCTCAACATGCTGATTCCGTTCATCCTTGTTTCGATGGTACTCGCAGTCGTGCAGGGCATCGCGAAGATCAATGACCGCCGCTGGTCTGTGTTCGTCTGCGTATCGGTGGTGGCAAAGTCTCTGATCAGTATGGTATTGACTATCTACCTTGTCAATCAGCCGAATATCCTGAGCACGGAGTTTCATAGCTTTCTCGTGCAGTCGGAAGTCGCGGATGTGTTCTCGATTCTACCCCATGTCAACGGTACCAACGTGCTCGTCATCGCGTTTTGTGTGCTGATCATCATCGGCACCGTGAGCGAGAGCATCAAGGCGATTAAAAACACCGTGCAGGCGCATGTGAAATAATCGATTGCGCGTAAACAACGCATAAAAGCCCTAGCGAACAGCACCCTGAAAGTTAGACAGTATGATAG
>Ga0302293_10000864_pt1 | contig 15554 bp, 15 predicted proteins | sample III_Fen_N2_2_FD_198758 | JGI IMG/M metagenome (GOLD analysis project Ga0302293, IMG submission 198758) | Peat permafrost microbial communities from Stordalen Mire near Abisko, Sweden - III_Fen_N2_2 | ecosystem: Environmental > Terrestrial > Soil > Wetlands > Permafrost | place: Sweden: Abisko...
GCGTAAAGGTTTTCAACTGGCTCTTTACATTGTTCCGTGGGCGCCTCATCTTTAAAACGCCGCTGCTTTGGCTGGTTGGTTTCTTGATTACCTTCACCATTGGCGGCATGACAGGCGTAATGCTTTCAGTGCCTCCTTCGGATTTCCAATTTCATAACAGCATGTTCTTGATTGCACATTTTCATAACACCATTATTGGTGGCGTGGTGTTTGGATATTTTGCAGGCATCATCTATTGGTTTCCCAAAATCATGGGATTCAAGCTCAGCGAATTCTTGGGGAAGGTTGCTTTTGGTCATTGGATCGTAGGCTTCTTTGTTGCCTTCACACCCTTATACATTGTGGGTTTGATGGGTATGACTCGGCGCATTAGCCACTATGAATCTTCCACGGGTTGGCAACCATTTTTAATTGTCTCTTTCTTGGGAGCGTTGATCATTGGTGGCGGCGTTGCCTTTCAATTGTTGCAGATCGCATTCAGCTTCTGGAAGCGTAAGGCTCTGCGCGATAAGACTGGCGACCCTTGGAATGGCCGCACACTCGAATGGTCGATTCCGTCGCCTCCTCCGTTCTACAACTTCGCACATATTCCCACAGTAATTGCCCGCGATGATTTCTGGGAACAGAAACATAATCCAGAGCACCCTGCACATACCAAGAAACCTTACGAAGATATTCATATGCCGCGTAGTTCGGGTCTTGGATTCATGATCGCTGTCGCTGCTTTTGCGCTCGGCTTTGCAATGGTATGGCATATCATTTGGCTTGCAGTGCTTAGCTTCGTAGCTGCACTGGTGTTGATTTTTGTGCGCTCCATCGATGAGCATACCGAGATGACCATACCTGCAAGCGAGGTAGAGCGCATTGAAATCGAACTCAGAAAGGATGCCGTATGACCAGCGTTGCCATTCATCAGACTCATCACAATCATGAGCATGAAGCAGATGAAAAGGCTGCCTTCGGTTTCTGGATCTATATCCTCACCGACTGTTTGCTCTTTGCTACCATCTTTGCAGTCTATGCAGTGCTACGCCCGGCAACCTTTGGTGGACCTGGCCCCGCAGAGCTTTTCAGTTTGCCTTATGTGCTGGTAGAAACCTTCTTGCTCTTGACCAGCAGCTTCACCTTTGGCATGGCAATGCTTGGGCGCCAAGCCGGCAAACCCAGTCGCGTATTGCCTTGGATGGTGGTCACTTTTGTATTAGGCCTTTCTTTTGTAGTGCTCGAGGTGCATGAATTTGCTCACTTGATTGCGGAGGGTCATGGTCCACAATCCAACGCATTCCTTTCTGGCTTCTTTGGCTTGGTGGGCACACATGGCTTACACGTGAGTTGCGGCCTCATTTGGATGGCACTCATGATGTTCCAAGTTTCACGCAAAGGACTCACGGCACCAGTCGCGCGTAAGCTATTTAACCTGAGCTTGTTCTGGCATTTCCTCGACATCATCTGGATCTTCGTATTCACCTTTGTCTATTTGATGGGAGCCATTTAATATGCACCTCTCCTTACGCACCTATATCACAGGCTTCGCAGCCTCCATTCTCTTGACACTCGCTCCTTACATGCTGGTGACCCACCATTTGGCAAGTAAGTCTTCGTTGCTTGTGGGAGTAGTTGCAGCAGCCATTTTACAACTCATTGTGCAACTTGGTTTTTTCTTACACGTGGACTTAAAACCAAATTCACGCACCAACCTGCTAACCTTTGTATTCACTGGAATCATCGTGGTGATTATCGTGTTTGGTTCACTATGGATCATGCACGATTTGAACTACTTCATGATGGATCCAATCATGAATATCTCCCATTAAGGAATATGGAATCCATGCGCAAATACATTTCACTCACCAAGCCTGGCATCATATTCGGCAACGCAATTTCTGTGGTTGCAGGATATTTTCTGGGCTCACAAGGAACCTTTTATGTGGAGGCTTTCTTTGGTGCGTTGCTCGGTATTTCGCTTGTGATTGCTTCGGGCTGCGTGTTGAATAATTTCATTGACCGCGATATTGACCGCTTAATGTTACGCACACAAAATCGCGAATTGGCCAAGGGAACAGTACCTCTTGCAAGCGCTCTATGGTTCGCCTTGTTTCTTGGCGCTTTGGGCTTTGCCGCGCTTGCCTTCACAACCAACGTGCTCACAGTACTAGCTGCCGTTGCAGGCTTATTCATTTATGTTGTGGTGTACAGTCTTTGGCTCAAGCGCTCCTCGATTCACGGCACTGTAGTCGGGAGCCTTTCAGGTGCAATTCCTCCACTCGTGGGTTATTGTGCCGCCACCAACCGGTTTGACTTGCCTGCAATTATTCTCGTGCTCACGCTGTGTTTTTGGCAGATGCCACATTCCTATGCCATTGGGATTTTTCGTTCGAGCGATTTTCGCAAAGCAGGCTTACCGTTGCTGCCATTGCTCAAGAGCGCCATTCAGACTCGCGTGGTAATGCTGCTCTACACCATCGCCTTTGTTTTTTCTGCCTTACTGCTTGCAAAATTTGGCTATACGGGCATGGCTTATGGAATTACCGTCGGCGCTACAGGCCCACTCTGGATTGGACTCGTGGCCGCAGGCTTCTGGATGCGCGATGAAGTGAAGTGGGCTCGCCAAGTGTTTGCGTCTTCGATTCTCATGGTGACAATATTGAGCCTATCCATGACCTTGAGCCCTGCTTAGATCGTGGAAAAAGGTCTCTTCAATACTCCTAGAATTCATTCGTGAAACGTTCACCCACAGCGTTCCACTTTCCGTTAATCCTACATCTCTCCACTTGTTCCAGCGGCTCTCCCCCGCAAAATTGGCCGTGCAAGCTATATTTCCCAAAGGTCTGTAATATGGGGGTCCATCCATGAGTCGGTCCAATACGAGTGTAAGTCGTTTGGTTGTCTTTTTGTTTCTCGGTTTGCTGTTCGGCGGCATCCTCGGCGAGAGCCTTGGGCTGGTCTTAGGCAAGCTTGGCGAGGCTGCACATGCAGGCTTCGAAAACAATATTCGTTCGGTTTTTGTGAACTGGTGGTTCGATCTTGGCGTAGGCAAATCCCAACCCATTGTAATCGACCTTTATATGGTTAAATTTGCGTTCGGTTTTGGTTTCCGCATGAACGCGGCAAGCCTTATAGGTGCTGGTGTAGCACTGTATATGATGAAGTGGTCCGGCGACCGGTAAGGAGTTTTCGTGAAGTCCATTCGCACATTGATTCAAGCACTCGAGTCTGGAGCATCCACCAGCGCATCTCTCACGGCGCAGTCGTTGCTCAAGATTCAGGAAACGAAGTCCCTCAACGCTTTTGTATCCGTGCTCGATGAGCGTGCGATTTCACGCGCTAAGGAATCCGACCTGCGCCGCAAGACAGGCAAGCTACTCGGGCCTTTAGATGGCATCCCTGTTGCGATCAAAGACAATCTGTGTTTAGCAGATACGCGCACAACTTGCGGATCGCATATTCTTGAAAAGTTCGTTTCGCCTTATACAGCAACGGCTGTTGAGCGCTTAGAAGCTGCGGGTGCAATCATCGTTGGCAAAACCAACATGGATGAGTTCGCCATGGGGTCCTCTAATGAGAATTCCTTTTTTGGCCCTGTTGTGAATCCTCGTGCCCCCGAACGCATTCCTGGTGGATCCTCGGGCGGCTCTGCTGCGGCTGTGGCTGCGGGTTGCGTTCCTGCTAGCCTTGGTTCCGATACCGGTGGATCGATTCGCCAGCCAGCAGCATGCTGCGGAGTGGTTGGATTAAAGCCCACCTATGGACGCATTTCGCGCTATGGCTTGGTGGCTTATGCGAGTTCCCTCGACCAGATTGGTCCACTAGGAAACACCGTAGAAGACTGTGCGCTTTTATTGAATATTTTGGCAGGCCAAGACCCGCACGACAACACCACGAGCGACCGTCCTCAAGAAGATTTTACCGCCGACTTGCGCAAAGATGTGAAAGGGCAAGTGATTGGTGTGCCCAAGGAATATTTTGGCGAAGGTCTCGATCCAAAAATCAAAGCGACCCTCGAAGCATCGCTGCAAAAGCTTGTGGCAGAAGGCGCGAAGCTTGTGGAGATCAGCCTTCCTTCTGTGAAATACGCGATCTCAAGCTATTACATCATCGCCACTGCAGAAGCATCCTCGAACCTTTCTCGCTTTGATGGCGTACGTTATTCGCACAGAGCGCCAAGTGCCCGCACCTTGAACGAGATGTTCACTCGCTCACGCTCCGAAGGCTTTGGCAAAGAAGTTCAGCGCCGTATTTTGCTCGGCTCTTACGTGTTGAGTTCGGGCTTCTACGATGCTTACTATGTGCAAGCGCAGAAAGTTCGCCGCATCATCACCGACGATTTCGACCGCGCATTCACACAATGCGATGTGATCGCATCCCCTACTCTCCCAAGCCATCCGCTCAAACTTGGCGCGGGCCTTTCTGACCCCATGGCCATGTATTTGAGCGACATCTATACCGTGAGCCTTAATCTTGCTGGCCTGCCAGGGATTTCGGTTCCTTGCGGTGAATCTGATGGACTCCGCGTGGGTATGCAACTCGTGGGCAAACCTTTTGGCGAACGCAATCTACTGCGTATCGCAAGCGCTGTGGAGCGTACCGCGCAGCTTTCCTGATTAGGCTACGGATGCGGTTTATTCTCACCCTAGCGAGTGTAATGTTGCTGTCCTGTGCAGCCTCGGCTAAGGTGAAACCCAATATCGATTCGGCTTCTGTATCCAGCCATTCTCAAACGTCTTCACACGATTCCACCAAAATCGAATCTGATGCAACAAAGAATATTGCTCACGATTCGTCATGGGACGTTCCTTCATTCATCGAACCAATTAAACCCCTTGGCCTTGATCCACGACTCGATTCAATCATTCGCCCATGGCTCGGAACCCGCCATCGCTACGGCAAGCAATCCAAGGAAGGGATTGACTGTTCGGGCTTTGTGCAATTAGTCATCCAGGCCTATCTTGGATATAAAACAGAACGATCTTCTGCAGCGGCTTTTAAAAAAGGACAAGTATTAGATCGCTCTGATTTGCTTCCTGGTGACGTGATCTTTTTTGCGAATCACCATAAGCGCATTGACCATTCCGGAGTGTGGATTGGTGGAGGCCGCTTTGCTCATGCATCATCATCCTTTGGCGTAGAAGTCACCGAGCTCGACGAAGACCCCTATTGGACCAGTCATTTCAAGGGCGGGCGCCGTTACGTATACAACCCAGCGTTTCCACCACCCGATCCCATTCCTGAATTCCAAGATTCAAACACGGTCTCGGACACTGTGCGCAAGGATGTAATTTTGCCTCCAATCACAAAGGTTGTAAAGAATGACAAGCATCGCGTTTCAAGGTCGTCACGGAGCCTACGGCGAAAGCGCCACACTGCATCTGTTCGGAAAAAACATCACCACAGTCCCAGTTGATTCCTTCGATGACGTCTACCGCTTGGTGGAATCAGGAGCCGTCGATGGTGGAGTGATTCCTATTGAGAATTCGACAGCAGGTTCAATTAATGACAACTACGATCTTTTATTACAATGGAAACTTCCTATTGTCAGCGAAGTAAAATTGCACATTGAGCATTGCCTTATGGCACTCCCCGGCACTCGCATAGAAGATTTGCACGAAGTCATTTCACATCCGCAAGCACTTGCACAATGCTCTGATTTCTTCAAAGCCAACCCCAAGATCAAGCGCACAGCATTCTTTGATACCGCTGGTTCGGGCGAAGAGATTGCGACCAAGAAGCTTGCAGGAGTGGGCGGCATAGCCAGTGCATTCGCGGCAGAATATTATGGTCTATCGGTTCTAAAATATCCATTGGCCAATCAACCCGGAGCAAACTTTACTCGATTCTTTGCAATCCAAAAGAAAGCCCCCACGATAGATGCGAGTATGCACACAAAGTCATCGCTCGCATTTGCACCACAACAAAATATTGCCGGCATCCTTTATAAATGCCTCGGCTGTTTCGCAACCCGCAACATTGATCTAGTGCGCATTGAATCACGCCCACAAGCCGGCAGTCCTTGGCAATACGTGTTCTACCTCGATTACCTAGGCAACCCCGCGCAACCTCACGTGCAAGCAGCCATTGCCGAACTCGAAACTATCTCGAACTTTGTAATCTCTCTAGGCTCCTATATCAATGGCGAAGACTGCGCGGTGGAATTCTGAGGAAAGGTGAGAATTGAGAATTGAGAGTTGAGAGTTGAGAATTGAAAGTGGTGCACAAGGTCATCTCTCCCCACACTTTCAACTTTCATCTTTCAATTTTCATCTCCCCCTCCCTTCCCCACACTCTCAACTTTCATCTTTCAATTTTCATCTCCCCCTCCCTTCCCCACACTCTCAACTTTCATCTTTCAATTTTCATCTCCCCCCAAGGATCCCCATGAACCGTCCAGATACAACTCGCAATCCAGATCAACTCCGCAATATCAAGATGACTCCAGGCTTCGTTGGCAGTGCCGATGGTTCTGTGCTCATTGAATGCGGCCGCACACGCGTGCTCTGCAATGCCACATTACTCCCCGAGGTACCCAAGTGGATGGCGGGCAAAGGCAAGGGCTGGGTGACTGCGGAATATTCATTATTACCTCAGAGCACAAACGAGCGTGTGGATCGTGAACGCAAATCACTTTCGGGCCGAACCCAAGAAATTCAACGCCTCATTGGCCGCAGCCTGCGCGCCGCGGTAGACTTTCGCGCTCTAGGGGAACGCCAACTTATTGTAGACTGCGATGTGATCGAAGCCGATGGCGGAACGCGCACCGCAAGTATCGTGGGTGGCTTTGTGGCACTTGCCCTCGCCTTGCAAAAGATCAAAGCTCGCGATGGAATCGAAGGTCAAATTCTGACCCGTGTCATCTCAGCAATTTCTGTTGGACAACTCGACAACTCACCCTTGCTCGACCTCTGCTACATCGAAGATTCCAAAGCAGATGTGGACATGAATGTGGTCATGGCCGATGCCTGCTCATTCGTTGAAGTACAAGGCACGGGCGAACACAGCACCTACACTCGCGCACAAATGAATGCAATGCTTGACCTCGCCGAAAAGGCCTGCAAAGACTTGCAAGAAATGCAGATGAAGCTCATCGGAAAATTGCCTTAACGTTATAAGGGTGCTTTCTATGCAGGGGTCTACGCGGTGGCACCCCTCGCGAAAGCCTCCTCGCTATGCTGCGGGGTCTCTCGCTACCCCAAAGCAAGCGACCAAGCAGGAACAACATGAATCACTCCTGCTTCGGTTTCTAACTCTTGAGATTCATTGCGCGTAACGACCCAGCCTTCTGAAAGCTTTTGCTCTAGCATGGCTTCTTGTAGGGCTGCTAGTTCGCGCTTTTTAGTCTTATCGCTCGCAAGGCTTTCACACACTTGCACAAGCTGCTTTTCAGATCGATTCACCACAATCATAAAGTCTACTTCTTTACCACTCGTTGTGCGGTAATAGAAGATGCCAGGAGCCTTTCTGCGCAAGACCGCAAAGACAAAATTTTCGAGCAAGTGGCCAGCATTCACAAGGATACCCGTTGAAATCGAAGTGACCATAGCATGGTCTACGCAATAAATCTTTTTTGGGTTCGCGTTGCTGCGCGAAAGCGAAGCGTCGTAGAGGCGCACGGAAAACAAGAAGTAGCTATCCTCTAGCCATTCCAAGTATTGCCCTACAGTAACCTTCTGGAGCTTGTGCCCAAGGGATTTCAAATACCCATAAAGCGCATTCAACGAATAAAGCGAAGCCGCATTGTCTAATAAGTAACGAGCCACATCCCGCAATGCTTTAGGATGTGCAATGTCATAGCGTTCCACCACATCGCGATAGAGAATGGTCTGGAAATATTCTTGATGAATCTTAATTCGCAACGACTGTTCAAGCTCTAGTACCTCTGGAAATCCACCGCATTTCCAATACTGTTCAAACGCATGTTGAACTTCCATCCTTTGCTTAGAGCTCAGATGCTTCGGGTGCTTGATCTTCTTAAAATCCAAGAACTCAGCAAACGAAAATGGAAACAATTCCCACGAGAGAGAACGACCACGCATCTGAGTCGCGATTTCGCGCGAAAGCATTTGTGCAGAAGAGCCTGTGATATAGACTTCGCAAAGCTCCGTTCGCATTAAGCGATCCACAAAGGTTTCCCAGCCTCGAATGATTTGAATCTCATCGAAGAAAAAGTAAACCTTCTCCTTGTTCTTTTTCTGAGGATACAGCGTGTAGAACGCTTCGGTGACTAAACCCAAGCCTTGCTCTTGCAGTATATGAAGCCGATCATCGATGAAATTCAGTTGAACAATATTCTCTTGAGACACGCCGCTTGCAATCAGCTTTTCAAGAATTTGTAGCATCAACGTGGACTTGCCACAACGCCGCACACCAATGCAAATAGAGGCTTTACCGGGCAGAGGCGTGATTTCCAATTGGCGAAATGTTCCCGTGAATGGCAATATTGCTTGACCATCCAAAAGCACTTCTTTCATGGTATCCAGTGACATAGAATCTCCGCAAGAACCCAAAAGTACTCACAGAATATATCTACAAATCGTCCTGAAATCAATCCACTTTACGATAATTTCAGTACAAAACACAACCGAATTGCATCAACATTGTCTTTCAGAGATCTGATACGCTTTGCGCAAGCGATCGATATGGCAGGTGAGTAAATCACCGCTTTGTTCGTCGCGCAAATGCAGCCCGTTGCCTTGGCAATATTTCCAATCTTTGCACTCTGAACACATACCGGTTTTTGCCCACGAGCGGTCACGCATCTTCTGAAAGCGCTTGCTCCAAATTTCCCAGAAGTCATCGCGATAGATATTTCCTTGAATGTAATCTGCACGCAAACTTGGGCAGGCAGAGATCGAACCATCCACCAATACCGAACCAATATTTGTGCCGGCACGGCAAAAGAATGGAGCCGTACGCACCTCACCTTCGAGCGCCCCTAAGTAGCCTTCACAACCATATTCCGCAAGGATCTGACCCTGTTTGCGTGTCTCGCGAATAAAATCAAACACTTGCCCAAATTGAGCATCATCGAGAAACAGCATTGCATGTTGCTTTGCACGCCCTTTGGGAAATACGGTCGCAACTCTCCAGCGCTTAACACCCAGAGCCACAAGCATCTCGCGCATGCGCGGCAATTCGCATAAATTCTTTTGGTTCACACAAGTGACCACATCAAAGGTAAGCCCTGGTGTTGCTGCAGCCATGCGAATCGTTTCAATTGCCCGCACAAAAGATTGCGCACGGCCACGAAATTCATCATGAGAACTCTCAAGGCCATCAAGGCTAACGGTCATGGAGCTTAAGCCCACAGCACAGCAGCGTTCAAAACGCGCTTCGGTCATCGCGTAGCCATTGGTAACAAAGCCCCAAGGGTGCCCGCGCTTCGCAAATTCAGCTCCACATTCTTCTAAATCGTTGCGCATCAAGGGTTCACCCCCCGTCACTACAATAATCACGCGGCTAGGTTCTATATGGCCTTTCAGACTATCGAGTACTCGCAAAAAATCTTCTTTAGGCATATCAGGGGTTGCTGCTTCGCGCAAGCAATCACTTCCACAGTGCATGCATTCCAAGTTGCAACGCAAGGTGGTTTCCCAAAAGAGGTACGTTAAGTCGGGTTTATGCGTTTGCAAAAAACGATAGCCACGATACAATTCGAGCGCAACCTTACGGCGCCAAGGAACGCGAGATGGATTCTGCATGAAATTTATTGCTGACTAGAAGATGAAGGAGTGCGAACGATTCCATACAAAGGATACACGACAGAAAGCGAACTTGAGGATGGAGTCGTCACTTCGGCTGAAGATGCCACACCACTCGATGCTGGGGTACTTGAAGAAGATGCTTTGCTACTGGAAGAAGCATCCACCGACATGGGGCGAATAATCCCATAATAGCTCATTACCTCACCTAGAGAGGAAGAACTCTGCGACTGTGTTGCACTCGAATAGATCACACCATACACAGGTTGAACCCCGCCAATGCTTGAGCTGCTGGCTTCGCCAGACCATTGCTCGGAAGAAGGCGGTGGGGTGACTCCATACAATGGTCCACTTACTTGCTGCGTATCTTGGCAGCCATGAAACCAGAAGGAACCACAAGCAGCAAGCAATATGCGTTCTAACTTTGTAATGGTCCAATGACGCTTTGACATTTAGGCATCCTCACCATGAGTTGATGAGGTTAAAATAGTTTCGCAAACAACGATCGGAATTGGTGCCATGCAAATAGTGTGGACTATTGGTGCACATGCGAAAAATCGATGAGATTACTCATCTAAATTAGGCATCCAATTCAGCAGGCAAACTAAAGCGCACATTTTCTTCCATCAGTACGCGGCTCTCCACAGATTCGATCTTGTAATGCGCTTGGATCCAAGACACGACTTGTTGCACAACCTCTTCAGGAGCGCTTGCACCGCTAGTAATCCCAACGGATTCAACCCCGCTAAACCATTCTGTTTGTATGTCCTGAGAGCCTGCGATCAAATATGAATTCACACCTGCTACAGAACCCAATTCGCGCAACCGATTCGAGTTCGAACTGTTCGATGCACCCACCACCAACAGAAGTTGCACCTCATCGCAAATTACCCGTACAGCAGCTTGGCGATTGGTTGTGGCGTAACACAAGTCGCCTTTGTCTGGGCCTTTAATATTTGGGAAACGAGTCTTTAGTGCAGCGATAACATCGCGAGTTTCATCTAGGGAAAGCGTTGTTTGCGTTACATAAGAAAGGTCACGGCCTGCAGGAACTTGCAATGCGTCGACATCTTCCACACTACCCACTAAGCTCATTTCGCCTTGTGGCAACTGGCCTAGCGTGCCTTCCACTTCTGCATGGCCTGCATGGCCAATCAGCAAAACATGGGATCCTTGATTGTTCTGACGTTTAGCACCCAAGTGAACTTTTTTCACCAGCGGGCAAGATGCATCGAGCACACGCTGCTTACGCGCCGCGGCATCAATGTAGATCTGCTCAGCCACGCCATGCGCAGAAAAGATCACCACAGCACCTTCGGGAACTTCGGCAAGGTCTTCCACAAACACAGCCCCCATAAGGCGTAAACGATCTACCACAGTTTTGTTGTGCACAATTTCATGCCGAACGTAAATGGGCTTTCCATATTTCGCAAGGGCTCGTTCCACAATATGAATGGCACGATCCACACCTGCACAGAACCCACGAGGATTGGCGAGAAGAATTTTCATTTCTCAAATATACCGAAATGCGCGGCCAAGAAAATTGTGCACAGATAGAATGCGCCGAGGTGAGGATAGATAGACAACAGTACTCCGCGTACTTCGCTAGAACTTCATTCTTTTGAAGACGAATCGGTGATTGTTAAATTGCGAGAATGATTCGATACCGGTTCCGATGTGAATATTTTGGCGCAAGTTTCCATGGATGGCAAGTTCAACATGGCACAGCGGCAATTCACACCGTGCAATTAGAACTTGAAAAAGCTTTTGCCGTCGCATTGCGCACTCCGGTAAAGCTTACAGGAGCGGGTCGCACGGACTCTGGAGTGCATTCACGCGGGCAATGCGCACACTTTGATTGGCTGGGTGAACCTCTCGATTGTGCGATTGTTGAACGCGCTATTAATGGCATTGCAGAACATGGCGTGCGGATCTATAAGCTTGAGATTGCACCCGAAGGATTCCATGCCCGCTATGCAGCAATAGAGCGCTATTATCAGTACACCATCTATTCCCGCCAGGTGGCACTTGGCCGCGAATACGGATGGCAGTGTGGAAAGCTTAAACTCGAACCCGAGCTGATGGCGCAAGAAGCCTTGTCGTTCCTTGGTACACATGACTTCAATGCTTTTAGCATTCCTCGCAACGACGGCAAATCGACCGAATGCATTTTGACAGAATTTCGGTTAGAGCAACGCGGACATATTTTGACTTTTCATATTCGCGGGAATCGTTTTTTGCATAGGCAAGTTCGTTCCATGATCGGCTTGCTCGTAGACGTAGGCCGCAGTAAGCTTCCGCGAGGTTCGGTGAATGCGATCTTTGCCGGCACCTTCAAGGGTGAACGCATGTGGGCTCCACCCGAAGGCCTTTGTCTCGAAAATGTCGTGTATCCGAGCTAGGGCACCTAGTTTTTAGGAACCTTCATCGCAGTTAGGAACTTCATAACTTTTTCATTGGAACGATCAAATACGGATTCAAGAGCCCAATACAGCACTCGATAGTTGTTGTGGCCGATCTTGAAGGTCATGAGCTTATAGGTGAAATCCATTCCTTGCACCTTCGAATTGTAAGTCTTGCTGATCACTTGCAATGAGCCAACCTTTAGCTTCTTATTGGGCGTATCGGTGTACTCGCCAAAATTGGACTTCTGTAAAGCATCGAGAGTTTCAAAATATTTTTCGTTGGTGATATCCATGGGCTCATCAGCTAAGAGTACGCCAATACCTAGCGTTTTTTCAAGGCCGTACATCAGCACTTCCCCAATGCTTCCAACCTGTGTGTCGAATTGAAAATCCATACCAGAGATCGAAGTAAAATCGGGAGCAAAGCCTAACCCCTTAAGGCGAGACTTTTCAAAGGTTACGCTTTCTTTTGCAGCTTCACCCTCAGAAATTTTGAAGGATTCCACTTGGCTCATTTTAATGGACAACTCACCGGCATCTGTTGTGACGAAAAGACCATCACCAGAATTAAAATGAGTGATTTTTCCAGTCACCACTTTGTTGTTAAAGAGATGAATTTCATCTGCAAAAGCAGCACTAGTCAGCACGGCAATAAGAGCAAGGCGATTGAGCATAAGAACTCCCATGAAAAGATCTATTGAAGATAGTCAAAACAAGGGCGTTGCAACCTAATCTTACAGCAACGTCTTTTTGAGCTTAGATATGATAATTGGGCTCAAAATGAAATTGCTGCGCATGAATGGCAAAAAGCACACTCCGTTCAGAAAGATCCACACAAAGAACATGCCGACGAGCTTTGGCATCTTCGAACCAGCATGAAAATGTTCGACACAAGTTTCCCGTGGCTTGGGAAATATAGGGATCACTAAGATAGGAGCCGTTGCGAGGAAGGTTTAAAAAATAGGATCGCAAGGAATGATCTCCACCAGGTCCAGGCGGGTAGAATAAAGAGGGGCGCTTATTCACAGCACTAGGTGAGAAATGAGCAACACTCTCTTGAACTCCAGAGCCATCCAAAACAAAAAGGCACTCGACTTGATTAACTCTTTTCACATATCGAGCAAGAATTTCATCAAAACAACGAGCACGCCCTTTAGAAAAATTATTGCAGGCTTTCAAACAAATTTGTTCAATCAATTCACGAAACTCATGGTTTTTGCGAGTGAGATTCGTGTGAAAAACGCGAAAAGATTGTTGAACAACATTTGCTTTGGGAAGCCATGATGAATCAGAGAAAGGAATTGCGGCAGGTCTAGCAAAATAAAAACCTTGGAACATATCAATCCCTTGCTCAACTAAGGCGAAGACCTCTTCCCAACATTCAACGCCTTCTGCAACAACCAAGGCTCCGCATTCTTCCCCAAACGTTACCATTGAGCGAACCAAGGCGCGCTTGTGAGCATCTTCATGAACATTTTCTACTAAGTCTCGATCGAGTTTGATAATGTCGGGGGCAAGAGAAACAATGCGATCCAGATTTGAATACTCTTTGCCCAAATCATCAATGGCAATTAAGAATCCTGCAGCTCGGCAACTTTTCACAAAACAACTGAGAATTTCTGAGGATTGAATATGATTTTCGCAGATTTCGATAATAATATTTTTCGCATCAAGATTTAACTCATTCACAAGTCGCAAAAACAGATCTAAGGTGGAATCGTCAATGCATGACGTATCCACATTCACGCTGATCACACCAGGAAATTCACGAGCAGCCCATATGCGTAACGCAGACTCAATCATCATGTGATCCAACTCGCGCAAACGCCCCACTGAACGCGCTTGTTCAATCATGGATAAAGGCGAAACAGGCTTTCCATCCTCACCCAATCCACGACTTAAAGCCTCTTCAAATATGGTACGTCCGCGACTCACTGATATCACGGGTTGAAAAACAGAATAGACACTTCGAGAACTGATTAACTGATCAATATCCATTTCACACCAAATACTTAAAGCAAGTTTCGCTATTCTACCAAAGTTTGAGATGATTATTTATAAAAAGCATCAACAATCGATGAAGAATCTTCTTTCCATAATCGACATTTTACCTCTACATTGATTTTCAAGGTGCTGTAACCCAATCTTGCCTTCGTTTCTCTTCATGGCCTGAATGCCACCAACGCCCTAGATTCGTACGTAATGTCGACCTTCCAAGAATGTCTAGACGCTCATGTCTCGCACTGCGATCACCCTTTTCATTCGCTAGAGAGCATGTCTTTAGTAGCCTTACAGTCCGCGCATAAAACCCAGCCGCAACGAGATAACAGAAATTTTTACGAGCACTCGTTAGCATCCTGCACTGCAAAAGATGATTACCGAATACACGCCTCTGCACGCGAAGCCTTGTACACCAAAGACTTGTAGGAGCCTCCAGTACTTTATGTGATTCACGAGATGGTTGAAAATAGGATTGCAGCATCAAGTGTATTCTGTAAGAAATAGAGGGGAAGTTGAGATGGCGAGGCGATGGCCGAAGCCATTGCACACAACGCATTCCTGCCTTCACCCGCATTGGCTGCAAGTGCCACACGAATCGGACAAAATCGTTCTCTGAAAGATCTAAGCCCTTACTAGAGTGAAGCTGATTGCATAAATTCAGCAACAAAGAACTTATTCGAATGAGGGTTGATGCCATGCAAATTCGTTCCTTTGCAATCACATGTCTATTTGCCGTTTTGTTATTCCAGTCCTGCGGAACCAACTCCACCAGTGCAACAATAGCTGCGGAAACAAACCATTCGAGCAATATTTTGGTCAAGCAGATAACTCAATTCGACAGTTTGGATCGGATAATGCAACCTTTATTTCTGTAAATTCATTTCTTCGGTCTCTCCATAGCCTTGGGGTTTAGGAACACTTTTCCATCTGTCCATTCATCGTTCTGCTCCATCAGCAGTGCACCCACGAGTCTGATGCACGAGGCGTCGTTGGGGAAGATCCCCACAACATGGGTTCTACGTCGGATCTCCTTATTCAGCCGCTCCAAGCAGTTGCTCGTTCTGATCTTTCTCCACGACTCTTGTTTAAAGGCATAGAATGTGAGTCCATCTTCATAGTTTGCTTCTAGCCAAGAGCTAAAGTCTGACGCACGCTTACGATATTGCTCTACTGTCTTTTTGGCAACAGTCCGAGCCTGCTCGATTGTTTCCTGTCCATAAATCCGTCTCATCGCATCTGCGATTTCTTTTCGCATATCGTTTCTTGGCACTTTATTTTGCGCATTCTGTGCCATATGGAAGATACAACGTTGCCATGGTATTGCAGGGAAAATAGCCTGTCGCGCCTTCCGTAGCCCTGCGTGGTCGTCGCTGATGATTAGCTTAACGCCAGTAAGTCCTCGACTTGCAAGGGCTTCTAGGAACTGCCTCCAGTTTACTTCTGCCTCGCTACTTGC
>Ga0302293_10000867_pt1 | contig 15524 bp, 18 predicted proteins | sample III_Fen_N2_2_FD_198758 | JGI IMG/M metagenome (GOLD analysis project Ga0302293, IMG submission 198758) | Peat permafrost microbial communities from Stordalen Mire near Abisko, Sweden - III_Fen_N2_2 | ecosystem: Environmental > Terrestrial > Soil > Wetlands > Permafrost | place: Sweden: Abisko...
TAAGGAGCGCAACTTATGGCAGATGAAGAAAAAAAGAAGGGAATTCTGGATACTCCCGACACGACCAGCGGATTCGACGCGAAAGATATCGAGTCAAACAAGGCACTCGCCGGAATTGGCTACATCGGAATTTTATTCCTCGTTCCGCTCCTGGCGGGAAAAGAATCGAAATATGCCCAATTCCACGCAAATCAAGGCCTTATACTTTTCATTTTCCAGATCGCATGCTCGGTCGTAATGATCATTCCCGTCCTGGGATGGATCGCAGGCGGCCTTGGTTTCATTCTCGCGTTTATCTGTCTCATTTTGGGACTGATCAACGGTTTCACGGGCAAAGCAAAAGAACTCCCGTTCATCGGAAAATTCCGAATAATTAAATACTGATCGGCATCGTGCCGGCGAATGCGCAATCAGCGTCAATTCGCCGGTATTTGAATTAATTACCAATAAACAATTTCTGATTGACACATCCCCCTTTTCCCTTTAATTTGGCTTCTATGACCAAAGTCGGAATTATCGGGCTCGGACGTTTCGGCGCGTTCTGGGCAAAAGTGCTTTCCCATTCATACGAAGTGTACGGGTTTAACCGGAGCAAGCCGGCCGAGCCAAATTGCACGCTCGTAAGTCTTGAAGAACTGTGCAAACTTCCCGTCATTTTTATCTGCGTGCCCATGCGCACGGTTCCGGAAATGATTAACCGAATCGCGCCTCTGCTCGCTCCGGGAACGCTCATCGTCGACACCTGTTCGGTAAAAGTCGAACCCGTCCGCTGGATGCTGGAACTCCTTCCCCCTTCAGTCGATATTCTCGCAACCCATCCGATGTTCGGTCCCGAATCTGCAAAAGAAGGACTCACCGGACTTCCGATCATGATGCACCCGGTGCGGATGAAAAACGAACAGTACGCCGAATGGACGCATTACTTCTCGTCGCTCGGCATCATGGTCGTCGAGATGACGAGCGAAGAGCATGACAGGCAAGCCGCGCTAAGCCAGGCGCTGACTCATATGGTCGGCCGAACCTTGAGCCTTATGGGAATTGAGGAAACGCCGATCGGCACGCTCTGGTACAGAAAACTGCTCGCCATTTGCAGGCAAGTCGAAAAGGATTCGCCGGAACTCTTTCTTGACATGCAAACCCTTAATCCCTATGCCCCGAAGATGCGCGAGGATTTCGAGAACTCATGGAGGGCGGTATGTGCCAGCTTGACCGAAACCGGCCACAATGGATAAAGTATATATATGGTAGATAACAAAGATAATGACCTGCTTGACCTCGACGAAGAGGATTATGACACCGTTCTTGCCCCGGATATAGATTTTACCGGCACGATCCAGTTTGCCGAACCCTTCATGATCAAGGGCCGAGTTGCGGGTAATATCGACGCAACCAGCGACCTGATGATCGAAGTGGGAGCCGAGGTTAAGGCCGACATCAAGGCTAACCGCGTGATTATCAAAGGCTCGGTAGACGGCAACGTGACCGCTACCCAGATGGTGCATGTATTCAGTTCGGGCCGGCTCAACGGCGACGTAACGGCCCCGGAAGTCATTCTGGAAAGCGGCTGCTATTTTACCGGTATCTGCACGATGAACAGGTAATTTCCATGAAAACTAAAATAACTTTTATCACTGTATTGATAGCCCTGCTTTCGCTTGATTCGCTTTGCGCGCAAACGCAGGCAGACGCCCTTGCGATGTATCGGGAGGCCAAATACTCCGATGCCGTGGATATTTGTCTTGCGGAAATACAGGCAAATCCCTCAAACATAGAAAGCTATGTCGTTCTGTGCTGGTCGCTCGTCGGCGCTGGCCGTTATGACGAAGCCTCAAAATGGGCGTTGAAGGGCAGAACTCTTTCAAATTATGATCCCCGCCTCATCGAGATTCAGGCAGAAGCAAACTATTTTCTTGGATTAAACGATCAATCCCTGAAGCTTTTTCAGGAATACATTTCATACGCTCCCAACGGTGGCCGAATTGCGCCGACCTATTATTTCATGGGTGAAATTTATCTCCGAATGGGAAAATTTCGTCATGCGGACATGGCATTTTCTTCCGCCTTGCAGCTTGACGGCACACCGCCCCTTTGGTGGGTGCGGCTTGGCTATGCCCGCGAAATGGCGAAAGATTACCGCTATTCGCTCGACGCGTACAATAAAGCCCTCGCGCTTAACGGCTCGCTTCAGGATGCGATCCGCGGACGGGATCGAGTTCTCGAACAGTTAAATTAAGCCGATGGATACAATCCATTTCGAAACCCTTGGCTGCAAACTAAACCAGATTGAAACGGAGTCCCTCGCCCATGCCTTTTCGGAGGCGGGGTTTTCTATTGATGAAGGAAAACCGGATGATGGGAATATGGATGCCGGGCACGATACAGAGACTGACGAGCTTTCAGAGCGGATAGACCTCTGCGTCATCAATACCTGCACCGTAACCGGCAAAGCCGAACAAAAAGCGCGGCGTCTTATCAGACTATTGCTCGCTAAATATCCCGCAGCACACATTCTCGTTACCGGCTGCTATGCCGAAGTGGAAGGCACCGCGATTGCCGCCATCGATCCGCGGATTATCGTATTTCCCGGTTCCCGAAAAGGAGAACTTGCGGAATTGCCCGAATACATCAAGGCTCGGCAGCTACTGCATCCCGAAGAACCCGTTTTTGTAGCGTTAACCGCATTTACCAACCGTACGGACAGGGTGATGGCAACCGATTCGGACACATTTCGCCTTTCAACCGACAATTTCCTGTTTCACTCGCGCGCGTCCATCAAGATTCAGGACGGCTGCGACAACAAGTGTTCTTATTGCCGAATCCGCCTCGCGCGCGGAAAAGCGGTTTCGCTGGAAAGCGCGGAAGTAATCGATCGTGTACAAAAAATCGAAAACGCCGGTTGGGGAGAAGTAATCCTTGCCGGGGTGAATCTGTCGCAATATCGCTCTGCCGAAGGCAATTTCGCCGATCTGCTCGCACGTATTTTGAAGGAAACCAGCACGATCGCGGTCAGGATATCAAGCCTGTACCCCGAACGCATCGACGAGGAAATCCTTCCGATGCTTGCCGAGAAGAGGGTCAGACCCCATTTTCACCTTTCCGTGCAATCAGGCAGCGACAGGATCCTCGAATCGATGCGCCGCCCCTACAACCGGGAAACCGTATTCCGCGCCGCCGAACGCCTCCGCAGTGTCAAGGAAAACCCGTTTCTCGCCTGCGATATCATTACCGGCTATCCCGGCGAAACCGACGGGGATTTCGCATTAACGCTCGATCTCTGCGAAATAATCGGCTTTGCATGGATTCATGCCTTCCCTTTTTCGCCGCGGCCGCTCACCGAGGCATGGGGCATGAAACCCCGCATTCCCGAGCGCATAGCGGGAGAGCGAGTCGCCCTGCTCACGGATTTGGCCAAAAAAAACCACGAAAAATACATTTCCGGGTGGATCGGACGGGAACTTGACGCGATCGTCGAATCCGATCCGAAGGGAAAACATGTTTCTATTCTCACCGAAAACTATATTCCGGCGCACCTTTCCATCTCGAAGAACCCTTCGGAAAGCATTATCGGACCTAGCCGGGGATCCTCAATAAAGGTTTTGCTTGAAACCGACAGGACGGCTCGTTATATAGTATAATCAAGTTGTGGTTTCCTTCCGATATTACTGAAAGGACGCATGCGGAGGCTCCAAATGAATAAATGGCTTTTTACGATTTGCGCTCTTGTTGTCTCGGTCGCAATCGTTGTTTCCTGCAAACAACTGTATACGACGTCCATTGGTTCCGGTCTCGCGCGCGAATCCATCGCAATATCCGACAACGCGTCGATCTCCGATATCCTTTTATTGGCCACATCCTCGACCGGAACCGACAATGAAGGGGCGAAGGCAATCCTTGACGCTTTGGGAAAAAAATCGCAAGGCGATATCTCAAACCTCTCCGTCGGCGACCAGACCACTATCCTGAATCTTGCGACGACGGCTACCGTCGATATGGCATCCCTGACGACACTTGCCTCGGACGCAACCAAACCGGGCGCTAATACCGACGGATTGATATCAAAAGCGTTTGGAACGTTCGACTCATCGGCTAACCTGACCGCCATCGAAACAATACTCGGGAACAACGAAACCGTAAAAACAGCCCCGGTCGAGTCCATTGCGCTTGCTTCCGCAGTAGTTCTCGCCGATGTCGCGAGCGATATCGGCGCGGATAAACTCATGACGATAATGGCCGAGGACAAGCCCGACCTGACCGCTTTTACCCCGGAACAGCAGAGCAAAATCAATCTTATTTCGGGAGTCGTCGACACGCTCGATTCCCGGCCCGCCGCGGATACGGCGAATGTGACGATAGGAGATTTTAAACTTACCGATTTACTGAAAGGAAATAAAAAATGATACTCCTCCGCCACTCCTTGGCGCGAACAAGCGCCATCTGTGTTCTGTCTTTTTTGGTTTTCAATCGCCCAGCCCTCTTCGCCGACGAAATCGCGTTTAAACCGATCAGGCCCGCGATAATATCCGCAAAAACAGCCGGATATGCCGGAGACCACAGTGCGCTTGTAGTCGGGTTCGATACATTGAGCACAAATCCGGCGGCTCTTGCCTATGTTACAAAAGAATGGTCATTTGCCAGGATCGCGGCACGAATCTCCGGCCCACTGTTCGATATTCCTTCAGTCCTGCAATCAAAGGACTTATCCACCGGGATTCTCGACCTTGTCGGAAAAAACAAGGGGATCTATTTTGGCGCCAATCTCACAGGCCCATTAGCTTTCGGCAAAGTAGACAAGAATTTCGGGTTTGGCGTGTTTAACCGCTCAATAACCAGCGCGGACATTCCTTCATTAACCAATGCCACGATTATTGCCGGCGAGGAATTTCTTCTCACCGGTGGATACGGCATTTCCCTGTATGAAAAAGAAAAACAATCGATATCCGCCGGAATTCAGCTCAAAGGGTTTTTCCAGACCTTTTTAATGGAAAAAGGCACGTCCCTCACCGTTCTGAACGCATTTACCAATTTTCAGGTTAATGACCTTCCAGCAGCCCTTTCAACCGGATTCGGTCTTGACGCCGGTCTCATGTACCGGTTCGGTTCGTTCAATGCGGGTATCACATGCAAAGATCTCTATACACCTGTTTTTACCACAAGATATACTGATTTTTCAGCTTTCAAATCCGGAAATGCAGGAACGAGCGTTTCCACTGCCCGCCTTGATCCCTATCTTTCTGCCGGTATCGTGTATACCTTCCCTATTCCCGACACCTGGATAACGCTATCCAGCGTGAAGGTAATGGCCGATTATCGGGATTTTCTCGATTTGCTCAAACCTGTATACCGAAATCCAATACTGAACGCGGCTATCGGCACGGAAGTCACCATTCTCGACGTTTTAAACCTTCGCGCCGGTATCAACGAAACCTACCTTTCCACCGGTATCGGACTTGACTTGACCTTATTCCAGATAGATTTCGCAATGTACGGAAGCGAACTGGGCATCGACCCCGGAAAACGTCCTCTTCTAAATATGGATCTTTCTTTAAGCTTTCAATATTGACAAAATCTTGTTAATAATGTAATTTGTTTCTCGTTGCCAAAGCAACCCGGGCCACTAGCTCAGTAGGTAGAGCAACGCCCTTTTAAGGCGTGGGTCGATGGTTCGAATCCATCGTGGCTCATAGATTTATCCTTATGTTATAAGGAATTAGCGTTCCTTCCGTTAAAGCGGACGAATGTACTTGACTGGTATTGCATGACAGTTTGCATGAAAAATGCACGCTTTTATGCTGTTTCGGAGGTAGTGCATGCGGCCGCTTTACTGTTTTAAACGGGCAAATGGATATTACTACATCCAGTTTGTAAACGTTCAGACCGGGAAGAAGTGTACCCCAATCTCGACGCACCTGAAGAACCGCGATCAGGCTATAGTCATCGGTTATAAATGGCTTGAAAACGGAATTCCCACAAAAAATGACAATGTGCGCCCAGTTTCTTCGGTTATTGATCTTTCAGAAATTATTGGACGACTCAATCAAATCGATCTTCAGACCGCTGACGTCGGACGGCTTGTATCTGTTCTTGAAGCCAAGGGGCATTATGTTACCCGTGGTACACAGCAGAAAAATCCTGAAAAAGGCATCCCTCTTATACCCTATCTGAAAGCCTTCTGGGATTTCGACCACTCCGATTATGTAAAACACCAGATTGCACATAAAAAGAAAATAGGAAAACGACATTGCTACGAGATGACCAACAGGGTAAACAAATACTGGAATGAAAAATTCGAAGGTTATACGATCGAGCAGCTGACCAATTTAGAACTCGAATCTTTTTTTGACGATCTTGTTAACGAAGAAGGCCTTTCTGGCGCCACTGTCAACAAAATCATTCATGCCGGATCCAAGGCGCTCAAATGGGCAAAAAACAAAGATCAGATTTTATATAACCCGATGGAAAAAATAGAACGGTACGGATTCGAAACAAAAGCACGGGGAATACTCGATGAAAATGAGGCAAAAGCACTTTTCAAGGGTAATTGGGATGACGAAGCCGCTCGTGTTGCCAATTTGACCGCTATGACTTGCGGTCTCCGAGCAGGTGAAATCCTTGGTCTACGCATTCTGGATATCGAAGCCGACACATTGCATATTAATCACTCCTGGAGCCCCGTAGACGGCCTCAAAGGCGTCAAGAACACCTATTCCCGGCATGTTCCCCTCCTGAAAGAAATACGAACCGAATTAAAGAAGTATGCGGCTACAAATCCGGAAGGTATTGGTCCGACTTCCTACGTATTTTATTCCACTGTGACAACTGAACGACCGATGGATATCGGTCGATTAACCGACGGACTCTATGAACGGATGAACGCAATCAAAATCACCGATGCGCAACGAATTGAGCGAAATATCGTATTTCATTCCTGGAGGCATTTCTATGCTGCCCATATTTGCGACAATGTAGACCAGCAGACCGCACAGAAACTTCTCGGCCATTTGACCCCGGCGATGACTGAACATTACGCAAACCACAAGACCCAGAAAATAATGGAGACCGCAGACCGCGCTGTCCACAAGATATTCGATAAAATGGTGGGTTGAAAACGCTTAGTAATAAAACCAGAGGGTTAACAATACCGATTCGTTCTCTCCGTCGCTCGCCACCTTCGGCGTCGTCGCTCCTTCGTTCACGAAACGGTATTGTTCCCAGCAGTCGAATCAACGTTACGCCTACAACCTCGCTCTTTCCGCATTTCACCCAGTCCAGTTCCGGAATTCTCTCTCGAAAGAAAACAAAAAAAACTTGTCTCTCTCCGTCACTCAGTCACTCGTCGCACACCCTTCAGTCGGGCCTTCCAGTCCCTCCTTCCGGGATTGCTCCTCTCTTCCTCGTTCCTTCGTTCGGCAAATTATTTTTGTTTCCAGGAAATCTATCATCAATGGCAGTTCTATCCCTTTTAGGCATATCACTCTCAAGCTTTCAGTTCTTGGCGCAAACCAGTTCGTCGCGCATCCTTGCGCGCCTCACTTCCGCTCGAACCCTCCGCACTTCGGCCCTCCTGGCCTCGTGCTCCCGGGTCCTCGTTCCATGTTTTCCCGCAATACCCACAAGGGCACATAAAATGCGTTATAATAGCACCGCTTTTCAAAATTGCTTGCTCATCCCCATATTGCAAAAATTACCGGAAACATTCAGAACGCACCTGCTCTGTCAGCTGTCGGATCAATCACTTTTTTCGCAAACAATAAGCATTACACACGTGAAGCACATGGTTCCGGGCTTCCTTCCGCCCCCCGCCGGCCCCCCTCTCCCCAAACCCCTCACCCCCCGCACCCCCTACAAAAAGGTAACGGGTTAAGAAAAATTTGGGGAGAGGGGGGCCTCTATCGGCCTAAAGGCCTGGGGGGCTCCAGCTCGTTCCACTCGGCCCGGAACCATGTGCAAAGCTTTACTCAAAAGTTAATGATTTCACTGAATAAAGACTCGGGTACTAAATGATTTCACGCTTTTTGCTGACGGTACTATCCCGCATTCCAGAAGTCTCATTTTTCGGTGCAGGCTGCTGATAACACATTTCGATTCAAACAATCCATAATTAATGCACGCGACCCTTCGGGACGCTCCCGTGATTGCTCAGTGATACATTCTGTCCGTAACTATCTGGTAACACGCTGAGCCCGCCCGCTTGCGCGGGCGGAGATTCCTGATTTTTTTTCGTTTCCAAAAAAAATTACTCGGGGAGCGCGCGGACCGCTCGCCTTCAATCGCATCCATGACTTTGAAAACAAAATAAAAGACAATCTCTTATACAGCTTTTTTTTAGTACATTCTATTTACTATTTTTTAGTGTCATGCAAAGTCATAGAAAAAAGAATTTAAAGGAGCGATTTAAGAAATCTATATCTGGTATGAATTTGGTGCTTTAATTAATACTGGAAAAAAATAATGTTCAAGGAAAAATCAGAGTCATAGCATTCGTCATATTTCAGCGCATTCCTCCGGAAGAGGGCACGGGAGAAACCCCGAGGGAATCTCTCGTGTCATACCATCAATATTTTTACATTATTTAGTATCAACTTTGAGTGCAATACCCTTCCAGTAGCGCGTACTCATATCACGACCTTTTTTGACGCCCATGTGTTGCAGGTGTATGGCAAACATGCGTTGTACGAAAGGATGTTCGCTGTTTTGAACACACCAAGCGCAATAACCACGGTACAGATCAGCCGAGGATATCCGTAAATACCCTTTATCATCGCGTACGCAACATTCACTGAGAAACGTCGCGATGGTATCCATATCTTCCTGGTATTCATCCGTTGCCGTCTGTACCTCTTCGGGAGTTCCGAGGCCTTCCTTTTGCCAGCGAATGCAACCCTCGATCATCCAGTTAAGTATGCCGGATTTTTCTTGACGAAGTTTTTCCATGAGATTGGGGTCACGTTCACCATAGGGAATCGTTACGGTAAACGGAACAAGCTTGATACGACGCCAGATACCGTGATCGTTTCCCTTGATGACCGGCATGTGGTTAGTCGCCATGAAAATCTTGAAAGTCGGAAAAAAATCGAAAAACTCACCATACAGAAATCGCGCGCTCAATACATCCTGCCCGGTGACTTGTTTAATAAGAGACTCGCTCATACTTTTTCCTTCCTCAGCCTCGACGCTCGTGACGAAACGGGTCCCTTTGAGTCGCGCGATGTCATTTGAAATTCCATCACTGTGCTTTCTCATAAAACTCTCTGTCGGAGTGGACATCGCATATTCCCCCATGATATCCATAATCATATTCAAGAAAGTACTTTTTCCGTTCGCCCCCGAACCGTACAAAATAAACATAGTCTGTTCACTCATGTCACCAGTCAAAGCCCAGCCAGCTGCCTTCTGTAAAAAATCAATCAGCCGTCCGTTCCCGTCCATAATCCGGAGCAAAAACAAATTCCAGTTCTCGTGCCTTGCGTCTTTTTCATAGGTCACATTCGCACACTTCGAGATGAAGTTTTCCTTGAGATGTTCATGCAATTCTCCGGTTCGAAGATCGATGGTTCCGTTTTTTACGTTGAGTAAATATCCGTCCATATCAATTTCTTTGGGCGCTATTTGAATGGCAATGCGCCTGCCGGCAAGGTTCAGCATCGAATCAAACCGCCTGAGAGACTCGCTCTTGATCAAGTGTTTTTCGAGTGTTTGTCGCCATTCCTGGTTCTGTATTGTTTTGATATGTACATACATTCCTCGAATACATGCTACCGCGAGTTCGAAAATTCTGCATCCGCTGTCAATCTTCCAGACGCAACCATCCCAGACGAGCCATTTGCTCCATTCAGGACAAAAGCGTATTCGGTCTCCATATTCCCTGATGAGTAGTTCCGCATTTGTCAGATCGGTAAGCTGGTTTTTTCCTTGTCCAAGTTCGTCGAACCGCAATAATGACGCTTCCTCTCGCATATCAAATGAATTTTTATTTTCGTCGCTCATAAAAAACCCCTCTCAAAAAGAGCCTTATAATACAGGCAATATCGTTCTTGTTGTGTCTTTCCCTCAGCTTCTTCTGACTTCCAGATCAGGTACATACACCCGAGAGAACCGGGTTTCTCCCGGTAATGACCGTGCATAATGAATATCAATACGGTCAGCACTTGAAATGGAAGCCGAGCCGAATTCATTTCTGAAAGATGATCGAGAATCTTTGCCTGTTCTTCCTCATATTCGAGAAACATTTTGAGCCGTATCAGTTGCCGGGAACAGGAAGGATTTTGTTGTTGTTTTCTCATGTCCCTTCCTCATGAATGAAGACCCGCTCGGCATCCCCAAACGCCGAGCGTTCATCATCGAAGATTACGAAGATCCAAAACCGCCACCAGCCGCTCATATCAAGTTCATTCCCAAGTAAGTCATAAGAAACCACCCCGCGCTCGGCATTGCTTACGAAGGCACTCCATATGCCCCGTGTACCGTCGGGCTTTTCATAACGCATTTCGCAGGAAGAGACATCAGCGAGAGCCGTTCCGGTTCGCCCGGAGATTCTGAGCGCGCTTTGTCCTTTGTAAATATTTGTCATAGGAGGTATCCTTTAAATTCAATCTCTCGCGTAATACGGGAAACAAAGATCAGCTCTTCTTTTTTGAGGAGCATCCGACCAAAAGTACGCTCAATAAACCCGCAGAAACTTGAAACTAGTCTCGTTTGCCCATGGCTTCTCGAAATAGTCATTATTGCAGAAAGTCCCGAAACGCATCGCCTGAATAATGCATGAAGATACAAGATTCTTTCTTCGACCGTCAGGAAAGAATTACACAAGCGACAGAGCTTCTGGATCAATGAAAGATGATCGCTCACGCCCGCCGGAGAAAAACATTTTCGTGAGAAGCCCCTGTGGGTAACAGGCGTTTCGAAAACTCCCGCAGCGTCAGAGCAAACGCGCTTGAACACGAATTGTTTTGCTAAGGTTTCAGTGAGTCCTATCGTATCGAGAATAGTACGCGCAAAATGCTGAATGTCCGTATAGGTAAAATACATGCTCATCTGAACTCGTTCGAATGACTGGTTCGGGGGTATAGGAACCGGGATAAAAGGATCTGGGATAATCCCGTTAGTCGTCATTGTTTCAAGATGGTTGGCAAAATCAATATACGTATATAGAGAGGTTGCGGTATTGTACCCATAAAAGATTGCCTCGCCATTGGAGATGTTTCGCGAAAGGGTAAACGTTGAAGGCACCCATGCAGGAGTAACTCGTGAAAGAGACACATTCTCCTCGTTCCGTGAGAGTCTGATTTCGGGGAAAAATGAGTCAGACTCAGAAAACATAACAGCTTGTCCCTGCAATGAGTTCATATTTACAAATGAATAGATATAGGAGGTGCAGGTACCGGCAATTTCAGAACGTGCCTGGAATCGATTCACCGAGGCTTGCCTGTTTAATGAAAAATCGACAATATTCCCATCATGATATCTGTCATATGAGCACACTGCTCCCCGGATCTGCGTTCCGAGAACCGGGTCGACCACCACAGGGTATGCAGCTTCGGCGAGCCATTCTTCCGGTATTGTAATGGTCAGTTTTTTTCCGTTCAAAAGAAGTCGTCCCCATACCTTTCGTCCTCGCGCGTCATAAATAAGAGGCCTGTATATATGGCAAAATTTCCCGGTCTTGTAGAGACCGTTCCTGTTTTTCCAATACACTGCATAGCTGTCTATGACTTCCGGGGGACACCATGCCTTTCTCGCAAGGACTTCTTCAAGGGAAGGCTGGCGGAAAAACTCGAGTCCATCGGGAAACTCAAGATCGATCTCTATTACGTTTTTTTCCGGCTCCTTGAGGAGTATCACGTCATATTCAAAGCGCTCCCCGTCGAGTTTTCTGAAAACATGATGGGTCATTCGTGTGGAGGCAGGTTTCAGAAAAATTTCGTTTCGGCATATTTCAAGGTGACCTGAGTGTTCATTGCCTGCGCCAAAAGTAAGCGACGCTTCTCCGCCCCATTTGGAAAGGGAAATGAGGGATTCTTCACCTGCAAACCGGACACGACAGGGCGAATCGCGCACCGACTGGTCAAGGTACAGGGAGGTTTTGTCTTGTTGGAAATATGCGCTCATGATCCTGTAAAGGTTATCTCCCAGATCACCTGGAGGGTATCAATAAGAGTTACTGTTGCCGCTGGTGTTATCTGGGCGTAAGCAAGAGATATCGCCGCTGCGGTGTTGCCGTTCAGGAGGCACGCTTCGTTGATGTTGCTCGCATTCAATTTACCGGCTTCAAAGCTCGCCCGGAATTTCAAGATATTATCCCCAGTCGTTCCAAAGATTTCTTTAGTCACCGGATAGTCTGTATCTATCGATTGCATATCTCCGGTCGCGGTGTTACACCGGGTATTCGTTTTAACGCTGTTTCCCGTCCAGCCCGTACCAAGTTGGATATACCCTGTGGCATAAGTAATTTTACTTTTCGTCGGGTTGGCCGTTAAAAGATTTGCGATAAGTCCCTCACCCTGTCTCGTCACGGTGTTATGGTGTTTCGAGAGCATGAGCTTTCCCGGCATTCCAAAAACACGACGTATCCATGAAGGTTCATGGCGTTTTATCTTTCCATCAGGACCGATGACGCAGATGCGCACCATGCCCTTTATTCGTAGTTTTGCATGCATTGTGTCCTTCCTATTTTGTAAGATAGAGAACGAGGCTTCCGCCAAGAATGATGACCGTTTCGACAAGGACGACGTTCCGCCAACGTCCCCGAGAACGGTCTATCTTGTCAGCTTCTTTCTTCCAGCTGTCTGCGAGACTCTTCTGAAACGAAATCTCGCCTGCGTCGCTCGCAGAAACTTCACGGGCGGCTTCCTGCGCCGTCCGCGCGATCTCTTCGTCGGCATCAGTTAGGATGTTGCTCATCAACTCGGCGACCTCCTGCCGCGATAACTCTTGTCTTGACCCGAGAAGCGAATCGACTTCGTCCTGCGTCAATGGCGTCGCCGACACCTTCATACTGTTCAGCAACTGTATGAGCAGGAGTAGAGTGCACAGTATCTTCAGCCTTTTGTCGCTTTGTTTCAGCAAGGGCGGTAAAAGCATTTGGCGTCTCCTTCGTTTGTAATTCTTCCGAGCTTTCGCAGGAAAGTTTCGTTTTGCCCGATTGTTCTCGACGCACGAGAACGGTAACTGCGATGATTAATACGGCTCCGATACCTGTGCCGAGTCCGTAGAGAAACAGTTTTGCTTTCTTCAGAAATTCTTTCACTCAACGTTTCCTCCTGAAGGGAAGTTTCCCCTCATCTGCGCAAGTACTTTGAGTCCAACGATGCCGAAGAGCACGGAGACAAAAACTGCGAACCATACCCACTCGCCTATCTTGCCCTGTTGTAAAAGCCAGGTTGCGAGATAGAGACAAAAGGGCTTGAAGCCGATCATCTTGGAAGGAAGCGCGAGGAGGCGCTTTACAAGGATCACAAGGTGTTCTTTGAACGTGTAATCGCACACTTCCTTGTACCCCATGTCTTCGTTTGTTTCCGTTACCATATAGCTGCTTTCTCCTTTTGATTTTCATCCGCTTCAAGAAAATGAGAAAAATCGGGATCGAGATCCAAGAGGTCTTCTCCTTTGCTCGCGGCATCGTCGTAGGCTTTTTGGTCGAGTCCCCGAATGACCATTTCGCATCCCATGAGGGAATAGGAATGGCGCATGGAGCTTACAAGGCGGATATCGGCTTTCGGTTCGACGACGTTCATGACGACGCCTTCATGGATGATTCCTGCGACATGTACTACTTCTCCCTTGCGGGCAAGACGGTCGCCGTGCTGTCTGTCGTACTGGGTAATGAAGAAGACAGCCTGAAGGTCGTCAAGACCGGGATTCCGTATGGTAAAGTATTTTTTGTAAAGTCCATCGGCGGTGGTGCGCAGGGTTTTTCCGGTTGCGGCAGATAAGGCAAGGCACACGGCTCCCGAGCAGTCAGCACCCACAGGGGTTTCTTTGCCCCACAGGTATGGGGAGCGGTACTGGAGGAGGAGGAAGTAAACGTACTTTTCACGCAGGTTCATTGTTTCGAATTGTTTCTGTTCGACTTCGAACAGGGCGTTCCATTTGATCATGTTCATCAGCTCCTTTTAATTAATGTGACGATAAATGAGAGGGCGCACATGGCGGTCGAGACGCAGGCTGCCCAGACGGAAACTGCGAGTGTTTTTCCGTTTGCATGTGTTCTCGTATGAGTCTCAAGGGCTCGGGCGGTTGCGCAGACAGTAGGGTTCTTCTGGCATTCGCCTTGTTCGCTTTCGAGGGCGGTAATTCTGAGGAGTGTCTGGTTTTTGAATTCCTTCATCTCTCCGCGGAATTCCTGCATTTCACCTTTCAAGCCATGCATTACCTGTACGGTCTCCACGATCAGGCGGCGGTCTTCATCGTTCATCACGTCTCCTCAAGGAAGAACGTCGCGACAAAAGCTTCTTTTACTTTGTAGCGAAGTTCCATTTGGGTTATTTCTGTCCGGTCGCTTGTTAAGCCGTCCGGCAGTTCCACTTTCACGTATGCGCCAACACGGGCATGGAAGATACCCCGGTTGGTTTTTACGAAGAAGCCTTTGCGGTTTCGTTTCAACCGATCGAGCATGCATGAGGCTATCCACTCGTAATAGGGAACACTGTCTCGAAGAGTCTCTGACAAATAGGGTGTTGTGAGGTTTTCGGCAACGGTTCCCGAGAGCGTTACTTCAGCCGGGTCATCGATGTAATGTGAGAAGTTCGTTTCTCCGGCGATCGCGTCGCCTTGTATCCGGGTGGAAACGAGTACGGTATTTTCTTCCGATTTGAGCTGCACTGTTGCCTTGTCGCGGTAAGTGGTCACGTCATAGATAAGCACAGTGAGCGAAGGTCCGTTTGTTATGATGTTTTGGGAAAAGGTCTCTTTCGTATCCACGTTTTCGGTATAGGCTGCTGTTAGTATTTTCCCGTCATCGGTTTTAACGGTATATCCAAAGGTGTAGCCACCTTTCTCTATGCCACGTTTCTCACCGGTCACTATGAAGGGATAAGTTGGAAGAAGTGTGTCCGTGTATACTACCGGAGGGTCTGCATATTTCCAGAGTTCAACGTTCTGAAACTCGCGGTATCGTGTCCACCGAAAACGCAGAGTATTCCGGTATTGAGACCGAAGGTCATACATGCGGGCGTGTGTTATGTTGCCGGTATCAAAAGTGTATTGAATGTCGTCTTCGCTATTGACGAAGACGAGAGGTTTTTCCATTGCAGTCTCAAGATGAGCTTCATAGATATTCGCGAGATCGGATAGTTCATCCCATACGGAGCGGGTCAATTTCACATAGGGGAGATATTCGAGTAAAGTCGAACAGTCTATGTCATTTACGGAAAGGCCTGCGCGGGAGGCGATCTGGTGGACGATTGAGGATGAGGGGAATTCTTTGTCACAGATACGGGAATGGACTATTACTTCCGGGTGTGTCCAGTCTTTTACTTTGTCGGTTTTCTTGAGGCGGGAAGCAAGGTCTACAAGTCCTACGGTGCATA
>Ga0302293_10000868_pt1 | contig 15522 bp, 8 predicted proteins | sample III_Fen_N2_2_FD_198758 | JGI IMG/M metagenome (GOLD analysis project Ga0302293, IMG submission 198758) | Peat permafrost microbial communities from Stordalen Mire near Abisko, Sweden - III_Fen_N2_2 | ecosystem: Environmental > Terrestrial > Soil > Wetlands > Permafrost | place: Sweden: Abisko...
TGCCCTATGCTTATTTTGCCCTTGCAGAAGGCATTGTCTCAAGGCTATTTTCAACAAGAAGTCAATTATGAGATTCAGGTTTCGCTGAACGACAAGTGTCAGGAATTGAATGCATTCGAAACGGTAGAATATATAAACCGTTCTCCGGACACGCTTGAATTCCTTATTTTCCATTTATGGCCGAACGGTTATTCAAGCAATAAGACCGCTTTGGCCAAACAATTGACCGAAATGAATGGAAAAAGTACGTTGTTCAATGATGAGAAACTGAAAGGTTCCATTGATTCATTGGATTTCAAGGTCGACAACCAACTTGTTCGGTGGAGTTTTTTGGACGGGCAACCCGATATCTGCAAGATGATGCTGAATGAACCACTTCATCCGGGTGACACTATTTTTGTGTCAACTCCGTTCCGTGTGAAAATTCCCAAAGGCGTTACTTCCAGATTGGGCCATCTTGGCGAGTCGTATCAAATTTCACAATGGTATCCCAAACCGGCGGTTTACGACAGGAACGGCTGGCATCCGATGCCCTATCTCGATCAGGGCGAATATTATTCGGAATATGGACGTTACGACGTAAGTATCACACTGCCGGCCAACTATGTAGTCGGTGCAACAGGCGATCTGCAGAATGAGCAGGAAAAAACGTGGATGAATGTCCTTGCAGCCGACACTTCCTGGAAAAGCACCATTGATACGGCAGGATTCGAATTTCCAGCTTCCTCCTTGCAAATGAAGACATTGAGGTACACCGAAAACCAAATTCACGATTTTGCCTGGTTTGCAGACAAACGATTTCACGTTTTAAAAGGGGAGGTGAAACTACCGGATTCAGGCAAGGAAATCACGACCTGGGTACTCTGCACCAACAAGCAGGCCAAGCTTTGGAAAGATGCCATTCCCTACATAAACAATGCCGTCATCCGATTCTCCAAATGGATAGGCGATTACCCGTACAATAGTTTCACAGCCGTTCAAAGCACACTGAATGCCGGGATCGGAATGGAGTATCCTGGAATCACGGTAATCGGCTATGTGGATGATGGTTACGGGCTCGACAAGGTCATAGTCCATGAGTTGGGTCACTCGTGGTTTTACAGTGCGCTTGGTTCGGATGAGCGCCGTTATCCATTTATGGATGAAGGCATTACCAGCGCATATGAGGTACGCTACATGGCAGAGCTATATCCCGAAAAAAAACTGTGGGAGCTGTTTTTCACCAATCCCAAACTGGGCAGGCTTTTCTCAAAGACAATGCCTGCCGAACGCATTCACGAGATTCAATGGTTGGTCACCGCCCGCAACAACGAGGAGCAGCCGCTTGATTTGCCCGCCACCGACTATAGTTCCTCGAATTATGGCACGCTAATCTATGACAAGGCTGAAATGGGCTTCAACTACCTGAGGGCGTATCTTGGCGATCCCCTTTTTGATACCGCAATGCACGAATATTACCGATTATGGCGGTTCAAGCATCCCCAACCCGAAGATCTGCATCAATTGTTTGAAGCACAGACAGGTAAGAACTTGGACTGGTTTTTTGTGGATTTCATCGGCACCACCAAACGGCTGGATTATAGCATCGTACGCAGGGAAGGCCTGAAATTGTTGATTAAAAACAACGGAGAGTTGGTATCTCCGCTGGTCATTTCTGGTTTAAGGCGCGATTCCGTCTATTTTGTCCAATGGGAAGAAGGCTTCAAGGGTGAGAAATGGATTGATATACCTCATTCAGATTTCGGGGTTATTAAGATAGACCCATTGCATCAAATGCCTGAATTATATAGGCTTAACAACAATATTCGAAGACTGGGCATCTCTCCGAAGGGCGACCCGATGCATCCGCAATTCCTGTTCACCATCGAAAACCCCGACATTCGGTCGATCATTTATATGCCGGCGTTTAACTGGACCAAAGAAGACGGCATCATGTTCGGTGCGGTCTTGCACAATGGATTGTACTTGCCCAAACCGCTGGAGTACATTTTCACTCCTTTCTATTCGTTTCAAAATAAAGATTTTTCGGGTTATGGAAAGGTTTCCTACAACATCATTCCGTATTCGACGTTTATCCGGAAAGCGACGTTTTCCCTGGAAGGAACGAATTATAGCGCACCCGGAAATCAAAAATATCTTCAGGAAAAAGCCGGCTTGAACTTGGTTTTCAGATCCAAGGAAATGGACAACGTGCCTGTTCAAAAGGCTTTTGCATACTTGATCACCGCATCCGACTTCGCCAAGGTGTTGCTTTCGCAAAAGGCTGAAATGAACACTTTCGTTCAACTGGGATATCAACTTGAAAAGGGGTCCATGGTGAACCCATTCAAGCTTACCAATTCGTTCGAATACAATCGGACCTATCAGAAACTAACCTCCGAGTTCAAATACCGATTCAGCTACAATGGCAGAAACAATGGATTGGACATCCGCTTGTTTGCCGGCGGAATGCTGAAATCAAACGCATCGGCTCCTTTTTATTCCCTTGCCGCCAGCGGCAGAAGCGGAAGTGAACTTTACCTGTACAATGGAGCGTATCCAGATCGTTTCGGCGGTTCATCAGGGAATTTCTTGTCCCGACAAATGACGCTTTCAGAAGGTGGACTCGTTTCACCCATCAATGAAAAGCTTGGCTTCAGCCGATGGCTCGTGTCCTTGTCGATGACCAGCGACCTTCCTGGCAAAATCGGTTTCGTTGAAATCAAACCCTTTGTGAATCTATTATTGAACGATCACGGTTCGGCTACCGGAAACCGATCACCCTTCTTCTTTGAAGCCGGGCTCAAGACCGGCATCTGGAACCTGTTCGAAATCAGTGTTCCACTGGTCGTATCCGGAAATATTCAATCGATGACCGGCTCCTTCAAGGACAGAATCCGATTTTCGTTTTATTTGGACGATTTCACTTCCATGAAGTTTAACTTGGCTGGGTTGGGAATATGAATAATGGGGATTTTTAGTTACGAGGGGTTTTGATTAATTTTGCAAAAAAACAACCAATGCCCATTTCCATAGCTCTAAAAAACACCTTCCGATCACTTAAACATCCCAATTTCCGTCTTTTTTTTGGAGGACAGAGTTTTTCCTTGATTGGCACTTGGATTCAACGCATTGCACTGCCTTGGTTGGTTTATGACCTAACCAAATCAGTGCTTCTTTTAGGTATTGTGGGCTTTGTCGGACAGATTCCGACGTTTCTGTTGGCTCCCTATGCCGGAGTGGTTGCAGACAGATGGAATAAATACCATATTCTATTGGTCACACAGGTCTTGTCCATGATGCAGGCAGGCTTGCTGGCTGCATTGGTTTTGACTAATACGATCAACGTATGGAGCATCATTTTGTTGAGTATCGTTTTAGGTTGCATCAATGCATTTGATACACCCGCCCGACAATCTTTCCTAATTGATATGGTCGAAGACAAAAAAGACTTGGGCAACGCCATCGCCCTTAATTCTTCCATGTTCAACGGGGCAAGGCTTATAGGACCCTCCATCGCTGGAATACTGATTGCTACAGCCGGTGAGGGCATTTGTTTTCTCATCAATGCAATCAGTTATTGCTTTGTTTTGGGTTCCCTGCTGTTGATGAAAGTCACTCCAAAAATTAAGATACAGGAGAAGATGTCGGTATTGAAAGATTTTAAAGAAGGATTGGCGTATTCGCTTGAAATTGCACCCATTAAATTTACACTTTTATTGCTCACCATTATTGGTCTGTCTGGAATGCCATATACTGTTTTGATGCCGGTTTTCAGCAGGGAAATACTTCATGGAGGTGCTCACACTTTTGGATTCCTGATGGGAGCAGCTGGTTTGGGTGCCCTTTTCAGTGCCCTTTTTCTAGCCACTAAGAACACTTTCAATGGAATAGAAAAATATATCGGATTCGCATCGGGAATTTTTGGTACGGCACTCATCTTATTTTCATTCTCACGTTCCTTTTTTCTTTCCATTTTTTTAATGGCCGTTGTTGGATTTAGCATGGTCTTTTTGACAGCTTCCTGCAACACATTGTTGCAAACGGTTTCTGATGACGGCAAACGTGGGCGTGTGATGAGTTTGTATACCATGGCCTTTATGGGAACTGCACCCTTTGGCAGCCTATTGGCCGGAAGTCTCGCCAAAGTAGTGGGAGTGCCCTATACCTTTCTGATAGAGGGCTTTTGCTGTATTGTCGGCGGCCTGATTTTCTTCAGCCGACTTCCACAGATTTCGGCGGCAATTCGCAGAAACCGGCTATAAACAACAAGCCCCTGCGATGAATCATCACAGGGGCTTGCACAATTTAACAATCGAATCTTACTTCGAAGCTTCTTCGATAGCGACAGCCACAGCCACGGTAGCACCTACCATCGGGTTGTTGCCCATGCCCAGGAAGCCCATCATTTCCACGTGAGCGGGAACAGAAGAGGAACCTGCGAATTGAGCATCGCTGTGCATGCGACCCATGGTGTCGGTCATACCATAAGAGGCGGGACCTGCTGCCATGTTGTCGGGGTGCAGGGTACGACCCGTTCCACCACCGGAAGCAACAGAGAAATACTTCTTGCCCTGTTCGTAGCATTCTTTCTTGTAAGTGCCTGCAACAGGGTGCTGAAAGCGGGTGGGGTTGGTGGAGTTACCCGTGATGGATACGTCTACACCTTCCTTGTGCATGATAGCCACACCTTCGCGAACGTCGTCGCAACCGTAGCATTTCACTTTGGCGCGTAAGCCGTTGGAGTAGGGGATTTCTTTCACTACTGCCAAATCGCTGGTGTAGTAATCGAACTGTGTTTGAACGTAGGTGAAGCCGTTGATGCGGGAAATGATCATGGCGGCGTCCTTGCCCAAGCCATTCAGAATGACGCGAAGCGGTTCCTTGCGGACTTTGTTGGCTTTTTCGGCGATCTTGATGGCGCCTTCAGCAGCAGCAAAAGATTCGTGGCCGGCCAAGAAGGCGAAACATTTGGTTTCTTCGCGGAGCAGCATGGCAGCCAGGTTGCCGTGACCGATACCAACCTTGCGGTCGTCGGCGACAGAACCCTTGATGCAGAATGCCTGCAGGCCAATACCAATGGCTTCAGCAGCCAAAGCAGCGTTGGTCACACCTTTCTTGATGGCGATGGCAGCACCCATCACGTAGGCCCATTTCGCATTTTCGAATGCGATAGGCTGAGTTTCTTCACAAATTTTGTAAGGGTCGATGCCCTTGGCGTCGCAAATGGATTTTGCTTCTTCCAGGCTGGAAATGCCGTATTGGTTCAAAACCGCGTTGATCGTTTCGATTCTGCGGTCGTAGCTTTCAAATAATGCCATTGTATGTTTCCTCCTATATTATTCGTGACGCGGGTCGATGTATTTAACTGCTTCGGCAAAGCGACCATAATTGGAGGTTGCTTTTGTCAATGCTTCGTTTGCATCAACGCCTTTCTTGATTGAATCCATGAATTTGCCCAGGTGGACGAATTCATAACCGATGACCAGGTCGTCGGCGTCGAGAGCCATGCGGGAACAATAGCCTTCGGCCATTTCGAGGTAACGGGTACCTTTTGCAACGGTGCCGTACATGGTGCCAACCTGACTGCGAAGTCCTTTTCCAAGGTCTTCAAGTCCTGCGCCGATGGGCAGACCGCCTTCGGAGAAAGCGGATTGCGTGCGACCGTAAACGATTTGCAGGAACAATTCGCGCATGGCCGTGTTGATGGCATCGCAAACCAAGTCGGTGTTCAGGGCTTCCAAAATGGTCTTGCCCGGAAGAATTTCAGAAGCCATGGCTGCTGAATGCGTCATGCCGGAGCAACCGATGGTTTCAATCAAGGCTTCCTGAATGATACCGTCCTTCACATTGAGGGTGAGCTTGCAGGCACCCTGCTGAGGGGCGCACCAGCCAACTCCGTGTGTGAGACCGGAGATGTCCGACACTTCTTTGGCTCTTACCCACTTTCCTTCTTCAGGAATCGGAGCACTTGCGTGATTGGCCCCTTTTTGTACGCAACACATCTGTTGCACTTCGTGTGAATAAATCATTTTTGTAGATTTTGTGTGAGAGATTGTATGTAATCTAAAATTAACTCCTTGATTGATTGCAGTTTAATACATGGCTGAAGCCTGATTGAAAAACCATGCAATATTACTAAAAAAAGGACACTCCTGCAAGACGTTTTGTTTGAGTATTTGAAAAAAATTGACGAAATTTGCACCGTTTTTAAGTAAAACGCCGAACAACTATTCAACCAATCAAATATACGATTACACTATGACAAAAAGTGCCTTACAAATTGCACGTGCCGCGTACCAGCCGAAAATGCCCCAGGCATTGACCGGTAATGTGAAAATGAAAGAAGGAGCAGCCACCCAGTCCGTGGCTGACCAGGATTCCATCAAAGAATTGTTCCCGAACACCTATGGAATGCCTTTGGTTTCGTTTGAACCCAGTGAAACAGCTACCAAATTCGACCCCATCAATGTTGGTGTGATTCTTTCAGGTGGACAGGCACCGGGCGGTCACAACGTCATTGCCGGCATCTTCGACGGTATCAAGCATATGAACAAGGCTTCCAAGCTGTACGGTTTCATCCTTGGTCCTGGCGGCCTGGTGGATCACAACTACATGGAGCTGACTTCAGACATCATCGATGAATACCGCAACACAGGTGGTTTCGACATCATCGGTTCAGGCCGTACGAAACTGGAAACCCACGAACAATTCGACAAGGGACTGGTTATCCTGAAAGCATTGGACATCAAGGCACTGGTTATCATCGGTGGAGATGATTCAAACACAAATGCCTGCGTATTAGCTGAATACTATGCAAGTATTAAAGCAGGGGTTCAGGTTATAGGTTGTCCCAAGACTATTGACGGCGACTTGAAGAACAGCATGATTGAAGCTTCCTTTGGTTTCGACACCGCTTGCAAAGTATATTCAGAAGTCATCGGCAATATTCAGCGCGACTGCAATTCTGCCCGCAAATACTGGCATTTCATCAAGCTTATGGGGCGCTCTGCCTCGCACATCGCTCTGGAATGCGCCTTGCAGGTTCAACCCAATTATTGCATCATTTCCGAAGAAGTGGAGGCGCTCAACCTGACATTGGACGATGTGGTGACCGGCATTGCCAAAGCAGTAGCTCAACGTGCTGAAAACGGTGCCAATTTCGGCACGGTGCTTATCCCCGAAGGTCTGGTGGAATTCATTCCTTCCATCAAGAAACTGATCAATGAGCTGAATGACTTTTTAGCATCGCATCAGGAAGAATTCAACCTGATCCGCAACAGGGACAAACGCCATTACATCATTAAAATGATCAGCCCGGAAAATTCGGCGATCTATGAATCACTTCCTGAAGGGGTTGCCAAACAACTGACCTTGGATCGTGACCCGCATGGAAATGTTCAGGTTTCTTTGATTGAAACTGAAAAGATGTTGGCTGAAATGGTTGGAACCAAGCTGGAAGAATGGAAGAGCGAAGGAAAATTTGTTGGGAAGTTTGCAACACAAGTGCACTTCTTCGGCTACGAAGGCCGTTGCGCCGCTCCATCCAACTACGATGCAGATTATTGCTACTCACTGGGTTATACGGCTGCTCAACTCATCGTTTCCGGCAAGACTGGTTACATGTCTTCTGTTCGCAACACGACTGCTCCTGCTGCGGAATGGATTTCTGGCGGTGTGCCCATCACGATGATGATGAACATGGAACGTCGCCATGGTGAAATGAAGCCCGTAATTCAGAAGGCTTTGGTGGAACTGGACGGCAAACCGTTCAAGGCGTTTGCTGCCAAACGTGCCGCTTGGGCCATTCATACTGATTATGTGTATCCGGGTCCGATTCAGTATTTTGGGCCGACGGAGGTTTGTGATCAGCCCACGAAAACATTAGTTCTCGAGCAATCTTGATTTCCAAATAGAGCGTCCATCTCGGCGTTACTCACAAAAAATGGCTCCTCACGTACCAAAGTACGCTGCGGGGCCATTTTTCATGAGTGCCTTGACCTGAACGCTCTATTTGAAAATCAACCAGTGGGGTGTTTGCCTAAGAAAGAGTTAGAGGACGAAGCGGACGGCGACCCAGTTGTTTTTGAGGGTGTTGCCGAGGAAAGTGAGACCGAGGCTTTCGGCTGTTGAGCGGATCACGGGGATATCGGTTTCGTAGAAGCCGCTCATGAAGAGGAGGGAACCTTCGTGCATTTTGGCGGTGTAGGCTGCCATGTCGGCCAACAGGATGTTTCGGTTGATGTTGGCGAAGAGGATGTCGAACGAACCAGTGAATTCAAGCAACTCAGCGCCTCCTGTCAGGATTTCGATGGCAGGCGAATTATTCAGCTGGATATTCTCCAGCGCATTGTTGATGGCCCATTGGTCAATATCGATGCCCAATACATGTACAGCACCCTTCATCGAAGCAAGGATAGCCAGTACGGCTGTTCCACAGCCCATGTCCAGAAACGATTTGCCATCCACATCCAGTTTCAGCAACTCCTCCAACATCAGACTGGTGGTTTCGTGATGACCAGTTCCGAAAGCCATTTTTGGATCAATGAGAATGTCGTATTTTGCTTCGGGAATGTTGGTATGGAAAGAACTGTGTATCACACAATCCGTACCGATAACGATGGGTTGGAAATAATTCTTTTCCCATTCCTCGTTCCAATTCTGTCCGGGTATGTTATTCGAGGAAAATTCCAGTGTTGAACCAAACATTTCTGCCGGAATGATTTTTTTTGTCGTATCTTCATCGTAAAGTATTGCTGAAACGTAAGCCAGCATCCCATCTTCGCACTCGCTGAAACTTTCAAAGCCGATTTCGGCCAAGTCTGCAGCGAGTAAATCGTTGATTACGGTGTTAATAGGGGTGATTTTGACGTGAATTTCAATATAATCCATCTTTGGGCTGTTAAATTCGGTTATTGGAGTAAACGTTTTTGCAAAAAAAGTATCTTTGTATTAGAGGATTTTGAGCGAAAGCTCTACTCGAATGCAAAAATACGCCTTTTATGATGAAATAACCTAAAATAACCGCATTATGAAAACGAAATGGATGATACCGATGACCCTGGCTTTATTGCTGACGGGACTCGCACAGGCTCAAACCTTCGAGGACGACCTGTATTACAATCCGAAAACGGCGAAAGCGGAATCAAGACCCAAGACGCAAGAAATTGCACCAGTTCAGCAAAATAATGACAATGTGCGGGTGTACGACCAAACCGGCACCTTAAAGACGTATGATTTGCGGAATGTGGACGAATACAATCGTCGTCCGAATGCACTCAACGTAGCTGAAGGAATTAACGGTGATACGTTGACCTACAGCGATTCGACGGCTTTGGACGAAAATGGACAACCTTTTGAATATTCAGAACGCATCCGTCGTTTTCACAATCCCAATTTCACGACACAAATAACAGATGGTGAATACCTTAACATATATGTGGAAGATGGCGCCAATGTGAACGTCTATTATTTGGACGGCACATCGAACATGTTCATGAGTCCCTATTATTACGACAATTACTGGTATCCATCCTATGGCTACAACAACAGGTATGGAAGTCGTGGGGGAATGTATTACGACCCGTGGATGTATTCAAGCTGGGGGTATTATGACCCTTGGTATTCAGGATATTATGGTTACGGATCCGGAAATTGGTACGACCCTTGGTGGGGTTATAACGGTTATGGTTATGGAGGATATTACGGGGGTTATTATGGAGGTTATTACGGTTACAACGACTATTATGGCTACGGTGGTGGCTGGTATGGTGGTGGCAGCAATGGAAATTTAGGACGCGACGCCTTTTCCAGAAACCGTCATACCTTATCCAACAACCAACGTGATTTCATTTCCAATGTCGGCTCCGGACATTTAAGTTCAGGTCGTTCCTCAGGTGGTGGTTCAACCCGTTCAGGTTCTGCTTTTGGCAATTCCAGTACAGAAGCAAGACCGGGAAGTTATGCAACCAGTTCTACCCGAGGTGGCAGTTCATCTGTGGGTCCCCGCACGTATAGCACGACTCGTGGTTCCTACAGTCCGACAACGCGTAGCAGCAGCACGTATCCAACTTCAAGGTCGAGCAGTTCCAACTACGATTCTTATGGAGCGACCAGGCAAACAACGTCGGGCAACGCTGGTAATTACAACAATGCCCGCACCAGCACAGGAAATTCTTCCAATTACAGCGGAACTCGCAGCAGCAATACAGGTTCTACCTATTCTACGCAGACACAATCGCGCACGACACCGACTTCTACAGGAACTAGTTCCACCAATTATGGAAATGCAAGAACCAGTACATCCGGTTCTTCAAGCTCTGTTAGAACAACTACGACCAGTACGTCTACACGCCAAGTGTCCAATACGAATTCAAACTATACGCCTCCAAGCTCATCAAGTAGTACCTATTCATCTGGTTCCACGTATTCACCTCCCCCCAGTTCGAGTTCAAGTTCAAGTTCCAGCTCAAGCTCCAGTTCAGGCGGTTCTCGCGGTAGCAGCGGCGGAAGCAGTGGTTCATTTGGTGGAGGACGCAGATAACTTATAATACAGATTCAAATGAAAAAATACATTCTAATGGCGTTTCTGTCTGCATGTGGCCTAACAGCCTTTGCACAGGCCGAATTTGACGCATTGAGGTTGTCGCAAACGGACATTATCGGTACAGCCCGCTATGTGTCGATGTCCGGTGCTTTTGGAGCCTTAGGCGGCGATATGAGTGCCATCAGCCTTAACCCCGCCGGGATAGGGGTTTATAGGAGTTCTGAATTCTCCTTGTCACCGGCTTTCCAACAGGACATCTCAAAAGCAAATCTGAACAATAAGATGGCGGATGCTTCAAAAGTGAACATGCTGATGAATGGTTTTGGTTATGTCGGTTCCTTCCGCACCTACGATGAATCAGCGATTTCCAATTTTAATTTTGCCATCACGTACAACAGGGTTGCTGATTTTAACCGTAACACCAATGTTCTTGGAGTTGATCGGACAACATCGCTGTTGGACAGGATTTGTGCCGTTGAAAATACAATGTGGTATGACAATGGAACACACCCGTATCATACGAACTTTTACGATTACGTCAACGGAGTGCATGTCATCGAACCGTATGTCAACAGCCAAGGGAAAAACCAATACAGACCGAGACTTGACAACGGCGAATTGGTAAGTCTCAGCAATATGAAGATGCAGGAAACCGGTGGTATTAATTCCTGGAATTTCACATTGGGTGCAAATTACAACCATACATTGTATGTTGGTATTGGATTGGGTATTCAAAGCATCCTGTACGATAAATCATCCATTTTTTCCGAAGAATATCAATTGGGTGGTGGCACCGAATTGCGGAATACGTTGTCCACAACGGGTAGTGGCATCGATTTCAAGGCGGGCGTTATTTATAGACCTGTTCCCGAACTCAGACTTGGCGTTTCGTACCGTTCAGGCACTTATTATATGCTGACGGACGTCTATAAAACCTCGATGGCTTCCTGGGGTTTTCGGGACCCCATCTCAAATGCATTGTACAGCCCGGATCCGACCGTCATTGGTAGTGAGACACCTGTGGACTATATGTTGAAAACTCCATGGCAACTCACTTTGAGTGCTGCTTATCAGTTTGGCAGCAAAGGTCTATTGAGTGTAGACTTCGATTGCTTGGACAGCAGGAGCACGAACCTGAAAAGTGGTGACGGATTTGAAATGGAAGACATCAATTATTACATTGAAAACGATTTCAAGATTAGCTACAACATCCGTGTCGGTGGTGAAATGCGCTTAACAGATAATTTCAGTGCCCGTTTGGGAGGTGCTTATTATATGTCGCCGCTCGTTTCCAATGTTGAAACGTACGATATCGCCACTGCTTACACCAGCCCCGAATACAGTGTGCCTAAAAGCACGGTATATGGTTCGATGGGGGTAGGATACCGGTCGGGAGCCTTTTTCACAGACGCCGCCTTGCAGGAACGTATCAGCAATGAACATTTTTATGATTTCAACGACATGAGCAACATCGCTCAAACCAAATACGCTGTACTGACGCGCACTAAAACGAATTTGGTCCTGACTGCAGGTTTCAAATTCTAAACACTTATTTTGGTTGATTGGCAAGAAGTTCTTCCAACTTGAGAACTTCGTCCCGGTATTGAGCGGCTTCGAGAAAATCGAGCCGCTTTGCTGCTTCCTGCATGGCCTTACGGGCCTTGTCTATAGTCTTCTGCAACTGAGAGGAATTCATGTGAGAAAGGATGGGATCGGCAACCAAACTGGCTCTTTCAGGCTCAATATAGGCTTTGGGCTCGGCTGAACGGGCAAATTGACCAAGTCCAGAAACCTTGTCCTTAATGATGGCTGTTGGTGTAATGCCGTGCGCATCATTGTATGCTTTCTGCTTGACGCGTCTGCGATTGGTCTCTTCGATGGTGATGCGCATGCTTTCTGTCATCTTGTCGGCATACATGATGACTTTGCCTTCCAAATGACGTGCCGCGCGGCCGGCTGTTTGGGTGAGGGAACGGTGATTCCTCAGGAAACCTTCCTTGTCGGCATCCAGAATGGCCACCAAAGAGACTTCAGGCAAATCGAGCCCTTCGCGAAGCAAATTCACGCCAACAAGCACATCGTAAACACCCAATCGCAAGTCTTCCATGATTTTAACACGGTCCAAGGTATCCACATCCGAATGAATGTAACTGCACTTGATACCTAAGCCGTCCATATAGGAAGTCAGTTCTTCGGCCATGCGCTTTGTCAAGGTGGTTACAAGCACGCGTTCGTCCTTGATGGATCTGATGTGGATTTCTTCCATCAGATCGTCCACTTGATTCTTGCTTGGACGGACAGAAATCTCTGGATCAAGCAAACCTGTCGGACGGATAACCTGTTCAACGACAATGCCTTCCGATTTTTCCAATTCGTAATCTCCAGGTGTGGCACTCACATAAACCACTTGTTTTTTGATGCCCTCAAATTCGGCGAAACTGAGCGGGCGATTATCGATGGCAGCAGGTAGACGGAATCCGTATTCCACCAAATTGGTTTTCCGTGCACGGTCGCCACCCCACATGGCACGTACCTGAGGCAGGGAAACATGGCTTTCGTCAATGACCATGAGGAAATTCTCCGGAAAGAAGTCCAGGAGGCAGAACGGTTTGTCACCGGGTTGCCTTCCGTCAAAATAGCGAGAATAGTTTTCGATGCCTGAGCAATGCCCTAGTTCGCGAATCATTTCCACGTCGTAGCTGACACGTTCCTGCAAACGTTTGGCTTCGAATGGCTTACCGACGGAATTGAAAAATGCGACCTGCTTTTCGAGGTCGGCCAAAATCATTTCAATGGCGATGGCAATGTTTTCCTTGCTGGTCACAAAAAGGTTGGCAGGAAAAATGCGGAATTCGGTCGCTGTTGTCAACGTGCGGCCATTTAATGGATCGATGGTGGAAATGCTGTCAATTTCATTTCCCCAGAAAACGACTCTTAAGATGGAATCGGCATAGGCTAGAAAAATATCGACCGTGTCGCCTTTCACCCTGAAATTACCACGCTGAAGGTCCACTTCGTTTCTTGAATACAATATGTCCACCAGTTTGCGGAGGAAAACATTCCGGTCCAGCATTTGTCCCTGATAAATGTCCACGACTGTTTTCTTGAAGTCTTCGGGGTTTCCGATACCGTAGATGCACGAAACGGACGAAACGACCAGCACGTCTTGCCGACCGGAGAGCAGGGCGGAAGTGGCAGACAGTCGCAGTTTTTCAATTTCAGCATTGATGGCGAGGTCTTTCTCAATATAGGTGTCGGAAGTGGGCAGATAGGCTTCCGGTTGGTAATAATCGTAGTATGAAACGTAATATTCAACGGCATTGTCCGGGAAAAAGCTTTTAAACTCACCGTACAACTGGGCGGCCAGCGTTTTGTTATGACTTAGCACCAAGGTAGGGCGCTGGATTTCCTTCACCACATTCGCCATGGTAAACGTCTTTCCCGAACCCGTCACACCGAGAAGCGTCTGATAGGGCATGTCCTGGCGGATGCCTTCACAAAGTTGCCGGATGGCTTCGGGCTGGTCACCCGTGGGAACGTATGGAGAAACGAGGTTGAACATAGACGTTTGTTAGAGGTACAAATATAGCTGAAATGGACGGAAAATCAGGAAATATTGTTTTACTTTGCAGCAGTGAAAAACAACCAGTGGCCCTAGGCTGTCGGTCAAAGCAAACGACTGATTATTAAATTGAACATTATGATTTGGAACGAAAGCTACGAGTGCATGGGGCACGAGGAACTCAGGGAGGTGCAGAACAAGAGGCTACGCACCACCGTAGAATGCGTCTATCACAATTCCCCCTTCTACAGGGCTAAGATGCAGGAACTTGGCATTACCCCGAACGATATAGAAACCATCGACGACATCGTCAAACTGCCCTTCACCACCAAAACCGACCTCCGTGACCAATATCCCTTCGGATTGTTTTCGGCACCGATGTCTGAAATCGTCCGTCTGCACGCTTCGTCCGGTACCACCGGAAAACCCATTGTGGCTGGTTATACACGCAAAGACCTGAGCATCTGGTCGGAAGTGATGGCCAGAACGTTTGCCGCAGGAGGTTGCAACCGCAACGATATTTTCCAGATTGCCTACGGATACGGCTTGTTCACCGGCGGCCTTGGCGCTCATTACGGGGCTGAAACCCTTGGAGCGTCCGTCATACCGATTTCATCCGGTAATACGGAGAAACAAATCCAATTGATGACAGATTTTGGCTCCACGGCCCTTTGCTGCACGCCTTCCTACGCCTTGTTTCTGGCTGAAGCCGTCCACGACATGGGCGTTCAGGACAAGCTCAAACTCAAAGTCGGCTTTTTCGGAGCTGAACCCTGGACGGAGGAAATGCGCAAGGAAATCGAGGAAAAACTCGGTCTGAAAGCCTACGACATTTTCGGACTGACTGAAATCATCGGTCCCGGCGTTGCCTACGATTGCAGCGCACAACACGGCATGCACATCAACGAAGACCACTTCTTTCCTGAAATCATCGATCCTAAAACGCTTAAACCCGTCAAAAAGGGTGAAGTAGGGGAGTTGGTTTTCACCACCATCACCAAAGAAGGCATGCCGGTGCTTCGTTACCGCACCAAAGACCTGACATCCCTGTTTTACGAAACCTGTTCCTGCGGCCGCACATCCGTTCGGATGCACAAAATAATGGGTCGCAGCGATGATATGTTGATTATCCGTGGCGTCAATGTATTCCCGTCCCAAATTGAAAGTGTTTTGCTTGAATTTGGTGAAGCCGCTCCGCATTACCATTTGTATGTGGACCGTGAAAACAATACGGACACCTTCGATGTCCATGTTGAATTACGGCCGGAGAACTTCACGGACGACATGAGTGCCATGTTGGCTTTGGCCAAACGCATCGAACACCGCATCATGAGCGTGGTCGGCATCCATGCCCACGTCAAACTGGTGGAACCCAGATCCATAGAGCGTTCCATCGGAAAAGCCAAACGAGTGACTGACAAACGTAATTTGTATT
>Ga0302293_10000873_pt1 | contig 15494 bp, 15 predicted proteins | sample III_Fen_N2_2_FD_198758 | JGI IMG/M metagenome (GOLD analysis project Ga0302293, IMG submission 198758) | Peat permafrost microbial communities from Stordalen Mire near Abisko, Sweden - III_Fen_N2_2 | ecosystem: Environmental > Terrestrial > Soil > Wetlands > Permafrost | place: Sweden: Abisko...
AAAACTTTTTATTGATGTGAGCAATACCGTCTTAAGGCAACTTCACATGCCAGGTATCCACCCATTTCATCGGCTCGATATCGCCCTTGGGGTCGAATTCCAGCGGAGCGCCCCAATACTGGTAGTCGTGGCCTTTGATATTGTCAGAAGCCGACCCCCAGAGGTCTGCCATCCAGATGTAGCGGATGCCGTCAACCGTTTGCAAAGGCATCACAAAGGTCTGTTGGCCGGGAATTTGCGGCATGCATTTTTCAGGGTCTTGGTCAATCAGAAATGCCTGGGCACCTCCGGACAGCATCTGTTGGTTTTCAGAGACCTCTAACTCATTGATCATCAGATTGTACGGATAACTTTTATTGGTCAAAATCCTCAACCTCCTGGTTTTAATTGGTTCGAATCGTAGGTCCAACAACGTATAGACCGAAGAAGACATCGCTTTTTCGGATAACTTGACGGGTATCCAATAACCGTTTTTCCAATAGAACACTTCAAAGGAAGGCGCCATGATGGGTTCGTTGGCTTGCTTGGCTAGCGTATCGCCCAAGCTGCTTTTGCGGTTGCCCGTAAATTGAATCACCTTGATGTTGTTGAATGTGGAATCACCCTGAAATTCAATCTGAATAGGCGTAAAGGCTCCGTCCGCATTTTTCTTTACCGTTGCGAAAAGATTTGGACTCAACACTCCATCCACCAACATCGGTGCAGGAACACCTGGAAAACGGTTGATGTTGTTGCGTTCCACGTAACCTGTCATTGGTTTGTCCGACGTAAAAACCCTGGCGCCTGAACCCTGTGTGCAAAAGCAACAGGTTTTGTCGGTAAGGAAGTAATATTTCCCATTGCGTTTGAAAATAGTCCCAGCTTCGCAATCTTCCGTCAATTGCCCACTGTTCTCCAAGGTGGACGAAAGGTAATCGGGAGTGAGTTTCTCAATATAACCCTTACGCTCCTTGACGGTGTTGTATGAAAGGTATGCCGTGCCGTCATCATCCACAAACAGGCCGCAATCCCCCACTCCATCGGCAGAATTGCTAACCTTGACATCGGGATTCACAATTTTGAATGGTCCTGTCGGGGAAGTGGAAACAGCCACTCCGAACTGTCCGAACCAGAGTTTGGCGTACCAATTGTACCAAAGGACGTATTTTTTGGTTTTGACGTTGAAAATGACTTGGGGGCGGTAATAAATTCCGACTGGCACATTCTTTAACAATGGCCCTTCTTTTTTCCAGTTTGTTAGGTCCGTGGAACTGTAACATTGGAAAAAATTGCTGGGCTGCAAGCCCTTTGTGTTTCCGTAAGCCGTTCCGTACCAATAGAATACGTCGTTGAACTGACTGATGCGGCCATCGTGGGCGTCTACGATCTGCCCCTCGGTATCTGTACGGGGACGAAGGTTGGAAATGGTGACCGTTTTTTCGGCCCAAACAAAAAGAGAAAAGAACAATACGAAAGTCAGCAGACGGATTTTCATGCGGTTGAGGACTAATGGTGGGTGCTATTCCGCCTCCATGCTCAGGTGGTAATGGATCCAGCAGGCAAACTCAGCCGATTCCTGACGGTCGTTGCCGATGTTTTCGCGCCAGGCGGCCGATTCGTCGTTTTCGGCCATTGCCTGTGCCAACGCTCCGGTCGCAGCGATGAATGCATTGTGGGCAATTGTCCTGGAAGCACGCATTCCAGCCTGACTCTTTTCGTCGGCCAAGGCCCATTCTGCACGAATGTGCGCATAAACTACGGCTTTTTGGATAAGGTCCATGTACATTTCCACCGCACAAGTGTCGGAGATGATATCGTAGATTTCTCTGGCAAGTTTTGACGTCATAGTAGTAAGAATTTAGTGAATACTTCCAGATTTATATGTTTGTTCATTAGAACAGTCGTATCTCGTGACTCGGCATAGTCAAAGCAAGCTTCGCCTCTGCTCTCGCTACTCAATACGTTCAAAAATACACTATTTTTCGGTAGTTGAGGCCCTTTTTCACATATATTTTTTCGAAGTTTTACAAGCCGGATTTTTTTTTGCTACTTTTGGAAAACATTGAAGATTCCATAAAGGTATCTATACAGACCGGATACTGCTAACTTTATTTAAAAACTATGAATATCAAGTGGTTGCTACTCTTTTCAGCTTTTATCATCACTTCGTCCTTTGCTCAAAAAACCACCATACTCAAAGATGTGCTCCATTACGGAGGCATACCCGTTCCGGCTCCGGTCCTTTGTGACACGGTCAACGTGAACAACGAAAAATTCAAAACGACCTCTTTTCTGAAAACATCGTTGTCTGAACCCACCGAATTCAAGGTTTTGCAAGTTGGTGCCGACTCTGTTTTCCGTGGTGGCAAACCAGTGAAAGGCAGTGAGCTTTCCCTTTTTAAGTTTTACCTGACTCCCACCGACTTCCTACCTTTGAAAATAGAGATCGAATCTCCGAACACGCTGGAAGTCTATGTGGACGGCGAAAAAAATACAGATAAGAATTCGACCGAAAAAAACTGGGATAAAGCCGGTTCGGTTCCTGTAAAACTGAAAGCCGACCCTAGGCAATATGAGATTTTGGTGAAAATGCAGGTCAACGCCACGGATTCCTGCGAAGCAATGTTGAAGGTCAATGTTCAAACGGAAAAAAGGGATTCAGCCGCTGTTTTCACGTTTTCGTCCTCCGACCGCAGACGGTATTGGACTTCCGACTTCCTGATGGGGAAAAAGACCTCGGGCGTTTCACTGTCACCCAACGGCCGATTTGTACTCATCAACTACAGCTATGTCTATAAGGATGGTTCCGTCGGGAACTGTTGCGAACTGACCGACCTGAACACGGACAAAATGCTTTGGAGGGAGGACCCGAACAACAGGCAGTTGGCCTGGATGCCTTGTTCGAACACCTTATATTATACGGCAAAAGGCTTTTCGGGCAAAGAATTGCGTACGCTGGACCCGCTGACACTCCAAGAAAAAGTGCTGCTGAACGATTTACCGGAAGGCTCGTTCACCTGGAGCCCCAAAGAAAGTTTCATGATCTATTCCGTTCCGGAAACGTTACCTGTAGAAAAGGGCGATTTGCGGCGCATCATCAACCCGGAAGATAGGCAAAGTGATTTCCGCAGCCGAAATTCCCTTTTTCTGTACGACCTCAAAACAGGGCTGAAACGCAGGCTCACCTTTGGTACGGACGATGTGTTCCTGTTGGCCTACAGTTCGGATGAAAAACAGATTTTATTTTCCACCCGCAGGGCTTTCCTGCCGGAACAGCCTTTTAGTGACGGGAGCTTGTACCTGCTGACATTGGACGATATGAAGGTGGACACCATCTGGTATCACGATAAATATGCCTCTTGGGCAACGTTTTCGCCGGATGGAAAAAAATTGCTGGTCAGAGGCGATCCCAATGCCTTCGGGGGTATCGGATTGAAAACGGACACCGGCCAGATAGCCAATGTTTATGACGGACAACTTTTCCTGATGGATTTGGCGAGTCGCAACGTGGAGGCGCTCACCAAAGACTTCGACCCGTCGGTTCAATATGCGCAATGGAGCATGTTTGACGGCAAGATTTATTTAAATGCCGAGGATAAGGATTATGTACGCATGTTCTGCCTCGATGCGACGACCAAAAAAATAACCAAGCTCCCCTTCTCACCCGATGTGATCGGTGGTTTCGACCTGGCGTTGACGGCTGGCAAAGCGGTTTACTTCGGTTCGACCGTTTCAGGCACTGGAAAAGTCTATTCCATGGACCTGAAAACGCAAAAGGAAAAACTGCTGGCCGCTCCCGGTGAAGAACGGTTGGCCATGGTGGAACCCGTCAAGGTGGAAGACTGGAATTTCAAGGCTTCGGACGGAACAACCATTTACGGGCGTTTTTACCTGCCACCCGGTTTTGACGCAACAAAGAAATACCCCACACTGGTGTATTATTATGGTGGAACTTCCCCCACCAACAGGTCGTTTGAGAGCAACTATCCGCTCAATCTATATGCTTCCATGGGGTATGTGGTCTACAACCTGCAACCATCGGGCACCACTGGTTTCGGTCAGGCATTCTCGGCCAGACACGTCAATGCCTGGGGAGACAAGACGGCCGATGAGATCATTCAGGGAACCAAGCAATTCTGTCGGGAACATGCTTTTGCCGATTCCACCAAACTGGGTTGTTTCGGGGCTTCCTACGGCGGATTCATGACCATGTACCTGCAGACGAAAACGGACATGTTCAAGGCTGCCGTTTCCCATGCAGGCATCAGTTCCATTGCCAGTTACTGGGGCGAAGGCTACTGGGGCTATACCTACAGTTCAGCCGCTTCATCGGGAAGTTATCCCTGGAACAACCCGGAACTTTATTGGGATCACAGTCCGTTGTTTCATGCCGATAAAATTAAAACACCCTTGCTGCTGTTGCAAGGATCGGTGGATACCAACGTGCCCATTGGTGAAAGCATCCAGATGTTCACGGCCCTGAAAGTCTTGGGCAAGGATGTGGAATACGTGCGGATTGAAGGCGAAAACCACAGCATCCGCAATTTCAGCCGTAAAATGGAATGGCAACGCACCATCCTCGCTTTCTTTGCCAAACACCTGAAATCGGACGATCGCTGGTGGACGGAAATGTACAAACCGACCGCATTGGAAAAATAACGGAAATGAAAAGGATCTTGCTTAGCTTAGTTTTGGTGCTGAGTATGACTTTCGAAGCCTTTGGTTCGAACAGTCCAAAGGTTCTTGCGAAAATTCCGTTCGACATGGTCGGCACGTATGTGGTCCTAAAAGTAAAAATAAACGAAAATCCCCCATTGAACCTGTTGCTGGATTCGGGAATCGGAACCACGCTGATCACCGAACTGACGGCAGGAGACAGCGTCGTTTTCGACAAAACCTACAAGACTATTTTGAAAGGCTTGGGTGCAGGCATCGATATGCAAGCCTGGGTCAGTGACAGCAATACACTGAAGATTAGTCGATTCAAACTGAGTGACCAAACCATTATGGTACTGGAAGCCGATATTTTCAATTTGTCCAAACACACCGGCACTAGGATGAATGGTATTCTCGGCGCAGATTTCTTCGATAATCAGATTGTTCGGGTAGATTATACCAATAAATGCATTTACCTGTACGATGCTGGCAGCTTTGCCCCTCCAAAAGGGTTTGTTTCCGTGCCCATCAGCATGGAAGGACACAAAATGTTCATGGAGGTGCCCATACAGGACGCCAATGGTAGAATCCGCACCGTTCGCATGTTGATTGATACGGGTGCTGAACTCACCGCTTGGTTTCGGTCCTATGGCAACAATCCGGTGCCGGTGCCCTCCAGAAAAATCCGCGGATACATCGGTCGTGGCCTGAGTGGGGACATCGAAGGTTCCTTAGGCAGGCTGAGCAAAATATGGATCGGTGATTTTCTCCTGACCAACCCTGTCGTTGCCTTTCCGGATTCGGTTTCCATCTCGGGCACCAGCATTAATGCTCAGCGGGAAGGCACCGTCGGCAGCCAGTTGCTCAGCCGCTTCGACCTGATTTTCGATAAAGCCGGAAAAAAATTGTATGTCAAGCCAAACTACATGTACAAAATGCCTTTTCCGTATAATATGGCTGGCGTGGAGGTCGTTCAGGACAACGAAACGTATCAGCTTCCTCAGGTGCTCAATGTCTGGGAGAATTCTCCAGGTCAAGAAGCGGGTGTCAAAGCCGGCGATTTCATTCTCGAAATCAATGGTTACAATGGCTTCAAAATCAGCATCAACGAAATCAAGAACATTTTTGAAACCCGCTCCAAATCGACGGTCCAACTGATTTTGCTGCGTGACGGCAAAGCCATCCATGCTAAATTGAAACTAAAGAATGTCTTGGAAGTAGCTTCTTGAAAATCAGAACATCAACCGTACCGACGGAGTCCGTTCCAACACCAGCATGGCATTAATCGGGCGGATTTCCTCAAATCGGGCCAGATCGTGCAGGGTTATGCGAGTTTCCCTTAAAATCCCCTCGGCCAGCAGACGTTGGCGGCAGGTGCCGTTGAGCAAATACGTGTCTGGCGTGTACCAATGCAGGCCGTCGAACAAAGCGATATTGGAATACGAGGTGTCGGTGATGCTTTGGTTGCGAACGATGAGGATGTCGTCAGCCTCGCCCCTTTGGGTAAGCAAGAACTCCAGCTTGGCCCGGTTTTCGAACTTATAGGAATAGTCCGCATGGTCGTCTATGACCAGCCTAAGGGAATGCACACTTTTGGGAATGTAGGGCTGAAAGGTAACTTCCTCCACTTGCGAACCGTATACAACCCTGCATTTGTAAACTCCATCGTCCAAATTGGATGGTAAAACCAGAAAGTCGTGAAGATCGAGTTCAGCCGAGGAAGGGAAAAAATGCCTGCGCGTGTCGTTCAACCGTTTGTTGTGCCAATCGAGGTGCTGCAAACGGTGGTTTTCGAGTCGGATGGATTCAATGAAGCGGTACATAGATTTTCTGAATCATTTCGTCAAACTCCTGCATCAGGTCGCTTTGGGCGGTGATGCCTCCGCCGCTTTTGTAAACCACGCCTGTCGGTGTATTTTCAAGAAAGCGGATCAGTACGGCGCTGTCCAGGTTTCGACCATCAAATATACCGAATATCCCAGTATAATAGCCGCGTTTGTAGGTTTCTGTTTCGCGAATTATTTCGACGGTTCGTTTTTTTGGCGCTCCGGTCACAGAACCTGCTGGAAGGAGCGCTGAGAGGATGTCACCTATGCTGGAAGCGTAGTCCGAAGGCAATTTTCCGGTTATTTCGGAACTGGCCTGAAGCAACCTTCTCTTACCTGCTGAAATCTCCTCGATGTAGCGGAAGCGTTTCACCTGGACGTCCGTAGCCACGATGCTCAGGTCGTTGCGGATCAAATCCACGATGGTGCTGTGCTCGGCTTTTTCCTTGGGATTGTCCGTGAGCAGTTGCAAAGCATTGGGAATGGATGCATCTAGCGTTCCTTTCATCGGGCAGGAGGATATGATGCCGTCGTGAATCTGAACGAAGGTTTCAGGCGAGAAAACTAAAAACTGGTCTTTGAACAGTAGTTTGTATTTGGCACGGGCCACCTTATATAATTGGTCGAAAGGCAGATTGAGCCGAACATGTGTTTGACAAGTGAGGTTCACCAGAAAACTATCCCCGGCGCGGATGCGATCGACGACCTTCTTGAATTGCTTGGTGTAGCTGCTCAAGGAATAACCGTCATCTTCGAGCGTCACCCGAACATCGGCTTCCGGCTCCAGATTGGAATAGCCGGGCAACGAAAAAAGGATGCCTGCATCGGCGACTTCCTCTAACGGAAGCACCACCGGCTTTTTCAGATCAAAATCGAACAGGAAAAAGAAAGGTCTCCCCTTCCCGCCCCATTCGTTCATTTGTCGTATCGCAATTTCCTGCACAGTCATGCTGCAAATATACGAAACAGGCGACGAACATTTCAATTATTGTACGAATGGGCAGCAAAGCGGATCAGGGCGATAAAGGCCAACCCAAGCATGATGCAGGCTGTCAGGACATCGGGTGTGAGGGCATGGATATTGACAAAAACCTGGCCAATGGAGCTAAGGCCATTCAATAGGACGCTGTAACCTCCAAACAATACAAACAACAAAAATCCGATACCTGAAGATATTCCGATGATCAGTGGACTTTTGGATGTTGAACGTTTTGGTTGTGGCAGGAAATCCAATGTATTGAACAAGCGGGCGTTGAAGCCGTCCTCGGGCAACGTTTCCTTATGACTGTTTAGGAATGCTTTTACGTTATCCTCTTTCATGACCGATGGCTTTTAGATGTTCACTCACGTGCAACCTGCCTCTGGACAGGTGTGCTTTAACTGTATTGACGGGCATTCGGGCAATGACCGCTATTTCTTTCAAACTTTTTTCTTCCATATAAAACAGCAACAAGGCTGTTCGTTCTTTGGTGTTCAGCTGATCCATAGCCAAATAAAGTTCTTGGTGATCAAAGGCTTGATCTGCTTTTTCGGAAGCGATGACCGTCAGTTTTTCCACTTCTACCGGGCTGTAGCGTTCAGCCGCCCGCTTGTTGTCGCAGAAGCAGTTGTAGGCAATGCGGAAAAGCCAGGTGGAAAAAGTAGACCTGTCGCCAAACGTTTCCAAATGCAGAAAGGCCTTGATGAAGGCCTCCTGGGCGATGTCGTCGGCCAAGGCCGCGTCTCCCCTGCAGAGATTACGAAGGAACCGTCTAAGCGGTTCCTGGTTGATCTGAACCTGTAGCTCAAACTCCTTCCTGTTCACCGGATTTCTTTTGTTTCTTCTCGATGTGGTAGGCAATCAGTTGGCCAATGCCGATGAAAACGAAAATCAATCCCATGGAAGCGAACTTCAAGCCTTGTCCTTGATCGGCAAAGAAGAAATAAAAGAAAAGGCCGAGGCCGAGACCGAACGCCAAAAAGAAGGTGGCTGTTCTCAACAGATTTTCTTTGGGCTTTTGCGGCGTTTTAAAAAAATCGGGTGGCAATTCGCGGCCTTGCTCGATGGCTGCTTTAAGCACTTCATTCCGATACTTTTCTTGCTTTGTCTTGTTCAGGAAAATAATCAAGACAATGATCATGGGGGTCACAAAGGAAAATACAATTCCAAAAATGGGGATCAAAAAGGGAGTGTCCATACTGTTGGTTTTTTAGGGTTTGTCCGTTTGACGTACCATCGAAGAAAAAAGTTGCATTCGAATGAAAAAAAATCAACGAATTATTCTATAAATCTGAAAATCAGGCTTATCAACTGCAATTTCCAACGAGGTGGATGGGATTGGCAACGGCAGGGTTATCGTATCTGTTGGCAAAAAGTCACGCACAATCTCAGGATTCAACACTTCCAGCCGTATCCGTGCCACACCGTACCGCACCATATCGATGTCTTTGGCCGCCCGAAGCGTCAGGTCCACCAAATGCTTGCCGCCGGGACGGAAACGGTCCGTCACCCGAACGACGACAGACTTGCCGTTGCGCAGATGCGTTACCCGCACCCAGGTGTCATAGGGCAGATAACTGGCACATGTGTATGCACTATTGTCGAGACGCTCCCCATTTGAAGTATGTCTGCCCTGAAACTTGACAGCATAATAGGATGCCGTACCGATTCGACTCGTCAACACCGTATCAGCGGCGGCCTCTGGAGTCACCTGTTTTTCAACCGCCTGAACCGCCGTGCAATAAAATGCAGTCAGAGAAAGAATAAGCAGGAAAATGCGTGAAAATGGTCGTATCATCTTGTCTTGTCGGATTCAGCGTGTAAGCAAAGATGTGTTTTTTGAATCACATACGAAACTTTTCGTCGCATATTTCTTGCAAATGAAATAATATCCACTATCTTCGGCACTCATTCTGAACCGCTTCACAAGGCTTAGAATGCCCTTTTTGTAAGTCCGGAATGCCGGATTATAGTACTATTTTTACTTATTGAGCATGAACGAACACGAATACGGGGCAATTTTTGATATTTTGCTGAAGAATTCTTCTACCTGTAGTCTGATGGTGGATTTGGACGGTAAAATCATTCGTTTCAATGATGCCTATGCCAATCTGATAGGTTATACGGTCGAAGAAGTCCGCCACAAGGATTTTACGGTATATGTGAGCGATTCTGCCTACGATCGGGAAATCGACTTCATAGATCAATTGATTCAAGGTGAAAAATCAGACATCAAGTTTCGTTCTTCTCGCTTAACCAAAAAAGGGAATGTGCTGCAGGTCGAAGTGACCGCCATTCTTTTCCGCAACGCCGATAATCAGCCCGAATTCGTGCTGAAACGCATAGAGGACGTCACCAGCAGCGTTCAGTCGGAAGAAATCAACAAAAACCAGCTTTTTTACCTGCAAACCATGCTGGAGGAGATTCCACTGAAAATCTATTTCAAGGATACTGAAAGCCGATTCATCACCAACAGTCGAACACACATCAACTCTCTTGGTTGCAACTCCTTTGAGGAAGTGAAGGGCAAGACTGACTTTGATTTCTTTGATCAGGCACATGCTCAACAAGCCTATGATGACGAACAGTACATTATGGCAACCGGCAAGACCATCAATAAAGAGGAAAAAATGACACTCAAGGACGGAGTGTCCCGTTGGGGTCAGACCATCAAGGCTGTTTTGCGAGATGTCAACGGAGAGGTCACCGGTACTTACGGCATATCCAGAGACATTACGGACATCAAGTTGGCTCAGGAAAACCTGAATCTCCTGAATGAGCAGCTTTCAGCCAAGAATCAACAATTGGAAAGCACCCTCGAAGAGCTCTCCCGCACGCAAAACAAACTGATTTTCTCCGAAAAGATGGCAGCTTTGGGCAGCCTCATCGGTGGAATCGCCCACGAAATAAATACCCCGCTCGGAGCCATCAAAGCCAGTTCCACCAACATCAACGATGTCGTGGAAAAAATCAATGTGGACCTGCCTTGGCTCATAAACCATGCTTCAGCCGATGAAATCAACTGGCTCTTCAACCTTATCAACGAATCGGATGCCAGGGATCTTTCCGTATTTTCTAAGGAAGAACGCCAAAAAAAACGCGATCTGACGGCGCTTCTCGAAAACAACAACATTGCCAACGCTTCGAGCATTGCCGATACCATTGTTACCCTTCGTTTGAACAAGACGGATGAGGAATTCCTGGCACTTTTAAGTTTGCCAAATGCACAAAGCCTCCTTCAGATGCTCAAGGTGTTGTTCTCCCTCAAACGCAATGCCAACAACATTTACCTTTCAGTCGAAAAAGCATCACAAGTGGTTCGTGCATTAAAAAGCTACATCCACAAAAACAATGTCGGCTCCAAGGAGTCCGCCAACCTGGCCGAAACGATAGAAACGGTACTCATTTTGACAGCAAACATGCTGAAACACAATAAAGTTGAGGTTGTTACGCAATTCGAGAATGTACCGCTGCTGTTTTGCCGGCAAGATGAAATCTGTCAAGTCTGGACCAACCTCATCACCAATGCCATCCAAGCCATGGAAGGCGGGGGAACATTGGAAATAGGCATCAAGTTGAAAGGCCCCGAATGCATACAGGCCTGGTTCAAGGATTCCGGCTGTGGCATGAACGAAGAAACCACACTCCACATTTTCGAACCCTATTTCACAACCAAAGGAACGGGAATCGGCACCGGCATGGGTTTGGACATTTCCCGACAAATCATAGAAAATCATCACGGCCGCATTTATTTTGAAACCGAAATCGGTAAAGGGACCACGTTCTATGTGGAAATTCCCCTGAATCAGGATCAGAAACAACAATAACTAATTATCTGAAATGAAACAAGCAATCATTTGTGTAGATGATGAAGACATCATCCTCGAAGCACTGAAAGATCAGCTCGGTCCCTTTTTTGAGAACCACTTCCTGATTGAAACCTCAACGACCGCTGAAGAAGCCCTCGAAATTTACGATGAACTCATACAAAATGGATATGAAGTTCCTGTTGTAATTTCTGACTACCTGATGCCAACCATGCGTGGTGATGAATTCCTCATCAAAATCCACGAAAAGAACCCGAACATCCTCAAAATCCTGTTGACCGGTCATGCCAACATCGAAGGCATCACCAATGCCATCAACAACGCCAACCTCTACCGTTTCATTCCAAAACCATGGGACCGTGACGACTTGATTCTGACCGTGCGGGAAGCCATCCGCAGTTTCATCCAGGAATTGGAAATCCGTCGCAAAAACATTGAATTGCAGGAAATCAACGACAACCTGGAAATACTGGTGGAGGAACGGACCAAAGAATTGGCCACCGCCAATGCCACCAAGGACAAGTTTTTTTCCATCATCGCTCACGACCTGAAGAATTCGTTCAATGGTTTGTTGGGCTATTCCAACATCCTGTTGTCCGATTTCGATTCGTTCAACGATACCGATAAGATCAGTATGATTTCGGCCATCAAACAGGTTTCGGAAAGCACTTACAAGTTGTTGCAAAACTTATTGGACTGGGCCAGGGTGCAAACAGGCGTCATACCATTCAATCCGGAGAATCTTCAGCTGAACGCGTTGCTGAGGGATGAATATTACATGCAACGCAAGTTGGCGGAACAAAAAGGCATCCAATTGGATATCAGCATGCAAGAAAACGTACAAGTGACTGCCGACCACAACATGGTTTCCACTGTCGTGAGAAATCTGATTTCCAATGCTGTGAAGTTCACAAAAAGTGAAGGAAAGGTACTTCTTTCGCTCAAAAAGGAAGAAAATTGGGCTGAAATCAGTGTAAAAGACTCCGGAATTGGAATTTCCAAGGAAAATCTTGCAAAATTGTTTCAAGTTAACGAAAATTTTAAGACATTTGGGACGAACAACGAAGAGGGTACTGGATTGGGTTTGATTCTTTGCAAAGAATTCATTCTGAAAAACAGCGGTGAAATCCAAGTAATCTCTCAAGTTGGTGTGGGCACGGAGATTTTGGTCCGTTTGCCCCTATTTTTAGAAAACGAATTCGATGGTGTATGATCAAGGCTCTGAAATCTGTTTTTCGGTTTTACTACGAAGGCTTCCGCGAAATGAAGTTGGGCAAGACTTTGTGGCTCATCATTCTGGTAAAACTGTTCATCATGTTTATAGTCCTGAAGATTTTCTTTTTTCCCGATTTCTTAGGAACCAGATTTAAAACAGAAGCAGAAAAAGCCGATTTTGTCGGCAATCAATTGATAGATCGTAATACTAACCCTTGAAAATTAACTATGGAAACGCTTGATCCCTCTTTGGTTGACTGGTCGCGTGCGCAATTTGCCCTGACCGCCATTTACCACTGGTTATTCGTTCCCCTCACACTCGGTTTAGGTGTCATCGTTTCGGTGATGGAAACCTACTATTACAAGACCGGTGACGAAGAATGGAAACGCATTGCCAAATTTTGGATGAAATTGTTCGGAATCAACTTCGCTGTCGGAATCGCAACGGGCATCATCCTCGAATTCGAATTCGGGACCAATTGGTCCAATTACAGTTGGTTTGTCGGAGACATCTTCGGTGCACCACTGGCCATCGAAGGCATCATGGCTTTCTTTTTGGAATCCACTTTCATCGCGGTGATGTTCTTCGGCTGGAACAAGGTGAGCAAGAAATTCCACCTGGCAGCGACTTGGCTAACGGTGATCGGTGCGACGATTTCAGCCTTGTGGATTCTGGTGGCAAATGCCTGGATGCAATTTCCAGACGGCATGCATTTCAATCCGGACACCGTTCGCAATGAAATGGCCAGCTTCTGGGCCGTCTTGTTTTCACCGGTGGCCATGTCTAAGTTCACCCATACCGTCACCTCCAGCTGGATAGTCGGTTCGGCTTTTGTCATAACCATTTCGGCCTGGTTCCTACTTAAAAAAAGGGAACTGCAATTGGCTAAACGCAGCATCAAGATTGCTGCCGTTTTCGGCCTTTTAGGCACCTTGTTGGCCGCTTACACCGGTGACAGCTCCGCCTACCAGGTAGCTCAGAAGCAACCTATGAAACTGGCAGCCATGGAAGGTCTATACCAAGGTCAAAACAAGGCTGGATTAATCGCAGTGGGTCTTTTGAATCCGTCTAAGAAATCGTATGACGACGGTGTAAATCCGTTCGTTTTCAATATAAAAGTGCCCGGACTGCTTTCGCTGATGGCCAATCGCAACATCAACTCCTTCGTTCCCGGCGTTAATGACTTGATTGACGGAGGTTACCCCAAAGTTTCCAAATCCGGAGAACCCGGCATCGCGCTTTCAGCCGAACAAAAAATGGAAAAGGGCACACTTGCCGTTCTGGCACTGAAAGATTACAAACTGGCTCGCAAAGCAGGTAACGATTCACTTGCCAAGGTGAACCAAGCCAAACTGGAAGAAAATTTCCCGTATTTCGGATATGGTTACATTAAGGATAAAAAGGAACTGGTTCCCAATGTGCCGTTGACGTTTTATACGTTTCACGTGATGGTTATCATTGGTATGTACTTCATTCTGTTCTTCATCCTGATTTGGTGGATGAACAATAAAAACACGCTCCATTCGCAGAAATGGGTGCTTTGGCTTTCCTTGCTCGGCCTTCCTTTGGCGTATATCTGTTCCGAATGTGGTTGGATAGTGGCTGAAGTAGGCCGTCAACCTTGGGTCATCCAGGACATCATGCCAGCCAACATGGCAGTTTCTCAAATCAGTGCGGGTTCCGTACAGACTACGTTCATTTTGTTTGCAGTGCTGTTTACCGTGCTGTTGATTTCTGAACTGAGCATTATGATCAAACAAATCAGGAAAGGTCCGGAGGGGCTGAACTAAAAAACAACAATACTATGGACTACTCCTTTTATCAACATTACTGGTGGTTCCTCGTTTCCTTGCTGGGAGCCCTGCTGGTTTTCCTGACGTTCGTGCAAGGCGGACAAAGTCTAATTTATCAAATCGGCAAGTCCGATCTGGAACGGACTATGCTCATCAATACACTTGGCCGTAAATGGGAATTCACATTCACTACGCTGGTCACCTTTGGCGGAGCCTTCTTCGCATCCTTCCCCCTCTTCTACTCCACCAGTTTCGGCGGAGCTTACTGGGCATGGATGGCGTTGCTCTTCTGCTTTATCATACAGGCCGTTTCTTACGAATTCCGCAGCAAGAAAGGCAACTTGTTGGGCAAAAAGACGTTCGACATCTTCCTGTTCATCAATGGCGTCGGAATCCTATTGGTGGGTGTTGTCGTGGCTACATTTTTCACAGGCTCCGAATTTCTGGTCAACAAAGCAAACCTGACCAATACAGCCATGCCGGTTATTTCCACCTGGGAAAATTCGTTGCATGGTTTGGAAGCCCTGCTGAACGTACGCAACATCTTGTTGGGACTGGCAGTACTATTCCTGGCACGCGTACTTGCTGAACTGTATTTCATCCAAACCATCAACGATGCCAACATTCAAGCCCGTTCACGCAAAGGGCTGTTGGTTGATACAGCGTTGTTCCTAGTCTGTTTCTTGACGTTCCTCATCTGGACGTTGGTAGCTAAAGGCTATGCTGTAGATCCTGATACACAAGTGGTTTCATTGGTAAGTGCCAAGTATTTGCACAACTTGCTGGAAATGCCAATCGTCGCCCTGGTCTTCGTTCTGGGTGTTGTGGCGGTACTGTTTGGCATTTTGTGGACCCTGATCAAGCCCAAATTCATTCAGGGAATCTGGTTCACCGGCATCGGAACGGTTGCCACGGTTCTGGCACTTTTACTGATTGCCGGCTGGAACAACACAGCCTATTACCCATCCAATACCGATCTGCAAAGTTCCCTGACCATCAGCAACAGTTCCTCCAGTTTCTTCACACTGAAAGTAATGAGCATTGTCTCGCTTTTGATTCCCTTTGTGCTCTGGTACATCTATAAAGCATGGAAAGCCATCAACGGAAAACAAATTGATGCAGCCGAAATGAACGACAATGACATGAAATATTGAATGATTATACCGTATGCCTTCTTTTCGTGAAAAAAAGTGAAAAAACACGAATGGAAACTGCAAA
>Ga0302293_10000876_pt1 | contig 15483 bp, 14 predicted proteins | sample III_Fen_N2_2_FD_198758 | JGI IMG/M metagenome (GOLD analysis project Ga0302293, IMG submission 198758) | Peat permafrost microbial communities from Stordalen Mire near Abisko, Sweden - III_Fen_N2_2 | ecosystem: Environmental > Terrestrial > Soil > Wetlands > Permafrost | place: Sweden: Abisko...
CGATTGCTCCGGCGATATACATGCCCTTTTCCGAGGCGAGGAAAGCGACCGTATAAGCCACTTCGCGCGCGGTGGAAACCCGGCCGACCGGAATACGGTCTTCATAGTACTTCAGCCATTCCGGCTGGGAGAGTTTGTCTTCGTTGATCGGGGTGCGCACCATGCCGGGCGCCACGCCGTTCACGATGATCCCGCGGGAGGAGAATTCGCGCGCGAGCGCTTTGGTCATCATGTTCACAGCGCCTTTTGCCGAGACATAGTGCGCGTGATCCGGCGAGGAGACGGTGAAGCCGGATTTACTGGAGATGCTCACGATGTGTCCCTTCACGTCATGTTTGAGATAGTGCAGCGCCGCGCGCTTACTAAACATGAACGTGCCGTTGAGGTCGATGTCGATGACCTTTTTCCACTCTTCGTCACTCATCTTCTCTATCGAGGTGGTCGGCCAGATGCCCGCATTGTTGACGAGCACGTCTACATGGCCAAACTCTTTCTCCGCTTGTAAGTAGATATTGTCGATATCTTCGGCCTTTGCGATGTCGCCGTACATGGCGACGCACTTGGTACCGTATTTTGCGCTGAGTTCTTTTGCGAACTTCTCCGCGCCTTCGGGATCAAACAGGTAGTTCGCGATGACATTCATACCCTCTTCCGCCAGAACATCGCAGATGCCCGCGCCCAAACCGGTTGTTCCGCCGGTGACGATTGCTGTTTTTCCTCGTAAATTGAGATCCATATTGTTTATCCTCCGTTTATACCGCTTAGTGCATTTCTCTTCCGCCGGTGATGTTGAACGCCTGACCCGTGCAATAGTCTGCCGAAACAGTCAGGAAAAACACGAATTCAACCACGTCCTGAATGTCCGTCAGTCTGCCGAGCGGCACTTTTTCCGTGAATTTCTTGACGATTGCGTCGCGCTCCATCTTCATGTTTTCCACATAGCCTTTGCTGACGGAGGCCCAAACGCCGGTCGCATCCGTGATACCCGGGCAGATCGCGTTGACGTTGATTTTGTCGTTCGCGACTTCAAATGCCAGCGCCTGTGTCAGCACGATCACGGCGCCTTTTGCCGCACTGTATGGCGCCATCAAGGCGGAGCCGGTCTTGCCGGATTTGGACGCGAAGTTGATGATCTTTCCCTGATGATTCTTCTTCATGCTCGGCAACGCGCCCTGAATGCAGTAAGTGGTGCCATAAACATTGACTTTGAACATCTTATCGAGGATCGCTTCGTCGTTCTCTTCAAACGGGCGGGTATCGACCACGCCTGCATTGTTGACCAACGCGTAGATATCGCCATAGGTGGCGACGATGTCCGCAAAGCACTTGAGCACTGCGTCCCGGTCGGTGATGTTGAGCACATAGCTCTTTGCAGTGTAGCCCTTGTCCGATAGCGATTTGGCAGATGCTTCCACGAGCGGATCGATGTCGATCAAAACGACTTTTGCGCCCGACTGTGCATATTTTTCCGCAACGCCAAACCCAATGCTCTTTGCCGCGCCGGTCACGACGCATACCTTACCTTGAATACGATCACTTGTGAGACTCATACGAATTCCTCCTGATATTATCTTTTATTATGATTTACAAGATTTTTTTCTGACGCGTTATGGTTATTTATCATTTGATGATTGAAGTAATCATTTTGCTGACGCGTTTCTGGTTAAGCTTTCAGTTGCCGAACGGTTTCCTTCATGTTCTCCGCCAGGAAGATCATCGACCCGCCGACGAGATTGTCTACGCCGAGCGCGCGCTTCTGCACGCCGTTACTTGTATTGATGCCGCCGTCAACCTGGATTTCGAACTGTAGATTTTTATCTTTTCGCATCTGTGCGAGACGCTTGATCTTCTCGTCCACCGCGTCGATGAACCGCTGCCCGCCAAAGCCCACGCACACCGCCACCAGTAGAACCAAATCAAGCTGATCGAGATAGTATTCAATCGTCTCTATGGGTGTTGCCGGATCCAGCGCTACACCAACAAGTTTTCCGTGCTTCTTGATCTGCTTGATCAATTCGAAGGGATGCATGGTTGCTTCGGCGTGGAAGGTGATCGAATCCGCACCCGCATCCGCAAACGCATCGATAAACCGGCCGGGCTCGGAAATCATCAGGTGCGCATCCACGCGAAGGTTGGTCGCCTTGCAGACAGCACGCGTGATGTCCATGCCCATTGTAAGATTGGAAACAAAGTGCCCGTCTGTCACGTCGACATGAACGCAGTCGCATCCGGCTTCTTCCGCCCGCGTGAGTTCTTCTCCAAGCCGCAACCAGTTGGCGGACAGGATGGACGCAGATACTTTTTTCATGGCAGTCTCTCCGAGTTTTCTGTGTTGTTTCTGTATGCTCTCACTATATGGTTGCCCGCATTTGATGTCAACTATTTGACACCATTATGCACATATGTTCATGTTTTGTGTTCGTTTCTGGATATCCAGCACATCATTTTGCTTTTTGATGCACATTATAGCGTAACATATTTACAAATGCTCTCGTTTTACTTGACAATGCTGAATCTATGCACTATATTCAAACCATCGTAAGGAGGAGAGTGTTTATGCCGCAGCCGATCGACGAAAAACGCGACCTCTTGATCAAGGTCGCAAAGCTCTATTATATGGAAGGCCGTTCGCAGGAGGAAATCTCGCAGCTCGTGCATGTTTCGCGCCCTACGGTTTCGCGCCTGCTGAAGACCTCCATCTCCTCCGGCATTGTCCAGATTCGAATCGACGATATCTCTTCCTTCGGCATCGAGCTTGCCAAGAGAATTGAGGATCGCTTCGGAATCCGGCATGTCATCGTCGCCCCCAGCAGCCACACGCTCGAAGAGAGCAAGCAAAATGTTGGCGCAGCGGCCGCGATCTATCTGGAATCCTTTCTGGAAAACGGCGTATTGCTTGCCATCGCATGGGGCACTACGCTGAGCTACGTGGTCAAAAACATTCGCCATAACGCGTATAAGCGCGTAGACGTGATTCAGTTGCTTGGCGGCATCGGCAACAAGACCATGGACACCGACGCAAACGCCCTCGCGCTGACACTCGCCAGCGCGTTCAATGGAGACAGCTATTTGCTGCAAGCGCCTTTTATGGTGAAAAGCAAAGTCTTGCGCGATTTATTGATGGACGAGCCGCACATTCAGGAGCATTTTCAGCGGCTAGCCAGCGCGAAGGTTGCGGTTGTCGGTCTCGGCTCTACACGCCCGGAGCTCAGCGCGCAGTTCCGCTCCGGTCACATCAGCATGGAGGATGCGCAGACACTGCGCAATGAGGGCGCAGTGGGAGACATCTGCGGGCGGTATATCGATATCGATGGGCATCCCTGCGAAACTCCGCTGATGGACCGCATCATCTCAGCCACGCTAAACGACCTGAAGCGAATCCCGACCGTAATCGGCGTTGCCTGCGGCGAGGAAAAGAAAGATATCATCACGGGCGCTCTCAAGGGCAAGTATATCGATGTGCTCATTACCGACCGCAGCGCCGCGCTCGCGATTTTAAGCGAAAAATAAAAAAAGCCGCACCGTATGGTGCAGCCTGCCTGATCACTTGGTTGCAAATCAAAAACCGCGGCGTAAGCCGCGGTTTTTGATTTATACTTGATTGATGAAAGATTACACCAGCGAAAGAATCGTTTTCGCCGTGTTCTCATCCGTCACAAAATGCGTGATGATGTTGAGCCTGAGCGCGCCGATGATAGAGAGCACCTTGTGGTGGCCCGCCGCGATGCTGAGCACGTTTTTAGCGCTCTTGAGGCCTTCTTCGTCGATGCCCATGATGCGGTCATTGTAATCATTTTTCAAAAACTGCCCCTGAATATTAAACCGACGGGCTCCGATGTCGCCAACCGTCTTCTCAGGGTTTGTCTCGTAGGATTTATGCAGTGCGACAGGGTCAAACTGACTTTTGTCGCTATAGTATTCCGGTGGTGAACCGACGCCGACGATGGCTACGTCTATCTTGCCCCACTTCTCGGCGATGGACTGCATATACTGACTCTTGAGATGCAACGCTTTGTCTTCGATGGATTCCGCCAGTGCCGGCGCGTAGATAAACGAGGGTGTGCCTCTGAGTTTCTCCGCAAACAGGCGAACCATCTCGTTGAGCTGATATTCCGAAGAGAGGTGATGCGAGCCACCGATCAAAGGGACTACGTTTACATCAAACAGCCCTGTATTGTTTGAAAATGCTTTCATGAACTCATAGCAGGTCATGCCCCACGCTACGCCGACCGTAGAGTGGTTTTCAATCAGCTTTTCAGCGACAATGGCGCCTTGCGCGGCGAGAATTTTTGTCAAAGGCGTCAGCGCGGTCACAACTGTAGGCGTGACATAACAGTTGGAAATGCCAAAAACACGTGACAGCCCGGCGGCCAATTCTTCATTACTCGCGAGCGGATTCTTAATATTGATCTCTACGAAACCCAATTCTCTGGCTTCGGACAGAATCATGGAGATATATGACCTAGAGATACCAAGCTCTTTGGCAATACTCTGCTGTGTAAGTCCCTCCATATAGTACATCTTTGCCACATGTACCATCATTTGCATGTCATATCTAGATTCCATTCGGCGCCCTCAACAACGATGTTCAATATTTGAATATAGTATCATAGTTAAGCGTTTTTGAAAACGGTTTTCCATTCTTTCCAAGTCTCATCCAGTTGTTTGCTCAGTTTTTGATACAGCCGGAATTTGTCTTCGTAAATTTTCGCATTGTCCGGATTCGGCACGCAGGTGTAGCGAACCTTGGAAAGCACATCGACCGCGCGATAGAAATCCGCATAAGCGCCCGTCGCGATACCCGCGCACATAGCGGCGCCCATTGCGCCCAATTCTGACGCGGCAGACACCTCAATCGGAATCTGAAACACATCCGCAAAGATCTGAACCCATACGCGGGAGCGAGCAGCTCCTCCGGAGATGCGGATGCTCGCGGGTCTATCGCGAAAGCGTAGCAGGTTTTCCATATGCGTTCGGTGCGAAAACGCCACGCCTTCATACACCGCACGCAACAGATGCGCCTTGGTGTGCAGTCCGCTGATGCCCAGAAAACCAGCCCTTGCGTCCGCGTTTACATTTGTGCCAAATAAAAACGGCAGAAACAGCACCTGACTATCTTCCGGCGCGACGGAAGAGACCATATCATCGACCGTGTCGTAAAACTTTGTTCCTGCTTGCTCCGCAAGTGTTTTTTCCTCGGTCATGAGGTTTTTGATAAACCACTCGAGGTTACTCGCGGATGTCATGCTATTTTCCAGAATCATCCAGTAATCGTCCATGCAGTACAGCGCGGTTTGAAACAAATCCTTGGATATAATCGGGCGATCTGAAATGAATTCGTTGATACTCCACGTGCCGGCAATCATGCACATCTTATCAGCGGAGGTGACGCCCGTTCCGATGCAGCAGGAGGCGACGTCGCACAATCCGCCAGCCACTGGCGTACCCTCGATCAGTCCGGTCTCCAGCGCGACTTGAGCGGTTACGCTCCCGCAGATATCAGTGCACTTGCGCAGCGGCGCAAATAGGCGCTTATATTCGCCAATGCCAAACGCGTCAAATATCGCGTCGTCATAGTTGATCGTGTTTAGGTTGATGCCGTTTGCTACCGATACGTCCGTTAACTCCGTATACGCCTCCCCCGTCAGGCAGAAGCGGATATAGTCCTTGCAGGACAAAACCCATTTTGCGCGGTCGAGCACCTGCGGTTTTTCCGCTTTGTGCCAAGCAACGATCGGCAGCGTCTGCCCCGCCCAGATGATCTGCATGGTCAGGGGGAGCAGTTTTTCATACGTGCCATCTGCATTCCAACGCTCCACAGATTCCTTTGCACGCGTGTCCGTCGAAATGATGCCATTTGCAGCAGGTCTTCCCTGCTCATCTACAAAATAAGCGCCGCAGCCATGCCCTGTAACCGCAACGCCAATGATATCTTTTGAATCGATTCCGGATTTTTGCAGCACGCCGCGAATCGCCTTCGCGTTTGCTTCCCAGAGCTCGTCCATGTCGCGCTCGACAAAACCAACCTTTTCCATGATCGGTTTTACCTGCGTGCTGGAGACCGCAATCTCTTCGCCATCCGTGCCATAGAGAGCGGCTTTGGTCACCGTGCCGCCATTGTCCAACCCCAATAGATAGTTTCGTCCCATGCAATCCACCCCGAATCTTTCGCCATCCTACTAGTCGCTAGAGATGAAAGTATATTCTTTGTATCAGAAAACAAGCGAACCCTTCCGCCGATCAAACCATATGCATATATCGTCATCATACATGGAACGTGTAAACGAATCAATCCCGGCGGATTTCGGATTCAACCGTCCGTTCTATTCGTCAATCAACTCCGGCACTACTTCAATTTGGTCTTCTTTTGCCAGATCATAGCAGTAGCAATCCCTTTGATAGGTGCGCTCCGGCAACACGCAGAGGATATGCACCCGCTCGCACTGATACGGAAATCCCGCCTGATGCCAGACCCCGGCCTTCACATTCACGAGTGTCCCTTTCGGAATCAGGAACACCTCGATTTGGTCGCATGGTATCGCTTTTTCAAACGTTGCCGGCGCAACATGGATCAGATAATCGCCGTCGAGGCACAAAATCGTCTCGTGCGTGTAATCGTGTACTTCCGAATTCGTAATCACCCAGGGGCGCTGGTTCACCACGCAGGTGGAATAGGATGCTTCGCTTGCAAAACCCAAGCTCTGCTGCACCATATCGCGATAAAACACGACCGGCTCTTCGCCAAAGCATGGCCCGCTTGGCTCTAAAATACTCGCGTAGGAACCATATTGTTCAAAACTTTCTTTCGAAAGATGTCGAATCCCTGTTTTTCTCATGTGTCCTCCTGTGTGCGATCTTCACTTTCATCTTGTTACCAAATCAAAGACATCTGGCGCACTCAATTTTATCCGCGATGAACATCCGCGCTTCTCTTGCTGTTTCAGTCGAAGCTTCCGTTTCATCCGTCCACATCTCGGCTACGTACAGTCCGCTGTAATGTTCCTGTTCCATCTGTCGAAAGAACGAAACAAAATCCACGTTTCCATCCCCGAACGCGATGTCCCGTACGATTCCCGGCAGCGTGTCCTTTAGATGAATTGCAACAACGTCCTGCATACCAAACCGAAATTCTTTTTCAATGTCCTGTCCGGTTGCGTATAGATTGCCGAGGTCGGGATAAATCTTGAGCCAGGGTGACTGAATTGAATCGACAAAGCCTTTTGCTTTACGAATGGAATCCATGAGCTGGTTTTCCATTGTCTCCAACGCGAGCATGACCGCTTTTTCCTGTGCATACCGTGTGCATAGCGCCAACGATTCGTGAAAATTCTGAACCGTGAGTTCCGTACTCGGATTTGCGAATTCATCGTAGCCCGCCAGCTGAATCACTCGAATCCCGCAATCCACCGCAAAGTCGATCGCATCTCGAATCAGTTGGATGCCGCATTGGCGCGTTTCTTCTATTTCGCTTCCAATTGGATAACGCCGATTTGCGCTCAAACACATGGTTAAAATCGGCATATTCAGGCGGTGAATGCTCTTCATCAGCTTTGTGCGCTCGCTCTTGCTCCAAGAAAGCCGTTCAATCCGCTCGTCCGTTTCGTCTATGCTGATTTCCATGAAATCGAATCCGGCTTCTTTCGCTGCGGCGAGGCGCTCTTCCCAGCTGAAGTGCTTGGGTAACGCCTTTTCGTATAATCCAAATAGGTTCTCCTGTGTGTTGCTCAAGTAAAGTTCCTCCAACATATCTTATCCCGGCTAACCTCGCCCTGGAGGAGCGAACTAGCGCGCTAGCGATGATCGCGTAAGAAATTTTAGTGTTGTTGTCCGTAGGTTTTGTGAATCTCCACGGCATCCATCGTCTGCTCGTCAGTCATGATGGCTACTTGCCCTGCCGCCTTCGCCGCGAGATACGCTTTTGCCGCTTCTTCCATATAAATGGCCGCATAAAGAGCCTCTTTGAGGTTGCTGCCGACGGCAATGACACCGTGATGCTTCAGAATGACCGCGCGCTTGCCGCCCAGATACTTCACCGACTGCACACCCATGTCTAAACTTGCGGCGGAACAGTAAGGAGCTACATTGATTGCACCTAGCGTGACATTGGCCAGCGTGGTCAGCGCCACAGGGAATGTATCGCCGATTAGCCCTACCGCCGTGGCATATGGCTGATGCGTGTGTATGATTGCGTTGACTTCCGGCATTTCGTTAAAAATATACTGTAACGCAACGGTATCCACCGACTCACGCAAGGTTCCTTCGACGCGCTCGCCTTTTGCATTAAGAACGATCAAATCATCTTCCTGCATGGTTTCATAAGCTGTTCCGGAAGGCGTTACAATGACATCGCCGTTTTCCTTTCGGACGCTGACATTACCGCCGGAGAGTGCGATCAAACCGTAACTCTTAATTTCCAGTGCCGCATGTATGATTTCTCGTTTGTCCTGTTCGTACATATTTTTCTCCCAAACAAACCGTTTTTTAATACGAATATCTAGTGTTCGCAGGGCGCGACGGAATCCAAGTTGGAATTCATTCCGCCAAACCCCAAATAATCGTTGATACGCTGTGTTTATGCTGCTAGTTTTTCTTTTGAGAGCAAATGGTTTAGCACAACCGCAAACACCAGCACTGCGCCCTTTGCGAGCATCTGCCAGTACTCGGGTATAACGGACTTGAGCCCAAACGTCAGGCATACGATGATGAGCGCGCCGACAAACGATTTGACAACCGAGCCCTCGCCACCTGAAAACGCCGTTCCGCCCAACAAACAGGCGATGATCGCCTCTGTTTCCGCACCTGTGCCGGTATAGGGCTCACCTATGAGAAGATAGCTGCCCCGCACAACGCCAGCCAGCGCAGCAACCGCGCCAAGCAAGATGTATACGCCCCAAACAACCTTAACCACGTTGATACCCGATAGTTCCGCGGCAGTTCGGTTTCCGCCAACCGCGACAATGTATTTTCCAAATACGGTTTTTCTCTGCAGAATCACCAATGCAATCAGCAAAGCAATTGCGGCGATGAACGCCCAGGACAAGCCCATTAACACCTGCCCTTTTGCAAAGAAGCCCATCCATTCAGGCATTTTCAACGTTTCCGTGTTCGTGATGGACGATATGCCCGGCGGTACCAAATATCGCGCCAGCCCTTGATACGCATTCATCGTAATCAGTGTTGCGATGACGGGAGTGATGCGAAGTTTCATGACGAGGAATCCGTTGATTGAACCAAGCACGATACCCAACGCGACTACGATTGCCAGCGAGGCGATGAACGAAAACCCGTGTAGCACCAATATGGCATGTACGACAGTCGTAAGACTCAGTGTGCTGCCAACCGAAAGATCGATATTCCCGGAAATGAAAATCAGGGTAAACGCGCTGCTGATCATGAGGATCGGAACCGACATACGAAGCAGATTCGCTATGTTTGCCGGAAAGAGGAAGTTTCCTCTTTGGAACAGGTCCCCCTTGAGCAAGCTGAGCACAATGACAACCAGCACAAGAATGACGTAGACATATATTTCTTTTATGACTCTCTTGGCCTTGTAGCCCCGAGAAATTGTCGATTCGCAATTTGACGACATAGTCTTAATCCTTTCAAACACGTCTATTCAATCCCTGACAACCTATCTGCTTCTTCTGTCCAACAGATAGCGCTGTGCAATGATTGCTAAGAACGTTACGATCGCCTTCAATATGAACTGCCATTCCGGCCTGAGTAACAAACCGTATGCTGCCGAGGAAACAACACCCAGAATCATCGCCCCGATGACCATGCCCAGCACAGAGCCAACGCCGCCATCGATACTCGCGCCGCCAAGGAGCGTCACAACCAGTGCGCTGAACTCAAAGCCCGATCCGCGTGATGAGATACCAGCCTTCATCTCGGACGCAAGCAGTATGCCCGTGATACCGGCAAGCAACGAACTCAACAGATAGAGTAGCGCTATGTGTCGCTCTACCTTCACGCCGGAGAGGCGCGCGGCTTCTCTGTTTGCGCCAATCAGGTAGGTTTTCCTGCCGAACGATGTTTTTTTCTCAACAAACAACGCGATGACTACCAAGACCGCGGCAACGGCTGCTGCAATTTTGATTGGCCCGAATAGCGGAACACTTCCGATGACGCCAAATATGTTTGGTAACCCGGCACTCCGTTGTGCGCCCAGTGCAGCAACCTGAGCGATTCCTCGCGCAATGGACATCGTGCCGAGCGTAACGATGATGGAGGCAACGCGCATTTTTGCGATAAACAGCGCATTGAGCGCGCCAATCACGAGGCAGCATGCCAACGTGAGCAGAACCGCCCAGCCATACGGCATCCCAAGCCCTTGACCTAACTCTGTGAAACCTTCGTTCGACGGTTGGCAGAAATAGGCGGAAAGTACACCCGCCATTGCGACAATACCGCCAACCGACATATCGAGGTGTCCCGAAACGAGCAGATACGTTACTCCGATTCCCAGAATGACGATGTACCAGTTGTTCGCGATTAGGTTGAGCGCCGTTCCGGTAGAAAAATAGTTATCGATGGTTAAGCTAGCCGTGCCGAATAACACGATCAACACAATAAACATAACCCTGTTGAGGTAAGATTCGTTGCTGATTTTGCCAGATACTGACCGATCAATTGGCTTTAACATGTTCTTTATCACGATGCAGTTCCTCCTGTAACGATGTGAATGATATTCTGACTGTCAATATCATTTCCGTTGCGAAGCTCTGCTTTGATCTCTCCTTCATATAATAGGAAAATGCGGTCGCATGAATTGAGTATTTCAGGCAACTCCGAGGAAAAGAACATAATGGTTTTTCCCTTTGAAACCAGATCCCTGACAATGGCGTAAATTTCAGCCTTTGCGCCAACGTCTATGCCCCGCGTCGGCTCATCGAGGATCAGAAGATCCGCATTGGCAAACAGGCACTTGGAAAAGACGACCTTTTGCTGATTTCCACCGGACAATTTGGATGTTTCTTTGTCCATGGAGTCGGTCTTGATATTGAGTTGACTGATATAGCTTTTTGCGGTATTTCGCTCCTGCATCGAATTGAGCAAACCGAATTTGGATATCTTTTTCAGGTTCATGGCCGATATATTATGCTTGATGGTCAAGAGCGTAAACAGCCCCTGCGTTCTGCGCTCCTCCGGCACCAGAGCAATGCCCGCGCTGATCGCCTTCTCAGGCGTTTTGCCGAGTGTCTTGCCATGCAGAATGATGTCACCCGAGTAGGCGTCGGCTCCGTAGATCGCGCGCGCGAGTTCGGTTTTCCCCGCACCGATCAAACCATAAAACCCTACGATTTCGCCGCGGTTCACGGAAAGCGAAATGTTCCGCAGTTTATGATTGCAAACGTTCTTCAACTCTAGCAGCAGTTGATCAGACTGGGTTTCCTTTGGCACATACGACTCGATGACCGTTTTACCGATCATCAGTTGCACAAGCTCCGAGCGATCCTTGACCTCGTTGATGGGCTTAGTGGCAACGTGTTTGCCATCTCGCATGACGGTTACATAATCGCCAAGCGTGAAAATTTCATCCAGACGGTGAGATATATAAATAACGGTAACGCCTTTTTCGCGCAGCCGCTTTATGATCGTAAACAATCGATTGATTTCCGATTCCGAGAGAGCGGCCGTCGGTTCATCCATGATGATGATGTCCGTCTCCGCCGCAACCGCCTTGGCGATTTCGATGATCTGCTTTTTTGCAACGCTGAGTCTGCTGACCCGTTCTTTGGGGTTGATGCTGGGTTCGAGGTCTTTCAATACAGCAATAATCTTTTTGACCTTGTCCGTCTTGCGCAGAAAACCACAGAACGCATCCTCAAGGCCAAGCGTCAGATTTTCCTCTACCGTTAATTGATCGACGACGTTTAACTCCTGAAACAGCGTGCTGATTCCTTTTTCTCTGGCGTCTTTCGGATTTTTGGCGCAAAACTCCGTCCCATTTAAGAAAATTTCACCACAAGTCCGCTCACAGGCTCCGGTCAATATTTTAATTAAGGTAGATTTTCCTGCGCCATTTTCACCGACCAGGCAATGAACCGCATTTCGCTTGACTTCAAAGCTGACTTCGTTCACCGCACGAACGCCAGGAAAATCCTTGACCAGCCCTTTGATCTGTAATACATTCGCTTCCATTGACTTGTCTCCATCCAATCAGTTTCTTGGGAGGAGCCATGCCGACTCCTCCCAAGTGTTCGCGACTTATTCTGTCTCTATTTGCCGAGAATGTCTGCTTCTGTCAAGCTTGTGCCAAACTGGGTGTTGTACCACGTGATTACTTCGGAGAGTTTGAGTTTGTAGTAGTCGACCGGGTACACTTCACCGAATTGTTCTTCGGCGGGTTGCGAAATCTGCTTGATTTCGCCAAGGTAGATGCCGACGACCATGTCGATGATCTTTTCAGATGTCTGAATCGGCGGGAGGCCGAGGGACATCTTCAGCGAGCTGTTGGGATTATAGATCTCTTTGAGTTCACTGATCGGGCAGTCGACGCTCGCAACGATTTCCGTCTTCGGAACGCCATTGTCCATTGTTCCTCTGCCAGCATCAACCAACGCTGCCATACAGCCCGGGGTGAGGTCGCCAGCTTCGGAGTAGATGATGTTGACATCGGGGTTGGAGATCAGGATATTGGCCATAGCTTCCTTGGTCGCATCAGCGCTGCCCTTGGCATCGATGCAGCCGAGGTTGGTGTAGTTACCGACGCCAACGATGCTCTCGATACCAGCAACGAACGGATCGGTACGGCCAGTTTTCACTTCTCTGTTGTCCGGCCAGCCGAGCTGAACCGTGACAATCTTCTTGTCGGGATGCGCAGCAACCCACTGCGTTGCAGCGTCGGCGCCCATCGCGAAAGAACCGCCTGCTTCGTCCGAACGGAAGACCGGGATGCCGGTATCCGCTAATGGGCTGAAGAAGGTCATCACAGCCACGCCCGAGTTAATTGCATTCATGACGAGGGGAGCGACTGCATCTGGCTGCCAAACATGCAAGACCGCCGCATCATAGTCGGAGGTAGCAAGCATATCGACGTTGTTGATCATGGTATTGTCGTCGGATTTTCCATCCAGAATCGTAACTTCGGCGCCGTACTTTTCTTTGGCATACTTAACGGCGGCTGCCGCACGTGCCTGGTGGAACTCGTTGGCCATCGTCGAAACGAAGTACGCAATCTTCATTCCTTGGGTGCTTTTCTTAGCAGGTGCTTCCGTCGCAGCGGGTTCTGCAGCAGGTGCTTCCGTCGCAACGGCTTCGGTTGCCGGTGCTTCCGTTGCTGCTGCCGGTGCTGTACTCTGACAAGCAAACATGGAGAACACCATGAGCATGCTCAGAACGATCAGAACCAATTTCTTCATCCTGTGTCTTCCTCCTAATTGTTTTTTATGTTCAACCAGAAATCTCATCTGGCTAAATCCAAATTAGACAAGCGTGCGTTATTTTTATTTTGTTTAGGATGTTTGGATAATCAGAACCAATTGAAAATTTTGAAAGCTTGCCATTCATTCGAAGTCGTGTCACGAATGTGTTTGGGCGAGATTGAAATGCTTATTGACATTTGTCATAACGTTTGTTGGCGTCATCGTATCAAACGTTTTGACGTTTGTCAACACATTTTTCAAAGGAATTTTTGAGATTATTACAGTGCAACGACCAGATTTGAATTCAAGATATTGATGCTTAATAATTAAAGGAAAGGATATGAACTCCTATATTGTACCGTAATTGAGATGCGAAAGAAATTGTGTTGCCTTATTTCCTCAAGTAATTAGCCGATTATTATCGTCACCCTTAGTCGATCTCACTTAAATTGATCCGTTTGCGGCAAGCAGTGGATCGAAATAAAATCACTGCTTTTCCTATATTGACATTTGTCATAGCATATGTCATAATTCGCTTGTAACAGATATTACTTACTTTCTTTGGTAACGTTTCTTTGCACAAATGCACATCAATCTATCATCCACCAAGAAAAATGATATAAGGAGAACCATCATGCGGTATAAAAAATTAGGCAACAGCAGTCTTGATGTTTCCGTCGTCGGTCAGGGCACCTGGGCGCTCGGCAATGACTTCTTTGGTGAAGTCGACGTTGATCAGGGAATCAAGGCGATTCAGGCAGCCATCGATGTTGGCATCAACATGATCGACACCGCACCGGGATACGGTCCTCATTTCGAATCCGAACTCGCGGTTGGCAAAGCAATTCAGGGTCGTCGCGACAAGGTTTGCCTCGCCACCAAGTGCGGCATCCACCGCATTGCCGGTGAATACGTCAAGTGCCTGAGCCCGAAGCTCGTCCGCTGGGAAATGGAACAATCTCTCAAGAGATTGCAGACCGATCATATCGACCTGTATATGATTCATTGGCCGGATGCAAACTTTGGCATTGAAGGCGCCCTATATGAACTCGCGAAGATGAAAAAAGAAGGCCTTTGCAGAGAGGTCGGCGTTTCTAATTTTTCGCCAGAGGAAATGAAAATCGGAATCGAAATCGCCGGTATCGTGAGCTGCCAGCCTCCGCTTAGTTTGCTGAATCAAGTCAGTCTCAACAACGGCGTTGTTGACTTCTGCCGCCAGAATAACATCGGTTGCATCACATATGGCGCACTTGGCGGTGGCATTTTGTCCGGCAAGCTCGAGAAACCAACACTCGGCGGTAAAGAGCAGCGCGTTGGATTCTACAATTGCTTTGAAGAACCGGGTTGGAGCAAAGCGCAGGAAATGCTGAAGATTTTGAAAGGCATCGGCGAAACGCGCGGCGCTACTATTCCCGAAGTTGCAATCAACTGGGTTCTTGCGCAACCCGGAATCACCTGCGCACTCATGGGCGCAACCACGCCGGAGATGGCAATAGAAAACGCAAAAGCAGGCAATTGGGAACTCTCCGCTGAAGAAGTGAAGACCATAGACGATAACTACAAGCGCATTTTTGAGCTGTAATTGAGACTAAATTGGAGTCTTTCATACGATAGTGCTATTTCGTTTGTTTGTTTGATCAGAGTAAGCAAAGAATTTTGTTGATTGATCAAATTCCCTGTGATAGAACGGTTCACATCAAAGAAGGAGAGCATTGTTTCTCCTTCTTTTTGTTGTCATCCCCTGTCTATGGTTGGATTTGTGAGTATTAATTTGAAGTTCATACGAAGTTAATACAAAAGAGTGTGAGATTTTCGCTTAGATGATGATATGTGAAACGAAATGCTTAATTTGCCTTGAAACTTTCACATGCTGGTGACATAGCAGCGTCTTAGCGTGTTTACAGACGAGTTGCGAACTGATACACTTTTCTCAAATAAGTATGGAGGTGTGCATATGTCCGAAGAGAAAAAAGTAGGCACGGAAGTTTCCAATGTGGAAGCCGGTGGTGACCATATCATCTTTGCAGACGACGTTATTGCAACCATAGCCGCCCTCGCGGTTTCCGAAGTCGAAGGTGTATCGGGAATGAGCGGTGGCGTGGTAGAAGGTATCACC
>Ga0302293_10000880_pt1 | contig 15436 bp, 4 predicted proteins | sample III_Fen_N2_2_FD_198758 | JGI IMG/M metagenome (GOLD analysis project Ga0302293, IMG submission 198758) | Peat permafrost microbial communities from Stordalen Mire near Abisko, Sweden - III_Fen_N2_2 | ecosystem: Environmental > Terrestrial > Soil > Wetlands > Permafrost | place: Sweden: Abisko...
CTGGGTTTGGATGGAATTTACACCCAAATGCAAATGGAAAACATTCCGTTTTTGAATGGCCTGGAAAGTTCGTTTGGGTTGAATACCATTCCGGGAACGTGGGTGGAATCGATTCAAATTACCAAAGGAACGGGAACGGTGGTGAACGGCTACGAATCGATGGCAGGATTGATCAACGTTGAGTTTCGGAAACCGGCAACCATGCAACGTTTGTACGTAAACGGTTATGGAAATATTTTGGGAAGAGCCGAATTGAATGTGCATGGCGGACAACTCATCGGTAAAAAATGGAGTACCGGAACGTTTGCCCATGTTTCGGGAATGCAACAGGAAATTGACCGAAACGGGGATGGTTTTAGAGATTCACCGTTGAATAAAACAGTGTCGTTGTTGAACCGGTGGGAATATACAGGAGATCGTTTTGAAATGCGGTTCGGTGTAAACGCGTTTGCAGATGAACGAGCCGGAGGTCAGCTCAGTAAAATCGCCAATCGGTATACGGCCAATACCACCAATCGCCACCTCGATGCTTTTGCCAAAACAGGGTTTCTATTTCCGAAAAAGAAACACCAAAGTATCGGTGTGGTGTATCAGTTTAAAACCCATCAGATAGAAGGCCGATTTGGCAATCGAGTTTTTTCAGGAGAAGAAAACAAAGGTTACGTGAATGCCATTTACGACGGAATCATTGGTTCAACTACGCACAAAATCAAGTTTGGGGTGTCAGGAGTTGCGCAACAGTTAAATCAGCGTGTCGACTCGGTGGCGATCAACAGAACGGTCATCACTCCCGGAGTTTTTGCCGAATATACCTATGTTGGAACCCGATTAACAGCCGTAGCCGGAGCGCGGTATGATTATCAGGAAACGTATGGTGGTCAGTTTTCACCGCGATTGCACCTGAAATTTACAGCGGACGAGTTTACCGATATTCGATTGACAACCGGAAAAGCGTGGCGATTGCCGAATGTAATCATCGATAATAGTTCATTGCTTGCAACCTCAAAAGTGTGGTCGCTTCCGACAACCATTCAACAAGAAACCGTTTGGAATTCGGGAGTTTCCATAGTGCGACAATTGCAATTGTTCAAGCGAAATGCAAGTTTTACTGTCGATTTTTATCATGCGCGCTTCGGAAGACAATTAGTGGTTGACCGCGAACAATCAGTCGATACGTTTTTCTTCCGGTTTCAAAACAAAAGCTCGTTTAGCAATACATTACAGTCGGAGTTTTCATTTTCGCCGGTGAAAGTGTTGACCATCAGACTCGCTTATAAATGGATGCAAGTAATGGGACAATACAACGGTGATATTCGTCAACAAATCATGATTCCGAAACACCGTGGATTGTTCAATGTGGCTTATGCTTCGCGCAATAAACGTTGGGAAGTAGATGCTACATTTTCACTTTATGGAAAAATGCGTTTGCACGATGTCCATTTACCGGATGGAACCGTTTTACATCATCAGGTAAGTAGCAGAGTGCCACAGGTACTGGCGCAGATAACGCATCATTTTAAGCGATTCGACGTTTATGTAGGTGGTGAAAATTTGGCTAATTTTACCCAAAAAGACCCGATTATCAGTAGTGATGATCCCTATAATGCCGCTTTTGACGCTACGCGCGTTTGGGCACCAATTTTAGGCACGGTTATTTATGGGGGATTCAGATACGAATTGAAGCGAAAAAAATCATCGTAACAACATTGAAAAACATGAAAACAATACTTATAACAATTACCCTTTTGATGGTTGTGGGAACAACCTGGGGACAGAAAACACCTAAAACCCAAACCATAGTTATTCATACCAGTGCCGAATGCGCGCAATGTGAAGAACGACTGGAAAATGGATTGAATTTCACCAAAGGCGTTTCGTTTGCCGAATTGAATTTAGAAACGCAGGACGTAACCGTGAAATACAGCACCAAAAAAATGACACCGGAAAAATTACGGGGCATTATCAACGAATTGGGTTACGATGCCGATGCAACAAAGGCAAAACCTGAAGCATTGGAAAATTTACCAAGTTGTTGCAAACCCGGTGGAATGGAAAAATGATTTAAAACCGGATTTAGTTGAAACACACATAAATTAGAAAGGCGCGCATTCATTTGCACGCCTTTCCGGTTTTTAAGGAATTTGTATTTATTCTCTGAAACTTACTTCACTTTCATGTTCAATCCGGTGCTGTTAGCTCTGAATTCAGGGGCGTACATACATTCTGCAATGGCAGGACCTACGCTCAATTCACCTTTTCCGGTGGCGAAGATCTCGTAAGAGAAGGTTGTACTTCCTTTCTTCACGAAATCGGCAAAGAGCTCTGCTGATGCATCACGATTGACTTCGTAATAACCTGTTTCACCATAGCGGTAACCCGAAAGCGGATTTACCGGTTCAAAACCATAGGCATGTGGCGCACGGATGTGTACAAACTCCAATGCGCGATTGCTGGTTACGGTTACTTTTACAGTAAGTTTGGTTCCTATTTCAACCGTTTCACCGGCTTTTACTTCCACTTGTTTGTTGTCAACTTCGCGGTAGAAATGACGTTCCAAACGAATGTCTCCTGACGATTTCTCAACGATTGCCTGCTCACTCAAATACGTGATGTGAATGGCTCCGAAAATCGGTTGGTTATTCGATGCGTCAATAATCACTGAAGCCTTGCCCGGAGTGATGTCATTACCTGTCCAAACACGTTCCGTGCCCGAAGCGTTTTTCAAAACACCCAAGTTGGTTCCGTCGGCTAAACGCGCTTTGACAACCTGATTGATTTGGCGAGCAACCGTAGCACGATTGACCAATAAGGCATAACATGCATAGGTGGTTGATTTGGTTGTTTCCCAAGCATTGGAACGCTTGTTTTGCAACAACCACAATTGCATTTGGTCGATTTCCGAAGACAATCCTTTGAGTTTGTTAAAGAATTCGATGATGATACTTTGTGTTTCGATGGTTGCCTGATTCCAATTGTAACCATAGGTGTTTTCGTTCCAGTACATGCCCATGTCCGGTTTTTTGGTTGAGCGATCAATCAAGGAATTTTTGATTTTCTCGGCAAAAACTGTATTTCCTGAACGAATGGCATCAATTCCCATCAAGGCTTGGGTTTGCAAGTTATACGATTTCCAGTTTTTCTCCATGCACTGACGGTAATAGGTTACTGCTTCCGATTTTTCATTGGTGAAATACGAACGGGCAGTAAGCCAGTGGATGGTCAAGTCAGACAATCCTGCATTGACTTTTTTGTCGGCTGGTGTCAGTTTTTTGTATTGTGCGTCATACCAAGCGTCAAGGTGAGCAAGGGCCGCATTCACAATGGAAGCGTCTTCATCAATTCCCAGTTCTTTCAACTGACCGAAACCACTAATAATGTGTTGGGTAATGTAAACATTGCTGCTTTCTTTCCCGAACCAACCCCAGGCACCTTCGAATGTTTTGAGGTCTTCCAACTTGGCTAATGCTTGGCGAATAGCTTCGTTCAATTGATTTTCATCGAACAAAACTGCCAAGTGCGCGCGTTGTTGCGTTTCGTTTTGAGCATCCATTACCCACGGCGTTTCCGAAAGAATGATGGCTTTTAATTCCGGATTTTGATCCAATTGCGCCATAAATGCTTTCGGATCGTCTTGTTTCCACAATTCGATGATCTGACGGAATTCGGGGTTGTCTTGAATGATTTTTCGTGCCAAGACATTTCCAAAGTAGCGTGCAAATGTTTGTTCGGCACATTCGTGCGGGAATTCCATTAAATAAGGAAGCGACATCAAGGTTGTCCACAACGGTTGTGTTTGAATTTCCAACTGAAGGCTTACTTTTTCGGTTCCCACACCCAATTTGGATACTTTGTCAAGCGTAAAAGTAGATTCACCAGCACTTGTTTTGGTAAACGGTTTCGATTCGGTAAGCAATACACGGCTACTCAATACCGGAACGGCGCGTTTCTCAGCATCACTATACGTTTCGGAAGTTGTTTCAATTACGTAAGCTACCATGGTTAATGTTCCTTTCGGAATAGACAATTTCCATGAAACATCAGCACTGGCTTTTCCTGCGATGGTAGAAACAATAGGAGCAAGGGTTCCGAATTGTGCTGTAACATCTTGTTCCGTATACGGATCCACAAAACGCAAGCGGGTAGTGGTGTTCACAGAAGCTTCGGTTTCATTGCTCACTTTAGCGGCAAATTCTACCACATCACCTTCACGGAAGAAACGTGGTACATTTGGTGTCACCATCAATTCTTTGCGGGCCGTAAACAATTCTTCACTGTAGCCGGTTTGCAAGGTTTTAGAATGCGCCATGGCCATAAATCTCCAACGGGTTAATGCATCCGGAACCGTGAAACTGAAACGGTATGAACCATCGTTCTCAGCTACTAATTGCGGGTAAAAGAAAGCTGTTTCAGAGAAATTGGAACGAATGCGCACCGGAGCTTGAGCTTTACTGTCGTTTTCGGCATCTTTGGTTGTAACCGAATTAGCGTTTTGATCTACTACTACTTTTGGGGTGCTATTAGCTGTAACGGCATACGTTGCGTACCCTTCTGAAAGTGACATTTCATCTGCAGCAACGGCTAAGCCACTCGATTCATACATGCCTACATCTTTCCAGGTGCCTCCGCGAAGTACTGATCGGTCAAATCGTCCACCGAAATCGCCGTTGTAATAACCATAATAATTATAGGTAATCCATTGATTGTTTTCGGCTAGAATTGGCGAGCCATAACGCATGTTCCAGTTTACGTAATAATATTCCGGATAGGTCAATTGGGTATTCCAGTAATGGTTGGTGAATTCATCCAACGAAGCATCGTACATACTCACCAATAATTCTGTCGGAACGGCAGTGTTTTCTTCGTCGGTAACTGTTACGCTCCAAGTTTCCTTTGCTCCCGGTTGCAGGTAATCGCGTTTGGTTTGCAATTTCACTAGTAGGTTTGCTTTCGGATCGGGCAGGTTGATTTGGAACGATTGCTGAAAAAATTGCTTGTTGTAATTGGCGGTGATATTGATGGTAAAGTTGTCCTTCGCATTGGCCGGTACCGGAATGGAAAGCAGTTTGCGTTGTTTTACGCTCACCCATTTAGAAGAAACAACACCATTTTTATCAATGACTTCTACATGCGCCATCAAGTTGCTGAATGATGAACCAATTGTCACATTCACTTTGTCGCCTTTCTGCGCCGACCATTTATCGGTAATCGCCCAAAATACTGCCGCATGTTGGTTCTTTTTGGATGTTGGATTGATCACAACAAATGAATTAGATGAACTAACCAATTCTCCGGTTTCATCGTTGGCGTTTACAGTAATGCGGTAAGTTCCCGGTTGTTTATTCAATGCTTTGTTGATATCGATTTGTTCGCCTGATTTTAGTTGACCTTTTGCCAGTTCAACACGCGCGATCACTTTGTCTGCTTCGTAATACATCAGGAACGGAAGCACTTTTTTCAACTCGTTTCCGGTAAAGCCTTTAAATTCACTTTCCTCTGCCGATTTTTGAAGATAGGCGTTGTGGATTTCTTTTTCAATGGTATAATTCACCTGAATGTCTTTCTGCTCATATCCCATGCTGTTGTAAACGTAAACGTCAGCTTTATTTTCGTCTGAAGTAAGCAGTTGAGTTTGAATATTGGTGCTGATGGTAAAGCGATTTTTACCGATATAAAGATTCGAGAAATCTTCATGGGTTTCACCGGTTGAGTTGACCACGATTGCAGATACCGAATAGTTTACACCGTACATTTCGTCGCCTTTTTCGCTTTTGAATCGGATGGTGAAATTTCCTTTGTCGTCGGTTACAGTTGTAAATACCTGTTCGTTGTATTCGCTGAGCATACCTTTGTAATTCCATGGGAAATAACGTTGCTCACTTACCGAAACCGTTACTTTCGCATTGGCAATCGGATAGCCAGCATACGCAATTGCTTTTCCTGAGAAAGTGATAGAATCACCGAGTGCATATTGTGTTTTGATGGTATCGAAAACCGTCTCATAAGTCGGACGTTTGTACTCTTCGGCAGTGATGTATTGGTAAGCAACACCTTCGTTAAAGGTCAAATACAGCGCTCCGGGAAGAAATCCTGAAAACGGAATTTGGAAACTTCCTGCCACCGAACCATAGGAGTTGGTGCGTTTACTTTCACTTGCCAATTGCTGACCGTTTTGATCGGTAACCACTAAACGCACCTGAAAATCGTTGACAACACCTTTTCTGGTATCGTTATCGTCATAGGCAATTACTTTGTAGTTGACGGTTTGTCCCGGACGGTAAATGCTTCGGTCAGTATACACCATCAACTTGGTCTTAATCGATTCTTGACCGTAATTGTAGCGGTATTGACGATCGCTTACACTGTCACCTTTGTAGCTAACCGTGTAATTGTATTCGTTGATAAAATCGGCTTCAGAAATACCGTCACTGTTGGTGGTGGTTTCCTTCAACAAGATGGTGTGTTCATTGTTCATGCCGTAAACCTTACGCGTATAACGCACTTTAGCGCCTGCAATCGGTTTTCCGGTTTGGGAATGAACTACTTGAATGCGATTCCGTGAGTTCTCGTTGGATGTTTTTACCGACAATTGCGTCACCTGAACCATTTTGTAAGCAAAATCGGTTTGATTGGACAAGGTATCTGCCGCTATAATAGCATCCACTTTGGCTGCGCTCGGCGCGATGATAACCAAGTAAGTACCTGTAGCCGTAAAAGCAGGGAGTAAGAAATCTTTGCTATGTGGTAACATGCGCGCATCGGCTTCAAAGGTCAATTGTTGCGTATACGTTTTTTCAAGGCTCAATTTTTTGAGGTAGTTCTCAGAGTTGCCGGTGAAATCCTTTTTCACATGATAAACCACCATTGTTGCGGCAGTTAGATTTCGGTAGTCAACACCCATCAATTGTGCTTCGTTGAGCGAGAGATCCGTTTTGACGGTAAATTGCAATTCACTTTTAACAATGGTTGCTCTCAGGTCTTTGAGCGCTTGTGCGACCTCCGAATCTGGGAAAAGTTTTAACGAAGCGTCAATCCGTTGCAATGCATGAACGAGTTCTTCAGTCGGTTTTGTATTGGTTTTCCAATGGTAGCTTTTTCCTTCACTTACCTCGTTTTGTGCAATTTTTAATGTGAAAATGGCAGCACTTGAATGATTTTTAGCCAATAAACGTTGCTCGGCAGCTGTCCACGCTTTTAAAGCGAGTCTTTCGCTGTTCTCATTTTTGTAATTGGATGCAACGAACTGAATACGGGCTTCCAAGGCATGACTGTATTGTGTAAATCTGTTCTGCGTCCAATGCAGCATTTCCATGGCATGAAATAGCGGAAATACCCAATTGTCGTTGCGTGTAAAATCAGTTGAAGTTGGTAGCAATTCGGTGGCAGCAAAACTTACAGAGTCATTGATAGTAGTTGCTACGACAGGATTGTAATAGTAACTTGAAAAATCTTGTTCATGTCTGTCGATGTATGAAAATGCCATGAAATCGAACAAAGTCGGATAGTTTTTAATCACATCAGGCCGCGGGTCGGCTTCGTAAACCGGATCGAAACGTGTGTGGTAATAACTGTAATCCATGTCCCATTCCATCAAGGATTGCGGTTTGTTTAAGCTGGCTTTTTCATGAAATAAGACTAATTCTTGTCGGTTTTCACTTGTAAGTAGCATGCGTTTGTCGCCAATTTTCCAAGACTTACTTTCTTCATTTTCATAGAGTGAGCCATAGCTGAACCAATTGCCCAAATACAAATGCGTGATATTGTTTAATGGAAAAGGCAGGGCGTCAGCGCGTTCACTGTAATCCCAAACGATTTCCTGCAGCGCACTTTCTTCCAACATTCCTTGGTCAACAAGAACGGATATTTCCTGCATCGTGCGCCAGTATTCAGACACGTTTGTTTCTGTAATAGCTCGTTGCTGTAAGCGTTTGATTTCTTCCATTGCTTTGTTTGGAAGGCCGTCAGCAATTAATTGGTCTACCTTAGCCCAATCGTAGGTGACCGGTTTGCCTGAATATTTGATCGCAGGATATTGCTGAATACCAAGTGGATTCTGCGCGTTGATCATTGATGAAGCAATCAATGAAAAAAGCAAAAGCAGGAATGAGAATTTCATGTGTTTTTTTTTCAAAGCTACTTGTAATTACCAAAAACAACTAGTTAATTGATCACAAATGCAGTGAAAAAGCAGTATTTTGAACCGATTTTAAAAATGCTGTGATGGTAACACTCGAAAAATTGCGCGAATTGGGATTGTCTTTTACTGAAAGCACTGAAGAACCGCATTTTGAAAAAACATCTTTTCGGGTAAAAGGGAAGATTTTCGCGACGTATAATGCGGCAGAACACCAGCTAGTAGTGAAATTGACACCTGTTCAGCAATCGGTTTTCGGAGCGTTCGATAAAACGATTTGTTATCCCGTTCCCAACAAATGGGGATTGCAAGGTTGGACGGTTACCGAACTTGCCAACGTAGAATCTAAATTTGTCCTAGATATTCTCAAGACTTCCTACTGTAATGTGGCTCCGAAGAAATTGGCTGAAATTCATCAATAAAAAGCGATGCACGTTTTGCCGACACCCCAATACCGTGGCAAGTGGCGCCGTTTCTTTGGAAAAGAGTATTTTATTTTGAAACGCAGGTGGCAGTGGTTCACGGAAAAGAAAGCATGGGCCATTTCCAAATCTTCTTCTACGAATGATTGGTTTGAGGTGAAATCGCATCGTTCATTGATATTGCGTCCGTTGAAAGATGTCGCAATGTATCTGCAGGAAAACAAACGGACTAACCTCCGATTGGCCATTCAACCACTCAACGGTATTCTGATCAAACCCGGAGAAACATTTTCATTGTGGAAACTCGTGGGCAGACCAACCGCTCGAAAAGGATATTTGGAAGGATTAGTGCTGCAAAACGGAACAATCCAAACCGGAATAGGTGGTGGTTTGTGTCAATTGGGAAATCTTCTTTTCTGGCTTTTTGCCCATAGTCCGCTTACCATTGTTGAACGGTATCGCCACGGATACGACGTGTTTCCGGATGTTAACAGAAATGTGCCTTTTGGAGCCGGTGCCACGCTTTCGTATAATTACATTGATTTGCAGGTGCGCAACAATACGGATGAAACATTCGTGATTGAATTATGGTTGGACGAAACTCATCTGAACGGAGCATTGAAATGTAATCAACCCTTGGAGATCGTTTTTCATATCGAAGAACGCTACCACCAAATGAACCAGCAATTCTGGGGAGGTTATTCGCGCCACAATCGGATAGTGCAAGTGTGTACCTTTTCAGACGGAACGTGTACTGAGAAATTATTGGTGGAAAATCATGCGATCATGCGGTACAGTCCTTTTTTGGAAACTGAAAAACCGATGTCTTCCCCTGAATCTGGTAAGGTTTTGTAAAAGAGAAGGTGTTTTTGGTTGAAGAATATGAATCTATTTCCATTTAAAAGGTCATAAATGACCACTTACAATCACTTACTTACCTGAATTTGGATTTTTCCGGCAATCTAAATTTCAAAAAGTGCTTAAATGGCTGTTTTTTAAGGGTAAACAAATCGATTTTCTTTCCGGAGGTTTGAGAAAAATAGAAGAAAGGCCACTTACAATTACTTACAATTGTTAACTAAAAAAATAATTTATGTCGATTACATTTCTTTAATTGAATAGATTTGTAACGTATTGAGTCAGTGACTATATACATAACAACCAGTATATTACATCAAACTACACAAACATGAAAACAATCAAACGTTATTTCTACGTCTTGGCAGTTTTTTGCCTTTCGGCGAAAGCTTTCGGCCAGGTCACGGGAATTCAAACGGTACCGGGTACTTATCCAACTTTGGCAGCCTTGGTCACCGATTTGAACACAGTGGGAGTTGGGCCGGGTGGTGCAACCGTTAATGTGGCTGCAGGTTACACTGAAGCATTAAGCGCTCCGTTGGTGCTTACAATTGCTACCAACACCACATCTAGCTCTAGACCATTGGTAATTCAAAAGTCGGGAGTGGGATCAAATCCAATGCTTACCGCCTATACAGGAACCGGTTCCTTAGATGGAATTGTTGTGTTGAACGGAGTTGATTATGTCACAATTGACGGAATCGACTTACAGGAAAACGCAGCGAACGTAACCGCAGCCACTCAAATGGAATGGGGGTATGCCTTGTTGAAATCGTCGACAAGTAATGGTGCGCAGCGCAATACAATCAAGAATGTATCGGTTACGCTGAACAAAATCAACACCAATACGGTGGCCATTTATCTTGGAAACCATACTACGGCTTCTGGTACAGCATTAACCGTGAGTAATCTTACCGGAACAAGTTCGTTCAATAATTTCTACAACAACACCTTGCAAAACTGTTACGGAGGTTACTCTTTAACCGGATATGCATCGCCTGCACCATTCGATTTTTACGATCAGAATAACCAAATCGGTCGAGACGGTGTGAGTACTAACCCTAGCCGAATTACCAATTTTGGTGGTGGAGCTACCGCAGTAAATGTGATTAACGCTACCAATCAAAATGGAATTAAAGTATTTGGTACTGCTATCAACGGTGGAGTTGCTTCAACTGGGGCAGTGAACGGTATTAACCTAGTAAGCGGAACTAACTCTAATGTAGACGTCTATAATGACACCATTACACTAGCTTCTTCCTCTGTTAGCGGCTCAACTTTAATTGCTATTAATAACGCAATGGGTGGAACAGGAGCAGGAAATACAGTAAACATTTACAACAACGTAATAGACGGTTGTACATATACAACCAATACTTCCGGAACTTTCCGCGGAATTGCCACCACTGCTACTGCTACTTATTCCAATATCTATGGCAATAAAGTCACTAATAATTCCATCCCCGGAACAGGTGAGTTCTCCGGAATTTATTATGGTGGGTCAAGTGTGAATATTGTCTTACAAGTGAATATAAACGACAATATTGTAAGCGGAAACACTAAAACAGGTACAGCAGGAATTTTCTACTTGGCTTATGCCAGTTCTTCGTGTGTAACCATGAACTTCTTTAACAATCAATTGACCAATAATAGTGCTGCCGCTACTACCGCTGGAGTTTACGGCTATTACAATTTTGCGTTTGCATTGAATGAAAACGTCTACAATAATACCATAAGCAACATTACCGGTGGATCCGGAGAGATTGTTCCAATGCATGTTCGAAGTGGCTCAGGACCAACGAATAAAGAGGTTTATGGTAATACAATCCATACGATTTCCGGTAATACAGCAACCACTTTTGCTGCAATTTGGTTAGACTACGGAACCATTTCCAATATTTACAAAAACACGATTTATAACCTCACCAATAACTCCACTACAGGAGCAGGATTCGGTGGTGTGATAGGTGTTTTTGTGGGCGCAAACGTTAATACGTTAACAAACGTGTATAACAATTATATCTCCGAACTAAAAGCGCCTTCCATGAGTAACGTAACGGCAGTGACCGGGATTTTCATCAATTCGCCTGCAAACTCCACTACAAACGCTTATTACAATACCGTTTATCTGAACGCAACCAGTAGTGGAACCAATTTCGGTACACTTGCAATGAACTGTTCGGCAACGCCACTATTAATGGATTTACGCAATAATATACTGGTAAACGTTTCTACACCAGCCGGTACAGGTCTCACCCGCGCCTTGGGAAGATCAAACACAGCTTTGGCGAATTACGCATTAACATCAGGCTATAACTGCTTGTATGCAGGTACACCAAGTGGCTCAAACTTGTTGTTTTGGGATGGTGTAAATAGCTGTCAGACACTAAAAGCATTCAAAGATTTGGTAGGTCCGCGTGAGCAAGCTTCATTTACAACCCTTCCTCCGTTTGTCAATACTGCGGCTTCACCATATGACCTGCATTTACAAACGGCTATCGCAACACAATGTGAAGGTGGAGGAACAACCGTAGCCGGTTACTCAGTCGATTTTGATGGAAATGCACGTAATGCTTCCACTCCGGATGTTGGGGCTGATGAAATCAACGGGATTACCACCGATATTGCATCACCGAATATTGTCTACACACCATTGACAAATTCTGCGGTTGCTGCAACACGTGTTTTAACCAATTTCGCTACAATTACTGACCCGAGTGGTGTCAATACCACTATCGGAACAAAACCGCGTTTGTATTACAAACTATCTACGAATGCCAATGCTTACAATTCCAACACCAACGCAACAGACGGTTGGAAATATGTGGAAGCGAGCAATGCTATTTCGCCGTTCAATTTCACGATCGATTATTCATTGTTGTTTGGAGGTGCAGGTGTTGCTGCCGGAAATACGGTTCAATACTTTGTTGTAGCTCAAGATTTGAACGGAACACCAATTGTTGGGATCAATAGCGGTGGTTTTGCAACACTTCCTGCAAGTGTGAATTTGGCTGCGGCTAACTTTCCATTAACAAGTACAATCAATCAGTATCAGATTGTCAGTGCAGCCTTATCAGGTGTTGTAAATGTTGGTCCGGCTGAATTGATTACATCATTGACCAATGCTGGTGGTGCATTCCAAGCAATCAACGCATCAACACTTTCAGGAAACTTGGTATTGAACATTACAGGTGATCTTACCGCTGAAACCGGAACTGTTGCATTGAATCAATGGGCTGAAGAAGGAGTAGGAAACTACACAATAACCATCGCTCCGAGTGCCGCAACCATTCGCACCATTAGCGGAAGCAGCGCAGCCAATTCATTGGTTCGTTTTGATGGTGCCGATCGTGTTACCATTGACGGTCGTTTTGGAGGAAGCGGACAATACTTGCGCGTTAGAAATACGTCTAATACGGCTCCAAGTATTGGTTTCATCAACGATGCACAAAACAATACGGTGAAATATACGATCGTTGAAAGTGGGAATACAACAACCGCAAGTGCTACTGCCGGAGCAATTCAGATCGGAACCACAACAGGATTGTATGGAAACGATAATATTTCGATTAATAATTGTGAACTGCGCGATAGAAGTGATGTTGTAGGTACTTCACCGATCTTGATCAATTGTGCCGGAACAAATACAAGTTTGGGACAATACAATGACAATTGTGTTATCGACAATAACAATTTCCACGATTGGTTCCTCGTGAATAGCGCTAGTCAGTTCGCCTTGAATATCGGTACAGGCTGTTCTGGGTTCACCATCACAAACAATAGTTTCTACCAAACAGCAACGCGCACCAATACTGCAATCGGAGCTGTAACACGTGCCATCAATATTTCTTTTGCGGCTACGGTTACTTCCAACGGAGGATTTAATGTTTCGAATAACTTCATTGGAGGAAGTGCTCCGGGAGCTACCGGAAGCGATATGGTATTGACTGTTTCAGGCGCAAGTGTTACGCAAACCTTCGGAGGAATTAATATGACTACAGGAATGATTCCGAACAGCGTTCAGAACAATGTTATCCGTAAAATCGATTTCTCTACTTGTGCACCAACAGCCAGTACAACCATGTGGTTTGGAATCAGCGCCAACCAAGGAGTGTATAACATTGGAACGTTAGCCGGAAACACAATCGGAGACGGAGCATCAACCGGAAGTTTGAAAATCAATATTCTTACAGGAGGAACTTCCAGTTCGTTCTTTGCCGGAATTTTGGCTGCTGCTTTAAACGGTTCAATGAATATCCGTAACAATACCATTGCCGGTATTACAATTGGCGGAACAAATACTGCCGGAGCGATCATTCCGCAATGGATTCAGGTTCAAGGTACACCTTCTGCAACAACTTCCGTAATCGGAAATACAATTGGTAGCGCCACTACAGCGAATTCCATTCAGAATAACTTGTTAACCGCTTCTACAATTTCCTTTGATATTCGCTTCTTAGTGTCATCAGGTACAGGTTTGAATTTTTCCAATAATACAATTGCAAACATTACTGATTTGAGCACGAATGCTACTTCGGCACATTACGGTACACTGTTTATCAGTACTGTTGGTGGTTCAGGTACAATCAACGCTTCGAATAATTCCATTCACCACTTAACATCCGCTGCCGGATCGGCAACTCCTTCACTTACAATGTTAGGAATCTCGGTGCAAGGCTTTGGAGGAGTAAATCACTCGTTTACCGGAAATTCAATCTACGATTTGAGTTCTACTAATACAGGTGCTTTAAGTAACTATGTTACAGGTATCCAAACACAAGGTAGCTCAATGGGTGGTACAATGAGTAACAACCGCATTTACAATTTATCCAACGCAAACACAGGAACAGGTCCTGGTTTGGCAGGTGTTTATTTCAGTGCGGGAATAAATTGGTCGGTAAATAACAATATGATCAGTTTAAACAACGGAGCCAATACAAACGCAGTAACACTTTTCGGTATTGCTGACTACACAAATGGTGCAATGGCTTATAATTACAACTCGATTTACGTTGGAGGTACTTCAAGCGGAACTATCAATACTTATAGCTTGGTTCGCGGATCAGGTGCTGCCATTTCATTGCGCAACAACTTGTTGTACAATCAACGTGCTGGAGGTACAGGAGTTCATTATGCTATTGGAAACACCAATCCAGCTCCTTCATTCAATTGGGGACCTTCAGCGTCTAACTACAATGCATTTATTGTAACGGACACTACCAAAATTGGTGAATGGGGAGCAGGAACAAGTGTTAATCTTGCGACTTGGAGAACCAATTCGGGAGGTGATGTTAACAGTATTCGTGAAATCAATACAACCGTTACCAATTCAGCATTGTTCGTGAATGCAGTATCGGGAGATTTACATATCAATACCTCAACCTACCCGGAAGCATTAGGTACTCCGGTAGTTGGTATCACAACTGATTACGATGGAAATGCAAGAAGTGCTACCACGCCTACTATCGGTGCAGATGAATTGGCTTGTAGTCCGGTTGTGTTTACTGTTGGATCACAAGTAAATGTAAGTTGTAACGGAGGCAATAACGGTTCTGCAACGGTTTCAGGTACGGGTGGAAATGGTTTGACATATGCTTGGTCTCCAAGTGGAGGAACAGCTGCAACGGCAACCGCTTTGGCAACAGGTTCTTACACGTGTACGGTGACCAATATTTGTGGAAACAGCACAGTGGTTCCTGTAACGATTACGCAGCCTGCAGCGATTGTATCTTCACAATCTCCGGTTGTCTGCGCAGGTGGATCTGTTACTGTGGGTGGAAATACATACACAACCAACGGAACGTATGTTGATGTCTTAACTGCAATCAACGGTTGCGATAGTACGGTAACGACTAATTTAACTGTTAGTCCGGCTATAGCGTCTTCTCAAACATTAACTCTTTGCGGAGGAAGCTCTGTTACAGTAGGTACGAGTACCTATACAACCAGTGGAACGTATGTTGATGTGTTAACTGCAATCAACGGTTGTGACAGTACGGTAACTACCAATTTAACGGTAGATCCA
>Ga0302293_10000881_pt1 | contig 15431 bp, 22 predicted proteins | sample III_Fen_N2_2_FD_198758 | JGI IMG/M metagenome (GOLD analysis project Ga0302293, IMG submission 198758) | Peat permafrost microbial communities from Stordalen Mire near Abisko, Sweden - III_Fen_N2_2 | ecosystem: Environmental > Terrestrial > Soil > Wetlands > Permafrost | place: Sweden: Abisko...
TTTATTCTGTTAGTGACCAATACACGAACCATACGTAGCAGGTGTAGGAGACCAAGTTTGATTTGAGCACGTTGAGTTTATTTTGTGCGCACCACAATAATCAGGTGAATATGTATCATGAACAGTAAACGCTATACATACATCTCCATTCCTTGACGCATAGCTGCCACCACACGCCGGAGTACCGGCACATCCTGGAATACAGCTTGAGTAGAGGTATGTTGATGGTGACCACGAACCATTTGAACAGGTTGAGGTACGAGACGTACACGTTGTTGCTGCAGGAGCACTCTCGTAATACGAAACACATGTACCACCGTGAGGTGTTGCAGAACAGCCACCCGAAGCCGAACAACCTAATCCACATCCACTGTATGTACCTGGAGCAACTGACCATGATCCATTGTTACACGTTGAGGTACGTGCAACAGAAGCACATGTTGTTGGTGAAGTGACGGAACCAGAAGTATACGACGTACATGAAGCCCCATTTGTTACAGCGCTACATGCACCTGATGCCGCACAACCTGAAGAGCAGGAACTGTATGCATGAGGAGTGACATCCCACGATCCATTGTTACATGTTGATGAGCGAGAAACTGTCGCACAGCTTAGTCCCGATGGGTTCTGAGATGAATACGTTGTACATGAACCACCATGGGCAGTCACACCACAACCACCTGACGCAGGACACGAGACACAAGTATTAACGGTACATGTGTTATAGACAGTTCCTCCCGACCACGAACCGTCGTTACAGGTAATGACGGTATTTTTTGAAGGACACGATGAGCCACAGGTGACCGAGTTAGTTGAGTACCCAGACCAAGTGCCACCGTTCGCTACAACAGTGCTATCAGGGGCGGTACATGAGCGCATAGCAACTGTACATGAGGTTTTCGCCGCAGGTGATGTTGACCATGAACCATCGCTACAGGTCGATGACACTGCAACCGATGAACAAGTTGCTGGTGAGGTGACAGACGAAGCTGTGTATGAAGTACATGATCCACCGTGTGCGGTTACTCCACAACCACCGGATGCTGGACATGAAGCACAGGTGTTTACTGAACAGGTGTTATAAGCAGTTCCTGACCACGAACCGTCGTTACAGGTCATAGCAGTTGTCTTTCCTGGACACGATGATCCACAAGCAGTAGATGAGACTGAGTATCCATACCAGGTACCACCGTTGGCAATGATTGAGCTGTCAGGGGCAGTACAGGAGCGCATACTTACAACACATGATGCGTCAGCACCTGGAGGAGTTGACCATGAACCATTGTTACAAGTCGATGTAACCGCAACTGATGAACACGTTGAAGGTGACGTGACAGACGGTGAGGTATACGAGGTGCACGTGTCACCATGTGCAGTTAAACCACAACCACCTGATGCAGGACACGAGACACAAGCATCCACAGTACAGGTGTTATAAGCAGCTCCTGACCATGAACCATTGTTACAAGTGATGGTGGTATTTTTTGCTGAACACGATGACCCACAGGCAACAGAGCTTGTGGAATACCCGCTCCATGTGCCACCACCTGCAACCACAGTATTGTCCGGAGCAGTGCATGAATGTATAACCAACTGACTACAAGATGAATAGGGATGAGGAATATTGTCCCATGAACCATTAGTACAGGTAGAGGTCTGAGCAACAGAGGAACACAAGAGACTTGTGCTCGTTGAATAGGATGTACACGAAGAACCCTCGAGGGCCTCGACGCACCCACCCATTGCAGGACATCGGACCCCTGAATCACTACTCGACGCAACAGATATGGTACATGGTTCAGTTGCGATTGTTCCACTGATAACCCTCGACCCACCGAGCGAATCAACACACCATGACTTTGTTGGGTCAGACTTTAAAGGAACCGATAAAGAATAAAAAGCGCCTGTCGAAAGGCACGAAACTTGTCCACCACTCAAAGACTCACATGATGCAAGAGATTTTTGGATTCTTGCATCACCAAAAATACCATTACGACAATTTGCGATACCAGTAGAGGTTGCTTGAATACCATAAGTGTCATTTGTTGATAGATATATCGCTGCTTGATTACGAATCGATGACACAGCTTCTTTGGTTCTCGAATCAATGGTTTTACTACGCGCCGTTTGAAAACCAGCGAGGGTGATTGAGGATATGACCGAGACAATGGAAACAGCAACAATAAGCTCAATGAGAGTAAAAAAACGTGAAGTGCCAAAAAAAAGCACTGGGCGATATTTCATACGCATAATTATACCAAGGAACACACTAAATAAAGAATTCAATTACCCACAGCGTTAAACAAAGCCTACAATAAAACTTGACCCCCTCCCCACCCACGACTACTATTCAAGCAGAAAGGAAATTTATGGCCAAAAATCTCTTAGCAAGTCGTAAAATAATCAACAACCACTCAACAATTATTGAAGGTGCCGAGGAAGTTTTGGAATTTCTTGAAAAGAGCGACTTGGTTAAACGGGTTAGTATTGGCATTATTTTAAATAATCACGCTCGTCGCAAGACACTACAAATCAAAGTGCTTCACGACACAGGTAGCCTGCGCGTGAAAGTACAATCGAAAGGCGTCATTCAAGAATTCCGAGTCTATTCTACAGGTGACCAGATCCTCCTCGAACGTCAGCTCAACAAAGCCTTTAATTCATAAGGCTCAAAACAAAAGAGACCACAGGGTCTCTCTTTTTTATTTATCTCGTTAAACTCACCACAACAAACATAACCGCCATACCAATTAGGGTCGAAATGGTCGTCCAGTGGGTTGGGTGCCTGTGATGGCTTTCGGGAAGCAAATCACCAGCACCGAGGTAGAGGAAGAAGCCGGTAAAGACCGCCAGGAAGGCCCCTATATAAGGCTCTGGGATAGCAATAAGCGAACCAACAACAATTCCCACTATGGGAGCGATTGCATCAACAGCGAGCCATTTCAAGGCTTTGAGTTTTGAGCCACCGTGGCGTAAAACCATGCTAACTGTGTTGATTCCATCTGAAAAATCATGAGTAAGAACTGCGGCAGCAACTGCAATACCAAGTCCGCTTGAAACGCCAAATGAAAGCCCAATAGCAAGACCGTCCATCATACTGTGGACCGAGAGGCTCCCTGCCCCAAAAGAACCCCGAGGGTTTGAGATTTGTTCGTGAATATGTTCACCCTCGTGTTCATCATGATCATGGTCACATCCATGGAGGATGAAGAGTCGATCAAGCACCATGTAGGAAATAAAACCAATTCCCACAAGGAGCGCAACGGTGCTGGTCGAAAAGAAAGTGCCTGACATCTGTATCGATTCCGGAAGAAGGTCAAAGAAAGCGAGACCGAGAACGGCACCAGCTGAAAAACCGAGAGTTAAATGAAGTTTGTCTTTGAATTTCAGAGCAAAAAATCCCCCAAGGCAGGTGGCAACAAATGTAGCAAGAGCAATAAGGTAAATCATATAATGTTAAGGATTAAAGAGTGGCGCACTTAGAGCAGAGGCCGAATAATTCAAAAGAATGGTCTGAAATTGTTTTAAACTTCTTTGATTTTGCAACGATTCCAGCGAGGGCTTTTTCTGCAATACAACCATCAAATTTTTCAATAAGACCACAAGACGTACAGACAATATGGTGATGATGATCATGAGCCAATTCATAACAAGACGAACCGCGTCGTAAATCGATTTCCCGTACTATCCCCGATTTGGTAAAGGCGTCGAGATTTCGATAAACACTCACCAAATCAACAGGGGTTTTGAGTGCCCTGTGAATCTCCTCAACAGACATCGGCCCATATGATGATTCGAGCGAAGAAAGTATCACGAGGCGAGAATCCGTCACCTTGAGCCCGTGATCACGGAGCGTTTTCATAAAATCCGTCTTTTTCATAATGAGGACACGGTACCACGATTACATATCAAATGCAATTAATTTGCATTTGAAACCAATAGCAAAAAACACCCACAATTGGGTGTTTTTTGTCTAAGCGGCAACCGCCTCTTCGATAAATGTCCGAACAGATGGAATATTTTGAATCAAACTAACAGCTCGATCGAGAGCCTCTTCCGGCGTCTCTGCTGACCCCCCTTCCGCACCTGTATCTTGTGCCTCAAAGGCACGCTGGTAATCACTCACTGCAACGAGGGCTTCAAATATTTCTTTATTATCAGAATTTTCAAAACTCTTCTGAACGAGATCCATGAGACCGAGAGCTGAATTCTCCACATTACTACCTATACTAAAATCAAATATCTTACTAAAAATAAGAATGGATGCTTTTCGTAAACCCGGGTGTCTCTTATCAAAGAAGAGTTCTCCGGTATTAATGAATTTTTCATGTATATCGAAATCGAGGGGCTGTTCAAATGATTTCATAAGGATAGTATGTTATTTAACCTTGTATTAATAGTAACACAAAAACAAAGCATTGTCACTATTCATACCACTGATTGTGGATAACTTCTTTTTGTGGTATAAATGCCACCATTCGGTGCTCCGAGCGCCTACTAATCACATAATTACATTGAGAAAAGACAAAATCAGATCAAATCACGAAATACGCTCTCCTGAGCTTCGGGTTATCAGCGAAACCGGTGAAAACCTCGGTGTTATACCTACCCGTGAAGCTTTAAAGCGCGCCCAGGAAGCGGGCCTTGATTTGATTGAAATCTCCCCTAACGCCCTTCCCCCTGTTGCCCGTATTGGTGATTTTGGTAAATACGCATACGAAGAGGCAAAGAAGCAAAAGGTTGCTAAGGCACGTTCCCACACTGTTGAAATTAAGGGAATTCAGGTCCGTATTGGTACTGGTGAACACGACCTCGAACTCAAGGCAAAAAAGGTGTCAGAATGGGTCGCAGAAGGAAACCGTGTCAAAATTGAACTCTTTCTCCCAGGACGTTCCAAATACCTTGACCCTAAATTCCTCGAAGAACGACTTGCCCGAATCTTGGCCCTCGTAAGCGCTCCCCATAAAGTCTCTGAGAAGCCCCAAAAAGGCCCGAAAGGAATCTCTATAATGATAGAAAAGGCGTAAATAAAGGAAATAAGGGCGGATTGAGGTTTTATCCAAAACCTCAATCCGCCCTTTACTTTTCAAACGTTTTTTGTTAATCTTTGCAACACGTTTTACACGAGGCGTCCTTGCCCCAAAAGCAAGGTCATTAAACAGTTATGAAAACGACTAAGTCATTTACAAAGAGGCTCAAAGTTACCAAAAATGGTAAGATTTTGGCCCGAGCAAAAGGTCAGAACCACTTTAACGCAAAAGAAAGTGGCCGATCTCAAATAAAGAAGCATCACACAGTTGATCTTCCTATGACGCACAAGGAGAAGTCCCGTTTTCTCATTGGCTTCTAATTAATATAAAGAAATAACATGGCACGAGTAAAAAAAGGTGTTAACGCTTTGAAATCAAGGAGGAATATCCTCAAGATGGCAAAGGGCTACCGTTTTGCCCGCTCAAAGAAAGAGCGCGCAGCAAACGAAGCGATCGCTCACGCAGGTGCTTACGCACTTGCACACAGGAGGGACAAAAAAGGTGCAGCTCGCCGACAATTCAACCTTGTCATCAACGCGGCTGTTCGCCAGGAAGGACTCTCCTACTCGAAATTCATTGGTGCTATCAAAAAGAAGAACATCGCAGTAGATCGCAAGATCCTCTCGATTCTCGCTCAAGAGCATCCAGAAATTTTGAAGAAGGTCATCGCCCTCGCAAAGTAAAACAAAAAACCGCTTTATGCGGTTTTTTGTTTTATCTAGAAATCTATTTCAACTGATGAGTGGAGTTCGGGATAGACTGCATCAATATTGAGTTCCCCACGGAGACGTTGAGTGAGAAATATCGATGATTTTGGTTCACCCATAGCAACAAAGACTTTCTTTACACGATCTTTCATATGCGAGATGAATTCAACAATATGGTTACTATCTTTATGGGATGAAAAACCATTTATTTTCTCAACCGTTGCATGAATACGAATATGTTCACCTTCAACCACAACGGTCTTTTCCCCTTCTTCAAGACGGCGACCAAGGCTTCCGGGAACTTGGTAACCAACCATAACAACCGTTGCAGCCGGATCAGCGAGATATGTCTTTTCATGGCGCACCACCCTACCACCCATCGACATACCTGAACCTGCGAGAATAATTTTCACACCTTTTTGATGGTCGAGAGCTTGTGACTCATCAATGGTACGAATAAATTTAAGACCAGGGAATGAAAAAATATCATCTCCGTCGGCTATATCTTTCCTCACTTCCTCTTTAAACAGACGAATGTTTGCTTTATAAATAGCGGTTACTTTAATAGCGAGTGGAGAGTCAACGTAAACAGGCACTTTTGGCATAAGGCCCCCTTCAATGAAATCATTCAATTTATAGAGAATCACCTGAGTACGCTCGATTGAAAAAGCAGGTATGAGAATGGTCCCACCTTTTGAAATGCCTTTTTTAAGAACACTTAAAAACTTCTGATCACGTTCATCTTTTGAACCGTGGTTTCGATCACCATACACGCTCTCAGTAATCAAATAATCAACATCAGGAACGATTTCTGTATCAGGCAAAAGTGGTGACGGAGAGTTACCAAGGTCCCCAGTAAAGAGGAAATTCTTGTCCCCTGAAGAGACCTTTATCATCGCAGAGCCAAGGATGTGCCCAGAATCATAGAATTCAGTAAAGAGACCTGGAAGAAATTCAAACCTTGAATGATAATCTTCCGTCTTCCACAGAGAAAGCGCCTTGGCCACATCTTGCACCTCATAGAGAGGTGGTTTACCTGTTTCCTTTGACTCGCGAGCAATGAGAGCAACCGCATCATCAAACATGACCGAGGCAAGATCTCGAGTCTGTGATGTTGAATAAATGACACCTTTGAAACCTTCGCGAACAAGCTTTGGAATTCTACCAATGTGATCCATATGTGCATGGGTAACGAGGAGCACATCAACCTCATCAGGATTAAATGAAAAAGGTTCGTGATTATCACGAAAAGCGGTTTCTGACCCTTGAATCAAACCACAGTCAACAAGAAATTTCTTTCCACTTTTCTCAATCATAAAATTTGCACCCGTTGCTGTCCCTACCCCACTCAAAAATGTTATTTTTGCCATATTTATTTTTTAGAACCCAGAACAGAATAAGCCCACCAGACACCGAGGGCACCAACAACGTCGTCAATCATATCTTTAACTGTATCAAAAGCATAATAAGAATCAGACATATCTACCGCACCGACAAGTATTTCCCATATTTCCCACACAAGACCTACAATAAGAATAATAGTAAACATCTGGGACCATGTTGGACGTTTTACAGCCGGAATGAATGATGACAACCAAAATATACCAGAAGCAATAACTGCACCACCGAGCATATGTACCGGAATATCCACAAGAGGATGTGTGTAATAGAGATCAGTCGCCAAGAATATAAAGTGGAGAGTTGCTGTTAATCCAATTGCCGAGAGGAGCGGTATGAGTGTTTTGTTGAGCATTATGAGACTTAGTATATCAAACCCAACCCTAAACCCATAAACGAAAAAGCGCATCGTCCTGTAGAGAGATGCGCACTTTCGAAGGGGTCGAGGAAACGTTGTCCCTAGCGTAATGCTAGGTGGGTGTCCGCAACTGACATACCAAGGTACGCAGTGATAATAAGACTCCCTAAAAAATTGTATAGAGTCAACGTTTCGCCGACCCGAGATTAATTATAGTACTGACAAAAAGAGACACAAGAGTGGATAACGCACACCAATACAGGAACCCGAGCTGCGCAAGGTATATTGAAATTATTCGAGGATTCCGTCGAGGTTTACATCATATAGTATCTGTTCATTCACGAGACGGTAGTCAATTATTTCACCCTCTTTAAACCAAAGACCGATTTCCCGCTTTGCATCTTCGGTATTGTCGGAACAGTGAACGAGATTACGAACAGCACGGTCGTCAATTGCAGTTATTGCATAGGAGTCAACGGTTAAATCACCCCGGATTGTCCCCACATCAGAGGTAAGAGGTTCTGTGCCACCTACAATTTTTTTAATAATTGCAACTGACTGATTTCCCTCCCACACCATCTGAATAACAGGACCAGATGTCATAAATCGAATAAGGCCTCGAATAATATCCTTACCGTATTCGACCGCCTCTTTTGTGACCGACATGCCCACACTTTTTCGGTTCTCGATAATTTTTGAACCCTTTGAAGCAAACCACACCTCATCTTTATTGTAGTGAATCCACAAAATCTTCTCATCAGCAAGGACAAGTTTTAAGCCAACCAACTTAAGGCCCGTGCGTTCGAAACGCTTAATAATTTCCCCAATAAGGCTACGCTGAACACCGTCGGGCTTAATCATAACAAACGTCCTCTCCTTTTTTGGATGCATAATATAGTTTTATTTGTGACAAATCTTACCTCTTTTTACCTTGTTCTAGTGTTGAAATCGTACGTACCATCTATATTGGTAACCTTAATTTTCTTAACATCACCATCAACTTCAACAGACACATCAATTGATTGACCTTCAGGAATATCAAGATCAATAAGACCGCTCTGAGCAAAAATCATATTCCGGAGTTCAGGATCATCCTCTGTCGCACCAGATATAACATCCCATTGCTCTTGTGAAAGTTTTGTAACTATAACTTCTTCTGCTGTTGAGGGGAATTTTTCCATAGCTTTTTAATAGATTTGATACTTATAAGTAAAGCACCGCGCAAAGCGCGGTGCAAGGTACTATTTAGTGAGGATTTCACAGCCTTTTTCAGTGACAACCACCGTGTGTTCAAAATGAGCACTCAAACTTCCATCAGCAGTGCGGTATGTCCAGTCATCATCATCGAGCATAATGTCGTCACCACCCACATTGAGCATTGGCTCAATCGCAATAACCATTCCTGGTTTGAGCTTTGCACCTTCTCCCCTCTTTCCGTAATTAGGCACATATGGATCCTCGTGAACTTTATAACCAACACCGTGTCCTGCAAGCTCTCGCACGATTCCATAACCAAGAGGATTAACAAATCCCTCTATCGCCGCACCGATGTCACCTGTTGTAGCTCCTGCCTTGCAGGCCTTGATACCTATTTCAAGCGCACGTTTTGTTGCAACAAGAAGCGCCTTTGCTTCTGGTGAAATTTTTCCAACAGGAACAGTAATAGCAGTGTCGGTAATCATTCCCTTGTGAGTGATTCCCATGTCGAGTGAGACAATATCACCCTCTTTGAGAATGATTGGGTTTTCGTTTGGAATACCGTGCACAATCGCATCGTTCACTGAAATACAAACACTCGCAGGATAGGGACGACGCGCGCCGTAGGGTTTATAGTTGAGGAACGCAGGGACATCACCACCTTCCAAAGTGAGTTCACGAGCGCGGTCATCAATGTCCTTGGTTGAGACACCAGGGCTGACCATTGCTGCAAGTTCCTTCATAATAAAAGCGTGACGTTTACCGCCTTCGCGAAGGACTGCAATGTCTTCAGGTGTTTTTATAGTGATTGCCATGAGATTTTTACTTTACCGTAAAAAATGCGTTCAGTCAAAAGAAAACAAGGCTCCACAGAGCCCTGTTTTACCCTACAAACCAAGTTGTTTCTTGATGTCTTCAAAGACGTCTTCAACAGACTGGTCACCATTAACATCACAGAAATTGTAGTTTGGATTATTACGGTAGAAATCAACCGATGGAGCAACATCTGTTTCGTACCATGCCAAGCGAGAATTAATATCCTCTGGTGTATCATCTGCCCTACCGCGCGCCAAGAGGCGTTTTTTACACTCTCCCACTGAAGTGTTAAGGAACACAACGTATGGTTTCTTGAAACCGTAGAAAGAAAATGCGGTGTCGAGAACACCGGTCTCGAGAAGTTTACGCGGAGTGCCGTCAGTGATAATGTTCACACCCCGCCTAAAGTTTTTTACAAAGAAATTTGACCAGAGGTGCACTGTGAGAAATTCGGGTTGAAGACCACCAACTTCGTTGATAGCTTTTGCCATACGGTTACTTTCACCGTCAGCTTTAATAAACTCACGAAAGAGCCTCCCCGTTTCAAGGTAAATCAAAGAATCTGCGCCATCTCGACCACGGATGAGTGCATCAAGGAGCGCCCCCTGAGTCCCCTTTCCCGACCCCGACCTACCAATAAAAATGTAGGCGTTAGACATGTCTTTAATTGTACATTATTTCTTGAGCCCTGAGCGAACAAGGAGCTCTTCATGAACTTCACTTACCGGCCTCTCTCCATTGATTTCAATAAATTGATATGCAGGATTGTGGCGATAATACTCAATCGTCGGAAGCACCTCGGTATCAAACCACGCTAGACGTTTTGCGATACCTTCCGCAGTGTCATCATTACGTTTACGTGCCATAAGCTTTTCAGTTGCCCAATCTCGAGTCACGTTTAGATAAACAACAATAGGCTTCTTGCGTTCAAAGAACTCAAAGGCTCCATGAAGGACCGTTGCTTCGAATGGTTTTCGTGGGGTCCCATCGATAATGATATGAGGATCGTTTCTGAAGTGTTCAATAAAGAAGGTTGACCAGAGATTGATAGTGAGGAATTCAGGCTGAAGACCACCAGCATCAGTAATGGATTTAGCTTTCTGTTGCGCCCACTTGTCACCTTTAATGAAGGAGCGGAATATGTTTCCCGTTTCCATGCGCACAATTTCAGTCGTGCTATCAATTTTCTTAAGACTTTCTTCGAGGAGTGGAGCTTGGGTTCCCTTACCTGCACCAGATCGGCCAATGAATATGAATGTGTATGACATACGCGGTCAGTATAAACCACAGTGAAAAAAATAAAAGCAACCGCACAACAAATGTGACTTACACACAATAAAAAATCGCCTTGGGAGGCGATTTTTTATTTGAGGATTAATTTAATACTGTCTCATTGATATCTGGGCGTCGAGCTTTTTGATGAGGTCGAGGACCACGGAAACAACGATGAGAAGTGAGGTGCCACCAATTGCGAACCCCTGACCACCGTTAGCCATGAAAGCTTTGATGATATAAGGAAGAACCGCGATGAAACCAAGGAAGAGTGCCCCTACCAATGTAATGCGAGTTACAATCTTTGAAAGGTACTCTGCTGTTGGCATACCTGGGCGAACACCTGGAATGAATGCACCTGATTTCTGGAGGTTTTCTGAAATCTGCTTTGGATCAAAGGTAACCGCAGTGTAGAAGTAAGTGAAGAGGAAAACGAGGAAGAAGTAAGCACCACCGTAAATCCACTGGTTTGCAAGGAGACCTTTTCCTACTGATGCAATGTTCAAGAGAGTTGCATTAGCTGAGTTTCCCATGAAGTTGAAAATCATTTGTGGAAAGAGGAGGAGTGAGAGCGCAAAGATTATTGGAATCACACCAGCCTGGTTGATACGGAGCGGAAGGTAGGTTGAAACACCTCCGACAACTTTTGAACCACGAACCTGCTTGGCATACGTTACTGGAATTGGACGCTCTGCTTCAGTGATAAAGACCACTGCGTAGATAACGAGCGCTGCAACAACGAGGAATCCGAGGTACATAGGGACATCTGAAGGGCTAAAAGTGTTTGAGACGTTCATAAGTGCGTTTGGAATCGCAGCGACGATACCCGAAAAGATAATCATCGAGGTTCCGTTACCCACACCAAACTCAGTCATGAGCTCACCGAGCCACATGAGGAGGATTGAACCACCTGCAATAACAATAACGTTCACCATGAAATCAAACGGAGAAAGAGTGGTGACAATTCCCTGCTTTGAAAGGAGAAGGAGGAAGCCAAACGCCTGAACAAGGGCGAGAGGGAGTGTAAGGAGACGTCCGTACTGAGAGAATCGTGCTTTTCCTGCTTCACCTTCCTCCTGTTGAAGTGCCTTCAACTTTGGCGACATGATGGTGAGGAGTTGCATGATGATTGACCCAGTAATGTATGGACCAACACCAAGCATAACAATCGAGAGGTTTGAAAAACCACCACCTGAGAAAAGGTTCATAACACCAAGAAGTTCATTCTGCGCAAAATATGCTTTGAGTTGATGAACATCAATACCTGGAATAGGAATGTGGGCGAGCAAACGGAATACCGCGAGTGCACCGACCGTGAATATCACTCGTTTTCGAAGGGTCTCATCACGAAAGATGAGGGTGATTTTTTGTATGAAAGCGTTCATCTGATATGTATGCAGTACTATCCGTTAAAAACGGCAATTCTGCGGGTTAATGAATCCTTGTAATTGGATGGGTCTACATTACCACGATTTCCTGTTTTGTATAGCCAAAAAACCACACTTTTGAGGATTAGCAAAACGGTACAAAAGGCGAGGAAAAGGCCTCATATGCTCACACAAAGTAGGTTGTGAAATAAAAAAACCACGTCTTACGACGTGGCTTGAATTGTCCAGACTTACTCTTCTCCATCAGAGGTAATCACAGCATGAACTATGCCAGGATTCCGCTTTGAAAAGTAAGCAACAAGGTCGTCATCACCAGTGCGAACACGGCGAGGATCGGTCTCTTTATCGAACGAACTCTGCTCGGTATAGAGTTTCTTGGTAATCTCATCAGGGTGCGGAACACCCCGATCGACGGGACCTGCCATAAACTCATCCTTTTTGATTAGCCTATAAGGCACGGCATCACCGGGACGCATCCATTCGCCTTTGAACACAAATGGAACACGACGAGATATCGCCCCTTCAATTTGGCAACCACCACTGATGCTGACCTCAACCTCCCGCTTTTCACCGATAGTACGATCAATAATCTTTGCAGACTTGATCATCTGGGGCAGATCACTGTCAAGAATTGTAACGCTTGGCTTAATGATCTGACTAAGCACAATCGTTGGCAATCCCTGAACCATAAGGGTGAGCTCGAGCAAACAACCATGCTTACGTAAAAAGAGCATTTTTTCTTCTTTATTTTTCATAGTAAAAGACGTCTATATAACACGTAACCATCCCGAACATTATTCCCCTCCCCTATCTTTTCACCTGAAAAGCAGGAATGGGAACATCAACGTGAAGGATGGACGATTAAAGACGCACAACGCAACCACCACCACTCTCATTAAATAAATGAAAAAGAGCCTAGAGGCTCCGTTGCGCGTCCTAATATAAATATATCTTTTACTTTATCACTCAAAGACCAACCTTCTTTACTTTTCATATTGTACACATAAAAATTAATACTGTCAATAATAATTCAGGAAACATAAAACCGCCCTGTTGGGCGGTTTTATTGTTTATTTCGTAACTTTTGCTACGACGACGGTTACCTTTCCGCCCGCCTTTTCAATAGCTGCTTTCGCACCTTTTGAAACGAGACAGTCTGAAACGATAACTGCTTTCTTCAATTCCCCGTTCGAAAGAATCTTTACGATTGGGTACTTTCCGCTCAAGGTTGAGATAACACCTTTTGCAGTGAGAGTCCTTGGGTTGACTGCTTCACCTGCTCCAAAGGCCTTTTCGATAACCGAGAGAGCGATTGGAGTTGGCTTCTCTTCAATTGATTTGAAGGCATAACCACGGAGCTTTGGGAGCTTCTTGATGATGTCTCGAATCTCTGGACGCTTCTTGTGACCTGCACGAGCGTTCTGACCCTTGTTTCCCCTACCTGAAGTCTTACCGCGCTTTCCGCCACGGCCGACCTGCATACGAGGAGTGTTCTGGGTACGAGGAGTAATGTTGTTGAGCTGCATGGAAGTAGTTAGTTAGCTTTCTTTGACGTGCTCGTTGGCTTCCTTAGGTAGAGACCTTCGAGAGCCAAGATAGTTGCACGTGCAATGTTGAGCTTGTTCTTCGACGGAGAGTGAATCTTTGCAACAACGTTTTTGACGCCGGCAAGTTCAAGAACAATACGAGCTGCGCTACCGGCGACAAGTCCGCGATCCTTTGCTGGCTGGATGTGAACAATACCGCTTGAGTACTTTGCAGACACTTCGTGAGGAATCGAGAAGTCTTTGGTGGTCTGGATGCGGATCATGTTTTTCTTTGCATCACGCATTGCCTTGTCGATGGCAAGTGAAGTATCACCTGCCTTGCCAAGACCTACACCAACCATACCCTTCCTGTTTCCTGCGACGAGAGCAACACTGAAGTTGAAGCGACGACCTCCGGAAACGACGCGGGCCACGCGACGAATCTCGAGCATCTTGCTGTCATATTCAGGCTTTACCCTTTCTTTAAAACCTGGCTTTCCTCCGCGAGGACCGCCACGGCCACCGCCACCACGTCCGCCCTGACCACCACGGAACGATGACCCTCCACCAAATGATGATCCGCGAGGACCACGAGGTGCGAAGCCTCCCTGTGCGGGAGCTGCAGCTACTGGTGCTGGTGCAACAGGAGCGACAGGAGTGTTGTTTACTGGATTAGTATTTTCCATAGTCTTAGAATTCTAGACCGCCCTTACGAGCGCCTTCAGCTAAAGCCTTGACGCGACCGGTGAATTTGAAACCACCACGATCAAAGACGACTTTTTTGACACCTTTTGTCAAAGCTGTTTTTGCCAAAGCTGCACCAACTTTCTCGGCAGCAACTACCTTTGCACCTTTCTCCTTCATTGAAGAAGCAGAAGCGATGGTGGTGTTTGTGTCGTCGTTAATGAGCTGTGCGTAGATATAGAGGTTCGACTTGAAAACCGAGAGACGTGGCATAGATGCTGTCCCTGCGACCCTCGTGCGAATCTTTACGTGCCTCCTGACACGCTTTGCGATTTTTACGTTTTTCATGGTCTTTATGCGGTTTTCTTACCCTGCTTACGCCTAATAACTTCGGTCTCGTAACGAATACCTTTACCCTTATATGGTTCAGGCTTCTTGAGCGAGCGAATGTCTGAGGTAAATCCTCCGACAGTCTCCTTGTTGGTACCTGAAACAGTGATGATGTTCTTTTCTGCAGTTACTTTCAAACCTGTTGGAATTGCAACAGTAACCTGATGAGAAAAACCAAGTGAAAGCACGAGGTCTGTTCCCTTTACATCTGACTTGAATCCGATTCCTTCGACAATGAGTTTCTTTGTGTACACTTCGTTCACACCTTTGATCATGTTCTTCAAGTGTGAAGCAAAAGTACCTGAGAGGGCTGATGAGCTTACTCCGCGAGCACTAACGTGAGCGCTACCATCTTTCACTTCTACAGTGACAGTGGTTGGCACAACACGAGAAAGTTCACCGAGAGGACCTTTGACTGTGACTGTACGTCCGTCAAAAGTTACGGTTGTCTTTTCTGGTATTGCGATTGGTTTCTTTCCTATTCGTGACATAGAAGTTTATTACCAGATGCTAAAGAGTATCTCTCCGCCGACCTTTTCCCTGCGAGCTTCGTCATCCGAGAGGATGCCTTTTGGAGTAGAGATGATAAGAGAACCGTAGCCCTGCTTAATAGGCATAATCTCACCGTATCCACGGTAGACCCTGCGTGATGGCTTTGAAACGCG
>Ga0302293_10000885_pt1 | contig 15401 bp, 13 predicted proteins | sample III_Fen_N2_2_FD_198758 | JGI IMG/M metagenome (GOLD analysis project Ga0302293, IMG submission 198758) | Peat permafrost microbial communities from Stordalen Mire near Abisko, Sweden - III_Fen_N2_2 | ecosystem: Environmental > Terrestrial > Soil > Wetlands > Permafrost | place: Sweden: Abisko...
ACTATACGCTAGCGTATAGTCTTCAAATTGAATTCCGGATTTCATCTGTGAAAATCTGCACAATCTGTGGCTAAATCAGAAAAGAATCGTCAAACAAATTCCCTTAACTTAATGACATTGCCCTACGGGACGACTAAAAAGTTGATCATTTATTATCAATCCTTCAAAATCACCACCCATGGAAACGGAGAATCGGTTTTGATCAGCTTCAGCAAGCGATTTGGCGGGTTGTAACGAACCGTATATTGTGCCGGTAGATCATCCCACGTAAGATGAAAATAGTAAGATTGCGCAATGGGTTCTTGCTGTTGATCGAAATAGGTTGCCGAGCGTTGTTTGGCTGCCGTTTGATCAACCGGCTTGTAAATCGGACTGTCTAATAAGTGAATTTCACCACCGGGTTTTAACAGGCGAAATAAACTGTTCCAAAAGGCATTCGTCGGTTCAAAATACTGGATGCTGGCATTGAAGGTGATGAGGTCGAAGTGCGCTTCGGGGAGTAGACCAAGATCATTACAACAGGCAAATTTCAGGGTTTCGGTTCCAAAACAACGGGCAGCTTGCTCCAATTCTTCGGTTCCCACATCAATGCCGAGTGTTTTCGAAGCAAAAGGTGCCATTTTCGCTGTGAACCAACCGTTTCCGCAACCGATATCCAAAATCGAGGGATTGTTTTTTGACGCAAGGAAACCACAAAAACGTTCCTGTGTTTTCTGGCGTACCTTCCATTCGTTTGCGTGCGGATGAGTGGCTGAAACGACCGGAAGTTGCTTTACAAATGCATCGTCATGAACGCGTTGTTCTTTGGTGCGCAAGCGAATGTATACTTCTGCGAAAGCCATTTTCGGTGGCGTGAGGTAATGTACCCCGTTTTGTGCTTCAGGTAAGTAAGGTTCCATTATTTGCTCCATTTCATAAGTGCCAGTGCTGCGCGGCTTTTCAAACGATGCTTGAGCGATTGATCACGATGCGCGAGCCAACCGTTGACCAAATAACGAATCGAATAATTGTAAAACTTATCGGAATAGGGCAATGAAAAACGAATGTCGCGATCGGTGCTTTTTTGCCAATCCAACACAGTTGTAATGTCGTCTTCGATTTCGGCATAAAGTCCCGTTCCTTTGATCGGATAGGCTTTGGTGATGGTCAATAAATGCGGATTACACGCCTTGATGTGTTCCATCGTTTGCTGAATATCTTCCAATTCTTCGCCCGGATAACCGACCATAATAAAAGTGCCCGCTTCCATGCCCAACGCACGTGTTTGTTGCATGGTGGCTTGTACGGTTTCCAGTGAAACGCGTCTGTCCATGCGATCAATTATACGTTGCGAACCGCTTTCGGCACCAATCCAAATACGAAAACAACCCATTTCTTTGAGTTGTTGTAGCACCGTTGCGTTGAGTCGTTCGGCACGGGTAATACATTCAAAATCAATGGTCAGATTGTTGCGTTGAAATGCGGCGTGCAAATCTGCAATCCATTTATGACTTACCGTAAACACATCGTCTACAAACCACAATGCTTCCACATCAAAACGGTCTTTTAGCTCCAAAATTTCGGCAACTACACGTTCGGGATCGTTGCGGCGGTAACTTTGTCCGTAAACCGCAGTGCTGCACCATTTACAGGTATACGGACAACCGCGTTGCGTGCTGATGTTGAGCGTGCGTTTCCCGTGATGGGTTTTCCACACATCGAGGTATTTTTCAATCGGAATGGAGCCACGATCCGGAAAAGGAAGGGTTTCCAGTTCTTTGATTTTGGTACGTGCTTCGTTGCGGATAATTTCTCCGTCAGCTGTTTTATAAGCAATTCCTTGAATTTCTGAAACAGAGGATTGCTGTTCAACCGCATTGCTCAATTCCAACACCGTTTGTTCTCCTTCGCCCGAAACCGTATAGTCGAAACCGGCATGGAGGTAATGTTCAATGTTATACGTGACATCCGGTCCGCCAACGAGTGTGACTGTATTCGGAAGTGTAGATTTGAGCCAGCTATTGAGTTCCAAGATGTTCAACTTGGTCATCAGGTTCGAATAAAAAGCCACCAACCCGGGTTGTAATTTTACCAACTCCGATTTCCATTCCTCTTTCGATAAAAACGTACTATCCACAATAGAAACGTCTTTTCCGTCGGCTTTCAGGTACGAACTAATGTATAACAAACCCAGTGTAGGGTAGGGACGCATGATTTCCAATTCTTTCGAATCATCGGCCAAAAAATACCCGTGTGTAAGAACTAGTTTCATGTGTTGCGTCAACGCTTTTTTAAACTTAACAAATAATGGTCGGATCGGTTGGCTAAAAACGAAAAAGAAAAGCGTTTGTCCATCCAGATGAGTAAACGAAGCGTGCGCGGTCTTTTGGTGAAAAAAGGCGCCATGTAAGAAGGTGGAACGAATAACCCGATCGGACGAAGCATTTCTACCTCAAAATAGTGATTTGCCAATCGTATGGTTTCTTTCGGCGAATAATACCAAGTTGAAACCATGGTTCCGTTTACAGGCACACTTACTGCTTCATGTGTATTGCGCCTATTTCGCTTGCTGAAACGGCCTTTCATGGTTAAGTACCAGCGATCCCAAGTTGTTTTTTTCCCCATGAGTATACAAACTACCCGTTCATTCGTGGCGAGTAATTCACTTGCTTTTCGAAAGAACAATAAGAGGTCAGATTCTGGTAAACAATTCAATCCACCGAAGTTGGAAAAAACGGTTTGCGGTTCAGTACTCAATTGGTCCAATTCCAAGAGATTCAACACTCTGAAATCAATTTCGGGGTGTTTCGATTGTGCGGTGGCAATCATTTGGGGCGACAAATCCGACGCGATCACGGAAAAACCATTCTCCTGCCAACGTTTGGCGTCTTCGCCTGTTCCGCAGTTCACTTCCAGTACTTTCGAGCCGGCTTTGATGGGCAATTGATGGAGGTAATGCCAAACACGTTCGCGCTGTGCTTTTCCGACCGTTGTATGTGTAAACGTTTGGTCGTAATCGCTTGCTGCTGCGTCGAAATCGGCCTCGTTCATTTAACGCAGTTTTAGTTTCAGTAAAGATGCAAAAGCGGCATTGTAAGGAACTAAAAAAGCATAACGCCAAGACGTAACGCGCGAAGGTGCTTTCCATTTCTCGATTCCTTGACGTGTTCGGAACGAATGATGCACGTATCGTTGCAACTTACGGTAAAAATCGGCGTGAAATGTTCCGGAAAATAACATGTCTAAATCATCTGAATCTTTCCAATTAGATTTGGAACCCATTTCCTGTTTTACCCGTTCGTAAAACTTCGTGCCGGGCAACGGATAAGAAACCGAAATTCCGATATCGTCAGGACGGTTAGTACGAACCATTTCAATGGTCGATTGAATGTCTTCTTTGGTTTCGCCCAAGTAGCCGAATTGCAGGAAATAGGCCACGCGAGCACCTTTTTCTTGCAACAATTTGGTGCTATTGGTGATCTGCTCGATGGTGATACCTTTATCCATGGCATCGAGGATTTTCTGTGAACCGCTTTCGGCTCCCATCCATACTTCTTCTAAGCCTGAGGCTACGAGTTCTTCAATGGTTTTGTCGACCAATAACAAATCGGCACGACTTTGAATTTTATAGCGGATGTTCAGTTTTTTCTCCTGAATCAATTCGTTGAAGCGGGTAACCCATCCGGGTTTTAAGCCGAAAATATCGTCGGTAATCCAAAAGTGTTTGACGCCGTATTTCGTGTTGAGCAACTGCAATTCTTCCACCACGTTTTCAGGCGAGCGCGAATTGTAGCGGTTACCATAAATGGGTTTGGCGCACCAATTGCATTTAAACGGACAGCCGCGCGTGGTACTGATATTCAGCGTAAACGGAAATTTCCCTGCCTCCCAAATAGCTTTGTAAGCGGGAATGTTAATCAAATCCCAACGCGCCATCGGAAACACATCCAAGTCTTTTTCGCGGGTTCTTGATGGTGTTTTTACCAATCCGCTTTCGGTTAGAAAACTAATTCCTTTCACTTCCGCAAATGATTCCTTGTCAACAATGCGATCGACACATTCCAGTAAGGTTTCTTCCCCTTCGCCATGAATAACGATATCGGCGCCTTGTTCATGATAAAGCAACGAATGATCCGTAGAATCGGAACTGGAAACCAATACAGTGGCACCTAATTGTTTGGCCGATTTAATCAATTCAAAACACGCTTCACGCATATTGGTGAGGCACATTTTGGTGAGGTAATTAAATCCGTCGTCGTAAATAATCACGATTTTCGGATTCATGGTTTTCATGGTTTCGATGCACTTTCCCGGTCCGGGATCGAGCGCTACATCATAGAATCCTACCGGACCATGTGTTTGATCGAGATGTGCAAAAGCGGTAAAAGTACCCAATGGCGGGTAAGGCGTTTTGTTGCGCCACTGTTTAGGGTCGAGTTGATAGAAATAACTGTGTGTGAGGAGTATTTTCGTCATAATTCGATTCCTTCGCTTACCAAGCTGTCGTTCATGTGTGTTTTATAGCGATCAATCAATTCGCGGTGTTTACTCAATACCTTTGTTTGAAAATCGCTCGGATGATGTTTTGAAACGTATCGTCTTGTCTTTAACGTCAATTCAAACTTTTCGGTTTGAAAATAGCTGAATTTTTTCTTCCAGCGGCGAAAAGTAATGTGCATGCAACGTTTATCGGCCCATTCGCCCAATCGACCATTTAGCATACCAGATACGAGTTGGCTGAACCACGGTTTTTTCCCTTCCGGTAGCACTACTTCCGAAAACGGCGCTCCGGGGTAATACGAACTCACCCACTCATTGGCAGCGTGAAATTCGGTCAATACCTCACCTACAACCGGAATCAAGCTATGAATTTCGGTTGCTGTGAACAAGTTCTTTTCCTCAATTTCCAGGTTGATATCGTCGATGAAGTAATTCACACAGAAATACTTTTTGGAATTCAACAGGAACAGTTTCTTGTAAAGAATGAGTAATGTTCGAGCGATCCACAAGCGGTTGTGTTGGGTAATGATGAAAAAATCAAAATCGGCATCCTGATGCAAAATACCTTTCGATAAGGAACCTGAAATACCAACGCCTTTTACAAACGGGAAACTATGAATGAATCGGCCGGTTTTTAGTGCTTTTTCGTGCAATTGTTGCGCGCGTTCCATGCCTTGTTTACGTCGTTCTATTTTGTTTTCCGGATCAAAAACACCGTAAAATTCTCCGTGTTGAAAAATCAATCCAGATGCAACCATCTCTGACAATAAATCAGCCGTTTCTCCGGAATTGGCTGTAATTCCGGCGCTGATTTCTTTGGCAGTAAGCGGATGTTTGAAAACCTCACTGTACAGGAGCCGTTCGAGCACTTGTTTTTTTTGAGAAGAAAGAAACATCATATTAACCGCAATCATGTATTGTTCAGTGACGTGACGGCTAAAATAAGAGTTTTCCTGACAACCTTATAACGGAATGTTGATAATACGACTATCATGTGATGAAGTAGGGGTTTCGGTTAGTGATTGAAAAGATCCACGAAGTACTTTTCAAAGTAATCGATAAGGATATTTAGCCGCAGATGACTCAGATTTTCACAGATGAAACCGCTTCCTCCCTCAAGGGAGGATTGAGGAGGGTGGCAATTTTAATTGCTTAAAATCAAGACCGAGTTGTCATGAATCCTTGAAAATTTGTGCAATCTGTGGCAAATAAATTTAAATCCCAGCAAATATTCCGCGGCACAAATTTCCGGACTTAATCACGCATTCTTCAACTGACGCAAACGCTCATATAAAATCATACCCGTTGCAACACCTACATTCAACGAAGAAATATCACCTGCCATTGGCACGCTGAGGCGCACATCCGACATTTTCAGCAAATCATGCGAAATTCCGTTTTCTTCCGAACCGACCAAAATAGCTGTTGGACCGAAAAACGAATAATTCTCAACGCTCACTTTCGATTTTTCCGTACAGGAAACAACCTGAAAACCGCTTTGTTGCAGGTAAAACAAACTGTCTTTCAACAAATCGGTTTTACAAACCGGAATGGTATGCAATGCTCCGGCCGAAGTTTTCACAGCATCTGCCGTTACAGTTGCATTTCCTTTGGAAGGAATCAAAATGGCATCAACTCCCATGCAAGCTGCCGTTCGGGCAATGCCGCCGAAGTTACGTACATCCGTGATACGATCCAGTACCAAAATACACGGTTCTTTTCCTTCAGACAACCACTTATCGGCAAGCGTTTCGATGTTTTGGTACACTACCGGAGAAGTATACGCAATAACTCCTTGGTGATTGGAAGCCGTAATCTTATTGAGTTTTTCAATCGGCACAAACTGCAACTGAAAATCTTTTCCTTTTAATGTGTCTTTTAACTCGGTGAACAAATCTTTGTCCATCCCTTTTTGAATCAGGATGCGGTTCAGTTCCACCTCATTTTTGATCGCTTCGATCACTGCACGAATCCCGTAAATCAAATCTTCGGGATCTTGTTTTTCTTTTCCACCGTGTGAACCGAATTTGCGGTAACCTTCTTGTTTGAACTCGTCACGCGCTCCGCGATCACGGTTGTTGTCGCGATTATACCCGCGATTTTCTTTCTTATTCTCCATCTAACTGTATAGCTAATTCAATCTCAATTCCTGAGTCAACAGATTTGGCAACAGGACAAGCTTTGGCAGCACGCGCTACTTTTTCGCCTGTTTGAGCATCCCATCCGTTGCCGCGCAAATCCAACGCAATCACCAACTTCCCGATTCTACGCGGAGAAGATTCCATGATTTTAGTCACCGAACCTATTCCTTTGCTGAAATGGTAACCGTGCTCGTTGCAATAAATCCCAATGATCGTGAGCATGCACGAAACATAAGCAGTAGCCACTAAATCGGTGGGTGAAAATGTTTCGCCTTTTCCATTATTATCGGTTGGTGCGTCGGTGTGAATCACTGTTCCCGATTGCACGTGTTTGCATTCGGTGCGCAATTCTCCCAAATAGGTTACTTCTGCTGTTGCCATCGTTTTTCCGTTGCTTCTTTGTACTTTTGTACACGATTGAATAATGCGCCAAAGGTACAGTTTTTTAAGTCGATTGGGCGGTTATTTAGTGTTTACTTTTGTAGTGATTTGGGATGACCTTTTAGCAAAGGTTTTTTAGAAAGATTGAAATATGTCAGAAGAAGTAATTACAAGCGACAACAACATCCGCATTAAAAAACCGAAATGGCTTCGCGTAAAATTGCCTACAGGCGAGAATTACCGCAAAGTTCGCACCTTGGTGGATGAACACAAATTACACACCATTTGCGAAAGCGGTAGCTGTCCGAATATGGGCGAATGCTGGGGTGAAGGAACGGCAACGTTTATGATTCTGGGCAATATCTGTACGCGTTCGTGCGGATTTTGTGCTGTGCAAACCGGTCGACCAGATGAGGTAGATACCTTTGAGCCGGGACGTGTAGCCAACAGCGTGAAAATCATGGGCGTAAAACACGCCGTGATTACGTCCGTAGACCGTGATGATTTGAAAGATGGCGGTTCTGAGATTTGGTCGCAAACGGTACGTGCCATCCGTCATCAATCACCCGGAACAACATTAGAAACCTTGATTCCTGACTTTGCCGGGAAATGGGAAAACCTGCAAGCTATCATCGATGTAGCTCCGGAAATCGTTTCGCACAACCTGGAAACCGTTCGTCGTTTAACCAAACAAGTGCGTATCCAAGCCAAATACGATCGCAGTTTGGAAGTGTTATTCCGCTTGAAAAAAGGAGGAATGCGCACCAAATCGGGTGTAATGCTCGGCTTGGGTGAAACCGACGAAGAAATCATTGAAACCATGCACGATTTGCGCGCTGTTGGAGTGGATATTTTAACCTTGGGGCAATACTTGCAACCCACACCGAAACACTTACCGATAGCCGAATTTGTAACCCCGGAACGTTTTGATAAATACCGCGAATTGGGTCTCGAAATGGGATTCCGATACGTGGAAAGCGGCCCGTTGGTGCGATCGTCTTATCATGCTGAGAAGCATATATTTGATCTTTAATTATTAATTACTCGATTATCAATTATAAAGGTGGGATTTCTTGATAATTCATCATTTATAATTGATAATTCCTCTTGGAAAAACTACTTTTACACTCCAATATTACAAGAAAGTTATGAGCACATTTGATGTTACTATTATAGGTTCGGGTCCCGGTGGATATGTGGCTGCAATTCGTTGCGCGCAATTGGGAATGAAGACCGCTTTGATTGAAAAATACGCCACACTTGGTGGAACTTGCTTAAATGTAGGTTGTATTCCATCGAAAGCAATGCTGGATTCTTCTGAACATTACTTCAACGCGACGCATACTTTCGCTACCCACGGAATTAAGGTAGATAAGGTAGAAGTGGATTTGGCTCAGATGATTGCCCGCAAGAATGAAGTAGTAGCACAAACGTGTAACGGTGTGAAATTCTTGATGGATAAAAATAACATTACCGTGTATCAGGGTGTCGGTTCGTTTGTAGATAAAACAACCATTGCTATTGCTGATACGGAAGGAAATAACACAACCATTACCACCAAAAATGTGATCATTGCTACCGGATCGAAACCGAATTTCTTTCCGGGTATGGAACCGGATAAGGATCGCATCATCACGTCTACCGAAGCTTTGAACATGAAGGAAATTCCGAAAAAACTCATCGTAATTGGCGGTGGTGTGATCGGATTGGAATTGGGGTCGGTTTACGCTCGTTTGGGTTCGGAAGTAGAGGTGGTAGAATTTGCTGACGCTATTTTCCCGACAATGGATCGTGGATTAGGAAAAGAATTCATCAAAATCCTTAAAAAAGAAGGATTCAAATTCAACCTTGAAACAAGTGTTCAGAAGGTTGAAAATACAGGAAAAGGTGTAAAAGTAACAGCCGTAAACAAAAAACAGGAAACGGTTGTGATTGAAGGTGATTACTGTTTGGTTGCTGTGGGTCGTAAAGCTTATACTGACGGATTGGCGCTTGATAAAGCCGGTTTGACAGCCAATAATCGCGGTCAGATTGAAGTCAACGATCATTGCCAAACTGCCGTTCCGAATATTTACGCAATCGGTGATGTGGTTCGTGGAGCGATGTTAGCACATAAAGCCGAAGAAGAAGGTGTGTTTGTTGCCGAAATATTGGCAGGTCAAAAACCGCACATCAATTACAACCTGATCCCCGGAGTAGTGTATACATGGCCAGAAATTGCCGCAGTTGGAAAAACTGAGGAAGAATTGAAAGCTGCCGGAGTAAATTACAAAGCCGGACAATTCCCGATGAAAGCCTTGGGGCGTTCACGTGCAAGTATGGATACAGGAGGTTTTGTGAAAATATTGGCAGATGCTACAACGGATGAAATTCTTGGTGTTCACATGATTGCTGCACGTGCAGCCGATTTGATCATGGAAGCCGTTACTGCAATGGAATTCAGAGCTTCAGCAGAAGATTTGGCGCGCATGTGTCACCCGCATCCAACGTATTCTGAAGCGGTAAAAGAAGCTGCTTTGGCGGCAACGGATAACCGTGCTATGCATGTGTAAGAGTTGAATCGGAGGATTGAATCCAAAAACGATTTCAATCGTCTTACTTGTGTAACTTAAGTAGTCATAAACCGATTTACGCAGCATGAAGTATCTCTTGGTTTCGTTGGTTTTGTGTTCTGTTTTTACAGGATACGCACAACAGGAAGATACTTCCGAAGTTCAGTTGTTGGAACCTATTTTGGTTACCGGATACCGCGAAGAGCCGATTAGGAAACTATCACAGAATATCGTCTCATTGAAGATCGATAGCTTGAGTAGATACGGTAATTTCAATTTGACCGATCTGATGGCTAAAACGCCCGGTGTAAGCATGCTTTCTACGGGTGTTGCCATTGCGAAACCCGTTATCAGAGGACTTTACGGAAACCGTGTGTTGATGCTCATTTCCGGGTTAAAATTCGATAATCAACAGTGGCAGGAAGAGCACGGATTGGGCTTATCCGATTTCGGGCTCTCTAAAGTGGAAATCATCAAAGGTCCGTTGAGCGTATTGTACGGAACCGAAGCTGTTGGTGGCGTCATCAACGTGATCGAGGAAGAAAAACCGCTCGTAAACACTTCGCAGAAAGACATCGGGATCCGATTCAATTCAAATACCTTGGGTGGTTTTGCGCAAGCAGGTTACAAAGTGAATTGGGGCAAACGCTGGTTTCGCATCCGAGTAGGAGTAGACAACAATTCCGATTATTCCGATGGAAAGAATCAACGTGTGTTAAACAGCCGTTTCGACGGGTATAACATCAAATCTACGTTCGGTTTTCGCCGAGGAAATTGGGTGTCGACCAATAATTATTACGGATCGTTTAACCGTTTCGGATTCATCTTTAACGACATCTATTCATTTGTAACACCCGATAACCGTTGGAGCAGGAGGTTGAATGAAAATCCGACTCACTTGGTGCTACTCAACATGCTTTCATCAGAAAACAAATTGGTGCTGAAAAACGCATCTTTGTTGAATGTGAATCTTGGTGTACAATCCAACGAACGCATGGAAAATGAAGGCGGTGGCGCCATAAGTTTGAATATGCACTTGCTCACGTTTCAATATTTAGTAAAGTGGGAACAGCAATTAGGTAAACGCAACCGCTTGGTGCTTTCGCAATTGAGTTCTATTGAAAACAACACAAACTACGGCTCACGAAAAATTGTTCCCGACGCTTGGTTGCAAGAAAGCAATATATCAGGTTACATTGAAACCACGGTAAACGATCATTTGATCTTGGAAAACGGTGCCGGAGTCGGTGAAAAATGGATTCAAACTCGACTTACACCTACCGTTAATTCCAGTGAAAAAGACATTGCACCATTTTCGAAGTTTGCCGGATATTATAATGCCTACACCGGTTTTACGTATTTTCCGGTAAGTTCATTCACCACTAAATTCAACGTGGCAACCGGAGTGCGTGTTCCCAATTTGGCCGAGTTGTCATCTAACGGATTGCACGAGGGAGTATTCACCTATGAAATCGGCGATCCATCGCTCAAAAATGAGCAAACTGTTTCGGCGAATCTTTACCTCAATTATTCCAATAAATGGGTGGATGTGATGGTGAGTCCGTTCTTTAATCAGTTTTTCAATTACGTTTACCTCACTCCCACAACAGAACAATGGTTTGGTTTTCCGGTTTACCGATTCAAGCAACAAGATGCACAGCAATACGGAACCGAAGTGGCTTTAACCGTAACGCCAATGGCTCAATTACAGCTGGGAGTAGCCTATTCGGGCATGGTGAGTAAAACACAAGATGGCAATTTCACCCCATTTACCCCCGCTCAGAAAATTGTGCCCAAAGTAATGTATACGCCCTACAATCGTCACGGAATTACCTTAAATCTGTTTTCCAATGTCGATTATTGTTTCAAACAAGATCAAACAGCGCCTTACGAAATTAAAACACCCGACTATTGGTTGTTGAATGCCGGTGTAACGTCTGATATTGTTAGAAAAGGTAAAACTTATTCGTTGAGTTTGGTTGGTAATAACTTGTTGAATACGGCTTATTACGATCACCTTTCCCGTTTCAAAAATTTCGGATTGTTGAACATCGGACGCACAATTACATTAAATTTGAAGGTGAAGTGGAATAAACCTGTCAGGATTAAATGAAAGCACGCATACTTTCTGTTGTGTTATTGTTACTTTGGGGGATGCAGTATATGCTACCTTCTGCTTGGTATGTTTACAAGCGAAGCAAGCTTCATGAAGCCTATTCACAATCCGAAGCACTAAAACAGGCATCTTCTTTCCAAACAATCAAATTCAAGGACGGAGAATTGATTCAATGGGAAAGAAACCGCAAGGAAGTGATTTATCAAGATAAAATTTATGAAGTGATCAACATCCGGAAAAGTAATGGTACAACATTATTGACCTGTTTGTTGGATGAAGACGAAACAAAAATTCTCGGCATTTACGATAGTTTATCGAAAGAGCAGAAAAGCATAGCATTTAAGGTATTTAAACACAAAAAAGTTGTACCACTGGATAACAATTCCTTTGAGACAGATGCTGTAAATGATCTCCTTCTTACCACAAAAGAATTCATGCCCGAGCCTCCGGATAAATGGCGGATGGACGGATTTAAAGTGCCTGATCCACCCCCAGAAATGGTTTTTAAAAGCTAATTCGATCACTTGAACATCGCTTACTGAGTAAATGACTGCTTGGTGAGTTAATCGTTAACGTTTTTAAAATACATAAAATGAAAAATATCATTCAATCAATCGCCCTATTTATGGGGATTTTAATCATTGCCTCATGTGAAAAAGATGAAGGTAAATTGCCAAACATCAGCTTTAAAACGGGTGGTAGTTATATCACTGGAGATGTAAACGCTACCGGTGGTAGTACCATCGTTTTCGGAATCAACGCATCTAAAGCAGAGAAGAAAGATGTATTGAAGAAATTCAATATTTCAAAATCAGTGAATGGTGGAACTGCGACTACAGTTTATAGCAAAGACTTATCCGGGTCGGAAGAAGACAATTACAGTTACGATCAAAGTTTTGTGTTAGAAGCTTCTCCAGGACAAGTGAATAAATACACATTTACCGTTACAAATCGCGATGGATTAACCAATCAGGTTTCGTCTACGGTTACAATTCAATAGATTCTTCTATTTTTTTTAATATGGCTTGGTGTTAATGATCATTATTCTTGCAATTTTGATTGTTATTTCGCCAAGCCATATTAATTTTGGGCTTTCTCTTATATAAACACCATGACAGCAAAAAAAACAGGAGTATTGTTCATTCAATTAGGAACTCCGGATAGCCCAAGTCGTGGAGATGTTGCCCGTTATCTGCGCGAATTTTTGACCGACCCACGGGTGATTGATATTCCGTTTGTAGCGCGACAATTATTGGTGCGGGGAATCATAGTTCCTTTTCGCGCTCCCAAATCGGCTAAGATTTACAAAGAATTGTGGGAATTAGGTAACGGTGTTTCACCATTGATGACCTATACCGAAGCAGTGAAAAAACTGGTACAGGAACGTTTTGAAGCCGGTGAAGATGTGACGGTTGAATTGGCAATGCGTTATCAAAATCCATCGCTGGAAAGTGTGTTGGAACGCATGCGAAAAGCTCATTACGATCAATTGATCATCATTCCGTTATTTCCGCAATACGCGAGCGCATCAACAGGCTCTGCAATGGATAAAGCGATGGAAATCATTCGCAAATGGTGGGTGATTCCGGAAGTGAAAATTGTGAGTCAGTTTTATGACAATGAAGGCTACATTGATTCCATCGTAGCGCGTGCTCAGGAATTCAACTTTGCCGATTACGATAAAATCATGTTCTCCTACCACGGTTTGCCCGAGCGTCATGTAGATAAAGTGTACGATGATAATTTGTGTGCCGACCATAATTGCGAGCACGAAGTTTCTGAGGATGCCAAGTTTTGCTACAAAGCTACTTGTTACGCAACCACCCGACTTATTGCTGCCAAGTTAGGGTTATCAGAAGATCAGTATGTGGTGAGTTTTCAATCGCGCCTCAATCAAAAATGGATTCAACCTTTTTCGGATGATATCATTCGCAAATGGGGGAAAGAAGGCGTGAAAAAAGTGTTGGCATTCAGTCCGGCATTTGTAGCTGATTGCTTGGAAACACTCATTGAAATTGGAGATGAATACAATGAATTACTCATTGAACACGGTGGCGAAAGTGTACAGTTGGTTCCAAGTTCAAACGATCATCCGCGATTTGTAGATTGTTTGGAAGATTTGATTCGTAAACGGCTACCAATGTAAAAAGAGTTAGTTAAAATCGAGCTCAAGTTACCAGGTAAAAACACAAGGCTTTCAGTAGTTAGGCACAGCATTAAGGGAACATATAGTTGTTCCCTTTTCTAATTGCTTGTTTCATGATTTCTTTTTCAGCAGAGCCTAATTAACTCAATCTTTCGGATAAAGAAATCTCGAATTTGTTGTTGATCGAACCCCAACAATTAAAAATCCAAGAATAGGTTAAAGCAGAAACTGACATTAGAAGTTCATGATAAATTAGATATCTTCCAACAATTCTTTCAATTCGTCTTTAGCGAAAAGCATTTCTTTTTTAAGTGTTTTATAAAGCTTATCCTTATCTGTTACTCGTAGCATAAAAAGTTGAATAACTTGTAATTTATAATTATCAAAGCCCATTAGTTGCACGATCTTTTTTAATTGGGAACTACTTAGTTGAATTGATCCGCCCTGAGCTTTCAAAAATTCTAACCGTTCACTAGGGAAATTGACTAAAGCTGTTTGATTGTACAAGTCTGTAAAGTTGGTTATACCGGTATTATTAGTAACAGTTGTTTGAGTATCATTAGTCGTTTTAGTATCCGGGAATTGTGATTGTTCTCTCATTTCAGCAGATTTCTGCTTCATTTCTTCCATTAACAATTGATGTTCAGCAAACATGTTATCTATATTACTAGACTCAGTACTATAAGAGTTCTCTTGAAAATGACCTGAAAGAGAACTCTCATTGGGGTTGATATTTATAGTTAAAACATTTGGTGTGACACTACTAAATAGATCAATGATAAGCTTATCTTGAGTTGCTTCTTTAAGCAGTGCTTCAAAATCAACCGAAACATTGATCTGATAAATCTCATTAAATTTTAACGGTAATTTTTGAGTAGAAAACATACACAATCCATCTTGATTACTTTGATGCTTTTCACCAATGATTACCAGCTTTTCAGAAATGATTTTTAGTGGAATATTTGCAAGCGATGAGTTGTTTCTATAAGTCAATAATTCAACATCACTGAATGGCTCTCCCGCCCTGGCTCTAGGTATTTTTTTTTTTAGTTTAACATTTAGCTCTTTGTAAATTGAAGAAAGTTGGTTGATGAGTTCATTGATTAAATAAATCGTTTTGCCGTTGTTGTCTACAATGGTAATTGATTCGGACAAAAATGGACTTAAAGTGCTCAACGCTCGCGTATAGTTTAGTAAGGCAAGTTGCAGTTGATTGTCTTTGTCATAAGTTAATCCCTTTTTGTAGAAATCCAGCGCCAATTCTGTAGCCTCATTTTTTTTCCGTTCATAGTTTTGCTGGTAGTCTACTTTTTTTAATTTGTAATAGATGCAGTATTCTTTTTTGTTTTCCCACACAGCATTAATTTCCAAGTGCTCGATATTATTTCTTGTTGCTGTATTGATAACCTCACTAAAGTCTTCAATAAATTGATTGTTCTTCTCTTCTTGAGAAAAAACAGTGATCACTGATACATTCACTGAAATAGCATTGGACAATTCACTTAGAGCATTTTTTTTGGCAACCTCAATGTAATTGGGCGTTTTTTTACTGATCTTGGAAATTCCTATATAATACTCGGGTTCAG
>Ga0302293_10000888_pt1 | contig 15381 bp, 6 predicted proteins | sample III_Fen_N2_2_FD_198758 | JGI IMG/M metagenome (GOLD analysis project Ga0302293, IMG submission 198758) | Peat permafrost microbial communities from Stordalen Mire near Abisko, Sweden - III_Fen_N2_2 | ecosystem: Environmental > Terrestrial > Soil > Wetlands > Permafrost | place: Sweden: Abisko...
CTGGCTTCAACTCAAAAAGCAACCGGGAAAGCTCTTTTCGGCTATCATTAAAACCGGGAACTTAGTTGCACCCTTTTTCACTTTCAAAACCGGACTTCGCGCTGCCGATTTTTCCTCTATAGACAATGCTGCCGGGAAAAATGAAAAAGACGAATTTGTTCACAACAGAATATCACCACGGTTATTTTCAGAGGTAGAGAAAGAGGCACAATGGATTATGGCCCATTTTACTGAAATCGGGACTCCCCTGTTATTGATGCAGGGAAGAGATGACCGGATAATGGACGGCAGTGCAACCCGCAAATTGAACAACGGCTCGCCGGGTCATATTAATTATCGCGAATGGGAATATGCCGGACATCAATTGCATAATTCGGAGAGAAGCAGCGAGGTGATGGATTTTATTATTGATTGGATAAAAGAAGGGATATGATAAAATTCAGAACAGAGGTTGAAATACCCAGATTTGCTAAAAAGATGGGCTACCGTCATCAGTCGCTGATGATCGGTTCATGTTTTGCTGAGAATATCGGGGGGATACTTGAAGAACTATGTTTCCCCATCAAAGTTAATCCTTTCGGAATCCTGTACAATCCTGTTTCAATCGCTAACAGCCTTCAGATTCTGATTACCGGGAAAAAATTCACCGAAAAGGATTTATTCTATAGCAATGGATTATATAACAGCTTTTTTCATCACAGCCGGTTTTCAGATCCCGATCCCGTTAAGGCATTGGAACAGATCAATGCACAGACCGATGAGGCTTCCGCGATTCTGAAAAACTGTCATCATCTGTTTATCACTTTTGGTACATCCTGGGTATTTAAACATAAAATCAGCGGTATGATTGTTTCTAACTGTCATAAACTTCCATCTGCGAACTTCGACCGTTATCGCCTTTCAATTTCACAAATTACCGAAAACTGGATTCTATTGATAAATGAGATGATAAGTTTGAACCCGAATCTCCACCTGGTTTTCACAATAAGTCCGATCAGGCATTTGAAAGACGGAGCTCATGAGAATCAGTTAAGCAAATCGACATTGCTTTTGGCTGTTGATGAATTGATTTCCTTTTATGGAACTGATGTGATCTCGTATTTCCCATCTTATGAGCTGATGCTTGACGAGTTGCGTGATTATCGGTTTTACGCCGGGGATATGTCGCATCCAAGTGAAGTGGCTATCGGGTTCATGAGAGAAAAATTTATCGCCTCAATCCTTGATAAGGAAGCAATAACAGTTTCGGCAGAACTGGAAAAAATTGTGCCGGCACTTAAGCACAAAAAGCTGAACGACAATGACGAAAATTATAATTCATTTATAGAAAACCAACTTGAAAAAACGCATCAGCTTCAAATCAAATACCCTTTTGTCAACTTCGAAAAAATGATAAAAAAGTTCCATAAAAAAAGAGCTGATTAATTTTTAGTTGACGAAAGCTTTTCATATTTTTAGCCGTAAGACAAATTCAGTATCAAAGAGAATTTTCTGATCCAAAAAAAGAATAATATTAATAATGAAGTTCGTATGAGCTACCTAAAATTCGATAAAGAGGAACTGGTTAATCTGGAATACTCATTGCAACGCGAATTTCTGCGCACTAACCGTTCAGGGGCCTATTCATCCACGACTCTTGCAGGATGTAATACCCGTAAATACCACGGATTATTAATTGTGCAACTGGATAAACTTGATGGAGGCAAACATGTGCTGCTTTCGTCGCTTGACGAAACGATTATTCAACACGATGCCCAATTCAATCTCGGGATTCATAAATATCCGGGTGAATTTTATGAACCCAAAGGTCACAAGTATATCCGAAATTTTGAGATAGACACAATACCAAAAGTAACTTACCGGGTTGGTGGAGTATTACTAACAAAAACAAGAATGCTTGTAGAGCATGAAAATCAGGTCATTGTAAAATATACTCTTGAGGAAGCCAGCAGCCCAACGATATTAAGGTTTAAACCATTTTTAGCTTTTCGAAATGTCCATGAACTGACCAGGGCAAATATGGTTGCAAATGGTAAATACACAAAAATAAAAAATGGTATAAAAATGTGTCTTTACGAAGGATATCCGGAGTTGCATATGCAATTTTCTAAAGATGTAGACTTTATACCTGTTCCGGATTGGTCGCGGAATATTGAATATATGAAGGAGCAGTCAAGGGGATACGAATATCAGGAAGATCTTTATGTTCCCGGCTATTTTGAGTTACCCATAAAAAAAGGCGAATCGGTGTTTTTCTCGGCTTCCACAGAAGGTTGCGATCCGGCGACTCTCAAAAAACAGTATGCATCCGAGATAGCAAAGCGCATTCCACGCGACAGCTTTATCAATTGTCTGATCAACTCCTCTCAGCAGTTCGTCTGGGAAAGAAAAGACGGTAAAGATATTATCGCCGGCTTCCCCTGGTATGAATCAATTCCAAGGCAAACATTTCTTGCTTTGCCTGGTATCTTACTGACGCAATCGGAAGTGTCAACGTATGAGGAAATATTGAATACAAATCTTAGCCGGCTGAAAGACGGGTTGCTGCCCAAATATGTAGGAATCCCCAGCGACTACGATGCCGCAGACGCACCTCTTTTCGCTTTTCAGGCGGTACAGGAACTGAAACCGTTCAAAGAGAAAAAAGAACTCTGGAAAAGCTATGGTCCTGCGTTAAAAGAGATACTGACCAGTTATAAACAGGGAACCCATTTCAATATTCATATGCAACCTGATGGTTTGATCTATGCCAAGCAAAATGGTGTAGCACTTACATGGATGGATGCCTATATTGAAGGAAAACCAGTTACTCAGCGCGGAGGACTCACCGTCGAAATCAATGCAGCCTGGTACAATGCAGTTTGTTTTGCCCTCGAACTTGCAGAAGCGGCCAGGGATAAAACATTTATCGGCCAATGGTCATCCTTGCCTGAACTGATTGCACAGTCATTCTTAAATACTTTCTGGAGTGATGAAAAAGGTTATCTGGCTGATTATGTTGATGGGGATTATACGGACTGGTCCGTTCGGCCAAATATGATATTCGCAGCAAGTTTCGAGTATTCGCCCATGTCGCGCGAACAGAAAAAATTGATTGCTAGTACAGTAAGAAATGAACTTCTTACACCACGCGGTCTTCGGTCTCTGGCGCCTAAAGATTTTCATTACCGGGGATCGTGCGTGGGAAATGCCAACAGACGATCAGCTGCTGCTCATATGGGAAGTGTTTACCCGTTTCTGATTTACCCTTTCGTTAAAGCCTATCTTGATATCCACAAAGCAGGGGGTTTATCCTTTGTCAAACAGATCATGGCGGGCTTCGAGGAGGAGATGTCGGAACATTGCGTTGGAACTTTATCCGAAATCTACGAAGGAAATCCACCGTATACTGCAAGGGGTGCAATTTCACAGGCATGGAATGTTGGGGGTGTATTAAGTGCCACTTCGCTTCTCGAAAAATTCGGTGAATCGCAAAAATAGTCATGAAAATTAACAAATTATCGCGACGTTCAGATATATAATTCCGGTTTGTAATCGTACAATACCGGAGACAAAACAAGGAGTAAAAAGATTTTTTCTCAACTCAGCTACTAAAGGATGAAAGTTTTAATGTTTGGATGGGAGTTTCCCCCGCACATTAGCGGGGGTCTCGGTACAGCCAGTTACGGATTAACCAAAGGACTGGCGCAACTAGATGATGTTGAGGTGCTTTTTGTCGTTCCCAAAGCATATGGCGACGAAGATAATTCAGCTGTAAAGCAGATTATTGGGGCAAGTGATGTGTCGATTACTCAAAAGAAAATCTTCTTTCGAAATACTGAACATAACTTTGATTCCATCGAAGTTGAGTCGAATCTCGTCCCCTATTCTACGCCTGAGGAGTTTTGGAAGCTGACTGAACAGCGTGTCTCTTCCCAAACCCGGTTCATACAAACCGATTCGGAAGGAAAGCTTCCCTTTACCGGTAAATACGGGACAAACCTGCTCGAAGAGATCGCCAATTATGCCATTGTTGCTGAGTCGATCGGAAAAGAATACGATTTTGATGTTATCCATGCGCACGACTGGCTCGCCTATCCTGCCGGAATAGCTGCAAAAAGGGTCAGCGGGAAACCTTTGGTTATTCATGTGCACGCAACTGATTTCGACAGAAGTGGCGGAAGTGTAAACCCCAGGGTATATTCAATCGAGCGCGAAGGGATGGAAGTTGCTGATCAGATCATTACGGTAAGCAACCTCACGCGAAATATTGTTATAGAAAAATATGGAATAGACCCTGCAAAAGTTACGACTGTTTACAACGCCGTTGAACCTGTTGAAAAAGCTGAAAACAAGGGATATGCCAAAGGCATTAATGAAAAAATTGTAACTTTTCTGGGCAGGATAACGATGCAGAAAGGACCGGAATATTTCATTGAAGCGGCATATCAGGTACTTCGTCGTACAGACAATGTCCATTTCGTAATGGCAGGTAGTGGCGATTTAATGGAAAAGATGATCCGTCGTGCTGCCCGCCTTGGAATCGCTGACAGATTTCACTTTACAGGTTTCCTGCACGGTGATGATGTCTTCGATATGTTCCGCATGAGCGATGTGTATGTAATGCCATCGGTATCTGAGCCATTTGGGATTTCGCCCCTCGAAGCGATGATGTCGGATGTTCCAACAATTATCTCAAAACAATCAGGTGTCGCTGAGATCCTGACACACGCCATTAAGGTTGACTTCTGGGACATTAATGCCATGGCCGATGCCATTTACGGAATTCTAAAATATCCTGCCTTATCAACAATGTTCAGAAAATTCGGAAGAGTAGAGGTAGACAGCTTACAATGGAAAAATTCCGCAGAGCACGTCCTTAAAGTCTATAAGTCCGCATTAACAAAACCCAATACAAAAGAGATATGAAAACAGTTTGCCTCAACTTTCAGATACATCAACCATTCCGATACAGGAAATACCGATTTTTTGACATTGGCAACGATGCCTATTATTACGATGATTTTGCAAACGAAACCATCTTAAGAAAGGCAGCCGATCAATCGTATTTACCCGCAAATAAAATCATCCTTGAACAAATAATAAAGTACAAGGGTAAATTCAAGGTCACCTATTCATTATCCGGTGTTGTACTCGACCAATTCAAATTGTATGCTCCCGAAGTAATTGAGTCTTTCGCTAAGCTGGCAGCTACTGGCTGTGTTGAGTTTTTATCCGAGACATATGCCAATTCCCTCGTTTCGCTTGCAGACGGAAGTTTTTTCGAATCACAGGTCAAAGCGCATGATGACCTGATCGAAGAATTGTTCGGACAACGCCCTAAAGTTTTTAGCAATACTGAGCTGATCTACTCTGACGAAATCGGCGATCTCGTTCAGCGGATGGGATACGAGGCGATGATCACCGAAGGTGCAAAACATATTCTGGGATGGAAAAGTCCCAATTACCTATATTGCAATGCACTAAATCCAAGACTGAAAGTTTTGATGCGTAATTTCCGCTTTAGTGACGATCTGTCATTTCGGTTTTCGAACAAAGAATGGAACGAATTTCCTCTGACTGCCGAGAAATATGCAGGATGGATGAACACCCTTCCCAAGGAGGAGGAAGTAATAACCATTTTTATTAATTATGAAACCTTTGGGCTGCTTCAGCCAAAAGCCTCAGGGATATTCGATTTCTTAAAGAAACTCCCGGAAGCAATTTTAAAATCTGGGAAACTTTCGTTCTCGACCCCTTCGGAGGTAATTAATGATTTACAACCCGTCTCAGCAGTTCATGTCCCCTATCCTATTTCATGGGCAGATGAAGAACGCGATCTTTCAGCATGGTTAGGTAACGAATTACAAAAAGAGGCTTTCGATAAGCTTTACCAGCTAAAAGACAGGATGAGAAATTGTACAGATCCAACAATGCTAAAAGATTGGGATTACCTACAGACCAACGACCATTTATATTACATGTGTACCAAGTTCTTTTCAGATGGTGAAGTTCACAAATATTTCAACCCTTACGGAACTCCATACGAGGCGTTTATCAATTATATGAATGTACTGAGCGATTTCAAAATCAGGCTGAATGCCGTCGTACCTAAAAGCGCAAAAGATCTGGAAATTGCAAATCTCAAGGAGCTTGTTAACGAAAAGACTAAAAAGCTTGATTTGACAGAAACCGAGCTTAAAAAAATCAAAAAAGAAATGTCAGCAGTCAGACTGACTCAAGACAAAATAGCGGTTGCATCTAAAGTTGAACCAGTGAAACCGTCAAAAAAGGTTGCACCGAAAAAAGCAGCACCAAAAAAATCAGTGAAAAAAGAGAAAAAGGAATAGTTGTTGATTCTTTCCTCATTTAGTGGAAAGGATGCGTTTAAAACGTGGAGGGGATAATCAAATACAAAAGACCGGGATTTTCCGGTCTTTTGTATTTGATTATCCTTTCTATTTAACTGACTTCTCCAAAATCAGCAAAAAGATAGTAATTTAGCTTCCCGGTATGAGACTAACAATAGCCCTGGATATAAACAGAAGATGGAATCATAAATTAATGACCTTCAATAGGAACAAAATATTTCTGTTTCTGTTGTTAGTACTTATGATTTCCCTCCATGGTTCAAAATCGTTCCCGGCAGAAGTAATTAACAACCTGAGTTTTGATTTTTATTCACAGGAAAATGGCCTTTCAAACAACCAGATCCATTGTATCTGTCAGGATAAAAAAGGATGGATGTGGTTTGGAACTTCACAAGGCGTATGCCGGTTCGATGGATATAAGTTTACAGTTTTCAAGAATGATCCTGAAGATTCAACAAGTCTGAAGGGTAATCTGGTGCGTACAATCTTCGAAGACCGTAAAGGACAACTTTGGATTGGAACAGAAAATGGCGGTCTCAATAAATTTAACCGTGAAAAAGAAAATTTTCAGCATTTGTTTTATGAAGGTGATCACCCTTTATTGAAAGATGCCACTGTCACTTCAATTAACGAAGATTCGATTGGAAATTTATGGATTGGTACAAGTACCCATCTTTACCGCATTGAAAATGAAAATACAATGTCGGAGATCAGGCCATCAAATCTTAGCGGGTTATCGGAGTATTTCAGAGTCATAAAGTCAGACCGGTCGGGAAGAATCTGGCTGGGAACAAATAGCGGACTTTACCTGTACGATCCGCGGAACAATCGTATCCAAAAAATTAATATTTCTCAGAAGATGTCATCCAATCAGGAAATCTGGGACATATACGCTGATAGCGATGGCACCTTATGGATTGGTACTTATGCAAGCGGTCTTTTAACCGTAAATCCTATCACGCTCGAAGTAAAACAACTGATATTGGATTTAGGGAATGACCGGAATCAAACCGTGAGGGCTATTTCGAAAGACCGTAACGGAAAATACTGGATCGGAACCAGGGGCGGGCTGTATGTTTATGAGAAAAATAAAGGCGCAACTGCATTTTATTATCACGATGAACGTGAGCCTAAGAGCCTGGTGAATAACTCAATCCAGTGTATTTTTCACGATTTGAAGGGTGACGTATGGATTGGAACGCGGAATGGGATAAATTTCCTGATAGAAGAAAGACAGAACATCCAGGGATATAAATCGATGCCTGGTGACGACCGATATCTGAACAGCAGCGAGATCTATGCTTTCTGGGTTGATCCGAAAGGAGACCTCTGGATGGGCACCGAAAGTGGAGGAATCAATATTCTGAACCGTAAAACCGCCCGATTCAGGTACATGTTGCCCCAAAAGGGAAACCCAAACTCATTGTCGACCAATTGCATCAAAGCATTGCTTGATGATGGAAAAAACAACCTTTGGATCGGCACATTCCTGGGCGGAATCGATGTTCTGAATCTTCAAACCGGCACCTTTAAACACTACAGAAACGATCCTGCCGACTCTTCAAGCTTGTCGGATAACCGTGTTTGGTCGCTTTTACGCGACAGTAACAACGATATCTGGGTTGGCACGAGCAGCGGACTCGATAAATTTGATCCGGCAACTGGTTCGTTTATACATTACAGAAATCTGGCAGGCAGGCAACAGGTGAGCTGGTTAACCGAAGATACTGATCATACAATATGGATTGGTGCTGATAATCTAATACTTTATTAAACTAAAACCCAAAGAATAACCCGTATTCAGGAAACGACCCGGTTTATGCTTCACGATTCCAGAAACCGATTCTGGCTCGCAACACCAAACCGCGGAATTGCATTGTTCACGAAAGAGAAAGGGATCATAAAATATTACTCCGAAAAAAATGGCCTGGCAAACAACCAGACACTCGCCGTGCTTGAAGACAATGAACACTTTCTATGGATCAGTACGACAAATGGCCTTTCGAAATTCGATCCTGAAAGCGAACGGTTTCATAATTTTTCGTTGAAAAATGGTTTCCAAAACAATCAGTTTACTTATGGTGCAGCTTATAAGACAACGCAGGGAGAGCTGCTTTTTGGCGGTATCTCAGGGTTTAATGTTTTTAATCCAACGAAAATTAAATCCGGGGACTATTTTCCGCAGATTGTATTGACGGATCTTAAGATATTCAACAAATCGGTGAAAATCGGTGATCAAAAAAAGGATGTTTTAACAAAAAGTATCTCCGAAACGTACAAAATTGTACTTCAATATGACATGAATTCAATTACACTGGATTTTGCCTCATTTGATTATGCGAACAGTATCGGAATTCAATATTCTTATTTTTTGGAAAATTTCGACAAAGACTGGAACGAACCATCTGTGAACCGGTCCGCAACTTATACAAATCTTGATCCCGGAGAGTATACTTTCCAGGTAAAGACGGTTTCCATCGACCGGAAAGAGAGCAATCTGGGTCCGGTATTGAAAATCATCGTACGACCGCCTTACTGGGAAAAGTGGTGGTTCAGAGGCCTGGTTTTTCTTTCCCTTTCCAGCCTTTTATATCTGTTGATTACGTTCCTCCTGAATAAGGAGAAACTAAAAAACGATCTTCATCTTGAACGGATAAATGCAAGGAAGCTTCATGAGCTCGACATGATGAAATTGCGGTTTTACACCAATATTTCGCACGAGATTAGGACTCCGCTGACACTGATCCTTGGCCCGTTAGAAAAAATGAGGGCAAATACAATTCCTCAAAATGACATGAAAGGGCATGTTGAAGTAATGTACCGGAATGCGACTCAGCTGCATCAGTTAATCAACCAGTTGCTTGATTTCAGAAAGTTGGAAAGCGGAAACCTGAAACTTACATTGGCTTGTGGGGATATGGTTTCGTTTCTCGCCGAAATTGTCGGATCGTTTGATAAATATGCGGAAGAGAAAGAGATCAGTCTGAAATTTAATTCACTCAAAAAGGAGATCATTACCAACTTCGATGCCGACAAGCTGGGGAAAATCATGAACAACTTGCTGTCGAATGCCTTCAAATTTACTGGAAAAGGTGGTAAAGTATCAGTTAACCTCTCACTCGTTTTTGATTCAAATGAAAATGAGGAATCCGGCGGCTCGCCTGATACAAGAATGATCGAAATCACAGTAAAAGACACCGGAATCGGGATTGCGGAGACGAATCTCGAGAAAATATTCATCCGTTTTTTCCAGGTTGATGATGGTGCCAAACAAACAGGAACCGGTATCGGGCTTGCTTTGACCAAAGAATTGGTCAAATTGCACCATGGAGATATTTCTGTACAAAGTAAACCCGGTAAAGGGTCAAAGTTTACAATTCACTTGCCCTACGAAGAGGTTATGAAACAAGAACCCGCCGGGACGGCCAATGTTGATGAACTCATTGAACCGGCAGGAATCAGACGCATGGAGGAACTTACCGCTGAAACAATGCCGTCAGGTCGCAAGATTATGCTGCTTGTTGACGACAACTCGGATGTCAGGTATTTCATAAAGTCCCATTTCAACACAAACTACCAGGTACTCGAAGCCGAAAATGGACTGGAGGGATGGACCATTGCGCTCAAAACGATCCCCGACATTATCATATGTGATGTGATGATGCCCGATATTGACGGTTTTGAACTCTGCCGCAAGATCCGAAAAGATGAACGGACTTCTCATATTCCTATCATACTGGTCACGGCACTCGGATCGCGTGAACACGAAATCGAAGGATTGAGCTACGGTGCCGATGACTACATCACCAAGCCGTTCGACCTGGTTATTTTACAGACCAAGGTAGAAAATATACTGTCGGTACGGCAGTCGCTCAAGCAAAAATATACCTCCGAAATGTTGCTGCAACCCAGAAATATTATCCTTAGCTCGCCCGATGAGCGGTTTCTGCAAAAAGCCATCGAAGTGGTTGAGAACAATATTTCGGATCCCGATCTCGACATAGAACGGTTTGCAACCGCAATTGGCGTCAGCCGGATGCAGCTCTATCGCAAACTCGATGCGCTGACCGAAATGACCGTGAAAGAATTTGTAAGAAACATTCGCTTAAAAAGAGCTGCCCAACTTTTGGTTCAGAAAAAACTCAATATCTCCGAAATTGCTTATGCAGTAGGATTTAAGGATCTGTCGCATTTCCGGAAATGCTTTAAACTTGAGTTTGGGATGAGTGCATCAGAATACGTTGACAAGAACATTAACCCGTAACAATCCCCCATTCTAACTTTTTAACTTATTCACTCATTCACAGCGCATTGTAAAATACTCCCCTTTGCGATGTTATTTTCAAACCCTCTTTTTGGGATTTCTGGCCTTCGGTTGGGAATTCCCGCTATCATTCCTGTTACGCTTTTAAGAGCTCTTGTAATTCTTTAACATTAGTTTTACAAGACCAAATTACCTGATATCAACTTCATGGAAAACATCTTTAAAAAACCAGTAAAAGTTTCATGGACAATCGGATTAATAGCGGTCATCCTGGCAACTGCAATAACTTTCCTGATTTTTACGATTTTTTGACGTTAGCAAGGTATTAGAAAGCAAATTAACTGACAAATTATACACGTATGAAAAGAATTTGGATACCACTTTTCGGATTTCTGATTATTATCCAGCCATGCTTCTCACAGTTGCATAAAAGACCAATTAACGGACTTGAGATTGCTGTAAAAATGGCGGACTCAGAAATCAAACATTTCCCTGAACCCTGGACAGTTGACTTTAACCCTAAACCTGTCTGGAACTACACACAGGGGTTGGTTGCCCATGCAATGATCCGGCTATGGAATGAAAATGGGAATGCAACTTATTATAAATATGCCAAAACCTATGCCGACAAATTTATTAACGAAAAGGGAAATATTTGGGGATTTAAAGCAGATGAGTACAATATTGACTGTGTAAATTCAGGAAAGTTCCTTTTTGATGTTTATAAAAAAACAAAAGATGAACGCTACCTCAAAGCGATTGATCATTTGCGCGATCAGCTCAAAACGCAGCCACGCACTTCGGAAGGAGGCTACTGGCATAAACTGCGGTACCCCCATCAGATGTGGCTCGATGGCCTGTACATGGGGGCGCCATTTCTGGCACAATACGCTTCAGTAAAGAATGAACCAGCCATTTTTGATGATGTTGTAAATCAATTTATCACTGTGCACAAACACACCTACAATCCGGCCACAGGGTTGAATTACCACGGTTGGGATGAAAGTAAACTTCAAAAGTGGGCTGATCCAAAAACCGGTTGTTCTCCCAATTACTGGGGGAGAGCGATGGGATGGTATGCGATGGCACTCGTTGACGTACTCGATTATTTACCACTCGATCATCCTGGCAGGGTTAAGATTCTTGAAATTCTGAATCAGGTCGCCAGTGGTATTAAAAAATACCAGGATCCCAAAACCGGCCTCTGGTACCAGGTACTTGATCAGGGCAGTCGGGAAGGAAATTACCTCGAAGCAACGGGCTCATCCATGTTTACTTACACTTTGCTAAAAGCTTCGCGTAAGGGCTACATCGGCTCCGAATACAAAACAATTGCCGCAAAGGCTTATACTGGTATCCTCGAAAATTTAATCCGGGATAACGGGGATGGAACGATCAGTCTGACCAAATGCTGTTCTGTTGCAGGTCTTGGCGGAAATCCTTACCGTGATGGCTCTTACGAATACTACATTAAGGAGCCGGTTCGGGCTGACGATCCGAAAGGAGTCGGGCCCTTTATTATGGCATCACTTGAATTCAATAATAACTAATTTTTTAATTAAATAATCAAACTTAATAATGCAATTATGATGAAAATGAAGCAAAGTTTTCCACGAAAGGTTTGCCTGTTAGCACTGTTTGTAATTTTTACGGGTGCCCAACTTTTTGCCCAGAAAGTTACTGGTGTGGTGGTTGATGATTCAAACATTCCAATACCAGGCGTAAATGTTGTTGTAAAAGGAACAACCATTGGTGTGGTAACCAACAATGACGGTAACTATTCGATTGTTCCGGCAAATGTCCGGATGGATGTAATCCAGTTCTCTTTTATTGGTTATGAAACCAAAGAGGTCCAAATTAATGGACAGACTGTAATTAATGTAAAAATGACCAGCAGTTCGCTCGAAATTGAAGAAGTGGTTGCCATTGGTTACGGTACAGTTAAAAAACGCGATGTAACTGGTTCGGTTGCATCAGTAACCGGAAAACAACTTACTTCTATTCCTGTCGCCAACGTGGCACAAGCCCTCCAGGGACGTCTTGCCGGTGTGAATGTGATTTCTCAGGACGGACGACCAGATGCAACTATTTCGATTCGTGTACGTGGCGGAGGTTCCATCTCACAAAGCAACGACCCGCTTATTTTGATTGACGGTGTCCCGGGCAACATCAGTGATGTTCCATCCGAGATGGTTGAAAGCATAGACGTGCTCAAGGATGCCTCCTCCACGGCGATTTTTGGTGCACGCGGTGCCAATGGGGTTATCCTCATTACTACCAAAAGGGGGAAATCAGGAGATGTTTCGGTGAGTTACAGCGGTTATGGAAAATTCAACACCCCAACCGGATATCCTGAAACCTTAAACCCTTACGATTATTTATCCTTTAAATGGGGCCTTCTGGATGTTTATTTTGGTACAACTTATACCACGCCATTCCAAAAATTGTTCGGAATAGGCGGTTACACCGGCAGCAACACGGCAGGAATAGATGCTTACAAAAATGTGTCACCATACAACCTGCAAAAGGAGGTATATAACACTTCATTCTCGCAAAACCATGATCTGACCGTTACGGGTGGAACTGATAAAACAAAAATTATTTTAGGATTGGGCTATCTCGACGAAGATGGTATGAAATTGAACTCCTTTTCCAAAAGAACTGTGGCATCGTTCAAGTTAGATCAAAAAATAGGTAATAACCTGGTTTTTAACCTGGACGTGCAGTATACAGATAAAAGTTCGATGGGCAATGAAAGCACAACCAGCGGTTACGGTTCATCCCTATCCGGATCATACCGTTTCCGTCCTATCGCTAAAAGTGATATTAAAGGTGATCTCTCCTTCCTGGGCGATGCTTCTTTGGGCGAAGAGTCATTTGTCATGGATGATATGTACAATCCGGTAAACGTGATCAAAGACCGTCAAAACCTGTTATTGACACAATCGCTTCGCGCGACAGCCGGTTTGAACTGGAAAATTATCAAAGATTTAAACTATCACTCTGAATTGACCTTAGCGCGCAATTATACGCAAAATAAGATCTGGAGAGGTCCTACACCTGCCAGTGGTAACGAGGTAAACTACCTGAACAGTGATGGAACACTTCAATATTCCGGCGATGCAGACTATAGAAAGAATGATGCCAGCTCTACGCGATGGGTGAACACGCTGGCGTATGAATTAAAACTGAAAGAGATTCACCGGCTCAATTTTTTGGTTGGTCAGGAAATAACCAACTCGGGTGGAACCAGTATGCGCATCTCCGGCCAAAAATATCCTGCCAATTTTACAATGGATAATGCATTCGCTATGATTTCGCAATACGGCGCAAACCTTGTAATTGCATCGGGGGTCAGTACTCCTAATCGTCTTCAGTCTTATTTCGGCAGGGTAAATTACTCGCTTATGGACAAGTACATGTTTGCCGCCACCTTCCGAGCTGACGGTTCTTCCAACTTCTCTCCGGAACATCGATGGGGATACTTCCCTGCCGCTTCGGTTGCGTGGCGCATTTCGCAGGAATCTTTTATGAAAAGCATTAAAAATCTCGATGATTTGAAACTTCGCGTATCTTACGGTGAGGTAGGAAATGATGCCATCAGTGCTGACCAATGGTCGCAATTGTGGGCGGCCACTACCGACACCCGCTGGCAGTATGGCCTGAACAGAGTGCTTCAGCCTTCCTATGATCTGGCTACTGCTCAATTGGCAAACCGCAATTTAAAATGGGAAACCACCATTACACGCAATATCGGTCTGGATTTTTCATTCTTTAACCATCGTTTATCAGGAACTGTCGATGCATATAAGAATAGCACAAAAGACTTGTTAATGCTGACCGACATTCCGTCTATCACCGGATTTACATCCAGCTATGCCAATATCGGGCAAACCAGCAACAAAGGGGTGGAAATCTCATTAACAGGCACGATCTTGAAGAGCAAGGATTGGAGCATATCGGCAAGTGCAAATATCAACTTTAACAGGGGTAACATCGACAAACTCGCTGACGGGATGCAAAGCGCTTACGGAACAGGATTCCTGCAATCGGGGATTCCAAACGCTGACTACAAATTGTTGGTAGGAAAACCTGTTGGTATCGTAATGGGTTACCAAAGGGATGGTAAAGGATTTTATACCCCTGACGACTTCAATTTTGATGCTTCAACGAATATTTACACATTAAAAACTGGTGTTGCAGATCTTTCAAAATCATTTGTCTCCTATCGTGCTGGTTTGGTTCCCGGTTCTCAGCAGGCTTTTCCTGGTTTACCGAAATTTGTAGATACTGTAAAAGATGGCGTGATTGACGACAAAGACATGGTCGAAATCGGTAATATGAATCCCAAAAATACTGGTGGTTTCAACGTCAACGCTACTTACAAGAGCTTCGATTTTGGCATGTATTTCAACTGGAGCTACGGCAATGATGTCTACAATGCCAATAAACTGGCTACGCTGTTTAACGGTAATAAAGGTGGTGGTCTATACGGAAATAAGCTGGCTATCGTGAAAGACTCCTATACGAATTACCAAATTCAGGAAGGGAATCTGGTGAAACTTATCACGCCAGACCAGTTGAATGCCGCTAACGCAAATGCAACCGTACCATCGACCTTCCTGCAGCAAGGCTATGTTTCCGATATCGGTATCGAAGATGGTTCATACCTTCGTCTCAATACGGTGACCTTGGGCTATACTTTGCCAAAACAGATGCTAAGCAAGATAAAGATAAGCAACATGCGCATCTATGGATCCATCTATA
>Ga0302293_10000890_pt1 | contig 15363 bp, 16 predicted proteins | sample III_Fen_N2_2_FD_198758 | JGI IMG/M metagenome (GOLD analysis project Ga0302293, IMG submission 198758) | Peat permafrost microbial communities from Stordalen Mire near Abisko, Sweden - III_Fen_N2_2 | ecosystem: Environmental > Terrestrial > Soil > Wetlands > Permafrost | place: Sweden: Abisko...
GAAATGTTTTGTGGAAATTTTGATTGTTTACCGTTCTTTTTTTTACTTCATCGACAATGCGATCGATAATCGGTTCGAGAGCGTCAAACTTTTTTTCGAGATCGTCCGCTTTTGGCTGAATTACGATGCTGTTGTCACCAAGCTTGATTTCCTGCGAATAGTCTAGTCGCTTGCCTTTTTTTTCGAGCAAGCGGTTCATCCAATAAAAAACGTCTCCGCCGTCTCCGCCCGAAACCGCTACGGCGAAAATATACTCGGTCGTCGAGAGATCGGTATTTTGGATAAACCGCTCAAGTAGCACGGGAAGATTCATAAAATAAACAGGAAAGACGAAGCCGATCATTCCTTTCGGTTTTATCGTCGGGCTTTTTTGCGCGGTGAGTATCGATAAGAGCTCGGCGTTAGTTTTCTCGGCGAGCATCCTTGCGCAATGCAGCGAGTTTCCGGTTCCCGAAAAATAAAACAAAGTGATGGGATCTTTCATCTTTTTTCCTTGTTTCCCGACGTCTGGCCTTATTATAGCATTGTTATTGCCAATAAAGCGAATGATATCGATATCGCATAAAGCCATCAATTTGACAAACCTATCCCTCCATAAGATACTTGTTGTGTAGAAGCTGCCAGGAAGTAAATATGGAAATAAAAGTACCGCCGAAGTATAAACTGCAGGATCTCATCGATATAGGGCATTTCCAGAACCTGCAGGACAGATTGAACGAGATATATTCGTTTCCTTCGGCGATAATCGACAATGAAGGGAATGTTCTGACCGCGACCGCATGGCAGGATGTTTGCACTCAATTTTACAGGAAAAACGGCAAAGCCCAAAAAGAATGCATAAAGAGCGATGCGTATATCAACGAACACATATCCGAGGCAAACCCCGCAGTGAGCTATAAATGCCCGCATGGATTGGTCGATAATGCGACTCCCATTATCATAGGCGGGGTGCATTATGGAAGTTTTTTTACCGGTCAGTTTTTTCTAGAAAAACCGGACCTGGAATTTTATAGAGAACAAGCAAAGCATTACGGGTTCGATGAAGCAGCCTTTCTTTCGGCGGTGAAAAAAGTTCCTGTGTGGTCGGAGGAACAACTCAACAGTTATTTGTTTTTTATCAAGGGTTTGCTCTCGATCATTTCCGAAAGCGCGCTAAAGAATTTTAACGAGAAAGTGACTCGCAGGCAAATTGACTTTAGCGAAAAGCGAATTGGCGCTATGATCAAGACGACGAATGACGGGTACTGGAATCTCGACATTAACGGGAATTTAATCGACACCAATGAGTCATACGCGAAGATGTCGGGATACTCTATTGACGAGCTTTTGCGTTTGAACGTTTCGGACCTTGAGGTCGATGACACTCCCGAGAAAAGGCGGGCGCGGTTTGAGCAAGCGACCACGACCGGCTCGGTTCTGTTCGAGTCACGGCACCGCAGAAAAAACGGAACGGTATTGGACGTTGAAATGTCAGGAACATACGTTCCGGGGGATAATGCGCAGTTTCTTTATTTTTGCAGGGATATAAGCGCCCGCAAGCAGGCGGAAGAGGCTCTCGGTCATAAAACCGCGCTTTTGGAAGCTCAGCTAAACGCTTCGGCGGACGGAATAATCGTCGTGGATTCCGAGGGAAAAAAAATCCTGCAAAACAGGCGAACGGTCGAACTCTGGAAAATACCCGCGCACGTTGCGGACAATCCTGACGATTCCGCGCAGGTTCAGCATGTCATGCATCAGACAAAAAACCCTGAGAAGTTTGTCGAAAAAATACTGTATTTATACGGTCATCCAGACGAGACGACGCATGATATCGTGGAATTGAACGACAGTTCTATTTTGGAAAGGTATTCCGCCCCCGTTATCGGCAATGCCGGAGAGCATTATGGCAGGATTTGGACGTTTCATGACATTACGGAACGCCGAAAAAACGAGGAATCGATCGCCGCCGAAAAAGAACGGCTCGCAGTAACCCTTCGCAGTATCGGCGACGGCGTCATAACGACCGACACGCTCGGCAATGTCGTAATAATGAATAAGGTCGCAGAAGAGCTGACCGGATGGCAGCAAGCCGAGGCTCAAGGCAAGCCTCTGACTTTTGTTTTTACCAGTATCAACGAAATCAGCAGACAGCCGCTTGAGAATCCCGTGGTAAAAGTTCTTGCGACGGGCATTATTATCGAACGGTCAAATCAGACCCTCCTTGTTTCAAGGGACGGAACGGAACGGATTATTTCCGACAGCGCGGCCCCAATAAAGGATAAGGACAGCAAAACCATCGGCGTCGTCCTTGTCTTTCGCGACATGACTGAAAAACAAAAAATGCTCGAAAACATGCAGCGCATCGACAAGCTTGATTCTGTCGGAATTTTGGCCGGCGGCATCGCCCACGATTTCAATAATCTTCTCGGCGGTATTTTTGGCTACCTGGACATGGCCCGCGAGCGCTGCACGTCAGACTCGCTTGCCTTGAAGTATCTGGACAAAGCCTTGACGGTTTTTGACCGCGCCAAGGATCTCACCCAGCAGCTTCTCACTTTTTCCAAAGGCGGCGTGCCGAAACGAAAAACGGGGCAAATCGGAAAGCTGGTCAGGGAGAACGCCGCCTTTGTGCTTTCGGGCACCAATGTTTCCTGCGCTTTCAATATCGCGGGAGATCTCAGGCTCTGCGACTATGACGAGAATCAGATCGGTCAGGTAATCGATAATATCGTTTTGAATGCCCAGCAGGCCATGCCTCTTGGCGGAACCTTAACGATTTCGGTGAGCAATATTTATCTGAATAACGATCATGATTCTTCGTTTCCCGGCGGTGATTATATCAGGATTTCCATACGGGATACCGGAGTGGGCATTCCTCAGGATATGCTGAAGCGAATTTTCGATCCTTTCTTCACGACCAAGCAAAAGGGAAACGGGCTTGGTTTGGCGACCTGCTATTCTATCATCCAAAAGCACGACGGGTACATCGACGTCGAGTCAGTTCCGGGGAAGGGCAGTACTTTCAATATATTCCTTCCCGCTTCGCAAACAGGTTCGCTGCAGGATATTTCGCAACCTGCCTCGGAGCATAAGGGCAAAGGTTCGATCCTCATAATGGACGACGAAGACTTTATGCGGGAAATAGTCGTCGATATGCTTCATGCAATGGGCTACTCGTCGATCGTAGCGAGAAGCGGCGAAGAGGCGCTCGCTCTTTGCGCGGAAGCGGTGAAAAAAGGACTCGACGTTCGGGCTGCCTTTTTCGATTTGACGATCCCCGGCGGCATGGGCGGGAAAGAGGCTATTTGCCCGTTTCGAGAAAAATTTCCCGGCATACCCGTTTTCGCCGCAAGCGGTTTTTCCGAGGACCCTGTCATGGCAAGGCCGACGGACTTTGATTTTACCGACAGCATCCGGAAGCCCTTCAAAAAGAACGAGCTCGCGGAAATGCTTAACAGGCATTTAAAACTATAGTATGTCTTTCGCGCGCCGATTTGTAGGCGCCCAGCATCAGGCAAACGGTCGACTCAATCCCGTCAAGATCGAGGGAAAATTTTTTTTTGCCGAGGACGCATTCGTAGAATTCGGCAATGCAGAGCTTGTGCCCGGCGCCCCAATATTTCTTTCCGGGGTTGTTTTTGCTCTCGGCCGTCAACGACTCGATTTTTCCGTCGAGGTAAAAATAGATTACGTTCGGGCCTTCGATCCGTATTTTCATGCGCTCGCAGTCAAGTTCGATGATCGGATCGGGATCGGAAGAGTATGCAGTCGTGACATAGAAGCAGACCGGGATGGCGCCGTACTGAATGTAGGCGGACATCGTATCCTCCACTTCGATTTTGTCTATCAGGTGATGGTTCATGATAGCGGCGTCGACCGCGTCAGGCGCGCCGCCCAGCAGGACGTTCAGCAAGTCCATCGTGTGGATTGACTGATTTATCAGCGCGCCGCCCCCTTCAAGCGCGAGCCGTCCCCTCCATAGGCTTTCCGCATAATATTTCTCCTGTCGGTTCCAGGTCACGATTCCCCTCGCGCCGCGGATTTTCCCGGCCTTGCCCGAAAGCAGCATTTCCCTTACCTTGCAAAAGCTCTGGTTATAGCGGTTTTGAAAGCAAACCCCGAGTTGCTTGTTCGTGCGCAATTCCCTCAGCATGGCATGCTGCTCTTCGTTGATCACGGGCGGTTTTTCCATAAAGACGTTGACTCCGAATCTCAGCGCGTATTCCGCCATCGGAGCGTGAAGATAGTGCGGCGTGCAGATATGAAGGATATCTACCTGCGTCTTTTCCAAAAGTTTTTCCATTGATGAAAACGCCCCGCCGCCGTATTTAAGCGACATCGTTCGCGCCTTTTCCGCGTCAATATCCGCGAAGGCCACAATTTCGTGTTCTTTCATTTCATTGACGCAGGAAGCATGTACCTGCGCGATGTTTCCGCATCCGATAATCGCCGCTTTCATATGGTCGTTGCCCCCCTCATCGTATTTTCACTGCCTGCGTTTGCGCTTTTACGCAGAGTTCCGCCGCCTTGAACGCATGCTCCTGCGCCATTGCGTTTTCCGTTCGGTGCAGGCAGTCAAGGATCAGCTGCCCGAAATACGGATATCCTACCTTGCCTTCGATCTCAAAATATTTTTCTTCCGTTTTGTTCGACAGGAAAACCCTGCCTCCGTGGTTTGCGACCGTCAGGTTGACGTATTTCCTCAGTTCGATAAATCCTTCGGTTCCCAAAATAAAAGACCGGCCGTCGCCCCAGCTTGAAAGCCCGTCGGGCGTAAACCAGTCCACGCGAAAATATCCCGTGGCCCCGTTATCCGCGAGGAGCGTCGCGTCGCCGAAATCGTCGAGTTCCGGATAGTCCGGGTTCGCGTAGTTCGCTGTCTGGCTGCTTACGATCTTTGCGTCTTTCGCGCCCGTATAAAAGAGGAATTGCTCAATCTGGTGGCTGCCGATGTCGCAGAGGATTCCGCCGTATTTTTCTTTTTTAAAGAACCAGTCGGGTCTGTTTTTCGCGCTAAGGCGATGGGGGCCGAGTCCTATGGTCTGGATAACCTTTCCTATCGCGCCTGCCTCGATCAGCTGTCCCGCGAAAATAGCGTCCTCGCAGTGCGTCCTTTCGCAATAATACACGGCGTATTTTTTTCCGGTTTTACGTACCTTCGCCTTGGCTTCCTCAAGCTGTTCTAATGTCGTGAGTGGGGCTTTGTCGGTAAAGTAGTCCTTCCCCGCGTCCATGACGCGCATGCCAAGCGCGCAGCGTTCTGATGTGACCGCAGCCCCCGCGACCAGAGCGACCTCCGGATCGGACAGCACTTCGTCCTCGCTTCTTGCCCGTTTTGCCCGCGGGTATTTTTTGCAATACTCATCAAGTTTTTTTTCGTCGGGATCAAAGATGTATTTCAGCTCCCCGCCGGCCTCAATGAGTCCGTTGCACATTCCCCCGATGTGCCCATGGTCAAGGCCGACCGCGGCGAAGGCGAATTCTCCCGGCTTGACGACCGGTTCGGGTTTTCCTATCGGCGCGAAATTCATTCCTTCGCTTCTGCTCATTTTGAAGTCTCCTCCTTCCGCTCATAATCGCTTCCAGTCGTTATTTCGCTCTCTCCCTGAAAATAATCAAGGCTCGCTGTCTTTTCGTGAAAGCGGATCGCGTTTTCCTGAATGCCTTTTTTCGCGTAGTAGACATCGTCTTCCCTGATCGGTAGGTCTATCGTCCTTCTTTCGAACCCGGCCTTGTAGATCGCGGTAATCAGTTCGATCGTCGCCCTGCCGCTCGCACCCGTTATCAGGGGCTTTCCGTTTGTCCCGATCGCCGTCAGCACGTCGTCTATTTGTCCTTCGTGCTCCGTATGGGCCAAACGCGGGATGCCGTCGCGAAAGGCTGTCAGCTCTTTTTCGAGCTCCTCGTTTTTGACCGGAAATCCGTTTGGCAAAGACGTGCTCGCCCATACCTTCCAGGGCGCGGATATTCTTGCCTTCTCGCCCTGAAAAATAATTTGCTGTTCTTCTCCGTGATGAACGACAGAACTCGTAATTTGCGCCACGGCGCCGTTTTCGAACTGCGCGATTGCGACGGAGAGATCTTCGACCTCGGAATTGTCGTGAGCCAGGTTGCTCAAGAGGGCTTGGACCTTTGCCGGAGAGCCCATCATCCAGCACAGCATGTCGATGTGATGGACTGCGTGGTTAAGCGTGCATCCGCCGTTTTCTTTTTCCCAAAGGCCTCTCCACCACAGATCGTAGTAGCTGTGTCCCCGCCACCAAAATGAATCTATCTGCGCATGAAGTACCTTGCCTATTTTTCCCGAATCGATCATTTTTTTCATCGCCATTATCGGATCCCTGAACCGGTTTTGGGCAACGACAGAAAGAATCTTTCCGCTTTTCTCGGCGGCCGCGATCATCCTGTCGCATTCTTCGAGCGACGCCGCCATCGGTTTTTCGCCGATGACGTTTTTGCCATGGGTAAGAAAGTCAACGGCAATTTCGGCGTGGCAATAGGGCGGCGTGCAAACGCTGACCAAGTCGATATCCGTCCGTTCCAGCAAGGCTTTGTGCGAATTGAAAATTTCGGCCGTAATTCCGAACTTTTCTGCCTGTGCGGCGGCTTTCTCGGGGACGATATCCGCGAGCGCGACGATTTTGCATCGTTCCGGAAAAGCCAAATATCCCCTTATATGCGCGGAAGATATGCCGCCCAATCCTATAATCGCTGCCCGTATCATATTCCGCCCCCATAAGCCGCTCTGTCCTGTCGGGTGATTTTCACGTTTCGCCCAAAGTAGTATAAACGAAGAATGAAGTTGCATTCCCGCGTATTTTGTCGTAGGGCATGCGCATATTGCGGTTCCGGGGAGTACTATGGAAAGGGCTGATTATTATTTTGACAGCACGGAATCACTCCATGCGCAAAAATCACGCACGGTGATTTCATATGACGGCCGCTATCATTTTCATAAAAATTACGAGATCTACCTGTTTCTCTCCGGAAACGTCGATTATTACATCGAAGAAAATCACTATCGGCTTCAGCGGGGCCACTTGATCGTGATGAACGACAAGGAAATCCATCGAGTGTCGGTTCGGGACTCGTTTCCCTATGAGCGCGCCGTCGTTCACTTTGACCATCGAATGGTCACGATGCTTAATACGCCCGCGACGAACGTTCTTTCATGTTTCAGGGATCACCAGCCCGGAATCGGAAATGCCCTAGTGGTCGACGAGGATCGCCTGCTCTCATTGTGCGGGAAAATGGAGAAGCTCGGCGAAATTTCGAAATCGGCGCAGTACGGCAGCGACGTTCTTTTGGTCGCGTGCCTTGCCGAGCTGCTCGTCGAAGTTAACGAGAAATTTAAGGAGTCCAGGGCCGAAGTTCCGAACCGCACCTCGGGCCTTGTCGGCGAGATCATCCAATACATAGGATCTAACCTTGACAAAAAATTGACCCTCGAAGCAATTGCGGAGCAATTTCTGATCGACAAATATTATCTCAGCCATCTTTTTCGCGAAGAGACCGGCGATACGCTCTATCAGTATATTCTTATAAAAAAAATAGCGATCGCGAAACGCTTTCTTTCCGCGGGAAAGTCGGTTTCCGAGGCGTGCGTTCTTGCCGGCTTTAACGATTACAATAATTTTATCAGGACATTCAAAAAAGTAGCGGGCATGACGCCGGGGAAATACGTTTTGCGAAATTGATCTTTCGCGTATATTTTGGAAAAATCGGTGGTACAATGATGCGGGGGATGTTATGAAAGCCGTTACATACGAAAAATACGGAAAACCGGACGTCTTGCGAATCGACGAAGTTGACGTGCCGGCGCCCAAGGACGATGAAGTTCTGGTAGAAATTCGCGCAGCGTCGCTAAATGCGTACGATTGGCATTTTTTGACCGCGGACATTTTTCTGATCAGGCTGATGGGCGGGGGAGTATTCAAGCCTAAATATCGGCGTCTCGGAGCGGATATTTCCGGGCGCGTAAAAAAGGTCGGCAAAAACGTGACGCGCTTCAAGGAAGGCGATCGGGTCTTTGGGATCGCGCGGGGCGGTTTTGCAGAATTCGCCTGCGCTCCCGAGAATTCATTATCGCTCAAACCAAAGAATTTGGATTACTCTTCGGCGGCGGCCGTTCCGATGGCGGCGGTCACCGCATTGCAGGCTTTGCGCGACGCGGGCAAGATTCAGGCCGGAAATACCGTGCTGATAAACGGGGCGTCGGGGGGCGTCGGGACCTTTTCGATCCAAATCGCCAAAATGTTCGGAGCGGAGGTTACCGCGGTCTGCAGCACGGACAAGGTGCCGATCGCGAAAAAACTCGGGGCGGACTTCGTCATTGACTACGTGAAGGAAAATTTTTCGGCGGGCAAAAAGAAATACGATCTCATTATCGCCGCTAACGGCAACAGGACGATGAAAGACTACCGACGCGCGCTGAATCCCGGGGGCACGTGCGTAATCGTCGGCGGCACGCTATTCCAATTGGTTCAAGCCATGCTGGGCAGCGCCTTTGCGTCAAAAAAAGCCGGTCAGAAAATAAAGCTGATTACCGCAAAAGCGCGCGCCGAGGACTTGGACTATCTTGGGGATATTCTTGCGACAGGGCGGATATCCCCCGTAATCGACAGGATCTATCCCTTCGACGAGTGCGCGGACGCCCTGCGGTACTTCGGACTCGGGCATACTCATGGCAAGGTCGTGCTTCTGATCAAAAACGATAAAGACACCAAGGCGGCAGATCTATGAATGGCAACGCGATAAGCGCCGATCGCCTTTCGCGGACGTTTGGGGCTTTGCGCGCGGCAGGCTCAGCAAATGCTGAGCATAGGCACGGTCATTCTGGGCGTCGCCGCCGTCGTGCTCACGCAGCATATCCCCAAAAAATTCTTCGAGCCGTTCGGTCCCTTTGAAATTTCGCTGATGGCCGCGGGGCTGGTAGCTGTTCTTGACGCACTGTTGCTGTCCCTTGCGCTTGCGAGGTTTAAAAGATCGATTCTTCTGTTGGGTTGATTTCGGAAACGCGTTCAAATCCCGACTTACTTTCCTTCGATCGTTTCCCGGAAAATCACTTCCGCGAGCGACGGGAATTTCGGTCGGCCCGGAGGGGGATCGAAATCCTTCTCCCCGATAATCGCCTTGACTTCCTCCCAGGTTTTCCCTTCCGCGGCAAGTGACCGGATATGCGCGCGTTTCGCGGAAATTGCGTTTCGCAATTCGGATACGTCGGCTTTTTTTGCGGGATCGCTGTGGCCGCTCGCGTACCAATCCGCGTCGATCTCCAAAAGCCGGTCAAGCGCGCGTACAAGCCCGATCGACGAGCCTCCCTTTTGACGGTGAATCAGCGGTTCCCGGCCGATAAAAATAATGTCGCCGGTAAAAACCGCGCGGAGCGCCGGAAGCACGACGATTGAATCACCTCCCGTATGCGCGGGTCCGACATGAACGAGTTCAATCGGGTTGCCCTCAAAATCAAATTTCATTTCATCGGTGTAGGTTTCGTCGGGAAGGTGATTTACCGGCACGCGCTCCGTTTGAGCGATCATCTCCCTGCTCGTCTCCTTCTGGGCAAAGAGCTTGAACGGCGGTTCCCAACTGTCGATTCCGCCGACATGGTCAATGTCGCTGTGCGTAAGCACGATGACCGATACGGGTTTATTGAATCGCGTCTTGAGGACTTGTGATAATTCTTTGACGCCCCCTCCCGTCATTTTGGCGTCGATCAATAAGATATGGTCGCTTCCGACGAGGATTCCGGCGTTCGCGCCCGCGCCGCCCGTTGCGACATACAGAGGACCGCAAATTGTACTGATTGAAAGTGGCGGAAATGATTGCCCGGAAGTTACTGATGCCATAATAATTCCTTTTCTCGCAGGTGAAGTGATTATCATTTTTGATTGTGTCTTTGTCAAATAAAAAGCAAAAAACTCTTGCTTATTACGTGGTCACATTGTATAGTTAATGTAGTTACGTTAACCAGGAGTTAGTATGCGGATCCCGATCATCAATATTGGAAATTCAAAAGGCATCCGGATTCCCCAAGCCGTTTTAAAGCAGGTCAGTTTTGGAGAGGAAGTCGAGATGTACGTTTCGGACGGCAAGCTGACGCTTAGAAAAACGACCGACTTGAATCAGGTTCGGGATTTTTCCGCGCTGGCGAATATGGACGACGTGACGATCCAGCGCGTGCTCCTGAAAATTAACGGAAGCGACCTGGTCATTTCTCTGGTCGGCGCGGATAAGGAAATCAAGGATGCGGTGTATCGAAATCTTTCGGATGCCGCGAAGAAATATATCCTTCCCCGAGTCGAGAAACTCGAGCAAGGAGACGCCAAAGACCTGATAATCGAACGCAGTCGCAGCGTAATAAGCGACTCGATCATAGAAGTTTTAAGAGAGTAGAAGGAGGATTGCATGCCAAGAATCTTGATTGCCGAAGTGATTCAAGTTTTGACCTATGCGATTTTTTTTGCCGTCTTTTGCGTTACGAGGCTTGATGGCTTGTTGTATTTTGCCTTTGGATTCGTCCTTGCCGTGGGAATTCCCTCTGTTTTGCTGGGGTATGGATTTAATGGGATCAAGCCCTCGATGCCCGTCGGCGATTCGAAGTATGAGCGTTTTCGCGGCTTGCCGATCGCAAACGCGATTTGGGGAATGTTTCATTTGCTGCTCGCGCTGGCTATTTTCATAAATATCAAAGAAAAATTTCGGCCCGGATTTAACCTGGAAACATTTTTGATAATCATCGGATTTTGCCTTATTTATTTTTTGACGTCGATGTCCCAAAACCAAAAGATGGAGGTTTGATAATGTCGACAATTTCAATACTATGGCTGACGGATATCGAGGAGCATGATTATCCTGCTGCCGAATCGTATCTCGGTTTGATTTATAATACTGATCGCGTGGCCGAAATGATCGGCAGGCTAAAAAATTCACCGATAGTAAAATATAAAGCAAAGGATATTTTGCGCGCCTCGCAGCTTTCGTTGCTGGGTATCAGCAATTCTCACGTAGAAAAAGATATAGGGAAAATAAAGGAAGGAAAAATGCTCTCTCCTATAATGCTTGTCCGGGATGAGAATATAGCGAAAGTTCTTATAGCGGATGGATACCATCGGCTCTGCGCTGTTTATGGGTTGGACGAAGACGCCTGGATTCCATGCAAAATCATTTAGCCTTATTTCAATACTTTACGCGGGAGATGCCATGGAATTCGTTTTATGAATAGCCAAATGACCGACACCCGATTCTGTACCGTCGGCGATATATTTCACGCCGGAAAGCGCGTACCCGCGCGGGTGATCCGCGGAGACTGTCCGGAGGCGCAGGCGCTGGTCGACGAAAGCGGCGACGTTCTGAAAATGCTTCTGCTGGTCGGGCAAAGCGTCATTCTCCGGATGGGGAACGAGCGGCGCGCGGTTCTTCCGCCCGCGATCGTGTATATGCCCCGAAATACCGATATCGAAATAGTCTCGGGTCAACTCTGCGCCGAAGACCGGCTGGCTTTTTTTCATCCGAAATTCATCCATGACTCGCTGGATTGGGATACTGTTTTTTGCCTCAGCGACTCCAATTCTCCGGCGTTCAGGGCGCGCATGAGCGGATATACCCGCTCGAGCCCGGCGTTTGCCGGATGATCTGCGAATTGCTAGACCGAATGGAAAAGACGCTCGCCTCGCAGGAAGACGAATATTGGCCCTGCCGTTCGCGAAGCTTTCTCCTGCAGGCGCTTATCGTCGGCGCGCAGCTCAGGGAGTGCCGGTCGTCTTCTGACCGCGCGTGTTCCATCCCTATCCCCGAGACGGAATTACTTCCGATACAGATTTGCCTTTTGCAAAATCTCCACAACAAGATATCCGTCGATGAAATTGCCGCGTATTTCAACACGAACCGGACGACCCTCCAGACGAAGTTCAGGGAACTCACGGGAAAGAGCGTTTTGCAGTATCTGATCACCGTGCGGATACAGACCTCGGAAATACTTTTGCGGAACACCGCGCTGACAGTCGCGGAGATCGCCGACCGGACAGGTTTTTCCGACGAAGCTTCGTTCGTTCGCGCGTTCAAAAAGCACTCTTCTCTGCCGCCCGGCGAGTTTCGCAAGCTTTTCGTTTTTCCTGCTTATCTTTAGCGGAACGTCATGGGGCGTCGGCCGCCAAAATTGCGTATTTGCCAAGAAACATTGCCGTTTTACGCTGTCAAAAACGCCTCCTGCGGTGGCACACTAATCCGCAGGAGGAATATATGAAACATGTTGTAACGTTAGCGATTTTGGTTTTGGCATCCGTATTTACCGCCTTTGCGGCGCCGGCTAAAAGCCCTGTCAGGGTGGGCGTCGTCCTTTCGGGCGCAGGTATGATGGACGGATCGGAGATCTCCGAAGCGGTGCTGACGATTCTCGCGCTCGAGAAGGCGAAGGCAACTATAATTTTCATGGCTCCGAACGTAAATCAGGCGAAGGTCGTCAATCATATGACGAATGCCGATGCCACCGAACAGCGGAACGTCCTGGTCGAGTCCGCCCGGATTTCACGCGGTAACGTGAAAGATATCAAGGACGTGAAATCCTCCGACCTCGACACGATCGTGATCGTAGGCGGACTTGGATCGGTTCTTAACCTTTCCGACTTTATGTCCAAGGGCGCGGACTGCACGGTAAACGCGGACTTGACTCGTCTTGTCACCGAACTTAACGCGGCAAAAAAACCCGTGGGCTCGATGTGCCTCGCGTCTGCGAATCTCGGGAAAATTCTCGGAAGCAAAAAGGTTATCGTAACGATCGGCGGGAACGGTTCTGATTTCGTAAAAAGCCTGACTGCGATGGGCGCGGTAAACAAGGAATGCGCGGCGACTGACATCATTTTCGATCAGGCCAATCTCGTCGTGACGACCCCTGCGATGATGGTCGGCGCAAGCACCCCGGACCTCGCGACCGGTATCGATAAAATGGTCAACAAAGTAATCGAGCTGACGGGGAAATAATAATAATTTGAACGGACGGGAGAGATGCGCTTTCACTTGAATGCGTGAAAATCAGCTGCTTATGAACTAACCATCTGCCGTCCGTTCAGAACGGTCGCGTCCCTTGCCGGCGTTACGCCGAACAGGCGTTTGTATTCCCTGTTAAACTGGGACGCGCTTTCGTACCCAACCTGAAATGCGGCCAGATTGGCGTTGAGACCGTCCTGCATCATGAAATTTCGTGCCTTGTGCAGGCGCACGTTTTTGATATACTGAAGAGGAGACGTATCCGTCACGGCTTTGAAGCTGCTGTGAAACGTCGAGTAGCTCATGCCCGTCTCCGTCGCCAGTTCTTCCATATTAAAATCTACGCTGTATGACTCATGGATTTTTTGCAGCACTTTCGCTATCTGAAAAAAACGCCTGTCGTGGCGAACGAGGGCCTGCAGGATCTCGCCTTTTTCGCCCTGCAATACCCGATAGATTATTTCTCTCTTGATCATCGGCGCGAGTACTTTTTCGTCCAGAGGGTCGGCGATTGCCCGTAAAAGCCGTATGGTTGCGTCGATGAGCGCTTCGTTCATTTCGGCGCTGTAAATCCCCTTGGGCATGGATTGAATATCTTTCGGCTTTTCCTCCATGTCCAGCAAAATCTCGCCGACTTCTATCGGATCGATCGTTATCGTCAATCCAAGAATTGGTTTGCCCGGTTCGACCCTGCCTTCGCATTCGGCCGGCAATGGAACGGGAAGGACAAGATAGCGCGAAGAGTCATACGTGTATTTTTCGTTTCCGAGGTAAACCTGTTTTTCTCCCTGCGCCAAAATAATGATTTCGGAATTATACGAAATGGGGGCGCGGGGAAAAGAATTGTCGATTCGAAATAAATGGAGCCCCTTTATCGTGGGCGTATGAAAAGTTTTGTGAGGCATAATATCGTTAAACACGGCAATCAGCTTTTTCTTCTGTTCATCCATTTGCAAGATTGTATAATAAAAAAGGCGCTATTTCCACATTTCCTTATGTGTTCTGGAGGATTGGGCAAAAATTAACAGAATCAGGTATTGCTTGCGCAATGCATTGAAAATATCCTTTTACCAAGGAGACAAACGATGGAACTATCAATCGACCAAGCCGCTCCCGTGCTTAAATAAATTTTCAATAAAGAAGGTAGGAAGAAATGAAACTGATCAATCTTGGTTCGCAGGGTCTTCGCGTTCCCGCGATAGGTTTAGGCTGCATGGGTATGTCGGAGTTTTACGGTTCCTCGTCGGAATCTCAAAATCTTGGCGTTCTCGACCGGGCGGCGGAACTTGGCTGTACGTTCTGGGACACCTCGGACATGTATGGCCCGTTTACGAATGAATTTTTATTGGCAAAGGCGCTCAAGGGGCGCCGCGACAAGATCACGCTTGCGACAAAGTTCGGCTTTTCCCGCGGCGAGGACGGCAGCTGGCACGGTGTCAAAGGAAACGCGGATTACGTAAAAGCTAGCTGCAATGCTTCGTTGAAGCGTCTGGGGACGGACCATATCGATCTCTATTATCAGCATCGCATGGATCCCGAAACTCCGATCGAGGAAACGGTCGGCGCCATGGCTGAACTCGTGAAGGCCGGAAAAGTTCGATATATAGGCTTGTCGGAAGCGGATCCCGAAACCATTTCCCGCGCCCACAAAATTCATCCTGTCAGCGCGCTCCAAACCGAATATTCACTGTGGTCCCGGGAGGTTGAGGCCGAAATCCTCCCGACGATCAAAAGGTTGAACATCGGATTCGTGGCATATTCTCCCCTTGGCCGGGGATTTTTGTCCGGGTCAATCCGCTCACGAAGCGATTTGCGAAGCGGCGACTGGAGATTGGAGAACCCGCGTTTTACCGATGAAGCCATCGCCGCCAACAATCGGTTGGTTGATTGTGTCGCGGAAATCGCCAAAGAGATTGGATCGACCCCGGCTCAAGTAGCGTTGGCATGGCTTCTGTCCCGCGATGTCCCTCTCGCCGCGATACCGGGGACCCGGAAAATAGAGCGCCTCGAGGAAAACTGGACATCGCAAAATATTACATTACGGCCGAAATACCTGGAACGCCTTGAATTGCTTATAAACGATGGAGTCGTAGGCGAGAGGTATTGATGTTCATCGTGTCTATGGATAACGAGGACATTGTCGCACCGGTGCGACAAAACGTTATTCGATAACCGAGTTATATGAGTATGATAATGATTTTGAGTATTCCATCAGGACGGCTCGGTAAAACGATACCGTGAGGAAAATCCAAAAAAAACAGAATTAAATGATACGCCAGTTCAAGTCTGAAGTGCGAGAGGCAATTTGAAAAAAGCTTCTCGCGGTGTTCGGTAGCCTAATGACTTTCTTGGTCTATTGTTTATCCTTTTGATTATCTTGGCAAGCTCTTTTTTAGTCAG
>Ga0302293_10000892_pt1 | contig 15348 bp, 15 predicted proteins | sample III_Fen_N2_2_FD_198758 | JGI IMG/M metagenome (GOLD analysis project Ga0302293, IMG submission 198758) | Peat permafrost microbial communities from Stordalen Mire near Abisko, Sweden - III_Fen_N2_2 | ecosystem: Environmental > Terrestrial > Soil > Wetlands > Permafrost | place: Sweden: Abisko...
ATACTGGTCACGCGCCCGTCGCTGCCACCGGTGGAAGAATATGAAACCCTCGTGCGCGAGATCTTCTCCTCCCGCTATCTCACAAACGGCGGCGCGCAGCATGCGCGGCTGGAGGCGGCGCTGGCGTAAAAACTGGCTACCCCCTATTTGCGCCTCTTCACCAACGGGCACCTCGCGCTGGAATGCGCCATCTCCGCGCTCCATTTAGAGCCGGGAGAAATCATCACCACGCCGTTTACGTTTATTTCCACCACGCATGCCATCGTCCGCTGCGGCTTTACCCCCGTGTTTTGCGACGTGGAGCCGGACTATTTCACCATGGACGCATCAAAGATCGAGGAAAAGATCACCCCGCGCACACGCGCGATTTTACCGGTGCACGTCTACGGCAATCCCTGCGATATGGAAGCGATCGACCAGATCGCAAAGAAGCACAATCTCCCCGTGCTCTACGACGCGGCGCACGCGTTCGGCGTCACCATTCACGGGCGCTCGGTGACAGACTACGGCACCGCCTCCATGTTCAGCTTTCACGCCACGAAGTGCTACAACACCATCGAGGGCGGCGCGGTTACAACGAAAGACGCGGCATATGCAGAGCTGCTCAACGGCTATAAGAACTTCGGGTTCCATTCCGATGAAGAGATTCACGAGGTTGGCGGCAACGCCAAGATGAACGAGTTTCAGGCGGCGATGGGCTACCTCAACTTGAAGTATTTCGACCGCGAGATCGAAAAACGAGCGAAAGTCGCCGCGCGCTACCGCGAACATCTCTCCGGCACCGCGGGGCTCAGCTTCCGCCCAATTCCCGATGGGGTGAAGCAAAACTTCGCCTACCTCCCCGTCTCTTTTGACCCGGTTGTTTTTGGAGCCGATCGGGACGCGGTGAACGACACGCTCAATCAATATGGCATCTTTGCGCGGAAATATTTTTACCCGCTCGCAAACGAGGCCGCCTGTTATGCGGGGCGGTTTGATGCGGGTGAAACACCGATTGCGCGCGCAGCTAGCCGTACTGTCTTGACGCTGCCGATGTATGCGGATCTGCCGCTGACTGATGTGGACGACATCTGCGAGATCGTCGCCAGTTGCAAAAAGTAGCCTTAAACTAAGAAACAACTTACAAAAAACAAGGACAGGAAAGCGTTATGCTCCCTGTCCTTTTGTTTTGAAAACGAAACTGTTTCTAAAGAGGCAACGCTTCAGTCAAATAAGACCTCCGCCGTCTCGCGCTGCGCGGTGCGCTGATATTGCACCGCAGGATAACCCAGCACCAGTGTCGTGACCACTTTTTCGCCCATGCGAACGCCGAGACGACGCTTGAGTTTGCCGGAGAGCCGGACGATCATCGTGAAAAATCCGCTGTAAAACACGCCAAGCTCCAGAGCCTGCGCCATCATCTCCATCGATGATGCGGCAAGCGCCCCGTCGACCTCGTCCGCGCCCTTGATCACGATAACGGCTTTTGCGTTCTTGAAGAGAAAGTGATCGTCGATCTCAATGCCGCGAAGACCGCTGTATACAAGGTCTACAACCTTTTTGAGTTTGCGAAAGCTTTTGATCGCAACCGACTCATACTGCCCAATATTCTTTTGAAGCACGGTATACGAAACGCCCTGCTTATTGGTGCCCGTTGGCGTATACCGCCCCGCTTCGATGATTTTCGCAATCAACTCCGGCGCGATCTCCCGCGCGGAAAACTGCCGCACAGACCGCCGCGCCTTAAACTGACCCAAGAGTGAAGCTGCATCGACGTGCATACTCGGCGTGATCGCCTCCGGCGCATCGTCAAAGCCGGAGAGAGACACCGCGTTTTGCGGACAGATGGCTTGGCAGTGACCGCACTTAATGCAATTTTGCGTGGTAACGACCGCAACGCCGTCGATCAACCGGATGGTGCGGGTCGGACAGTCGTCTATGCACAGCCCGCAGCCGATGCAGCGTACTTTGTCCACCGAGACGATATGTTCACGTTTCATACGATTTTTTCCTTTCAGCTGGTGTGCTGCGCTCACCGATGTAAATTCACCCGCACACCCTTGATCTTTTCAATCAAGTGTATCACCAGACGAGAAATGTGGCAATCAATCTGTCAGCGCTGCGCCGTTGACGTATACCGTAAAGCCGTTGGTGACGATTTCGCTCACTCGCCCCGTGAACGCGGTTAGGTACGCGTTACCCGTCAGCGTCCAAATGGCACCGTCTTCGAGCGTAACTTTGGCAGCGCGCGCGGTGTTTGCGGTATTGATCGTGCCGGTATAATCCGTTTTCCCGCGCAACGTCAGCGAAACAGAAGAAAGCGCGTCTACCACAATATCGCCGTTCAGCGTTTGGTTCTTGGCGATCACAGTGCAGTCCGCGCCGTTTTTCTCCGCCTCTCCCCAACCGCGCGTACCATCGTTTCCACTCACGCGCAGCAATACTGAGCCTTCCTCCGTCGAGAGCGCAACACCTTCGAGATAGATGCTGGCCTTGGTGTTGGTCACGTAAAACAAGTCGCCCTTGAGCGCGGTTAGCGCGCCGCGTGTCATGGAAAACGAACTGCCCGCACCGCTCATTATGCCATCGCGGTAAAGCGCGACGCAATAGGGCGGCGTCTGCGTGTCATTCACTGTCGCGTCACCCATGCGGCCGGAGACCGCGCAGTCGGTCAGCGTCACGCTGCCGCCGTTGACGGTAATTGCCTCCGCATTATTGGCGCGTAAGGTTGCGTTGTTGACGGTGACGCTACCCGCGGCACTGATCACGGGCGCATTTAGCCCGCCGGTCGCAACCATACCACCTTCGATCAGCACTACACCATCTACCCCGGCTAAAATTGCGGGCGAGTCCGCCCCTTGTGTGGATAAGTTTGATTCCCGCGCGGTGATGCTGCCGTCATGCGACGTAGCAAGCGCGAAGGCGGAAGCGCCCGTTGCGCGCACCGTGCTGTTTTCCAGCTGTAGCTTGCCACCGTAGGAATAAGTACCGCCCGCGCCAAGGGCAGTGGACGTAATATCGCTGTTAATGAGTAGCAGTTGCCCGTTTGCGCGTACCAGAGCCGCCGCGTTTAATCCATAGTTCATTGCGTTTTCGAGGCTTGAAGCGTCGCCCGCGCGTTTTTCCACGCTAGCGCCGTCGATGCCCGCAATAGCCCCGTTTTCCACGCGGAGTGCGTTTTCATCTGCCTGCTTGGAGTAATATGTTTTTTGACTCTCGCTCACGTCGGTTGCGATTGTATACGCTCCCGCACCGTTGGCTTCGTCCGGAGATGTGCCCGGCAAGAAATCCGTGCTCCTTTTCGGCGTTTCCGCCGGTTGAAGGGTTGGCGTCACAGGCGCGGCAGTATCGCTCTGCGTTGCGGTATCGGTGACATTAGGCGAGGGGGAACCGACGGAGATGACGGGATCAAATATCGAACATCCGGCGGCAAACGCCAGCATAAGCAGCGCAAGCAGCGCAATAATCGTGCGCCGGAATAGATGGATTCGCTGTTTCATGCATTCGCCTCCTTAATTCCAGAAAAGTATATCGTACCGGTTTGAACGAACTATAGAATAAATGTGAACTCATTGGCTCCTTTGCAATTCGCGTGAAAAAAATCGCTTGTTTGATAGAATCGTTTCAGATTCATTTGAGTTTATACATAAATTTTCGTCGTACTTGTACGTCTTTTCGAAACGTGGTATGCTCAATATAGAATAAAAAGAGAAAAAAGAAGTAAAATCGGAAAGGGTTTTCATGGATAGTTTACGCAGTAAAAAAGGTTTCATCTGCGATATGGACGGTGTCATCTACCACGGCGAGCGGCTTCTGCCGGGCGTTAAGGAGTTTGTAGACTGGCTTTATCACGAAGATAAAAAATTCTTATTTTTAACCAACGCAAGCGGCAAAACGCCAAAGGAATTGCAAGTTAAGCTCGCCCGCATGGGGCTTGAGGTGGACGAGAGCCACTTTTACACCAGCGCGCTCGCGACCGCGAATTTTATCCGCTCGCAATCGCCCGGCAGCAGCGCATATGTCATCGGCGCACCGGGACTTTTTAACGCGCTCTACGAGGCAGGCATCACGACCAACGGCGTTGACCCGGACTATGTCGTCGTCGGAGAAACGAACAACTACAACTACGAGAGCATCCTCAAAGCGGTGCATCTTGTGCAGGGCGGCGCCAGGCTCATCGGCACCAACACCGATTTAACGGGTCCTTCGGAGGCCGGTATCATTCCCGCCTGCCGCGCGCTCATCGCGCCGATCGAGCTCGCCACCGGAAAATCCGCCTACTTCGTCGGCAAACCCAACCCGCTCATGATGCGCACCGGCCTTCGCATGCTGGGCGTGCATTCCAGCGAGGCGGCGATGATTGGCGATCGCATGGATACGGACATCATCGCGGGCGTCGAGAGTGGTCTTGATACCGTACTGGTGCTCTCCGGCGTCACCACCATTGACGAAATGAATCGCTTCCCCTACCGCCCGCGCATCGTGCTCGACGGCGTTGGCGACATTCCCGGCTGATTATTTCATCGATAATGACGGCGTACAAACGTATGCCGTCTTTTTTATAATCATTTTGAACTGGAGACGCAGCATGAAAAAGTATCTGTTCCCGCTCGGCATGTGGCTCGTATTTGAGGCCATCGCCGTCACTCTCTGGCTCACCACAGGAACGATCTTCTACTTCTTTAACTTCACCTACATCGGCAGCTGCATTGCGGCGGGCCTCGTTCTCTACATTAAAAAATTTCCCTATGCGCGTCAGGTCGTGCAGTTCGCGGTGGGACTTTATATGCTCGTGTATCTGGGAATTCTCTCGCGCGAAAATATGCAGATTGAAGGGTTCTGGTATTACCTCTTCCTCGGCGTGTTTCAGGCGGCGGTGATCCATTATGCAGTCGCGAAACTATTTGGTCCGCTGCTGTTCGGGCGCGGTTGGTGCGGCTACGCCTGTTGGACGGCGATGGTGCTCGACCTGCTGCCCTATAAGACACACAATGCACCGCGAAAGCGCATCGGCTGGATTCGCTATCTGATGTTCGCAGGCTCTCTCGCGTTTGTCGGCGCGCTGTTCGTCTTTCGCGTGCCGAAGCTGGACGACATCCTGTTCTGGAGTTTTATCATCGGCAACGCGGTCTACTACATCGTCGGTATCTCGCTGGCTTTCGCGTTTCGCGATAACCGCGCGTTTTGCAAATATATCTGCCCCATCACCGTGTTTTTGAAACCTGCGAGCTATTTTTCACTCGTGCGCGTTAGGGTAGACGAGCAGAAATGCATTTCCTGCGGCAAGTGTAAAAAAGTTTGCCCCATGGACGTAGACATGACCGACAACGCCCGCTCCCGCACAAACGGCACAGAATGCATCCTCTGCAATGCCTGCGTAGATGCTTGCCCCAAAGAAGCGCTCAAACTATAAGATCGCTCCTCTGTTTATGCTTTGCGTTCCAACAAAGCAATCGTATGATCGTCCTTTACCGATTTTATCACGGGGCTTTTTTATGCGACAAAAAAAGAGCAGGATACGCGTCAACACGCCCCCTGCTCTTGTTTGTTGTTTATGGATTGCGCGCCCTTAACGGAAATCGACTCTCACTTCGTTAAACGAAGAATCTTTATCATACCAGTAGGTCCAGGCGAACTGACTCGTAGAGTAGCCGAATGTCTGCGCGAGTTCCAACGCGTTTGTTTTCACATGTGACGCATAATCCTTCACGTCCTGCGTTGCTTGCTTCAAGTCATTATTTTTGCCGTTTGCGTATTTTTCCGCTTCCTTGCGTGCAACGGCCTGCGCCTCATCCAGCGAGTCCAGCGACATCAGGAATTCATTGAATAGATCACGCGAAGCTTGCGAATACTGCTGATAACTCTCGCGCGATACCGGGCTCTTTGCGCTGAGGCGCACGACGGAGAACGAATTGGATCCGGTCGCGCCCGCCGGGTTAGCTGGATCCGTAACCGCCGGCGTATCGGTCGGCGGTGCGGTGAAATACTCCGGCGTTACCTCCGGGGTGATCTCCGGCGTGGGTTCCATCGTGGGCAGCAGATCATCCGCCGCGAGCGCCTGGGAGACGAACTCGACCAGCGGCGCTGTGGTATCAAGATACTGCGTGGCGATGATGTCCGCCCAGCGGTACTGCGCATAATCAGCTGTATATTGGAGTTCGCGCGGAACATCGATTCCATACACTTCTTTGATCACCTTCACGCGGTTGGTCTGATCCGTGAGGCAGAAGTTCCAGTTGAAAATATTGGTGATGGATCCGCCGATGGAATACATACCGATGTTATTCTTGTCCAGCGAATACGCAAACTTCGTCAGTGCGGCGGTTTGTCCCAACGTGCAGTTGGTGAAGAGCTGGCCTTTAAACGAGCTGATGATATCCGGTACCTTAAGGATCAGGTTCTGGTTTTGCATGGATTCAAAGATGGCGATGAGCATCTCTTTTTGGCGATTGACGCGGTTGAGGTCACCGGCTTCGTTGACATTTTTGCGTACGCGCAGGTAGTCCAGCACACCCTGCCCGTTGAGATGCGTCGGCCCCGCTTCGTAGCTGCGGCCCGCCATCTTAAAGGAAAGTTCGAGGTTATAGTCCACTCCGCCGATTGAGTTGACCAACTCTTTCACCGCCGGCATGGTAACCGCATAATAATAATTGATCGGAATGCCGCCGAGCATCCAGCTCGCCGCTTCGCAGGTCTTTAAAAAGCCCGCGCCGCCGGGTGCATCGAACCCGCCCCCGCAATTGATGGAGGCGTTGAGTTTATAGATACCCTTTACACCGGGAATCTTTGCGTAAGTATCGCGCGGCAGTGAAATAAGGTCCACGCGGTTTTCATCAAAATTGATGGCCATCACCATCATCACGTCCGAATGATACTCGTGCTTGCCGCTCCAAGTTTCGCGCTCTTCTGCGTAGTCCACGCCGATGAGCAGCACGTTGACGATGTTCTGCATCATGGATGTGTCCGCCTGCGCGCTGATCACATCGTAAGGATCGAGCGTTGGAGTAGGCGTTGGGGCGCCGGGTGCGGCCGGAGTAGCGGTTGCGCCGGTGCCGTCCACCGTGATTACTTCCGCAGGGTTTGGCTGGGCTGTTCCGTCGAACTGCGCGCTGGGATTGAGCAGCAGCGCATAAGCAAACACGCCGCCGACCGCAAGCAGAATGATACCGCCAACGAGTAGCACCGCCCAAAGCGCGCGTTTCTTTTTCTTTGTTTGTCCGTGCTTGCCGCGCACCTGCGTAGAAGGAAACACGTCCGTTGGAACAAACGGCTCCACTTCCATGCCAAAGTTGTCGTATTCGGCTGGCTCGTTTTCCTGCGTTGCCTGATTCGGCTCTTTTTTGCGGCGCTGTACCGCGCGCGCATATTTGGATTTATCCCCCTCGGGGTTGTGTTCGGATGTTCGGGTCATTGCTTCGCCGTGTCCTTTCCGTGTTTGCATACCGTCTTTATTATAACAGGATTTCCTAAAAAACCGCGCCCGTTTCCAATTATTACAAATAGTTTACAAAGTACCCATGTGAAAAACCCGTTGCTTTGGCCATATTTCCGCATGAATACGCGAATAATGACATTCTTGGGTCAAAGTAGCTGTATGCTTTTCATGGGCGTAGAAATAGGGTATACTATACCATGCGTTTACTAGACAGCGTTATATTCACGCGCCTTTCATCAAAGACGCAACACGAGCATAGCGCAAACAGCTACTTTTCGCCCCTTCTAACTGACATTAAAGGAGTATTGCAATGGTCGTCATTATTCCGGCATATCAGCCAGATGAAAAGCTATACCGTCTCGTGCTTGATCTGCACGAGAAAACCAACTATGATCTTATCCTCGTCAATGACGGCAGCGACGAAAGTATGCGGTCGCTGTTTGATTCGCTGGAACCTTATGCAAAAGTTATTCACCACAACGCCAATCGCGGAAAAGGTGCGGCGCTAAAAACCGCGCTGAGCTATGTATTCGATCAATACCCGGCGGAAGAGGGCGTGGTCACCATCGATGCGGACGGGCAGCATCTGCCCGACGACATCATCCGCGTCAGCGAAGCTTGGCAAGCCGCGCCGGAGAAACTGGTTCTCGGCAGTCGGCAGTTTACCGGCAACGTTCCCTTCAAGAGCCGCGCGGGGAACGCCATCACAAGAATGATCTTTGCCCTATCCACCGGTGTGAAGATTTTTGACACGCAAACAGGCCTTCGCGCCTTTGGCGTGTTTCGCATCCCCATGATGCTGGAAATGAAGGGCGACCGTTACGAGTACGAAATCAACGTGCTCCTCTACGCGACACGCCACCGAATCCCGATAGAAGAGGTCACGATCGAAACCGTGTATATTGAAGACAACAAATCGTCGCACTTCAACGCTGTACGCGACGGTTGGCGCATCTATAAGATGATACTGTTCTTTGTCGCTTCCTCCTTGGTCGCCATGTTGCTTGACTATGTGCTGCTGCTGCTGCTTTCCTCCGCCACGAAAGGGATGGCGCAGTCGCTGCTCATCAGCGTCGTCGGCGCGCGTATATTGAGCTCGCTTGCCAACTATTTCATGAATTGCAAACTGGTGTTTGAACACAGAAACCGCGCGAGCATTTTTCGCTACTATATACTCGTAGCATGCATTCTTGCTGTCAACTACGGCCTGATGGTTGTTGTTACACGCCTGATGCCGCTTGCCATCGGTAAGATACTGGTCGAACTTGCGCTCTATCCCATCAGCTTTTACATGCAGCGCAAATACGTCTTTCCGCCCCAGAGCGAAGAAATCGGGCCTGAGGCCTGATTCTTAACCTCCGTGTCAATCGGCGGATGATCAACGCAGGAGGATTGTAGTTCTTCATGATAAAACCCCAGAACAAATCAATCAAACGCCTGATGACAGCGATCGTTGTAGATTTGCTGGTGTTAGGCGCATTTTTAGGCGCATTTACCTATTTTTACTTCTTACGTGAGCGGAGTTATACGCCCACGGTACTCAGCAGCCCGACACCGGCAATCACAGCCGCAACGACGGAAAGCGGGACTGACGCGCAGGCAACCGCCGCGCCAGCGGAGAATGCTGCCGTTACGCCGGAAGTCACCGATACGGGTCTACTCGGCGGAAAATTCTCCGACAAGTTCACCATGGGAGAAGTCGAGCAGACTGATACCTCCTACCGCAGCGCGAATGTCTCCATCGAGATCACGAAGAAGACCGCCGGTACCGAAAGCCGGCCGATTGTCTACTATTTAACCGACATTTATGTCAAGGATATCTCCAGCTTCCGTACAGCGGTCGCGCTGGATTATAAAGATCAAAACAAAGGCGATCACAAAAACGTGATGTCCACGCTGCAACTCTCGCAGATCACCGGCGCGCTGGTCGCAATCTCCGGCGATAACTTTGCGTATCATCAGAGCATTTCCGTGCGCAACGGCGTCGAATGGGAAAACAAACTGCCTGTCTTTGGCGATATCTGCGTGCTTTATTACGACGGCACGATGGAAACCTATCCGCAGACCATCAAGCGCGCGGATGTAGACGCGATCTATGCCAAGGAACCCTATCAGATCTGGACCTTCGGCCCGCAACTGCTGGTCGATGGTCAGGTTCCGACCAGTTTTGCAAACGCCAAGGCAAACCCGCTCTCCGCCGTTGGTTACTATGAGCCGGGGCATTACTGCTTTATCCTCGTGGACGGGCGGCAAAAGGGTTATTCGTGGGGTATGAATTACGCCGAACTCGCGCAGATATTTTACGACCTCGGCTGCAAGGTTGCCTTTAATCTCGACGGTGGTGACACAGCGGTCATGACCTATCTGGGGGAATGGCGCAGTCAACCGGAGGAATCTTCCCCGCGCGACACCAGCGATATTCTCTACATTGTCGAGCCAACCACAGCGTCGAGCGGAAAGTAAGGGAGGAAATCGATGATGAAACGAATTTTGTCCCGCGCGTTGCCGCACCTGACCATCATCCTCGGCGTGATGACGCTGGTGTTCTATGTGGTAGACGGGTTTAACGCCGTCATGGCGTTTATGGCGAGCGATCTTTCCAAGCAGGTGTTTCTGGTGCTCGCCATCTGCGCGATCATCAGCTCCGTGATGCTCATCTCCCGCCAGTGGAAGGAAGACGACCGCAAGGCGAAAAGAGCCGTTCGGCAGCAAGATGATGCAGAATTAGCAGCAGCCGAGGCGCTTAATGAGCTGGAAGAAGTCAAAAAGTCCCGCGAAACGGGAAGAGTTGAATAAACGCAACTAGCACAAAGGAGCAGAATGATCTGCTCCTTTTTAGTTTAGGAGGTTGCTTGCTGAATACGGCCGATTCTTAATAGCAGATTAGGTTTCAGTGGTGCAAAAGATAGAAGTCTGTCACGGAAGTACGGATGTCTCATATTCTATGGTGCCAAACGTGTACCATGTCGTTTGCCTGTTTCCACCTGTTTCTGCAAAGCTCATATCAAATGTTTTAAAATCTCCAGCTTGATAATAACACGCAATCAATCCGTACTCATATGACTGATCATCGAACAGCATCAACCCTTCTCCAGTTATTCTGAAATAGTAGAGAATGTCAACATATTCTTTTCGGTAATCTGCATATGAAATATAGAGTCCCTCGGAGATTATCTTCTGCGCAATTGCCAATATCCGCTCTGCTTGAGCATCATATTGCTCAAAGGGGAATGTGGCGATTGGCGTTTCTTGATTGTCGATATACTGATACGCATTTTTTCCGTCAAAAGCGATTCCGTTCTCATACGTACCGATGAAAGCCTCTCGGCGATCTTCAATTCGATAAATGCTTCCGACATCTTTCATCCGCAAAACATAATCAAAATCATCTTTTGAAATTGCGCAAATGTTGTTTACGCTCTCTATCTCCGTGTGTGGTATCGGTTTGGGCGTGAACAGGTTGACCAACCCTGCGATAAACACTGCTGTGATGAGCAAGACGATTGCTTTCATAGTTTTTTCCTCGTTCGATGATTGAATAGTGGAATCGACAGCATGACTTTCTCAAGTGTGATATTGCAATAATTATACCTATCAAACATTTTGACTTCACGTGACAATATTGTAAAGAAACGGAGCCGGGTGGCTCCGTTTTGTTGCGCTCAGAATGACGGTGGCTCATATGCAATCGATGTCACGAAACCCGCTTCATCGAAGGAAAAAAGGATGCGACTCCAATCTTCACCGAAATACCCTTCATCTATGTTCGGGAAATCTTCGGAACTAAACGCGAGTTCGCTTTGGCTAATCACCGGTTCTTTTTCGTAGGCTTTGTGTACTTCTTCCCGGGAACTTCCGACGCCAATCTGTTTTTTGCCGAACTTGGTCGATTCGCCCCAAACTGTCACGAGGTATAGCGCTTTTCGTGTCGAGCCATTTACTCTTGGAATTTCAACGTAAGCTGCACGAAAATCTGGATACTCGAGAAAAACAAGGGTATTACCCAACTGATCCGCCTCCGGCAGAACGGTCTGATTCACGGGTGATCCCAGCTTTTTTAGCACTGTGTCGTATTTAAAATCACTTAATCCTAAGGCACGTGCGTAGCCGCGATTCGAAAGATAGTTTGATCGGCGGCCATAGTCAGTCATTTGCCTATCATAGTTATACGCAGAAATGAACCATGATACTACCAGCACCAAACAGATCAAAAAAACAATCAAACAACCATGTTTTTTTCGAGGCATTGAAAAGCTCCTGTTAAATCGACTATTCTTTGGAGTAAACCTTATCCGAATAATTGTCGCCTGACGTTCTGAATTTCCTTTTGAGAAGAAGTCCCGCCATCAATAACATACACTTCCTAATAAGAAATTGTGTACGGAATCATTCCAAAGGTAAATGATAAGTCCTCGCTTGCCTCTTTGGTTACATTAAGACCCAGATCAAAGAATTCAAATACTCCATTTCGATATATGCAATCAATCATCCCCCATTCATACTTCTGATCGGTGAATAACGCCAAACCTTCATCAGAGATTTGGAAATGATAGTATATGAAATGATACGAGGCACTATCATCATTGAATCCCGTATAATATCCATTCTGTATGATTTGTTGACATGTTTCTAAGATTTCCTGCGCAAGTGTATCGTACTTCTCGAAGGGAAACCCAACTGTGGCGATCTTCTTACCGTTGATATATTGGTAGGCGGATTCACCGTCGTAAGCCATTCCATCTGTTTCGTTCCCGATGTAAATTTCGCGTCTACTGTTTATTCGATATCCAAACCCGAAGTTTTTCTTATAGAAATTATAGTCGCAATCGGATATTTTTACTGCACAAATGTTCTTCACGCTGTCTGCCTCATTTGGCGCCTCCCGAAGTGACACGCAACCGATAAGGCAACTGAAAAATAGGATGCTCAAACCAGAAAGCACGGATAAAATAATCTTCATAAGAAAACCTCTCTATTCAGTCTTGACGCCTTTATTTTCATACGGGGCTACTGAGATGTAATCAATACCAGGCATTTTCTTAACTAAACGATCCTCATCCTCCGCGCGTGATGTGTTCATTGTTCCAATGCAGAGCAAAATGCAGATGAGCAGAACGAACCATGCTTGTCTTTTTCTTGAGGGATGTTTCATATCTTAGTCTCCTATCATGGACTGATTAGATGCTTTAACGAGGGGAGATGTGGCTAGTTGTTTTCAGCAATGATATGATTCATCTATTGCCTTCATTATACCGAACAAACATTTCAACCACACGAGACAATATTGTAAAGAAAACGGAGCGGTGCGGCTCCGTTTTCTATTCACCAGCCCCAGCTCTCTGATGGTTGCATTGCCATCGAGATGACTTTCCCATTATCATCGTAGCTGAACAAGATATTGCACCAACTCTCACCATAGTAACCCTCATCCACATCGGGATAATTGTACGCGCAGTAGGCTAAATCGTCCTCGTTGATTTTCTGATCTCTAAAATATGCTTTTTGAACATCTTCCTGTGTGCTGCCGATTCCTATCTTCTTTCTGCCGAACCGCAACGTGTCGGCCTTGAAGACAATTTGAATCAGTTCATTATATGGCTCACACTCGTACCAATCGGTGTATATATAGAGCACGTCGAATGTCAAATACTGATCCAGTATGAGCGTTCTGTCATTCATCTTTGAATCAACCCATCGGGTGCGAGTGATTGGACTGCCGTATTTTTGGAGTATTGACGCTTCGTCAAATCTAGTCAGACCAAGCTCGCGTGTATAGCCGCGCGTAGAAAGATATGCAGCCCTGTGTTCTCCGCAACAATCTTGGTGATCGTTAAAATACAGTGTTATACAGAGAAGCACAACCAGAATGCCCAAAGACATTAAAACAGTCTTGAATATTCTTCTTTTGTGGACTTGCATGAGTCATCTCCTTCATCTTCACTATAATATGTCTGTAATCTGGAAGGGGGTTCCTACTCCAGTCGATCGATTAAATTCTCATAGATGTCGTAATAACCGTCCTGTTCTTCTGATAAATGGGGGAATAAAGTGCTAGGGAAAATATTTCTTAAGATAGGGATACCAAACCCAACACTTCCATCTAGGCATAAACGGTATCTTTACTCACAAAATCACGAAATGCGTCCGCAAGAGAAAATTATTCGAGAACCTTCTTTCGGCAGGATTGACACTGACACAGATATCAGCTTCTGCGTTTCCTTTACGAAGGATAGGTTATCATGATTGAATCTGTAGAAAGACTGATTTCATAGTTAAAGTGACCGAATTCTGCGTTCACATCTACCGATTCGCCTTTTGTTTCATACAGTTTTAAGGTTATTTCCTGAAAGACATCATCGACGTAGTAACAGACGATCAACCCGTATGTATATGATCGATCATCGAATTGTTTCAGCCCTTCTTCAGATATTAAAAAGTAGTACTGCATGGTCTGATAACCCCAGTTTGGGTCGTTGTAGGAAGTGTACTGCTTGCTCTGGATGATCGTTTGAACGGTGTCCAGCAAACTTGCGGCATAGGAATCATACTCTTCAAACGGAAAATCGGAAGTCAATCCCTTTTCCGGGTCAACATACTGGTGCATCGGATTTCCGGTAAATGGCGACCCATCTAGGAGTTTTAGTACGATAGCTTCACGCTTTTCGCCCTTTCGATAGACTTTGCCATTCTCCTGTAGATCAAGTAAATAGTCGCAGTTTTCCATCGAAATTGCGAGGATGTCACTTGTGCTTTCTTCCTCTGTTCGCGGAGGAGCGATCAGTAAAAATAGCTGAGTAATGCCAACGACGAATAGGGATGTAATCAGCAAGACGATTGCTTTCATGTCGGCCTCTTTCGTTAGAATTTTGGATTAAGAATAAGAGGGACTTTCAAATTTACATTTTTTATTTTATGGAGGAATCCCTCTTGTCTACGACCCGATATATACTTTCTCGATCAATTCGTCCCGCTGCGTCTTTTCGTTGAAGCGGTAGAGAAACAGCCAGCCGCCAGCGGTGTCGGTCTTGTTTGCGTAGTCTACGATGTTGTGCTCTATCTCAATCGTGCGGCGCAGCACTGCCTTGTCGCCGGCGATGTCGTTGATGGAGATCGTTTTTCCGCCGCCAGTAACGGCGGTTTTCGCGTCCGCGTAAAGGAAGGCGTTCTCTTTTTCAAGTGTCAGCAGCACCTGTTTCGCTCCGGTTTCGGGATCGACGCGGTAGAGCGATTCCGCCAGCGCGCGGGTTTGTTTTAGTACTTTGGAGTGATGGTAGTCCAGATCATAAGTTTTCCGCAAAAGCTCCGTGAACACAAGAAAATAATCCCCGCAATCGATTTGCGCATAAACGTTTTCCGGTTGGTCGAACGTGACGATATCCGAAACGGTGTTTGACGCAACGTCATATTTCTCCAAGCCGTGAACGGAAGCAAGAATGAACCCATCGGAACTCCCTCTGCAAAACCAACGCAGAAAATTTGCGTCGTCGTCATTGTAGCCAAGATACGAACCCGTCAACATCTTAACAACATGATCCTTTGAATTTAGATCGATCACAGAAAGGCACAAGCTAAGAAATTCTTCGGTATAATCTGGATATGAAAAATAATCCGGAAGAAAGTATAAACCATCCAGATGACCTACTTCAAATATGTATTGATTGAAACTAGCGTAATGAATAGCGGTGTTTTTATTCAAAACCTCATAGTCATTTGCAGAAACAACATCGCCATTTAAAAAACTTGCAACTTCGCGCATTTGAAGTTGTCTATAACCACCGACCTCCGCGAAGCAAATCACAACAGCACCGTTATCGGAGATATAAGAATCCCAAACATTACCATCTGTAATTGGCCAATCGTTTGGATACCCGACATTTTTCAAATAATCAGCCACCTTTGCTTCACCGTTTTTTCGGATCAGCAAGCGAAATTGG
>Ga0302293_10000893_pt1 | contig 15343 bp, 9 predicted proteins | sample III_Fen_N2_2_FD_198758 | JGI IMG/M metagenome (GOLD analysis project Ga0302293, IMG submission 198758) | Peat permafrost microbial communities from Stordalen Mire near Abisko, Sweden - III_Fen_N2_2 | ecosystem: Environmental > Terrestrial > Soil > Wetlands > Permafrost | place: Sweden: Abisko...
CGGGCGCGTGAGTTGAAACCCCTACGCCTGGGAAAGCGCGCAGCCACAAAGGTCGCGCCTTCGCGGGCGCGTGAGTTGAAACAAGGAATCTCCCCCCTCACGTACAGGACAAAGGTCGCGCCTTCGCGGGCGCGTGAGTTGAAAAAAAGTGAACGGCACCCAATACGGGTCTGACCGTAATTTTGTGTAACTGTCGATCAAAGCAATCCGCTATCGTTTAAAATGGACGGTGAAAAAGTTCATAGCAACTTTCCAACCGACGATTGGGTTGTGATGGGGGTTTTCGGTGTATTGGGTTTTGATACCCCCTAGCTCTATTGTGGAGTAGTTCATTGGAAATAACGGTGGAAGCAATGGTGAGCTGGTGTTGAGCTTTTGCTTACATCATGTGACATCACAACATTTCTATTTTTACCCTATGCAAAAAGACTTCCTTACCTCCGATGGCGTACGGCTTGTCTACCAACTGGATGGCGAGCGCAATGCAAACATTCCGATCCTACTCCTGAATGGGCTATTTGGTGATATGCCGTTTTGGGATTTGTTCGTAAATGAATTTTCCAAACAACGTCTTTGCATTCGTGCGGACCATCGTGGCATTGGTCTTTCTGAACGTTGGGTGGGTGCTTACAGCTATAACCTATACCGCCGCGATGCCTTGGAATTGCTCGACCATTTGCAGGTGCCGGAAGTTCATGTGGTAGGGCTTTGCCATGGGGGCATGGTTGGTTCACTGATTGCCCGAGATCAACCTGATCGCTTGAAATCCTTGACTTTACTGGGCTCGCGGCTTCTGCGCAGTGAAAAGATTGTTGCCTATGAACATTTTCGCATGGATTTGCTTGCGCGCGAAGGTGTTGTGGCTATGAGTCGTATGCAAGCTCCCATGATTTTTGGGGAGCGGTTCTTAAGTGCTACAGCTACCAAACAAAGTGTTATGGCAGAAAACTCAATTAAGCGTGCCAACGTAGAGTGTGCTGTGCCCATGGTGCAAGCCTTGATAGACTTCTATTTACGTCCCGAAGAAATTGCGCAAATGCAAACCCGCGCCTTGTTCATTGTGGGCGAAGAGGATTTGTATTCACCCCCTTGGCTTGTGAAGCGCGGCGCGGACTTATGGCCTAATGCACAGTTCGAAATGCTTACTGAATGTGGGCATATCATGACTCACGAAAATCCTGAAATCATGCATCGCCTTGTTCGCAATTTTTTGAATTCGCACGAAGGTTAGTTTGTATGTAATGGCTTTGTGTTGAATCAATTTGAGAGTTCCAACGTGGAACGTCTTTTGCACTACGATTCAATAAATTAATTCGCTTTACTGAGCTTTCTGTTGTAACATATTAGAGATGAACGACGCGCCTAAATTATGGATAGACAAGGTGCCCCCGAAAACGATTGCCTTGCTGTCAACTTGGCTTGATGGCTGGTATCAGTCTCAGCTATGGAGAGGTGCTGTTGCTGCGACGCGCGCGCATGGGTGTCGTTTGCTCACGTTGGTCGGGTATGCACGCCCAGGATCAATTATGCCCTGTGGTCCCAGCAGTATTATGGGGCTTGCGGGTCGGCCACAGATCGATGGCATACTTCTTTCCGCGGGTCCGCTTTCATTTTGGGAAGGCCCAAACGTTCTCAAAAATATTTTGTCTTGGCTGCCTCCAATCAGTGTCGTTTCATTAGGTCAAACACTCGAAAATGTCGATTCCGTTGTGCCTGACGGTGGCGGAATTAGTGAGCTCGTTCATCACATGATTGAGGCGCATGCCTGCCGAAAAATTGTGTTCTTAGCTGGGCCGCCACTTAATCCAGATGCTCAACGAAGACTCGATGATTACCGTGTTTCCCTTGAGGCTGCTGGCATTGCTTACGACCCGCAATTAGTTGAAGTGGGAGGCTTTCACCTTGAAGGCGGCATCGACGCCATGGAACGTGTTCTAGAACGAGGTGTTCGCTTTGATGCGGTCATTGCGGCCAATGATACCATGGCAATTGCGGCAGCCAAAGTTTTGCGTGATCATGGTATTCGTGTGCCTACAGATGTCCGAATTTCTGGTTATGATGATACTTTGGAAGGGCGTTATCAGCAGCCTCCATTGAGTACCGTTTCAAATCCAACGCATCTGATTGCTTATCGTGGCTTGGAAATGTGTTTGGATCGGATTTCCAATCCGAACAGGTCTCAGGTTCAAGATGTTGTTCCTGTTGAAGTCATGATTCGTAAATCCTGTGGATGTCTTCACACCGCGAAAGAACCGCCTGCCAATTGTAAAGAGATTGCCCCTGCGTTACTAGAAGAAGCGCTTGCTCTGTTGTTTACCCAAGGTGAAGATAAGCATGGAGATTTCTTGCATTGGATACAGTTTACTTTGCTAGATCGGAATTTAGAAACGATCGATGAAGTTTCGCATTTACTCCATGTACTGGCCTCTGAAGTTGCCAAGCGGTGTTCGCCAGAACAGATGCCCAAGCTTTATGCAAACGTATTTAGTGCACAACAAATCGTCGCGGAAGCGAACCAAGCCTTGATTTGCGGACGCTTACTGAGTCAAGAAAGTTTATTAAGAGATTTGTACCGAACAACCAATGCTTTACTTGCTCATTCAGACCCTGAATTGATGATCGAGAACTTAGCCGAATGCCTGCGCTATTGGAGCCCTGAAGGTGTTCGTTTGTTCATGATCAACAAAGATTTTTCCCCTACAGAATCCGCCGATCTGGTGCAGCAAAAATTTGAGTTCCGTATCGAAATTCGCAATGGGAAAATCACTCCAATTCCAGTATCAGAGGACTTGCTTCCAGAGGAGGTGATTGCTGGTGAAATCTGGACGGGGGTTCCTATTGAACAGGGAACAATGCACTTTGGTGTGGTGCTTTTCCGTAATTGGGATTGCAATGAATCGTTCGTGGAACAATTGCGTTTAATCTTTTCAATTGCGTTTAGTATTTCGTGGCGAACACGTTCTGAAAGTCGCTTGAGCGATGCTTTGCACAGGCTTTCTGTTCGTGATGAGTTGACTGGATTATATAATCGGCGTGGTCTTTTCGAAGTTGCGAATGTCCTAACCAATCAAGCGACTCGTGACCGCAAAAAGATTGGAGTGATCTATGCGGATCTGGATCGACTCAAAGAAATCAATGACAAATTTGGACATGCGGATGGGGATTTAGCGATCAGTACTTTTGCTGATGCTTTGCGAGTTTGCTTTCGTAGTTCTGATGTGCTGGCGCGTTTAGGTGGCGATGAATTTGCTGCTGTATTCATTTTAAATGATGCTAGCGAACATGCGAGTATTCTCTCTCGACTGCATACGATTTTACATGAACATTCTTTGGCGCTTGGCAAGGCGTGGAAGGTTAGTGCAAGCGTTGGTTGGTCTATTTGGGATTGTGCTGCGGGCTCATCTTTAGAGAACGAAATGCTCAAAGCAGACCAGAAATTATACGAAGACAAGGCGAATCGGAAGACGCTTGGTTTGCGGTGATATATTGCGATTTACTATGCAGCAGGCAAGGTTACAAGAAATTCTGTACCTGGTTCAGCATGTTTTTCTGAGATGGAAATATGTCCATTCATGTGGTGCAATAGCCCGCGTACGAGCGTGAGGCCAAGACCTTCGCCATTGATTTTACCATGTGGCTCTAAGCGGTGAAAAATTTCGAAAACCTTGCTTCGATAGGCTATGGGGATGCCTGTGCCGTTATCCTGAAAAGACAAAATGATGTTGCCAAGTTCTTCTATTGACGAGATGCAAATAATTGGAGGAATGTTTGGGCGAGAATATTTGATCGCATTGTCGAGTAAGTTATTACAGACTTGTTCAAAAGCAAAAAGGTCGGCAATGCACGTATGCTCTACACGATTTATAAATGTGATGTTGAGGCTGCGAGCTTGGTGTTCAAGGCCTTGAATACAGTGATCGATCACCGATCTGCAATCGATTTTTTGCAGGGTAAATTCCATACGGCCAAGTCGGGCGTAGCGTAAAATTCCGGTTTGTAAACGATCCATTCGCTGAGCTGATTTTACAATGAAATGAATGCTGTCTTGCACCGATGCAGATAAGACTGCAAACTTTTCTGGGAACGCAAGGATGATCGCAATTTCTTTTTCGAGCTCGCTTGCAAAGCCAAGAACATTCACCAATGGTGAACGCAAATCATGTGACATTGCGTAGATGAGTGATTCTTGTTCGGCTTGTCGAGTTTTTAACTCATGAACTAGGCGGTCTTTTTCAAGCTCCGTATTTTTTTGTTCAGTGATGTCTTGAATGGTTCCAAACATGCGGATTGGATTGCCTTCTGCATTGAATTCAAGTTCCCCACGACCAATAACCCAAAGGACGGCTTGATCTGAATTTCTTTGCACGCGGTACTCACGATTGAAAGGCTTCTTTTGGCCAATCACGTCGTTGATTAAAAAATCTGCGATATCCTTTTTGTCGCTTGGATGAACAAGATTCACCCATGATGCGGCATTGCGAACAAAGGACTTGTCGATACCAAAAATTTCGTCGAGCATTTCGGAACTAGACCAACAGTCTTCTACGATATCAAAGACATAATATCCGAGCCTTGCGATTCGTTGAGCCTCTTGCAGCCAATGGTTGGTTTCTTGCTGCTCTATTTGACTTTGCCTCCATGCCGTAATTTCGCGTGTGATTGCAAGGAGTTGAGGTTCCCCGGCAAGTGAAATCTTTTTCGCGGACATGAGTCCAATGATTATAGATCCATCTTTGATGTGAAAACGTACTTCTTGGTTTTCAAAGAAGCCTTGCTCGCGAATCAGTTGCAGCAGCCGTGTTCGATCATTGGGGTTTTCCCAAATCTGAATATCCAATGCAGACTTTCCAAGTAGTTCGTCGCGCGAGCATCCGCTCATGCGAAAGAAACCTTCGTTGACTTCAATGTAGGTGCCATCTGAAATTTTTACGATGCTAATGGCATCTGGGCTGGTGTAAAAAATCGTGCGAAATCGCTCTTCATTTTCTCGGAGCGATTCCTCGGTCTTTTTTTGCTCCGTAATATCAAAGCAAATTCCTGCGTACCCAAGAAAGGTTCCTTTGCTATCGAAGCGGGGCGACCCCATGTCGCGAATCCATCGATATTCCCCTGCCGCATTTCCAATTCGGTATGCCATGTCGAAGGATGTTCTGCACTCAAAATTTTCGACATAAGTTGAAAAACATGTCTCGCGATCTTCGGGATGAATGCCCTGTACCCATCCGTTGCCAATCTCTTCTTGTAACGTTCTTCCGCGAAATTTTAACCATGAGTCGTTGAAGTAGTCGCAGTCTTTATTGAGCCCAGATGTCCATATTAATGCTTGACTAAAATTGGTGAGAAAATGCAACGCCTCTAGAGCGCCTGTGGGAGCTGGCTTTCGGCTCTGTGTAAGAGAGTGCAGTCGAAAAAAAAGGAATGTTGTTGTTCCAAGAAATGCGATGGCAAAAAATGCAGAAATGATTTGTATGGTCATGGTAAGGCTTGCTAGAGGACTTCTTACCCTTCATTTTACAAATGCAAAGCCGTTTGGAGAGGTTTTATTCGAGGTATGTGTACCCGTAAAGCCCTGATCGGTAAATGTTCAGGAATTCGCGGCCTTCCTGGGCTGAAATTCTGCTTTCCTTGACAGAAGTAGTCACCCAAGATTCCATGTCCTTCACGAGCTTCTTATCGTCAAACTGCACGTATTCAAGAACGTCGGCGACAGATTCTCCGTCGATCACCTTCTCGATTTCCCATTTGCCATCGGGCTTGCAGATGATATGTACAGCATTGGTATCGCCAAACAGATTGTGCATGTCGCCCAAAATCTCTTGATAGGCACCCACAAGGTATACAGCCAAGAAATATGACTCATCGGGCTTGGGAGTATGTAGCGGAAGGCTTCGCGCAATTTCAGTTTGCTTTACAAAGAAGTCAATTTTGCCATCGGAGTCGCAAGTAATGTCTTGCAAGGTTGCATTGGAAAGTGGCTCTTCATCGAGGCGCTGAATTGGCATGATTGGAAAGATCTGATCGATAGCCCAAGAGTCAGGAAGCGACTGGAATAGCGAGAAATTGCAGAAGAATTTGTCGGCGAGCATCTTGCCTAAATTATGCAACTCATAGGGTGGGTGTCGCATTTGTGCTGCAAGGCGATCGACCTTTTGTGCGATGCCCCAGAACAATCTTTCGGTATTCGCACGTGTGGGTAAATCCACATCACCGAAGTTGAATTTATCGAGCACGTCTTCGTGAATCTGCATTGCGTCATGCCAGCTCTCAAGCATATTCGAGGTCGATAGACCTTTGTAAAGTGCATGCAAATCGTGTAGCTCGGCTGGGTCCTCTTTGGATATGGAATGCAAATTTTCGTCCCAGAACGCTTGGCTTGCGGTTTCAAGGACATTGAAAACCAATACCGAGTGATGTGCGGTCAAGGCGCGGCCAGATTCTGCAATCACATTGGGGTGGGGCAGCTTATGCTTGTTCACTGCTTCAACGATGCTATATAGAACGTCGTTCGCGTATTCTTGCACCGAGTAATTTACGCTAGAGGCGCTGGTGCTACGAGTTCCATCATAGTCGACGCCAAGTCCTCCGCCAACATCTACAAACTCGATGTTGAATCCCATCTTGTTGAGCTGGCAGTAGAACTGCGCAACTTCGCGTAAGCCCGCTTTGATCTTGCGAATATTGGTAATCTGTGAACCGAGATGGAAATGAATGAGCTTAACGCAGTCTTCGAGCCCTTCAGCTCGCACAAAGCTAATGGCTTCCGTAAGATCAGAGGAATTTAACCCAAACTTAGATTGGTATCCACCCGACTCTTCCCATTTGCCACTTCCAAAACTTGCAAGCTTAATGCGCATGCCTATATTCGGGCGAACATTGAGCTGGCGAGCTAAGCGTGCAATCAGCACCAGCTCGGGCAATTTTTCGACAACTAAGAAAATCTTTTTGCCCATCTTCTGCGCAAGCAGTGCGAGCTCGATAAAGTCTTCATCTTTGTAGCCATTGCAAATGATCAGAGACTCTGGGTTGTCTTGCACGGCAAGAACCGCGTGCAGTTCGGGCTTAGAGCCTGCTTCGAGTCCGATGTTAAACTTCTTTCCATGACGCACAACTTCTTCGAGAACAGGGCGTTGCTGATTCACCTTGATTGGGTAGACGTTGTAATACTTGCCCTTGAAATCGTATTCCTTTGCGGCGGCTTCAAAGCATTGCGAGATTTGCTCAATGCGATGATCGAGAATGTCTGGGAAGCGAAGTAGCACAGGGGTTGCGAGGTCGCGCAGCTGTAAGTCTAGCATCACGTCGGTAAGGTCTATACTTGGCCCTTTTTCTTTCAAAGGGCTAACGGTTGCATGGCCTTTGTCGTTAATGTCAAAGTAACCAATGCCCCAGCCGTTAACGTTGTAGAGTTCACGACTATCTTCGATGCGCCATTTTCTCATCGCCAAACCTTCTTTGATCAAGGGGATAAGGAGGCCGAAGATAGAAAATCCTAGCAGAGGGCTTGCTCGCAGATCATCTGAAAGAATACAAGTACGATTGCAACAAGCGTGAAACAGTGGACGTAACTATGTCATTTTAGGTTGCGTGCGTATGAACTGTATTTTTTGTCTTGAACTCCAATGTGCAGTACCAACCAATCTGTGAGGAACTTGATCAATTCCGTAGCCACCATACCTTTGCCTTGAGAAAAATCAGAACGAGCTTTTGATACTGTGGCAATGAAGTGTTTATGAATCTGAATGTGTGCGTCGAGGTCTGGATATTTGACTTTGCGAAGTATCTCTTCTTCATCACGGAAATGAGTTACGGTGTAATCAGCGAGCGAGTCGATAATAGGAAGTAATTCCTTATTGCTGTGCCCATCTGCGACAGAGTCGGAAAGACGGTTCACCAGTTCAAATAGTCGGCGATGCTGCCGATCCATGGGCTCATAATTGGTGAACAAATCTGGGGTGAGCACGACTTTGGATTTCGATGTTTGAAAATGGGCGAGCAAGCTGGTTAAACGCGCGGATGCATCCAGTACTTCTTTGACATGGTGCTTTCCTGTTTGCAACGAGTTCACATTTTCTGCGGCTTCCAAATGAATCTTTCCTACACTCTCCGCTGTGCTAGAGGCTCCGATAGAAATTTCTTTTAACCCCTTATGAATTTCTGTTGCCGAAGAGCTTGTATGAGCAAGGCTTTGATTGACTTCACCAAGGGCAAGGCGTTGTTCTCGCACAGCGACTAGCGAGGATTGGGCGCTTGCTGTTACCGATCCGATTACGCCCGCGATTCCCTGGGTTTGCTGAATCACCTTTTCAACGATTGTCTGCATTTGTTGAATTTGATCGCGGATCTGAGTGGTTGAACGCGAGGTCTCACGCGATAGTGCTTTAACCTCGTTGGCGACCACCGTAAACCCTTTGCCAGCATCGCCAGCACCAGCAGCTTCAATGGTTGCATTCAATGCCAACAGGTTCGTTTGCGAGGCAATATCTTCGATCAGTGTGATAATGCTTCCAATACTTTTTGCAACGCTTTGCAAATTCTTGACGGAGTCTTGTACGGCATTGGCGTAAGTCTTTGCTTTGTCTGCTGTACTGGCTGTTTCGTTTGAGCGTAGTTCAATAGATGAAGCCGTTGCGCTCATTTCTTCGAGAGCTGCTGCAATAGAGGTTACTGCTCCCGACATGTTATCGGAATTTTCTGTAATCACGGAAATTCCAGCGCTGGTTTGTTCCGCAGCAGATGCGATTGTTTCCGAATGATTCATTACTGAAGCTGATGTTTCATTGACTTGCTCATTGCTCCTTTGAAAGTGCTCAGCCGCTTGAGCCAATGTTAATGAGGTTCCCTTGATTTCACCCATGACTTCTGTTAGGCCAATCGCCATGTTGTTGATTTCGCGTAACAGCTCATCGATTTCATCACCATCGATGCGAGCCGTGAGGCGTTCACGTAAATCACCTTTCGCGAATCGTTGTGTAGCAAGCTTTGCCTTGGATAGGCGTGAAATGATGTGCATCATTCCAAAGGCAGTAAGTAAGCTGAGAGCTATCGCAATGATCACACAGCTCCAATGCAAAAGATCGGGCATCGACGACCATATTGCCGGGAGCATAACAAAGACGATGATGGCAAATAGGCTCATCAAAGTGCGGCTTTTTAGAGTGGATGAATTCATGGAACCATCGTCCCAAAGATTCTCAAAAGAATCAACCCCAAAATGGTGCTGAATCGCTTGTGAATTATTCTTGTGCGAAGAACGTTTTAAATACTCGCACTATGGAGTCGTGGTCATCGGTGCCTGCCATTTCACGAATAGAATGCATGGAGAGCATTGGGTTTCCAACGTCGACGGTTGGTATTCCGATCTGGGCTGCAATGGCTGGGCCAATGGTTGAACCACAGTGAACATCGTTTCGACTCACGAATACTTGCAAATCGACGTTGGCTGTGCGGCAAAGTTCGCGGAAGCGTGCCGAGGTTATTGCTTCCGTTGCATAGCGGTGACCTGCGTTGCTTTTGACCACGGGGCCAGCATTGATGCGGGGGCGATGACTTGGGTCGTGACGCTCTTCGTAGGCTGGGTGAACGGCATGCGCCATATCTGCAGAAATGAAAAACGAGCGGTTGAGCGCTGCGTAGTAGAGATCGCGTGAGGCTTGGAATGTAGAGAAAATGCGGTCGAGCACTTGAGGCAGAAAACGCGATTCTGCTCCTTGCCACGATGTGCTGCCCACTTCTTCATTATGAAAAAAGACCGCACCGATTAAATTCGTGCCATGTACTGGCGATTCTTGCAATGCGCGAAGAGCCGCATGTACTGAAGCCAAATTATCGATACGAGAAGAAAGAACGAACTCGCCCGAAAGCCCAGATAGCGCGGCCTTTGCCGTATCAAAGAGCTGTAGATCCCAATCAATTAAATCTTCGCCAGGTTCTAAATGACTTTCGAGCAAATGACGGAAGTATGTGTCGCCACCACCTAGCCCAAGAATCGGCATCAACTGGGTTTGTGGGTTCAACTTCCCGCCATCTTTTTCTGCGTCTTGTAAATGGATCGCAAGGCTTGGAATGCGAATAATCGTGTTAGATTCTATTAAGCGCGTGCGTAAGTCTCGTTCTCCTTTGCGGCGGAAAACGAGTTGCCCACCAAAAGAAAGATCGCGGTCGATCCATGTGCTCAAAATAGGTGAGCCATAGACCTCAACATTTAGCATCTGATAACCTTCGCGGAATACGCTTGGGTTGGGCTTGATGCGAAGCGTTGGGGAGTCGGTGTGAGCGCCGATCAAGTGTAGGCGTGTGTCTGGACTAAAGCGTGCAGGGGTACGGAAAGCAAAGAGCGACGCGTTGCCGCGCACCACAAAATATGACTGCGCAGACTCAAGCATCCAAGGCCTAGATTCATCGAGTTCGGTGAAGCCAACCTCTGTGAGGAGTGTGCGAGCTTGTTGAATTGCGTGGTATGGGGTACGGCCCTGATCCAGAAACCGCAAGAGACTATGAATTTCAAGCGCATTTGACATATGCTCAAATGTAGGAATTTAGAGCAGGGTTGCTTGAGGTACTCGACCTTTGAGATCCACATTGAAATAATCGCTGCCACGAATTGCAGGAGGAACAATGCCCGATGTTGTTGCGGGCAGCTGATTTCCCCACTTGGTGCGGAAACTTTGCGCAGCATTTTTCCATGCTTCGTCAAAGGAACCTGGTGAGCAGTGCTTGATCAATATTTGGGTGCTTGCCAAAATTTTCCAGCGCAGCCGAGCTTGCATGCAAAAATCAAGATCGTAGAAATGAAAGCCAGGAAAAGTTTCTGCATCAAAATGGCAAGAATCAAAAACTTCTCGGCGTATTGCAAACCAACATCCATCAACTGCCACGACTTCTCGTTCCCCCGAGTCCGTGCTGAATACAGTCATGAAAAAACGGTTGCCTTCATCGAGTTCGTGAACAACCTTTCCAAATAAGTATGGGCGGCCAGCCCAAGACCAAAGTGGTGGGCTGGCCACTAACACTTGGGTCCCCGCCACACCAAGAATCCCAAGGGATGGCTCGCTTGCAAATTTATTTTCGAGGGCTCTGCCCCATCCAAATTCAAGGTGAAAAACATCTTCATGCATAAACACAAGAATGTTGCCTTTGGATTCCAAGACCCCTTGGTTATAAGCAGCACATATTCCGTACGTGTTATTCGTGTTGTCTATGCGAATGACTTCGAGATCACAATCGCCAGCGGTGCGAAGAACATTGCGGCGGACGAGATTAAAATCTGTTTCTAAACGAGAACAGATAATCACAGAAATCATTGTGAAACCTTATGAAGTGCTGGCGCGAGCTGAAAGCGAAGCGCATCGGCCATGCCTACCCAATCTTTGCCTTGTTGGCATGAAAGAACTTGTCGAAGCGAAGGAAGGCATTCTGCTTGGTTCGACTTGGGAAGTGAGCGTAACTGCTGCCCAAGAACATTCAACAGTTGATTCCAATCGGAATTGGCATCTCCGATTGCCCCTTGAACAAGCCGGCGAGCAACCATTTCCATTGAATTATTCAGCACATTCATTGGGTGTATTTTAGAACATCTGCACGTATAAATCCAGTAGAAAATCGCAAATTGCTCCTTTGATTCATCCTCTCTGTGGATTAGACTACGGAGTTTTCACAAGAATTTTATTTATGGTGATCGCCTGCAACCCTTGAAGGTTTTCCGGCGAGACCAATCTCCAACTCATATCATTAATCCATGCACTGCTTGCCCGCATTGTCACTCACTCGCGGAATCCAGGAGTTGTCGAAGGGATCCCATACACCAGGTCCGAAATTGCTGGCGAAGGAGAATCCCAATAGGATTGATCGATCGGCAGCAAAAGACTTGGGTGCGAGAAATATTCGGGGACTAAAAGTTTCGTGTCTTTTTTGCCTGCAATAATGGGCAAGTTCAAGTAATGGCTGTTACCACCTGATCCACCATCAAAGTATGCATAAGCAGCCACACTTGATAATTTGGCTCACCATCTGAACATCTATATGTACATCCATAACAGTCGAGTACTCCATCTGGAGCATGCATGAAATGCAAATTTTCATCGCCATTCAAAGGGAGCTGTTTATACAGCAAAAACGCAAACAAGGTCGATAAAAAGTTTACCCACAGGGAACATTATCGCGATCATTCCCTATTCTTTCAAGCTTGTGCGTTTAGTATCTTCCAAGTATGCTAGAACGATTCCAAGCTGAGTCTGGTGCACTAAGTGCGCGGGTGCGTGATGCCGAAGGGCAAAAGCGGTTGCTGCACAGCGCCATAGATCCAGAGCTTGAAGCTCGCGATTTGCCTTTGCCTGCGATATGGGGTGATGTTGTCCTTTGCTTGGGTACTGGGTTGGGCTATCATTTGCGCCAGTTGCCTTTAGGCCCTGTGGTTGTGTTATGCGATGCGTTTCCTGAGCTTGCGAAAATTTGCATGCGTGCGATGAAATTTCCACACGCCAATATTCACACCTTGGATGCGAGTGATAGTAAGGCTGTGAAGGCGCTGCGTGATACATTCCCTGCCCAAGCGAAAATCCAGGTGATTCGGCACCCCGCAAGCTATCGATTAAATGCGGCCTTGCTCGATGAAGTTGCTCGTGTGTGGTTTTCTTCGGATCGCGAAAAAAGTACACCACAAAAGCCACGCGTTCTGTTCCTATATGGGCAGCACTTTTTGCAAGAAGAAGTCCGCCATGCTTTAGAAGAACTTGGTTGTGAGTTCAAACTGTTTGAATACGGCTTTACCAATGAATATGGACAAATGGAGTCGTTAATTGCGCGCGAGTTGCAAGAATTTCGGCCTGACATTTTGCTTAGTATAAATATGAAAGGCCTTGATCCAGAAGGGATTGTGCTGGATTATGCGAAGCGTTTGGGTGTGGCTGTGCACACATGGTTTGTGGATGATCCTCGCCCCATTGCATTATCGTTTGGATCGCAGTCTTTTGCAGGAATTCATGCTTGGAGTTGGGAACGCGCATACTTGCCGTGGCTCGTGCAAAAAGGTTTTGCAAGTCCTCGTTGGCTTCCTTTGGCTGGAGATCCCCGCTTGTTTTCTTCACAAGAATCTGGCGTTAAAGTGCGTGGACTTGTCTTTACTGGGTCTGCGATGGGCGACGAGTATTTGGATAAAATTCGACGTTCCTTTTTGTGGGATCCGCGACTTGCACCATTGGTAGAAGATCGGAGCGAGGCCTTGCTACAAGGGCTTTGCACGCCTATGACTTCTCTCGATAACGTGACTCTTCCTTTTGTCGATGAACGCAATCGTACTTGGCTCAGTTGCCTCATTAACCACACCGCAAGTCATAAAAAGAGAATCCGATTTTTGCAGCCCTTGGTCAACGATGGAGTTGTGCTTGCGGGAGATTCTGCCGGTTGGCTTCGTGGGTTAGGTCCTAGCATAAAAGTGATAAAAGATGTCGATTATCGGCGCGACCTTGCTGCACACTACCGAACCTGCCAAGTAAATTTGAATCTCACAAGTTTGCAGATGCCGAGTGCAGTGAATCAGCGGGTGTTTGACGTGCCTTTGGTGGGTGGCTTTGTACTCACCGATGCGCAAAGCGACTTGCTTGAATTGTTCGAACCGCAAGAGCTTGCGACTTTTTCAAGTCGAGAAGAATTTGTTGATTTAGCGCGCTATTACTTGCGCCATGAACAAGCGCGTCAATCGATTGTTGCGCAAGCCCACGCCCGCATTTTGCAGCGCCACACTTACGCGCACCGTTTGAAAGATGTGCTGGCTTTTACGTCAGCACAGGCGAATTAACTCAGTTCTGCCAACGCGTTCTTGCACTTCGCCACAATGTCTTCTTGGGTCGCGAGCTTTTGGTGTTCGCCATCGATCACAGCTTTGGGTGCGCTTCCAACAAACTTTTCGTTTGAAAGTTTTTTCTGAATGCTTGCGGCAAAGCCTTCGGCCTTCTCGATTTCTTTCTTGAGACGCGCAATTTCTGCGACAGGGTCAAGCAGACCTTCCAAAGGCAAATACAGCTCACCACCAGGTACCACAACGCTTGCTGACAGTTTCGGCTTGATCGCATGCGTGCTTACGTCAAGGCTTGCTAGTCCACCAAGATCTATCACAAGGCGCTTGCAATCTTGCAGAGAATCTTGGGTAGCTTGGTCGTCGGTCTTAATGACTGCAGCCATCTTGTGCGAGGGCGACACGCTGTAGCGGCCGCGCACACTACGCACGCCTTCGACCACAGCGAAGATGCGGGCAAAGTCAGCCTCGATCTTGGGATTTACAAGCGAAGCGTCAAAGGTTGGCCATGCACGCGAAATCACCGATTCCGAATTGGGGAATAGGATTGTGTTCAACTCTTCAGTGATGAACGGCATCACAGGGTGCAAGATATCAAGCGTACCACGCAATACTTGCGCGAGAATCGCCATGGCATTTTTCTTTTCGGCATCCAAGGTCTCGCGGTTGATCACGCTCTTCTTGATTTCCAAGTAGCTTGAGCAAACATCGTCCCACACAAAGCGGTAGAGCTCTTGCGCAAGCTCGGCAAAACGGAATTGTGCGATCATGTCCGTGGCCATTTTTATTGTGCTATGCAAGCGCGATAAAATCCAACGATCTTCTAGGGTAAATAAATTGGCGTCGACAGGCAACGCCTCTCCTTGTAAGGCTCCCGCTTGTTCCAAATGCGGATACAAGAAGCGGCTTGCGTTCCACAGCTTATTGCTGAAGTTACGGCCAATTTCAAATTTCTCTGAGGTGTTGATGGTGCGGCCATCCTCAAGCTTTTCGGGCTTTACGGGCAGGCGTGCATCTTGGTTATCTGTGCAAATCGAAGCCATCACAAAGCGCAAAGCATCGGTGCCGTACTTCTCGATGATGTCGAGCGGGTCCACGCCATTGCCCAAGGATTTTGACATGGTGCGGCCTTGTCCATCCAGAATTTTCGGGTGAATGAACACCTTGTGGAAAGGAATCACGCCTAGATTTTCTTGTGAGAAAATGACCATGCGTGCAACCCACAGCGTGATGATGTCGCGGCTGGTGACTAGCACAGAGGTGGGGTAAAAAGTCTTTAGCGTATCGGTATTGTCGGGCCAGCCCATGGTGCTGTGGGGCCAGAGAGCAGAGCTGAACCAAGTGTCGAGAACACCTTGATCGCGTTCAAGGGTATGGCCGGGAATCGCATCGGGAGCTATTTCGCCCTCTTGCGCGCACACGAGCCAACCTTCGGCTTCGGAGCGAACCCAGACAATATCTTTCCTTGTGCCAAATGCGTGTTGCAGATCAGCTTCACTGCAGGTTTTTGCGTGCCAAATGGGAATCTGATGTCCCCACCAGAGTTGTCGACTA
>Ga0302293_10000894_pt1 | contig 15338 bp, 11 predicted proteins | sample III_Fen_N2_2_FD_198758 | JGI IMG/M metagenome (GOLD analysis project Ga0302293, IMG submission 198758) | Peat permafrost microbial communities from Stordalen Mire near Abisko, Sweden - III_Fen_N2_2 | ecosystem: Environmental > Terrestrial > Soil > Wetlands > Permafrost | place: Sweden: Abisko...
TACTGAGCGCAATACATCCGATGAAAATCCAGAAGGAAATCCTGTCGCTGTCCAGATAACTTCCAAGTGACGCAAGAATGATAACAAAAATGATCGGAACCACAACATATATACTGTTAACCTGCGTCAAAAAAATCGAAGCACACAGTATGAAGAGAATCATTTTGTCAAAGATTGCGTTCATATGTGTTCCTTCCTGTTTTTGCGGGAATCGCCGGTAATATAACATGCTTCCGGAATTGGTTCCATTTTATCATGACAGAGATTCAAAAAAACATATGACATTTGTCACAATAAGTCAGGATATATGTCACTGGGACATGATGCTCCGGTTCGATACACTGAAGACAACGAAAAGAGTGCTGTACAGACGGCGAAAGCGCCAAGGAGGAAATATGATTGTCAAGGTTTCGAATCTCGTAAAAAGATACGGTGACTTAATCGCACTGGATCACTTCAAACTGGATGTCGCCGAAGGGGAAATATTCGGCCTGCTCGGTCCGAACGGATCAGGAAAAACAACGGCCATCAATTGCATACTTTCACTGCTTACCTTCGACAAAGGCGAAATTGAGGTTTTCGATAAGAAGATGACACCAAGCTCGTATGATCTTAAAAAAGATATAGGCGTTATCATGCAGAATGTCGCTGTAATCGAGGAATTGACGGTATATGAAAATATCGATTTTTTCTGCGGCCTGTATGTTCCGGACAAGGAGATCCGGAAAAACCTGGTGAAAGAAGCGATAGATTTTGTGGGTCTCGGTGATTTCACAAAATTCTACCCTAAGAAACTTAGCGGAGGCCTGCTTCGCCGCCTGAATATCGCCTGCGGAATTGCGCATAAGCCTCGCCTGATTATTCTGGACGAACCCACGGTTGCTGTTGATCCGCAAAGCCGCAATAACATCCTCGAAGGGATTGTCCGGCTGAACAGGGAAGGCGCAACGGTCATTTATACCTCTCACTATATGGAGGAAGTTGAGCAGATCTGTACACGTATCGGCATCATGGACAAGGGCCGCATCGTTGCGATGGGAACCAACGAAGAACTCAAGGGAATGATCCGGGTCGGCGAGAAAATATCGATTGAATTCCTTGCAGCCGACCCGAAAGATTATGTAGAGTTTGTCGAATCCATGCCGTATATCGCAGCAGTTGAGGTACAGGACCGGACAATGCTGATTAAGACGGAGAGAGGGCATAACGGTCTCAGTACTATTCTTACTGAACTTCAAACGAAAAGTATAAAAGTGGGCCGGGTCTATTGCGAACTTCCTACCCTGAACGATGTGTTTCTTGAGATCACCGGTAAAGAACTGCGTGACGGAAAGGAGAAATAACAGTGTTTTGGCATAATTTTTCCTACAGTCTGAAGAGCAATGTCCGGGATAAACAGCTTATTTTCTGGACGCTCGCATTTCCCGTAATTCTTGGTTCTCTTTTCGGACTTGCTTTTTCCAATCTGTCAGGTACAGATGTTTTTGATACGATTCAGATTGGCGTAGTAAATACACAGGCATATCAAGCGGATACTGCGTTTCAGACGACCCTTGCGGCCGTTTCAAAGTCGGATAATACAGCAGGTGATCCTCTCTTTGCAGTCACACAATACGCTTCGCTGGAAGAAGCAACCAAGGCTCTCACGGACGGGAATATATCCGGGTACATTATGGAAGACAGTACGCTTCACCTGTATATCCGAAGTTCCGGACTGAATCAGACGATCATGAAGGAATTTACTGACTGGTATCTGCAGGCATCTTCCGCAGTGAGTTCCATCGTCGCGCAGAACCCGTCCTCTGCATCGGAGATATCCGGGATTCTTTCGAAAAACATTACCTACATCTCTGAGACAAAGTCGAATACCAACGCGCCCAATGACATGCTCACCTACTATTATGCTCTGATCGCCATGGCATGCATGTACGGGTCTTTTCTCGGGATGAAGCAGGTTATGACTGTCCAGGCCAACCAGACGCCCACAGGCGCCCGAATACATCTTGCACCGCTCAACAAACTGAAAATATTTGCAAGCTCACTTTGCGCCGCCACGCTGATCCAGTATATTTCCATTTTGATCCTTATCGGATATCTGGCTTTTGTTCTGAAGATCGATTTCGGGAATCAACTCGGCTATATTCTCCTGGCATCCTTTGCCGGCTGCTGTACGGGCGTATCTTTCGGAGCCATGGTCGGCGCACTTTCCAAAAAGGGCGAAGGGGTAAAGACAGGCATCATTATTTCACTCTCCATGCTGATGTCCTTTCTTGCCGGTCTGATGGTTGCACAAGTGAAGTATGAAGCAGTAAAAAGCCTGCCGATACTGGCCTACATCAATCCGGCCAATCTGATTGCCGATTCGTTCTACGCACTCTACTATTACAATACGTATGGACGATTCTTTACCAACGTCGGATTTCTTTTCGGATTTTCACTCTTGTTCTATTTCATCGTATTTCTAGTGATGAGGAGGCAGAATTATGCAAGTCTTTAATGTATACTTCAAAATCATTAAGCGCAATTTTCTTACATTGATGATTTACATCATTGTGTTCATTTTCTTCATTGTACTGTTTGTTATGACAGGAAACAGTCAGCCAACCGCCAATTTCAGCGAATGGAAAAGCCGTGTCATGATTGTTAATCAGGACACGGAGTCACCGCTTACAGCTGGGCTGAATGATTATCTTGCGTCAAAAGCAACTCTGGTGAAAACCGCCCATACAAAAGATGCCATCAGCGATGCGCTATTCTACAATGATGCTGAATATGTACTTACAATTCCGAACGGTTTTTCTGCTGACTTTCTGTCCGGAACACACTCGATGGCGTTGGACGAACAATCCGTTCCAAATTCAACAGCGGGAATGCAGATGAATCTTGTCGTGCAGAAGTATCTGGACATGTTCCGTTTGTATGTTGAAGCGGATCATGTATCGCCGAATGACACGGCAGCGCTCAGACAGATCGCCGATCAGGTCAAGTCGGATCTTAAAAAATCAACCGATGTCGTATGGACAGGCGCCGTTCAGACAAAAGCCGTAGATTCAATTGCTTCCTACTACTCGTATCTTCCATATTCGATGATTTCCATTATGATTATCGCCGTAGCGAATATCATGCAGGTATTTACAAAGCGAGATCTGAAGATGCGAATTCAATGCTCTCCGACTCGTGCCACGAAGATCAATCTCCATTTGCTTCTGGGCAACGTATGTCTGGCACTCGTTGTATGGTTTCTGATGGTTCTTGTCAGCGTCTACTTTGCCGGGGATTCGATCTTTGACAAAGGTGTGCTGCTTCTGATAGCCAATGCATTTGTACTGTCGATTGCAACTCTCAGCATGAGCTTCATGTTCGGGTATCTTGTAAAGAGCAGAGGTGCGCAGCAGTCCATCGCCAATGTCTGTGCTCTGGGTATGTGTTTTGTCAGCGGAGTATTCGTACCGCAGTACCTTCTGGGAGATACGGTAAAACAAATTGCGAGCTTCACACCGACTTACTGGTACGTGAGTGCAATCGATAACATTCGCTCGATATCCACATTTTCCTGGGCAAATACAAAACAGGTGTATATGAGTATGCTGATTCAGCTCGGGTTTGCCGCCGCCTTTCTTGTCATTGCTCTTTTGATCGGAAGACAGAGGAAAAAGGCTGGGGTTTAAGTTTGAAATGTCAGGAAACAAATTCCGATGCGGCCGTTCACCTTTGTTTAAGGCGGACGGCCGCTGTTTTTATCCGGAAAGATCAGAGGCTCTTTTCGGCAAGGGATGCGAGAATGCTTCGCTCGACCTGACGAAGGGTGACATGCCCGGTGATCATATGGTGGTTCATGCGCTCGACAACATACACGAGTCCGTTCGACTTTGAATCGACCAGTACATTATCAATCTGGTTATCCGAGGGATCGCCCAGGAAGATGAATTTGGATCGTTCACCGGCCCTTGTCAGCATTAGCTTCGCCAGATGCGGCGTGATTTCCTGCGCCTCGTCCACGATGACAATCGCATCGGAGATCGTTCTTCCGCGCATATATGTGAAGGTCTTGATTTCGAATATACCGCGTCTGCGGAAATCCTCAATGAATTGCTCGACCTGCGATCCGTCATCCCCTTTTTTGGGGCGTTTTCCACTGTAACTGTCTTTATCCACGGTCATGAGATTATCAATCGCATCATAAAAACTGCCCATCCAGGGACGAAGCTTATCTTCTTCCGTACCCGGAAGATAGCCGATGTCGTTGCCGGCCGGGACGGTGGGCCGGACAAAGACGATTTTCCTGTATTCTCTTTGTTCAAGAACTTTTTCAAGCGCGACCGCTGTGGCCAGAATGGTTTTTCCGCTTCCGGCGCCGCCTGTGATCGAGACAAAAGGGACATTCGGATCCATCAGGAGCTCGAATGCCATTTTCTGTTCCAGATTGATCGGGCGGAGGCCCCAGGCGGAATGATTGGTATATTTGAGAGGAACCAGCTTGGTCCCGTCGAATTTCGCGAGAGCCGTGTGCGCGCTGTTTTCTTTTGATGTAATGACGGCGAACTGGTTGGGAAGCATATTCATATTTTTCGGCGGCTTTCCTCCGTCATCAAAAATGCGGTTCAGATTTTTTTCGGACATCGAGAGATAACAATATCCGGTGTAGAGTTCGTCGGTTTTGATTTTATCGGTTTCGTAGTCCTGGGATGTGATGCCGCAGACTTCGGCTTTGATGCGGAGGCACACGTCTTTTGAAACAAGGAACGTCTCGCGGTCTTTGGACTCGGCCTTAACTTTCAGGGCGCAGGCAAGAATTTCGTTGTCATTTTTTTGCGACTCAAAAAGCGGAGCGGTCTGTGTGCTTGTCGGTGCGATTGAAGTGGAGGGCGTTCCCATCGACGGCAGCGTTCTTGTATCGGGAAATGCGACATGGAGAATGACATCATTGGATAGATCAATACCAACGCTGACACACTGCCGCCCGCGGCCGTCAATGCGCCTGTGTAGCGTTCGGACAGCTTCTCTGGCCTGATAACCCGTAAGTCCTTCTTTTGATTTGAGATGATCCAATTCCTCGAGCACAGTGATCGGAACATAGACGTGATTTCCTGTAAAATTCAAAAAACATCCCGGATCGTGCAAAAGAACATTGGTATCCAGTATGTAATTTTTCTGGCGGCATGATTCTTTGGATGGCAGATCCTGTTTTTTTGTCTCTTCCCGGACAGCAGACGCAAAAACCCGTTTTCTTTTTTCGTTTTCGCTCATTGTGTACCTCCATTTGTTGTCAGGATATTATACAAAAATGCGCCGACGCTCCGGAAGAGCGCGACGCATATATGCCTTATCGTATAGGTCTTTACTGGCTGTCCGGTTGTCAACAAAAATCCACTTCATAAAGAAAACCTCAATTGCAAGGGATTTCTTTGCTGTTTGTTTTCTAACTTCAGAATAACCTACCTGTTTGATTTCGGCAATGCGCAAGATGTGTTTTGTCAGAGGAATTGCGGAGGTGCGTGGCCAAAAGACAGAACCGCTCCGGGGATGTATCCGCGGAACGGTTCTGTAAGTTAGTGAAGTTATGCGGGTTGGATTACTTCTTAGCAGCAGCCTTAGCTACAGACTCAATATCAATGTACTCCAACTCGGACTGAGATGTCTGGAAATCAGGATATGCATAGGCACCCATTTCGTCAAGATCGAGACCGGCGAGTTCAACTTCAGCCGATACACGAAGTCCGAAAGTTTTGTCGAGAAGCTTGAAGAATAGATAAGACACTCCAAAGCCCCAGACGATAATAACTACGACATCAATTGCCTGAGCACCGAGCTGGCCGAAGCCGCCGCCGTACAGAAGGCCTTTGACTCCGCCGGCAACGCCGTTGAATCCGTCGCCGTATTTGCCGTCAGCAAAGATGCCGACGCAAAGGATGCCGAAGATACCGTTGACGCCGTGAACGGAAATTGCGCCGACCGGATCATCAATTTTGAATTTATTCTCAACAACGGAGACCGCGACGCAGACCAGAAGTCCTGCGATGGCGCCGATGATGAAAGCAGATATACCATTAACAAATGCACAGGGAGCCGTAATGGCTACGAGGCCGGCAAGAGTTCCGTTGGCTGTCATGGAAGGATCCGGTTTGCCGAATTTGATCCACATATAGAACATACCGACGAGTCCGCCGATGGCACCGGCGATCATTGTATTGGTGGCTACGACGGCAATTCTGAAATCGCCTGCGTTCAGTGTTGAACCGGCATTAAATGAGAACCAGCAGAAGAAGAGGATGATCGTACCGACAATAGCCATAGGAATGTGGTGCCCGGGGAAAGCGCGTGCTTTTCCGTCTTTCGAGAATTTCCCAATACGGGGTCCGAGTACGATGGCACCGGACAGCGCCATCATTCCGCCCATTGCATGGACGACACCGGATCCGGCAAAGTCGATTGCACCATGTCCCAGACCGAGACTGAGAACATTGCTGTCACCGACATGACCCAGTGTTGCCAGCCAGCCGCCGCCCCAGACCCAGTTTGCAAACAGGGGATAAGCGATAATGGAGATGTAGAATGCGATGATTACATATGCAGAGAATTTTACGCGTTCTGCCATAGCTCCTGTAGGAATGGTAACTGTGGTGTCCATAAACACCATCTGGAAGAAGAATAGTGCATAGATGCCGGCATCATATGTGCCGCCGCTCTGGAGGAAGAAGCCGTGATAGCCAAGAATTCCACCGAAATGCGGGATGGAGAGAAGCCCGCTGAGAGCTGCAGTTCCCGAACCAAGTGTAGCCGGGCCGGCTGCTCCGCCCATCTGAAGGGCAAAACCTGCGATGAAATATCCGACAGCGCCTACCAGGAAAACCATGAAATTCATGGAAATGGTATGTGCTGCGTTCTTCCCGCGGCAGAAGCCGGTTTCAACCATGGCAAATCCGCACTGGAAGAAGAAAACCATAAACCCTGTGATCATTACCCAGACGAAGTTTGCACTCAGCTGCGCATGATTGGCTGCTGCCGAAACATCTGCCAGTGTTGCGCCGTCTGTGGCGGTTGCATAACCGGCACCGGAAGGATCCCCCGGACCTGCTGCTGAAACGACTACGGAAAATAGAACCGTAACCATCATGGCAATAAGAAGAATGGAAATAACTCTTTTTAACTTACTCATCGTCAACCCTCATTTCTGTAAGTATTTACGTCGTTCCGCATGAAGAAGATATGCATGCGGGCATTCAATCAGATCTTTGAAAATTTCAGGACTTTTTCTTGCTCTTTTTAAAGTTGCTCCAGGAGAACTTTGCATCAGTTGTTGTAAGCTCACTTTTCAGCCGCATCACGGATACCATATAACGGAAGCCCAAAAAGGATATTACTAAACCGAACACGATTCCAGGAACTTCCGTGGTCATAACCAGGAACTGAACATGAGCAACCAGACTGTAAATCGAAAAGACAACCCCTGATACCAAGATCAATGAAGCCATAATAAAGAGTCCGATAATGGAGAATAACTTACTCCTATCTGAATTCTTATAAAGCTGCATCACCAGTTTCCCCCGTTCTAATCTTGTATGCATCAACAACATCATAGACAAAAATCTTGCCGTCGCCGACCTGACCGGTCTTGATGGCGGCTGCGATCTCATCGATAACCGACTTTACGATGTCATCGTGGACCACTGTCTCGATCTTAATCTTGGGAAGTAAGTTGAAGCTGAATTCCGCACCTCTGTAGAATTCTTTTCTGCCCTTCTGACGCCCGCACCCGGAAACCATTTCTGCTGTCAGTCCGTAAATTTCAAGCTTGTTAAGAACTTCCTTTACGGTCTCGAGTTTCTCAGGACGGATGTACATTTCGATTTTCTTCATAACAACTCTCCTTTCGTGCAAAAAAAATGGCGCAAGGGGAAATTTCCCCGTGCACCTTTGCAATTGTTCTTGAAGTGATTATAGCATCTCCAAACGAAAATGCAATAGGTAAATGCAGTAATTGTAAATTTGTTATAGGATGCACATATGCATAAATAGTTATAGCGATTTGGAAATATTGAATTATCTATTTCGTTTGTGTTATTGGAAATGCTGCACGTAATCGAATCCATTTACGAAAACGGGATCAAAAGGCTTGAAAATGGCTGAATATTCGCACTATTGCAATGGAATATCGGTCTTTTGTTAGATTATAGGATAGATAGGCAAGTTGTAAAAAAGCTCCTTTTTTTGTGAAACACATTGGATATTTAATATAGGATCAAGATGCTTTTGACAAAATTTTGCATGAAATGAATCTGCGAGTTGCAAAAAAATATTAGTTTGACACTAAAAGTATCGTCTTTGCCGTTTGCTTTGCTTTTTTGGGGCGGATGACTTTTGTGTTGTTCATCTGTCAATTTCCATCAACATCATCAGCCCTGTGCAGAGCCGGAATTTATTACGGGGTGTTCACCTGTCATCATGAATATCAAATCTATTCGGGAGAACGCCGGATGCTGTCGGGAATGCTCTGGTCGAACAGAACGAAAGCAGAATGTTCTACATATTATCTTCACAACAAATCAGTAGATTGATCGTGCAGGACGTTGTAAAAAAGCAATGCACGAAAGGAAACGAAATATGTACGCAAATCTTGTTCAGGAGACGTATAAGATTCAAGGCATGTCATGTACGGGCTGTGAGGGGGTTATCGAACAGAAATTGCAGACTTTGCGCGGCATAAAAGAGGTTCGGTCAAGTTTTTCGAACCGTTCGCTTTCTGTTACATATGATCCATCTCAAATCAACTATAGGTACATCAAGAGAACTCTCAAAAAAGCAGGATTTGAAATGGAACGTGCGGTGCCAAATGGATCTGCCGGAAACAGCGGAACCGTCAGACCGGACGGAACAGTCGGAACTGCCGGGAAAGCCGGAACCGCAGGAGGTGTCAGAACTCCGGTAAAGAAGGAAAAAAGTTTTTCAACGCTTCAGTTTTTGGGGGTCGTTGTTATTCTTCTGGGAGTGTATCTTTTTATTGATAAGACGGTTGGATTCAACAATATTCCGCAAGTTACATCTTCTATGGGTTATGGAGTGCTCTTTGTCATCGGACTTTTGACCTCGCTGCACTGCGTAGCGATGTGCGGGGGCATCAGCATGTCCCAGTGCATTCCCAAAGGCACCGAATCTGCAGGAGCGAAAGCCAAGGTTCTTCCCAGCCTGCTATACAATCTCGGGCGGGTGATTTCCTATACGATCATCGGCGGTATCGCAGGAGCGTTGGGTTCGGCTGTCAGCTTTTCCGGACAGGCTCGCGGAGTGGTTGCCATTATAGCGGGACTGTTCATGGTCGTCATGGGTATCAGCATGCTCGGGATTTTCCCCTGGATGAATAAAATAACACCGCGGCTTCCGCGGATCTTTCGTGTGAAGGCCGGGGCGGCAGGAAAAGGAAAGGGCCCTTTTATTGTGGGTCTTTTGAACGGTCTCATGCCCTGCGGTCCGTTACAGGCGATGCAGATCTATGCACTTGGAACGGGTTCCTTTATTGCCGGCGCTATGTCAATGTTCTTTTTTAGTCTGGGTACAGTACCGTTATTATTTGGATTGGGGGCGATTGTTACGTTTATCGGAAGCAAATTTACAAAAAAAATGATCAAAGTGAGTGCCATTCTCGTTGTAGTCCTGGGAATCATCATGTTCGGAAGAGGGTTTGTGCTGTCGGGTATGAGTTTCCCGACGGTCGCGTCTGTTTTTCATCTGTCACATACGTCCGGAAATGTGTCGGCCGCCGGCACAACCGCTGCAACGAAGGACGGAGTTCAGAACATTACAACAACACTTTCCCGAAATGCGTATCCGAATTTTACAGTACAGAAAGGAATTCCGGTTGTCTGGGATCTGAAAGCAGACGCATCCAGCCTGACAGGCTGTAATCAGACACTGGTTCTAACCGCCTATAATATTCAGGTAACACTGAAAGAGGGCGACAACATTATCAAGTTCACGCCGAAAGAAACCGGAACGATAACGTACTCCTGCTGGATGGGTATGGTAACCGGTCAGATCCAGGTGGTGGAGGCTGACTCCCCCGCAGCAGCAACAGCGACGACGGCACAAGCTGCTGATACAACAGCAGCATCCGGCAGTATCGATGTAAATCAGGTGCAGAATGTTTCATCAACCTTTTCGGGCGGATTGTATCCGAATATTATCGTTCAAAAGGGCGTTCCGGTCGTTTGGAATATCAAAGTGGATCCGGGAGTACTGACCGGCTGCAATAAAATGATGATTCTCGATGCATATAATATGCAGGTAAATCTTCAGGAGGGCGACAACTACATTCGATTTACTCCTTCAGAATCGGGAACATTAACGTATTCCTGTTGGATGGGCATGGTAACCGGACAGATCCAGATCGTTGATTCGGCATCCGGTATATCCGGTACGGTCGGTCCCGAAGATCCGAACGCACAGAAATCACCTGCTCAGACAGATGTGGCTCCGCCATTAGGAAATTCCTGCTGTTCATAAAGTGAAATTCGCGGCCGCATATTTTATATGGAAGGGAAACAATCAAATGATAGACAGTAAAACCCTTGAGGATCAGGCCCATACAATCCCGATACCTTCAGAAGATGTAGGAACAGAAAACATAGATAATAGTCAATATATCCAATCGGATCTGCTCATTGAAGGTATGTCCTGTGCCGCATGTTCTGCAGCCGTCGAACGTGCCGTAAATAAACTGGATGGAATACAAACGGCGCAGGTCAATCTGACTACGAATCTTGGCAGTTTCACATACAACCCTTCCATTCTGAAACTGACCCAGATTAAGGAAGCGATTACAAACGCGGGCTACACGCCCAAAGCGATTGAAGGCAGCAAAACCAGAGATGAAGAGCAGGAGAGACGGAACAAAGAAGTCCGGGTCATGCGGATCCGTCTGCTGATTGCTTCGGTTTTTTCGGCTCCCATTCTCTATATCGCTATGTCTCATATGTTTCCGCAACTGATGCTTCCACTCCCGGGTTTTATGAGTTCACATGATTTCCCGCTTGTTTTTGCTCTCATTCAACTCGCGTTGACGATTCCTGTCATCATAGCGGGAAGCCGCTTCTATACCCGTGGCATGAAAACGTTGTTGAAAGGCTCCCCCAATATGGATACTCTTGTAGCCATTGGAACCGGCACCGCTTTTCTGTACAGTGTTTTTGCAACTATAAAAATCTATTTGGGGGATTTTTCATTTGCTCAGTCACTTTATTTTGAATCAGCAGCCGTCGTTATTACATTGGTGATGCTCGGGAAATATCTCGAAGCCGTCAGCAAAGGAAAGACATCAGAAGCGATTAAGAAACTCATGAAACTCAAACCGTCCACGGCCGTTATCGAAAAGGACGGGACGGAATTGGAAGTCCTTCTGGAAGAAGTCATGGTCGGAGATATTGTCATTGTAAGGCCCGGATCGGTTTTTCCTGTTGACGGTGTTGTTACGGAAGGGGCTACGACAGTTGATGAATCCATGCTGACCGGGGAAAGTCTTCCGGTTGAAAAGCAAACAGCAAGCGAAGTTACCGGCGGAAGCATAAATGGAGAAGGTATGGTCAAATGCCGTGCTGTCCGAGTCGGAGAAGACACATCACTTTCGAAAATAATCAAGCTGGTTGAAGACGCGCAGGGGAAAAAAGCCCCGATCGCCAAGCTCGCAGATATCGTTTCCGGATATTTTGTTCCGATTGTTCTTGTCATCGCACTGGCTGCTGCCGCCGCGTGGGCGCTGTCCGGGAAAGACTTCAATTTTGTACTGACGATATTTGTATCCATACTGGTCATTGCCTGTCCGTGTGCTCTCGGCCTTGCAACGCCGACGGCGATCATGGTAGGAACCGGCAAAGGAGCCGAACTTGGAATTCTGATCAAGGGCGGTGAGGCTCTTGAAACTACACATAAAATAAACACAGTCGTTCTGGACAAAACCGGAACGATTACCGAGGGTAAACCGAGACTTACGGATATACGCACGTACAACGGAATGTCCGAAAATGAAGCGCTCCGCCTATGCGCATCAGCGGAAAAGGGCTCCGAACATCCGGTGGCAAGGTCCATTGTGGAGGGTGCTGCCGCCAGAGGCATCGAATTGCTTCGAACGGAGAACTTTCATGCTGTACCCGGACGGGGAATCGACGCCTGGGTTTCCGGAAAGCGCGTTCTTGCCGGAAATGCGAAGCTGATGGCAGAAAACGGGGTCGATACAGGACTCGCTGATGCCGATGCGGAAGAATTTGCGTTATCAGGAAGAACATTGATGTACTTTGCTGTTGATAATCAGCTGGCCGGATTAATGGCAGCTGCTGACACGGTAAAAAAATCCAGCAGGGAAGCCATTGCCCGACTCATGGGAATGGGTATCGATGTCTATATGATCACCGGAGACAATAAAAATACTGCGGCGGCGATTGCTCAGGAAGTTGAAATTCAGCATGTGCTGTCTGAAGTGCTGCCGCAGGACAAAGCTCTCGAGGTGAAGCGCCTGCAGGACAGCGGGCGGAAAGTTGCTATGGTCGGCGACGGAATCAATGATGCCCCCGCTCTTGTACAGGCCGATGTCGGCATGGCGATCGGAACCGGAACGGATGTTGCCGTCGAGTCTGCAGATGTCGTATTGATGCGGGGTGACTTAAATGAAGTACCCTCCGCCATTGCTCTGAGCCGTGCCACCATTCGCAATATCAAACAGAATCTGTTCTGGGCGTTTATCTATAATCTGATTGGAATCCCTTTTGCAGCGGGCGTAGTCTTTCTTTTTGGCGGACCTCTGCTGAGCCCGATTATTGCCGGAGCTGCCATGGCCTGCAGCTCAGTATCGGTTGTATCCAATGCTTTGCGGCTCAAAAGATTCAAAATCAATCATGACTATGAACAGACCTGAACAGAAGATATAATAATCGTAATGAATAAAAAAGGAATTGACACGAGGGAAGCTCATGGCTCAGTCAAAAACAATTCTGGTAGTGGATGACGAAGAGAAGATCGTCGAAGTTCTGAAGTCCTATCTGGAGAACTCCGGGTACCGGGTTGCCTGCGCCTATAACGGTGCGCAGGGACTGAGTATGTTCGAGAAACAGTCGCCCGCCCTTATTATTTTGGACCTGATGCTTCCTGATATGACGGGAGAGAGTATCTGCCGTCTGATCCGATCCAAATCCAGTGTGCCGATTATCATGCTGACAGCGAAAGTCGCAGAAGAGAGTGTAATTCAGGGGTTGGATATCGGAGCCGATGACTATATTACGAAGCCTTTCAGTCCGAGACAGCTGATGGCCCGTGTGGAGGCTGTGCTGCGAAGATCGCAGGAAAATGCCGGTGAAAACTTAGGTGAATATTCATATGATGACGGATGTCTGATGATCGACGACCGCCGTCATGAGGTCAAAAGGGACGGAGTCAGCATTTTCCTTACGCCTAATGAGTACAAGATTCTTTCAACGATGGCCAGATATTCCAACAAAGCCTTTACGCGCGATGAATTGATTGCCTATGCACTGGGCGATGAGTTCGACGGCTATGACCGGGTCATTGACACGCATATTAAGAATCTGCGTCAGAAACTCGGAGACGACAGCAAAAACCCCCGATATATTATTACTGTTCATGGAACCGGATACCGGTTCGGCGGTGCATCATGATGAGATTCAGTCTCCGGTTTAAACTGACAGCCGCATTTCTTTCCATTACGCTTATTTTCATAATACTGATCGGAACCTGCGTCAATTTGATTTTGGAGAGACAATTCAAGAGCTATATTCTGGATCAGCAGGCAAAGAAGGATGCGGAGATTGTGCAGACCCTGGAGACGCGTTATGCGGATTGGGGCAATAAGTGGGACTCAGCAGGTCTTGAGACCTTGGGCGTCGGTGCTCTCGGAGAGAGTCTTATGCTCCGGATTTCCGACGGGCAGGAAAACGTTTTATGGGATGCGATGACGCACAACAAAGGTATGTGCGCTACGATTCTTCAAAATATGGCGGCGAACATGCGCGGAAGAAATGTGGGGGTCAAGGGCGGCTACGCAGAAAAAAGTTACCCGATACTCGTCAACAGCCAGGTGGTCGGTCATGTGGTCATCGGATATTACGGACCGTACTATTACTCGGACAGCGATATCCGGTTTCTCGACGGACTTAACCGGCTTCTCCTTCTCGCAGCAGGCGGCGCAACTCTGATCTCTTTTGTTTTCGGTGCGTATATGGCTAAGCGCCTGACAAGTCCCATTTCGAGAGTGATCAAGGCTGCAGGTCAGATTTCAAAGGGTAATTTTGACGACAGAATACATGAGGATTCCAATACGAAAGAAATTGTGGAATTGACGGATGCAATCAACACACTGGCTCAGACTCTCGGCAGGCAGGAAGCTCTCCGAAAACGGATGACGGCGGATGTGGCTCACGAGCTGCGCACGCCTGTCGCTAACCTGCAGAGCCATCTGGAAGCAATGATCGACGGCATATGGAAGCCTGAACCCGAACGGCTGAAGAGCTGTCATGAAGAGACGGTCCGCATTTCGAAAATGGTCAGCGATCTCGAAAAACTGGCGCGCTTCGAGGGTGAGAATCTCGTTCTTGTAAAGAGCCGTTTTGACCTCTCGAAACTGCTTGATAAAATTACCGGAAGCTTTGCAAACGATTTCCGCAACAAAAGGATTCGCCTTGAAATGGATAATCACGAAATGTTTCTTACGGCTGACGAAGATAAGGTCGAGCAGATCATTATCAATATTCTTTCAAATGCATTGAAATACACACCGGACGGCGGAGCCATACGCATACGAACGGAAAGACAGGATAAAAATATCGAGATTTCAATCCGGGATAACGGACTGGGCATCTCTCAGGCGGATCTGCCGTACGTTTTTGACCGGTTTTACCGGGCCGACACATCCCGAAGCCGCGCAACCGGAGGTTCGGGGATCGGTCTTGCGATTGCCAAATCACTTGCAGATGCACATGGCGGCTCGATTCGTGTCGTCAGTGAACTTGACAAGGGAAGCGAATTCATCGTAACATTGCCCGCATAAGAAACAGAAAAGAAGGTAGCGTATGATCGGGAGTCCAACCAAAAAAATGCTTGAGGATCGGATTGCGAAGCTCTTTGACGCGCTTCGGACGTCAGGCAAACCGTACGACACGGCGGTCATCATCAGCAAGGTCAACCAGTACTATTTCACCGGAACCATGCAGGATGCAATCCTAATCCTCCGCAGAGAAGGCACCGTCGCTTTTTTTGTCAGAAAAAGTTATGATCGAGCCGTTCTTGAATCACCTTTGGGAATAATCTACAAGATAACATCCTACCGGGACATCCTGTCGGTT
>Ga0302293_10000895_pt1 | contig 15314 bp, 10 predicted proteins | sample III_Fen_N2_2_FD_198758 | JGI IMG/M metagenome (GOLD analysis project Ga0302293, IMG submission 198758) | Peat permafrost microbial communities from Stordalen Mire near Abisko, Sweden - III_Fen_N2_2 | ecosystem: Environmental > Terrestrial > Soil > Wetlands > Permafrost | place: Sweden: Abisko...
ATTTCGCTACCTTAGGACCGTTATAGTTACGGCCGCCGTTTACTGGGGCTTCGATTCAAGGCTTCGCTTGCGCTGACCTCTCCTGTTAACCTTCCAGCACCGGGCACGTGTCAGACCATATACTTCCCCTTGCGGGTTCGCATGGCCCTGTGTTTTTGGTAAACAGTCGCTTCTGCCAATTATCTGCGGCCCCCTAAGCCTTTGGATTGTTCATCCTGAACTATAGGGGCTCCCCTTATCCCGAAGTTACGGGGTTAATTTGCCGAGTTCCTTCTCCTGAGTTGTCTCGAGCACCTTAGGCTTTTCGCCTCGTCCACCTGCGTCGGTTTCCGGTACGGTCCACATACGACCTCCCTTAGGGGGTTTTCCTGGCGGGGGCTGGGGCAACTAGCCTTTGCGCCGGAGCGCTCAGACTGTCAGACGCCTGGGCCATGTGTTGGGAGGATTTGCCACCCCAACGGCTTGCGCGCCTTCCGCAGGACTTCCATCGCCTGCTATGCTCTGCCCCCCGCGTCACCCCATCGGTGATAACGGGTATATGTGGGCGCGGGAATTTTGACCCGCTTTCCATCGCCTACGCCTCTCGGCCTCGACTTAGGGACCGGCTGACCCTGGGAAGATTAGCTTTACCCAGGAAACCTTGGACTTACGGTGTGCGGGTTTTTCACCCGCATTTTCGCATACTCATGCCAGCATTCTCATTTCCGATACCTCCAGCGAACCTCGCAGTTCGCCTTCCCAGGCCTACGGAACGCTCTCCTACCACTTGGCTTGCGCCAAATCCACGACTTCGGTGACACGCTTAGTCCCGATCATTTTAGGCGCGGGATCACTTGACCAGTGAGCTATTACGCTTTCTTTAAAGGATAGCTGCTTCTAAGCTAACCTCCTGGCTGTCTGAGTAATCCCACATCCTTTCCCACTCAGCGTGTACTTGGGGACGCTTAGTCGATGGTCCGGGTTGTTTCCCTTTCGTCCGCTGATCTTATCACCCGCGGGCTGCCTGCCGAGAAACGGATATCGGGTATTCGGAGTTTGATTGGGTTTGGTAAGCTGGTACGCCCCCTAGTCCATTCAGTGCTCTACCCCCCGCATCCTATCTCGACGCCATACCTAAATATGTTTCGGAGAGAACAAGCTATCGCCCAGTTTGATTGGCCTTTCACCCCCATCCACAGTTCATCCGGACGCGTTTCAATGCATATCGGTTCGGTCCTTCACGGGGTGTTACCCCCGCTTCAACCTGACCATGGATAGATCACTCAGGCTTCGTGTCTGCCGCGTGCTACTTGGCGCCCTATTAAGACTTGCTTTCGCTACGGCTCCGGACCTTAGGTCCTTAACCTTGCAACACACGAGCAACTCGCTGGCTCATTAAGCAAAAGGCACGCCGTCAGGAGCGTAAACGCCCCCTTCGACAGAATGTGCGCACACGGTTTCAGGTACTATTTCACTCCCCTTCCGGGGTGCTTTTCACCTTTCCCTCACGGTACTTCTGCGCTATTGGTCATCCGCTCGTGTTTAGCCTTGGAGGGTGGTCCCCCCTGATTCAGACAGGGTTTCACGTGCCCCGCCCTACTCGGGATACAAGCTCACGATCCTCGTCTACGACTACAGGCCTGTCACCTGCTCTGGGGGGGCTTTCCATCCCGCTTCGTCTCGACTAATACCGCTAAATGCCTGTCCCACAACCCCGGATCGCTCCGGTTTGGGCTGTTCCCCGTTCGCTCGCCACTACTAAGGGAATCTCGTTTGATTTCTCTTCCTCCAGCTACTGAGATGTTTCAGTTCACCGGGTTGGCTACCTCAGGCCTATGTGTTCAGCCTGGGGTTTTCTAGATCGCTCTAGAAGGGTTGTCCCATTCGGATACCTCGGGGTCAATGGCTGTTTGCGCCTAACCCGAGCTTTTCGCAGCTTGCCGCGTCCTTCTTCGCCGGCGGATGCCTAGGCATCCCCCATGTGCGCTCGTTAACTTATTCCTTTTCTTAATTCCAGTCAATTCGCCTCTCGGCGATAGCTACATGAGCAGCGCGAAACTACGATCAGACTTGCGTCTGATGGTGCTCCTCGTCTACTCTAATTTTCACTTTAATCTCGTCTCCATACTGCCAATCAACTGGTAACACGCTAGGTGGTACCTGAAAAAATTCTTGAGAAATGTCTTAAAAGATAGTGGAGCTAAGGAGACTCGAACTCCTAACCCCCAGAATGCAAATCTGGTGCTCTACCAATTGAGCTATAGCCCCTTGTTGCTATAAGGCAAATGGGCCTGAGTGGACTTGAACCACTGACCCCCGCCTTATCAGAGCGATGCTCTAACCAACTGAGCTACAGGCCCTTCTCAAGATGAAATTCTCGGAGATATGTTTGAGGAGGACATTAAAAAGGAAGTGAAGGTTAGTTCCTTTCGGAACTGATTTACTCCTTAAAGGAGGTAATCCAGCCGCACCTTCCGGTACGGCTACCTTGTTACGACTTAGCCCCAGTCAGAGGTCTTGCTTTAGGCGCTAGCTCCCTTGCGGGTTAGCATTGCGACTTAGAGCACTCCCTCCTCCCATGGCTTGACGGGCGGTGTGTACAAGGCCCGGGAACGTATTCACCGCCGTGTGCTGACCGGCGATTACTAGCGATTCCAGCTTCATGGAGTCGAGTTGCAGACTCCAATCCGAACTGAGGCCGGCTTTTGGGATTTGCTCCATCTCGCGATTTTGCTGCCCATTGTACCGACCATTGTAGCACGTGTGTAGCCCAGGATGTAAGGGCCATGAGGACTTGACGTCATCCACACCTTCCTCCGGGTTGTCCCCGGCAGTCTCCCTAGAGAGCCCAGCTTTACCTGATGGCAACTAGGAACGTGGGTTGCGCTCGTTGCGGGACTTAACCCAACATCTCACGACACGAGCTGACGACAGCCATGCAGCACCTGTGCGGGCCGTGCCATTGCTGGCAAACAGCGATCTCTCGCTGCGGCGACCCCATGTCAAACCCTGGTAAGGTTCTGCGCGTTGCTTCGAATTAAACCACATGCTCCACCGCTTGTGCGGGCCCCCGTCAATTCCTTTGAGTTTCATTCTTGCGAACGTACTCCCCAGGCGGTATACTTAGCGCGTTAGCTACGGCGCCCGCCTTGCGGCGGACACCCAGTATACATCGTTTACAGTGTGGACTACCAGGGTATCTAATCCTGTTTGCTACCCACACTTTCGAGCCTCAGCGTCAGTTTGTTCCCAGCAGGCTGCCTTCGCCATTGGTGTTCTTCCAGATCTCTACGCATTCCACCGCTACACCTGGAATTCCGCCTGCCTCTAAACAACTCAAGGAAACCAGTCTCGTCCGCAGGTCCGGGGTTAGGCCCCGGCATTGTACGAACGACTTGGAGTCCCGCCTACGCTCCCTTTACGCCCAGTGATTCCGAACAACGCTTGCACCCCTCGTATTACCGCGGCTGCTGGCACGAAGTTTGCCGGTGCTTCCTTTACAGGTACATTCAGGCCGGACGAATCCGACGTTTATTCCCTGTCGACAGTGGTTTACACACCGAAATGCTTCTTCCCACACGTGGAGTTGCTGCGTCAGGGTTTCCCCCATTGCGCAATATTCCCTACTGCTGCCTCCCGTAGGAGTCTGGGCCGTATCTCAGTCCCAATGTGGCCGATCACCCTCTCAGGCCGGCTACCGATCGATGCCTTGGTGGGCCGTTACCCCGCCAACTAGCTAATCGGACGCAAACTCATCCTGCAGCAATAAATCTTTCGTCAACAAGGCAGGTGCCTCGCCACGATATCCGGCATTAGCCATCCGTTGGGATGGTTGTTCCCGACTGCAGGGCAGATTGTTTACGCGTTACTCACCCGTTCGCCGCTCGCCTAGTGTATTGCTACACCGACTCGCTCAACTTGCATGTATAAGACACTCCACCAGCGTTCGTTCTGAGCCAGGATCAAACTCTTCATTGTATTTTTCTAACAAAGATTCAATCCTTCGCTTCACTTTTATAATTGACTTTGTGCCCTAAGGCACTTAGACCCTCACTCAAGCATATCTCCGAATCCTTCAATCAGCTTGAAACCGCGAGGGGTTTCAGTTGCTTTGCTTTAGTGTTTCGTTTCGTCTGTTTCTGTCTCACTCAAGCGGGGTCAATTATAGCACTCCTCATTCCCGGATCAAAGGGAGTAAAACGAATAAATTTTTGAGATTATTTAGTCTTGTAGGTCGAATCTAGCTAAAAGCACCTATTAACAACAGACTACCAACAACTTGCCCTCATTTTTGCTCGCTATTTCGCAAACTTTTTAAAAAGCCCACAGGATTTCCATACGTATCAATGACTTACTTCACATTGTTTCCACGGAAATCTTCTTGCGAAACAGCGGAAATCTTTTCACCCCAGCCAAATCGGCATACGTTTTCACGAATTCTAAGCCGGTAGAGGGCAAAAGTTTGCTTTGGAGGCTCTCGGATTGGCCTTCACCCACCTCCAAAAGAATTTTTCCGCCTTCTTTCAGGTGAGAAAGTGCCGTATTGAGGAGCTTATTTATAAGAAGCAAGCCATCTGCACCACCATCAAGAGCCAATGTTGGGTCAAATTTGAGCACTTCTGCTTGTAATGAGGGCAACGTTTGCGTAGGAATGTATGGAAGGTTAGATGCAATCAAATCGAACTGCGCTTCCATTCCAATTCCTTCTAATTGGTTGGACTTGCAGAGCGTGTCTAATAGGTTAGACTTACAAAGCATAATGCGATCTTCGAGATGATGATGCGCAATGTTTTCTTTGGTGAGAGCAAGAGCCTCATCGGAGATGTCACATGCGAAGACAACAGCTTCGGGGCGAGCAAGGGCAATAGCTATTGCGATGGCACCTGTGCCTGTGCCCACATCAATTACATGTGGAGTGGGAATGTCTTTGATCAACAGCAAAGCTTGCTCTACCAAGACTTCAGTTTCTGGGCGTGGGATTAGTGCGCGCGCATCGCATTTGATTTCGTGACCGCAAAATGAAGTGCTACCAACGATATGCTGCAAGGGTTCGCGCTTGCCACGGCGTTGCACCATGGGTCGCATTTTAGCGAGTTCCTCGTCGGTAACGGGGCGATCGAACTTGAGGTAGAGATCCATGCGGGTCATGCCGAGCCCATGTGCGAGAATGTATTGGGCATCAAGGCGAGGATCGGGAACGCCGCATTTTTTGAAATATTCTGTGGTCTTATTCAGGATTTCGAGTACTGTCTGCATGGGATAAAGGTAGACAAAGACGTGAACATGAGGTTAGAGGTTAGGCTAGTGGAGAGTTTGATAGTTCTACTACACGTATAAGTTCCCACAATCCAGCAAGCTGGAGCGGTTACTATTAAGTGGGGAGCTGCAATGCATTCGGGAGCGCAAGTGGATTACCGCCGTGGCGGTAATGACGTAGAATGGTGGTGATGACTAGGAAACGCAGTGATGCAGTGAGGGTGGCGGTGATGACGCATGGGAATGCCACATTGAAATTGCCGCTTCCACGGCAATGACGCGAAAAAGTAGCGATGATTGTGAAGCCTTGCTGCATAAGGGTTAGAAGTTGAAAGTTGAGAATTGAGAGTGGTGCAGGAGCTCGTTTCAATCCCACCGCACTTTCCACTTTACTCTTTACTCTTGTATTTGAATCTCTCCCAGTGGGCAAGCTGTTTTCATCGGCGTGGTGAAATGTGATGCGCGGGCAATTTGCCACTGCGTGAGTTGGCGCCTGGTTCAGCCGGAAAACCCATGCAGGTGAACTGCGATGGTGCGACTCATGGGGTTGCAGGCGTTACACAAATAAAAGAAAGGCGAGTTAGTATATTGCCCTTAACCCATGAATACACAACTTGCGATGATTTCTCACCTAGTGAAGTCCTATGCGGACTGGTGGGGTGTCGATGTGCAGGTGAGCGGAGAAAACGGCTGGACGCTTGAAGCGACTGGGGTGCAGGGGCTTGAGCGGCTTTTGTTTCCGCGCAATGATGCAATGCTTGTGCCAAATGCGGTGCAGATGATGCGCGTGTGGGTGGGTGGGGTTGAATGCGATTTACCCTACCCAGGCACTGCGGTTGAAAATGATTTTTGCCGCGAAGATTTGCTGACTTTTTTGTGCGGACAATTGTGGCGTGCAGAAGAACTTGAGTCGAAGAACCTTACAGCCGCAAGCCACGCCGATGATTCTGTTTTTTTGGGTGAGCGATTTCAATTCTTCGATAAACCCATTGTTGACCTGTGGATGCGATTTCTTTTGGAAACCTTGCATGGGCGTTTGTTGCAGGCACCGCAAGGCTTTGCAGGCAATTCGCCGAAGTTTTGGATGACTTACGATGTTGACTGTTTGCGCAAATGGAAAACGCGAAGCGTGGTAAAACACTTGCTGCATTTGCCTTTGGATTTGGCACATGGCAAGATTACTTCTTGGTGGAAATTAACTCGCGAGGCTTGGTGCGCAAGGGATCCGAAGCACGACCCTTGGTACACGATTCCGCAGATGCTCGCACAACATGTACCCAAGCAATCCACCATTTTTTTCTTAGGACATGCGCGAGATCATTTGGCGTTTCGCTATGATGTGCAGCGCGAGGAATATGCAACTCTATTGAAAAGCGTTGTGGCACAGGGAAGGCAGCTTGGCTTGCATGGAAGTCCATTGCACGCAAACGATGCCCAAGCCCTAAACAAAGAAAAGACAAGCCTTGAGAACATTACGGCCACAAAGGTGCGCGGGCATAGGCAACATTACTTACGCATTGTTCCGGGCGAAACCTTTCGTCTTTTGGACTCCATGGGAATTGAGTTTGACTCTACCTTGGGTTTCAATCATCGAGTGGGATTTCGCACAGGGTCATGCATTCCGATTGCTTGGTGGGATTTGCAAAATGGCCGGGCGCTGAAAATGCTTGAGATTCCTTTGCTGGTTGGTGATTGGACGCTGCACAATCCAGAACATTTCCTAGCAAAAGACTCGCACGCGAAAATATGCCAAATCGCTGCGTGGACAAGGCTTGCAGGGGGAATTCTGACTCTAGATTTCCATGAGCTGTATTTTGCACAGGAATATTTTGGGCATGCCGAATTTCACGACGAAATGCTTGCGACGCTTGCAGCACAAGGGTTCGCAGCCTGGTGCCCGGAGACTCGCCATGAGTAGCATTGGCAGAGCGATGAGCTGGACTATGCTACAGCACGTGGTGCGCCTTGGGGTGGGAGTCGTTACTGCACTGGGGCTAGCGCGCCATTTGGGCCCTACGGAATTTGGCTTGTATCAATCCCTCATGGCATGGCTATTGATCTTCGTCGCAGTTTCTGGCGGAGGCTTACAATCATTGGTGATTCAGCGGCTTGCGGTGAGCGAAAATCCAGCACAAGTGTTGGGGACTGTGTTTCGGATGCGAGCCCTATGGACGCTTGGAGCGATGGCTTTTTGCATGGGAATCCCTCTTGTTGAACATTGGGATCATGCGGAATTGATTGGATGCGCTTTTTTATTGCCTGTGCTCTTTTTGCAGATGGGTGACTTGGTGGATTATTGGTTTCAAAGTCAACTCAAGCCACGCTTGGTGGTAATCACCAGGACCTCGGCAAGCCTTGTGAGCCTTGGCGTGATGGGTTTTGGATTATGGATGTCTAAAGGAATTTATTTCTTCTTGGGTGCTTTTGTTTTAGAACAATTTTTGGGAACTATGGTGTTGTATTGGATCAATCATCGCAAGGGAATTTCGGCACTGCGCTGGAACTACGACAGTGCTCTCGCCCAAGAACTGTTTCGTGATGCATGGCCCATGTTGCTAGCCACAGTGTGTCTTCTGCTATATACTCGCATTGACTTAGTGATGTTAAAACACCTATCGAGCCCTGAACAAACAGGCTTCTTTGCGGCTTCGACACGACTTTCTCAGCTATGGATTTTTTTACCCATGGTCGTGGTGAATGGAGCTTTCCCTATGCTTGCGCGCACTCGGAAAAATGATCCGCAGCATTACGAACAGCAATCTCGCGATTTGTTTGCGATCTTGGGGGCTCTGGGTTTACCCTTGGCACTTGTACTTTCGTTAGGAGCTACTTGGATTACTTCGCTGTTATTTGGAAAGGCGTTTAGCCCAACAGCGCCAATGCTTGCGCTACAAGGCTGGATTACGCTGTGCTACTTTTTGCGCACTGGCCTTGATCGTTTTTTGATCACGGAAAAAGCGACGAAATTCAATTTATTGGTGCATGCATGTACGGCAGCATTAAATATTGTGCTCAACTTATTGTGGATTCCAAGCATGGGTGGAACTGGTGCTGCTCTCGCATCTTTTGTGGCAATGGGATTTGGAATTTGGATTGTTCCTTGGCTTACTCCCACAACGCGCATTGCCGCAAAGCATGTGGCCTTTGGAACGTTTGGCCTAGCTTACCTCGCTACCCGCAAAGGGAGAAAATCGTGTTGGGCATTACTGGGATCGGGCATTCCATAAGCTCGATGCACCGGTAGATCTTGCTTTCGCGTTTCACTCTGGAACGCCGGAACTCTGGAGCGTTCTTCAACAAAACAAAGAACCCCGCCAGATTCCTAGCGAGGTCTTTGTTGTTGTGTGGGGAGATACTCCGATAATATATGGCTAGCAATACACAACCGTATACGCACATACGAAGGTTCTGTTGTGCGCTTGTCAACGCCATTCCCAATGCTTTAGCTTCTTGGCAAGGCAGGTTTCTAGATTCTTGATATGCCCGAGCTGCTCGAATATCTGGAGTACCGCGAGTATCTGCGCGATTGGTTTACGGAAAGCAAGCGTGAACATCGCTTTACCAGCTACCGCTATCTCTCACAAAAGACTGGATTAGATCCAGCTTGGATTGTGCGCGTCTTTCAAAAAGAAGGCCACTTGAGCGAAGAGGTGGTTCCAACATTTATTCGGCTATGTGGTTTTGATGAGCGACGCGCAGAATATTTTCGAGTTCTGCACCGCTTTTGCAAAGCGAAATCTCCTGAAGATCAGCGCGAACATTACAATCGTTTAATGGAACTGCGCGAAGTAGGCGGCCGTAGGCTTGAATCGCCTGAGCTCGTGTATTTTAGCGACTGGGGTACCACGGCATTGCGTGCTTTGATTGGCATTACCCAAGATACGAGCAACATCGAAACCTTAGGTCAAAGGCTATCTCCACCAATTTCAAGTGAAGAGGCTCGCACAGCACTCGAAGTTTTGCAAAAGCTTGGACTCGTTAAACCCGATGGCCGCAAGGGTTGGAACATTACCGATCGCATCGTGACCACGGGAAGTGAGGTGCAGAGCAGTGCTGTTCGGCAATTTCACCGCCGCACCTTAGAGCTTGCACAGGAATCACTAGATCGACATAAGCCCGAAGAGCGTGACATAACCTCGGTTACCTTGACCTTGCATGAAGAAGACTTAGCAGAAATTAAAGAGCGCATTGGCGAATTCCGCAGAGGCTTGCTACAATTTGCACGAGCTTCGGAAAACGCAAACCGTGTTTACCATTTGAATATTGCGGTATTTCCTCTCTCTGAACCGACCGACCCTGGAGACCAAGCTCCATGAATATGGAATTTTGGAAAAGACTGGGCTGCCTACTCGCAGTTGGCACGTTGGCATTCGTCAGCGGTTGTTCGGATCGGGTTGCTGGCGGTGGATCGAGCGGCACCGAAACGGGAAATGCTTTGACCGCAACGATTTTGCAAGCGAATGGAACACCATCTGCGCGAGCAATTGTGCGACTACGCCCAAGTGACTTTCTGTCTGGGGACACGATTTCAGCACGCTTCACTACACAAACAAACGATTCAGGAAAACTTCGCATCGACAGTGTGCCGAAGGGCGATTACACTCTGGAAGTGATCAGCGGAATGTACTCCACATTGCGCACCCTTTCGCTAAGCACGTCAGATAGCAATATCGCCTTGGGTATGGATACCTTGCAAAAGGCTGCAACGATTGTGGGCCACGTTCCAACAACACTTCCGGTAAACTCAACGATTTTTATTGTCGGAACAGAACACCACACAACTGTAGACGCGAATGGGGCATTTAAATTCGACACAATTCCAGTGGGGTCTTTTGAATTGAAAGTGAAAGCTGATTCTGTGTATTCCTCTTATGTGGAAACAAATTCAAATGCCGCAACTTCTGCGGGAGTTCTGCACGCAGAAAATTCATCTTCCATTTTGCTCGATGATTTTGAGGATGGAGATTCTCGCAACCGCCTAGGCCCCTTTGTTGGCGAGGGCTGGTGGTGGTTGGATGCATCACAAGGTGTAAGCATTGCAAGCACAAATCCGGGTCAAATTATTCCCATCGTTTATGATGGCAGCACGCACGGAAACGTTGTGCACTTCAATTTCACAATCGATTCAACTGCGATAAATCCATGGGTTGACTTTGGTGTGCAGCTTGGCATAAAGAATGCAAACTACAACATGAGTTGTGCTGACTCTATCATTTTTTATGCGCGCGGAACCGCGTCAGGAATTGTTGCACTAAGCTATGCTCCTCCGCTTGACACCTTTTCACGCCCATCCTTTGCGTTTACTACAAAAGCAACCTGGACAAGGATTGCGATCGCACTTAGCTCCCTTACAAGCAATAATGGTATTTATCCAAAAAATTATTTGCAACACATCACGCAAGTCTCTTGGGTCTTCACAACAAGTGCTGATTTCTGGATAGACGACGTTTCGATTCATGGGTGTTCGCGTGCCCAAATTTGGGGAAAATAGGCGTCCAAAACGTCTCCGCTGACAATTCAGCAACTCGTTTTTTTATTGGCCATTTTTCAGCATTTTATATGCTGCGGCTTATGTAAAATCACATCTAGACACCGTAAAATCCAAGTCAATCCCTTGCTATATTCATAGGAAGTCCAAGGGCTTTTACGGAGTGCGGACAGGTGAAAATTGTTTTTGCAACCGACCAATATTGGCCAAGTATCAGCGGAGTCTCTGTTTCGGTAGATGCCTTTCGAACAGAACTGATTCGGCTTGGTCATCAAGTTATCGTGCTTGCCCCTGAATATCCAGAATCGTTTGCAACCGATGACCCATCAACACAAACTCAGCATTTATTTCGCTTTGCATCCATGGGGCTCTTGTTCAACGACGAAAATCGATTGGTGCGCTTTTCTGAACGAGAAAAGATCGACATGTTGTTACTAGAGCTTAAGCCCGATGTAATTCATGTTCACACCGAATTTTCCTTGGGACGGATGGTGAGTCAGTATGCTCGCAAACACCATGTTCCCTTGGTAATGACAGCGCATACGAATTGGGAAGAACTGGTCGATCTTTATTTGCCTTGGTTCCCCAAATTTCTTTCTCGACTATATTGCCGCTACCATATTCGACGCAGCTATAACTTAGCGAATGCACTCGTGGTTCCTACGACGTTAATGGATCACTATCTAAGCCGGCTTAGCTTGCGCTGCCCATCTACAATTATCCCCACAGGCATTGATCCCATTGACTTTGAAGTTACGGAACCACTGGCACCAAAGACTCACTCTATGGTCTATCAACGCTTCCCACAGTTGAAGGGAAAGCGCGTTCTATTTTTTGTCGGCCGTCTTGGGCGCGAAAAAAATATTCCTTTCTTGTTTCAAGTGCTCGCGTCTGTTTTGCAAACCGAACCAAACACCATGCTCTTGCTCGCTGGCGATGGACCTGCGCGCAAAGAGTTAGAACAAGAAGTGACCGAACGCGGACTTGCTGCGAACGTTGTTTTTGCTGGCTTTGTAGCACGCAAAGATTTAAGAGAATACTACTTCCTTGCCGATGTTTTTGTCTTTGCAAGCAAGGTGGAAAGCCAAGGGCTTGTAGCACTCGAAGCTATGATTTGTGGAACACCCGTCGTTGCGATAGGTAAAATGGGAACTCGAGAGATCATGGGTGGCGATAATGGCGGCTACATGGTGGACGATGATCTTGCTGAATTTTCTTCTTGCGTAACCTTGCTGTTACAGGATAAGCAGGTCTATGCAGAGAAGTGTCGCGAAGCCTTGCGTCACGTGGAAAAATGGACTATGCAGGCTCAAGCAATCAAGATGCTTGATCTCTATGAAACACTTGTTACTGCAGCAGATTCCGCTGAAGAACAGGATGAACTCCACGACGCAGCAGCCACTGGACTTTATTAGCAAAGAAAATCATTGAGCTCGGCTCAAGTAAATCACAGGTGTGTAAAGCAACCCGCACTCGTGCACGTGGCAAGAGCATTGCAGCAAAACACATGAGCGAACCTAGTCTGCGCAAATAAAACAGCTCGGACAAATTTGGACTACCGAGTGAAACGATCGGAGACCAAGTCCGCTTGCCTTGTGCGCGTAGGGAAAGCATGCCTTCAATATATGCTGGCGCAAGTGACTGCAGAAACTTTCTGTTGTTTGCAGATGCAAGCCAACAAGGCGGACATATCCCGAGTGGTGCTGAAAATAAAGACACTAGACTCTGATACATTTCTTGTGTGTTGCGCACAAGTTCACTAGAACCCAAAAGATATTCTGCTTGATGCTTATGAAACCAAGCCGAACGCTTGCCCACCGAAGTCGGACACGCATGACTTAATCCATGAAATACAACTTCAATAGAGCCTTGCTGACTTTGCTGAATAAGAAACTCTGCAAGCTGCGACCCTTTGAGCAAAGGGGCATCGCAGACTAAATGAACGGTCAATGGATAGGGAAAATCTTTTTGAATTTTTTGCAGAGAAAACACAGTTGCCTCCGCGCCTGAAACGCGGAAATCGTGAATCGCTAATGAGAACCGTTTCATGAGCACCTACTTTTTGCGGCGCACACCCCAGACCTTGCTAATGGTTTGATCGACAGCGACCTTGGGACCTGCTTGCACTCGGAAATGTAGCTCGGAAACATACGCACCCGTACCCACTAAACGACCAGCGCTACTACGCAAGTTCCAACCAATAAAAAGATTTCCTGGATGTTTAGTGCAATCACCTTGAAATAGCGAATCAGTGCAAGCTACGGTGCCTTGTGCATGATTTACAAATCCACCTAAGCTTGAGTAGTACCAGGTCTCATATGTCAAAGAAACTTGGCTAGGCTTCAGCGCAAGCGTTGAAGACTCTACCACGTTTGCTAAATCGAATCGCACCAAATACCCAGGCACACCTTCTTGCTGAATCACATTTTCAAGGGACTGTGATAAAGGCACAAAGCGAATTCGCGATGCGCTGGCTTTTGAATCGGGAGCCGTTGCAGGGTCGTATTCCACTAAGCCCTGGCTTTCCACCAAAGAACGTTGGCGACCTGTGATTCGCACGAACGGATTTTTTGCATACACGGCATTGCCCGAAGGATCATGACCAACACTGGGAGTAAGTCGAACACTATCACCCACGGTGGGAACTGCTGTTGCAGCATTGGAGTACACAATTACATACTTGGTTCCGTGAACTTTTCGCAGTGTTCCAATACGCAAAACCTGACTCGAAACCTCGGCACTAGAACGCCACATACGCAGCTCAAATAAGCTATCAAGCTTAGTGCTATCTACTACCGTTTCACTCAAGTACACAAAAAGCGAGTCATTCGTTTTCCCGGTAGCCATTTCTGCAGAGAGCACAATCGGAGCAACATGATCTTCAATGGCACCTGTGATTTCAAACGGCACGACACGCCCAGAATCTTGCCCCGATGTGGGAATATAGGTGAACCATGTTTTCAGTGAGCCTTGGTATGCTGTACCATCTACATTGCCTGTGAAAACAAATTTCGCGAGACTATCACCAGTAACCACAATAAGTGAATCATGCCATAGCGAAGACTTTACTTTATTCGAATCCAAGAAGTGCCCAGTGGTATCCGCAAAGCGCCACTGTACCGAATCCGGTCGATCCTTGCCGATAAGAGCCTTGTTGAATTGTAGAGCTAAACTATCTGCAACTCCATCACCATTGCGATCAAACATTTGCGCATATCGCAAGAACGGCACGGGAGGTTCCTTGAACTTGATGTTCTTCCACCAAAGTTCATTTTGCACAGATGCACCATAGGCGTGAATCTTGGCTGAATCCAATGCAGCAAGCCCCATGACATAGAAGGTTGCGCGACCAGAATCCAAGGTTACAGAAGTAATCCGATTGTTGGATGCATCCAAGAATTGAAGCGAGTCGGACGATCGCAACTGAATCTGATCCACACAATCAGGACACTTTACACCGATATAGCGAGCTTCAACGTGAACCGCATAAGGAACAAAAGCCCACTCGCTAAGCTTTACGGTATCTGGGGTGATTGGATTCCAAAGAGAATCGGTCCAGATAATTGTTGGCAATGGATAAGTAGGAACCGAGAAGGACACGTTGCCTGTCAAGGAAGCATCGGCTGAATTAGTGAAGGAAAGCTCGTAGGTGCCTGGAGCAAGTAGTCGCGATTGCACAATGGCTGCGGTGTCGATCGTAAATCCAGTGTAGTCGTCGTAAATGCGAATGCCACCATAATTGACCCCCGACTTCAAGGAAATTGCTCCTGACGGGAACTGTGGGCCACTGAGATAGAAGTTCGATGGTGCCGCAGTCGTATCGGCTTTGGCCGTGCTGGTGAAGTCACAGCTTAAGCCCTTTTCTTTGATGATCTGGTAGATCGAATAGCTGACAGAATCTCCGCTATGTGTTTGCAATGGATAATAGGTGCGGTTGGTGTGAAGCTCAATGGATGTGCGCATCTTGAAATTGGAACCGCAGCAGTTACGCTCAGCATAGAAGATATGGAAGGGATATTCCTTTCCAGCCGTAAGTCCCAATGTATCGAGGTCTACACTATCTTCGGCAGCGCCATGCACGCCACCAATGTCCACAACCAGCTTATTGTTGATGAACACCCATACATCGTCGTCACCGCGGAATTCAAAGCGCTGTCCTGGGACGTAATTAAACCTGGCGTTGACATGCATGGTAAAACTGTAGTTATGCCAGCTCTTGAAATCGGAATAGTATTCAGGTTGATTGTTGACATTCTTGATCTTTTGTGCGGAATCCAAATATTTCCAATCATCCAAGGGGAAAAAGCCGGGAATGTTGCGGGTCAAATCAGCAGCGTAATCGGCACCCCAATAGCCCTCGTCGTCCATGGTTAGCGGCAGGTTGTAGCAGGAGGCATTCGTGTACACCGTTCCCGAGGAAGAATCTAAGTTCTGTGGCTTGAACCAAGTTTTGATACTCGTGAATGCCGTACAGGACTTAGGGAAGGTCGTGGTGTCTGGATTTTTTTCTGGCACATTGATTGTTGAATCCAGAATGGCTTTTACCATATGCTTGTTGATATTTGGACATACATAAGCAGGATCGGCCCAA
>Ga0302293_10000902_pt1 | contig 15216 bp, 11 predicted proteins | sample III_Fen_N2_2_FD_198758 | JGI IMG/M metagenome (GOLD analysis project Ga0302293, IMG submission 198758) | Peat permafrost microbial communities from Stordalen Mire near Abisko, Sweden - III_Fen_N2_2 | ecosystem: Environmental > Terrestrial > Soil > Wetlands > Permafrost | place: Sweden: Abisko...
ATCTGCGCACAGTCGTACGAATTTGAAAAAGGACAAACCATTTTACGATCTCAAAAAGCATTATTCAACATCGAAACATACAAACACCTGCGTCGCGTAGATCAACGAGTTACGGTTTATGACGAGCGATCAGGATTGTCTGTTGTATTGTATTCCTGGAATGAAGTAGAGACAGCCTTAGGTGATCTGAGAGCTTCTTATCGATTAGTAACCAGTAATTAATTTTAAAACAAAAGTTGCTTAAAGAATTACAATCTACTTATTTGTTAAAATAAAAACTCCTCTACAAACAATTGTATATAGGGTGAATCCATATCGGGTTTACCCTATTTTTTTGAGTGATTATCCAATCGGATTGAGTAGTGTTTATTTCGTGAAAACACCTCTGTAGATCAACTAAAATCTCACCATGTTTTCACTCATTACCTTTTTAAGGACGTTTCAACGTGAAGCGGCTTTTTTAATGGAATTAAATAGTCGTTTTTGAGCGAGATATCCGTTCGTAATATTGCGAAATCACATGCGTGTATTTGATATGCCAATTTGCAATATTACGAACCGTTTTTTTGTTTAATAATCCGTTTTTTTACCACTTATCCGAAGTGCCGTCTTCCTCATTCGCCTGATCGAGCAGTTTTTGCCAATTGTAAGTTACATCTTCCGTATCTTCCAAAATGGCTTTGTAATCGTGTTTGTTGATTTCCAATTCTTCAATCTCCGTTTCAATATAAACTTGAATAGCATCCAATAATGGGCGTTCTTCCGGACTGCAAAAAGCCAACGCTTGACCTTTACTCGTTCCTCGTCCTGTTCTACCTACACGGTGAACGTATTGTTCTTCCATGTCAGGAATATCGTAATTGATCACATAATCAACTCCAGGAATATCAATTCCACGTGCGGCAACATCTGTTGTTACCAAAATTTTGTTTTCGCTGTTTCTGAATCGGTTTAGAATATCAAAACGATCTTGTTGTTCTTTCCCCCCATGCAAGGCTTCGCTTTTAATACCTACTCGTTCCATTGCTGCAACAACACGTTCGCAACGAACTTTCGTACGCACAAATACCACAAACTTATAGTCAGGATATTCCTGAATCATGTTTTCTAGGAAGAAACGTTTATCATCCATTTCAACCGTAATGAAAGCATGATTCACATTTTTTGTGATCAGGTCTTTCGGCGAAATCTGGATACGAATGGCTTCACGTACCACGTCATAAGCCAACGATTTGATCTTTTTGGTAATGGTTGCCGAGAAAAAAAGTGTTTGTCGGTTTTTCTTGGGTGAAAGTTTGTGAATGGCTTTGATATCTTCATCAAATCCGAGGTCTAACATGCGGTCAGCTTCATCCAGTACCAGGTAGCGCAATTCGTCAAGTACCAAAAAACCTTGTGATCGAAGGTCGAAAACCCTTCCCGGAGTAGCTACAATCACATCAACACCTTTGCGCAATTGCTGAATCTGATTTTCCTGCTCCACACCGCCCATTACGGAAGCAATGCGCACATCTGTTTTTTTACCGATTTCCCGAAAAACCTCGGTGATCTGATGTGCCAATTCGCGTGTTGGTGCAAGAACCAAGCAACGAGGAGCTTTTGAATGGGCTTTGTGTTTCATCAAATCGTTGAGGATAGGAATCACAAAAGCCGCCGTTTTTCCGGTTCCAGTTTGTGCAATGGCAAAAACATCTTCACCTTTCATGATCGGTTGAATGGCTTTGAACTGGATATCGGTTGGGCGTTTGAAACCCAGATAAGCGAGTTGTTGCTTGATCAAATCATGTATCGGGTATTCTTCAAAACGCATGTGTGTAATTTTAGCAAAGGTACGTTTTTTCGGTCGGTAGATAGATGAAAGTTATTCCTAAGAGTGGTTTGTCTTAGTGAGTCAACGATTTGTAATCCTTACTTGGGCTGAGATTTGCGCGATACAGTTATATTTGCCGTATGTATGTACCGGAGGCATTTCAAGTAACGGACCAAACGATTATTCGCAGTTTTTTAGAACAGCACTCCTTTGGCATGTTAGTCTTAAATGGCCCTGATGGTTTTCCGCTCATCACTCACTTACCGTTTTTAATACGTTACGAAAAAGAGCAGATGTTAGTTGAAGGACATCTGGCAAGAGCAAATCCAATGGCTGAGTACATCAGTAATGGACGCTCGGCCACAATTGTTCTCAACGGTGCGCATGGTTATGTATCATCAAGTGTTTATGGACACGTCAATGTGCCGACTTACAATTACCAAACGGCGCATTTATCCGGATTGATCGATCCGCTTTCACCCGAAGAGTTAAAGGTGCATTTGAGCGAAACAGTTCATCAATATGAGTCAAATCGGTTACATCCCATTCGGATGAGTGAATTGCCACATGACATGTTAAATGCCTACATGACTGAAATTATCGGGTTTCGATTAACGGTTTTTAAAACGAAAGTGGCGTTTAAATTGTCACAAAACAGGACTGAAGAAGACTTTCAGCGGATAGTAGCAGATTTGAAACAAGGAAATACGAATCAACAACATTTGGCAGCAGTAATGGTGCAATGGGGAAAAAAGGAATTATGAGAATACTTGGATTGATATTGCTGTGTTTTTTCTTGGTGAAATGCGGGCAACCTTCTGAAAATAGCAACCAAATTGACCAAACAGTTGAGGTTCGTTACGCCAAACATTTTAAACTCGCACAACACGAACATTATACTGTATTGAGCATTCTGCAACCCGAAACGGGAAAAGTGGAGCGCGAATATGCATTGGTGAAGAAAGCAGATAAATCATTTGCTCCCGCAGGAATGGATCAACTAGAAGTGCCTGTAAAGCGTATGGCGGTTTTGTCTACAACTCATATCGGGATGTTGGATGCCATTGATGCACTTGATTGTGTGAAAGGAGCAACGGATAAGAACTTTATTTCAAATAAACAGATTCTGAAAGGAATCAATGCCGGTGATATTGTAGGGTTTTCAGATGAAACAGCCATTACTCCTGAGCAATTATTAGGAAATGAAATTTCGGTGGTGGTTTACAGTGGATTTGGAAAAGGATTTCCCAATGAAGACAAGCTCAAACAATTGGAAGTACTGGCTTTGGCTGATTACGATTGGCGTGAAGAACACCCGCTCGGGAAGGCAGAATGGATTAAAGTATTCGGTTTTTTGACAGGTAAAGAACAACAGGCAATGGCTTATTTTGCAACGGTTGAGAAAACGTATAACGAGACGAAAAAGAAGTTGCAAAATGCAAAACAACGTCCTAAAGTTCTAGTAGGATCATTGATTGGTGAAAGCTGGTTTGCGCCTGCGGGCGAAAGTTATATGGCACAATTGTTACGCGATGCCGGAGCCGATTATTTGTACAAAGACATGAAAGGAACAGGCAGTTGCGAGCGTACGTTGGAACAGGTATTCAAAGATCAGGAAGCAACTAAATTGTGGATCAATGCCGGGGCAACTTCGCTTCCTGACTTATTGAAACAACAACAGAAATATGGTTTGTTTACTTCCTTTAAAGAAGGAAAGGTGTATTGTTATACCCACAACAGTAATTATTTCTGGGAAATGGGTGCTGCCAATCCGCATTGGGTTTTAAACGATTTGGCGATCATTTGCGGTCAGCAAAAAGGAGGTAAACTGCATTTTTACAAGCAACTCGAACGTTAATTGCAATGAAGCGACTCCATGTATTTCTGTTGTTTTTTTTAGTTGCCTTGGTTGTGCTAACGCTTGGCTTTCCGCATCAGGAAGAACAATGGTTTGAGTCGTTTTTTCCAGCAGTGGGGAAGGAAAAGTTCCAATACATTTTACTCACCGAATTTCGTATTCCACGTTTGGTGATTGCACTGGTTGCCGGAGCCTCACTTTCAGTTTGCGGATTGTTATTACAAACATTACTGAATAATCCCTTGGCCGGTCCTTCTATTCTTGGATTGACTTCAGGTGCGCATTTATTTGTTGCATTAACAATCTTGGCTGCCGGATACCTTTCCGGAACTCTACTGGATTTGAGTATTACGGTTGCTTCGGCCGCAGGTTCACTCTTATTCGGACTCATTATCTTATTAATGGCGAGTCGCGTAAAATCACAGGTGTCGCTGTTATTGGTCGGAATGATGCTCGGAACCTTTGTTTCGGCGGTAACCGGAATTTTACTTTCCAAATCTGATCCGAATGCGTTGAAAGCCTTTACACTTTGGAGCTTTGGATCGCTGCAACAAGTGAATTTGAGTCAATTACCCGTAGTGCTTGCAATTAGTTTATTGGGAATAGCTGCCACCTTTTTTCTGGTAAAACCCCTCAATGGGTTGGTTCTTGGCGAGCGCCAAGCGACTGTACTTGGGGTTCATCTTCGAAGATCTCAATGGCAAATTTTAACCGTGGTTTCTGTTTTGACAGGCCTTGTTACAGCTTTTTGCGGACCGATTGCATTCGTGGGATTGATTGTTCCCAACATCGTGAAAATCTTTTACAAGACAGCAAATCACCGTGTGCTTTTGGTGGGAACCATCATTATTGGCGCCGGATTTATGTTGCTTTGCGATTTACTGATTGTGGTCTTAGAACCCTACATTGTTTTACCAATCAATAGCCTCACTTCCCTCATCGGTGCTCCGGTGGCGGTGGCGTTATTGTTAAAAAAGATGCGCCATGCTTGAGATGCGTCAGGTAAACATAGGTCGGGTTAAAACGCTCTACTCCATTGATGAAGTTACCTTGCATCCCGGAAAACTGTACGCGCTTGTCGGAGCAAACGGTGCTGGTAAATCGACTTTATTAGATGCGATCGCATTGGGAGCTTACACCGGAGGTGAAATCCGTTTGAATAACTTTCCACTTGCCGATCGTACATTACGCGAACGAGCATTATTGGTGGCGTTGGTGGAAAGTCGTTTTCACGGTTCGGAATACCTTTCCACACAAGAATACCTTGATTTGGGTCGTTTTCCTCACACCGGATTTCAAGGAATACTAACCGACGACGATAAAGCTGTAGTAAATCGAGTGGTTGAACAACTGCAATTGGAACAGTTACTGCCTCAATCTACGGTTACCCTCAGTGATGGCGAACGTCAACGGGCAAGCATAGCTCGTGCACTTATACAAGAAACGGCTGTTATTCTGCTCGATGAACCAACTTCTTTTCTGGATTATCCCAACAAAAGAGCCATCATGCAACTGCTGAAAACCATCGCACATGAGCAGCAGAAAATCATACTTCTGGCCTCGCACGATTTGGAATTGTGCCTTGATTATTGTGACGGATGTTTGGTTATTAATCCTAACAACAAGCAGTTGGAGCAATACGCTGTTGAGGGATTGAAGATTCAGGATCTCATTACCAAAGCGTTTTACTGAGTGTTTTATTCATTTATGTTAGATTAAGAGCACTATTTGTTGGTATTTAGTCGTTTTTATTCGCTGCTGTTTATATTTACATCAAAGTGATTCCGCAAGTGATTTTTTACCTAAACTTGTTTACTATTAATCGCTATTGAATAAGAATAAACTCGCACGGGAGTAATATCTACTCCGGAATGATATACAGCTTAGTTCATTTGTGATTTTCCTATACATCTGTGTTGGATGATCATTTTATTGACTGGTTTTTTAAAGTCATTTCTTGCGTAAAAAAGTAATTGAATTAAAAACAATTAAAACGCACACTATGAAAGCACTATCACTCAAGTGGATGTACCTGTCCATATTGATTGTCCTGAACATTTTTGTTGCTCATGGACAGCAATTAAACAAACAATCCTCCACTCAATGTTATTTTGATGAGCTCATGTTGGATCAAATCAAAAAGAATCCGGCAGTTTTGGAGCGAATGAATGAACGGGATCTGTTGATCAACGATTTTATTCATGAAAAACATAAAAATAATGGCGGAGGAACTGAAAAAACACTCAGTGCCAATTTGATCATCCCTGTTGTTGTTTACGTTGTGCACGAATATGGACCTGAGAATATTACAGATTTGCAGGTGATGAGTCAGATAGATGCATTAAACAATTATTATGGTGATTATGGAATTCAGTTTTGTTTAGCCACTAAAAAAGGAGTGCAAAATTTAACTTCCATCAGTACTCCGGCAGGAATTACAAGTACTACTCCAGGTATCTTCCATTATGGGAGTACCGTTTTGACAAATCATAATGTTTCCCAACAAGCTGCCTTAACAGCAATTTCCAGCACTTTACCTGCCGATCAATATTTAAAAATTTGGGTGGTGAAAGGAATTACGTCAAATACCTTGCCTCCGGGACAAAAAATACTGGGTTATTCCATGTTGCCTGAATTTGCTGCCAGTGCTACTGATGGTATTGTGATGTCTTATGATGCTTTTGGAGATGTTGCTACCTGTTCTTGCGGTACACTTGAGCCGTATAGTCAATTAGGTCGAATATTGGTTCATGAAGTGGGGCATTATTTGGGACTTTATCACACGTTTAACGGTGGTTGTCAAGGCATGTCGGTATCTGATTGTGCTACCTCTGGCGACAAGATATGTGATACTCCGCCTGTAAATGCGCCAAATTCCGGTTGTCCGGTAAGTACATGGAATACCTGTAGCGAAATTCCTAATTTTCCGGATGATATCCATAATTACATGGATTACGTTTCCGAAAGTTGCATGACCGGTTTCACAAATGGTCAGAACGACCGGATGATTGCCGAAATCAATTTGTTTCGTTCCAACTTAGTCAGTTCAGGTAATTTAACCTATACAGGTGTTAGTTGTAATGGCGGTCTTCTTTCCGATTTCACGGTTAGCAATTATAGCCCGTGTATCAACACAAGTATAAATTTCACGGCCATTTCAAGTCCCGGAGCAACTTATACATGGGATTTCGGTGATGGAACAATCGGTAGCGGGGTAACAACTTCTCATACCTATACGAGTGTTTATCAACCTGCGAATGTTGTATTAACCATTGACAACGGAGTAAATTCGGTGTCATCAACCCGAATGGTATTTGTGAATGCATGCGCACCGTTGAATGCAGATCAGGGAAATTGGTATTATGGTCAAATGGGGGGAATGAATTTTAGTTCAGGAGCTCCGGTTTACAGCAATGCGTCTTACGTTAATAGTAATTATATCGATGAGGCCGATGCGGTACAAAGTAACTCACAGGGTGATTTGTTGTTTTACACAAATGGTACGGAAGTTTGGGATCTGAATCATGCTAATATTAATGTTGGTAACCTTCTTAAATCAGACGAGTCAGCTCACCGTGGAGCATTGATTGTTCCCAATCCGGCAAATGCAAATCAATATTATCTGTTCACAAAAGATCAGGGACATTACACTGTTGGAATGACCAATACAGAACCCGACAGCAATGGTTTCAGATATAGTATAGTTCAAATCAACGCTGGCTTGGCTGCAACAACTGCCAATTGGAATGTGCCTATTACACCACCTTTAGCATTGGGTTATCAACTCGGGCACAATTCGGCCATGATGGGAGGTGAAGGAATTACCGCCGTAAAATCGTGCAACGGTTATTGGATCCTTACAACAGGAAAAAAAGGCAATCAGGGTTATATCACTATTTTTAGTCTCACTACAGCAGGCTTGGCTTTTCATTCAGAAACCTTATCTCCTTTTGCCACTTCACAGCAATCACTAGAGGCATCGCGTGATGGATTGAAAATTGCCGTCGGATCGGGTACAAATGGTTCGCTTGAAGCTTCCGGATTAGCCGTTTTTAATTTCAACCCGTATACAGGAACGTTGTCCAGTCAACTCCTCCTGAATAATTTTAAAACCTATGGATTCTCCTTTAGCCCAGATTCAAAGTTGTTGTATTGTAGTGGCTGGAGTAGTAGTAATTTGTACCAATATGATTTGACTGACCCTTCACCGGCAACTTCAGGAATTATTGTGTCAAATTCAGCTTCATATGCGTGTGAAATGCAGCTTGGTCCTGATGATAAATTATACCTTTCAAGTGGAACAACATATGTGCAGGTAGTTCATCAACCAAATGTAAGAAGCACCGTAGCCAATCCGAATGCTTGTTTCTACACACCAACAGGGCCGTTGATGCAAACAACGTTGTCGCACAGTATGCCTAATTTGATTGATGCAACGGGCAATTCTGTGTATTCCGATTCGATTACCGTAACACGAATCAGTTGTTTAGTATACTCATTCAATTCAGGACTTTGTTCCAATACGTTTAGTTGGAATTTTGGTGACCCGGCTTCCGGAGCATCGAATGTATCTTCCTTGCAAAATCCTACACATGTGTTCTCCGGACCTGGATTATATACCATTTCGGTAACTGGAGGTGGAACTACGATTACTGTAACCGTTCAAATAGGAACATCTTCGGCCATCACTGGGGCATCAACCATTTGCCTGTCAAGTAATGCTACAGGTAATTACGCTACCAATTTACAACCGGGTCAAACAGCTCATTGGACAATTTCGGGTGGTGGAATTTCCGGTCTCGACAATCAATCTGATGTTACCGTGATTTGGACATCTTTACCAGGAACAGTAACACTAACAGTTACAGATTTGACGACTGGTTGTACATCAACCTCTACAAAAGTGATTACGGAATACTGTTCATCTTGTAATTGCACCTTAAATCCGACATTCACTTATAGTCCTATTTCGAATGATTGTGAAATAACCTTTACTGCACAACATGGTGGTGATCCGTGTTTGACAAATGTAACATATACATGGTTGTTTGATGGAGTGCCTACTATTGGAACCAGTACAATAACCTATGCTTTTCCAACCTCAGGTCTACACTCGGTTTGTTTAACAGTAACTGCTTTCGCCAATAATCAGGAATGTTCATCACAGATTTGTCAAAACATAGAAACAAATTGCACACCTCCTTGTGATTGCACGCTCAAACCGGATTTCAAATACGCTCTTGATAAAAGAACCTGCGTTTACTCTTTTGAAGGAGTTTCTGGCGGACCTAGTTGTTTACAGAATGTAGAATATAACTGGAATTTTGGTGATGGAACAACGGCCACCGGACCAACACCTGATCATATTTTTACAGTAGCTGGTACGTTTAATGTTTGTCTTACAGTAATTGTGCGCAATAACGAAGGCGGAGTGATGTGTGAAGACAAGTACTGCGAAGAAATAAAAGTAGATTGTGTAGGTAACTGCGATTGTAAATTAAAACCTCAGTTTCAGTACACTTTAGATGAGAAAGATTGTCTATACACCTTTGAAGGGATTTCAGGAGGACCGAATTGTTTGCAATTTGTGGAATATCTCTGGAATTTTGGTGATGGCACAACATCTATGGGACAAACAGCTGGTCATGTTTTTGGTTCAGCAGGTACCTACGAAGTGTGTTTAACGGTTATTGTACGGAATGAAAAAGGCGAAGTTCTTTGTGAAGATAAGTTCTGTGATAAGGTTGAAGTAAAATGCGATGGCAAATGCGATTGTAAATTGGATCCGATTTACACAATGACTAAAATAGGTAGTTGCAAGTTTCTATTTACCGGTTTCTCTGGTTCTTCTTGCGTAAACATTGACAAAATCATTTGGTATGTAAACGGTTCTCCGGTATATTTAGGTCAAAACTTTATATTCCAGTTTGATGTAAATCAGAGTTATTCTATTTGCATGGTAGTTGTAGGAATTGGAACGAATGGCGAAAAATGTGAAGAGAAATATTGTCGTGATTTCTTCTACACTGATTGTTATCCTTTTGGTCATAAATCAAGTGATGCAAACCAAGAAGGGTTGATTGATCAGCAGCAATTGCAACTCTATCCAAATCCAACGAATGATCAATTTCAACTGAAATTTACAGCGCCAGTTGACGGAAACGTTGAGGTTACGTTAAAAACGATGGATGGTAAAATTATCGGAACAAATAGCTTCACAAGATTGGGGCAAACAGATGAATTAACGATCCAATTACCAAGTTCTGTTTCTACCGGATTTATTATGGTGGAGGTGAAAGCAGACCAACAAGTGTATATTGAAAAACTAATGATCTCTAAAAAATAATTCAGAAACAATCAACTAGTCCCAAAGAAGTTTAGCAGTTTATTTGGGACTAGTTATTGTTTTTTTGTGTTTGTTTTCTGTTGCTTAAACCCAATAGCAGGTCGGTCTACGATCGATTCATGAAGCAATTCTTTCATGCATTCAAATACCACCATTATTTTTTCATCATGGTCGGCCATTCGGTCTTCCAGTTCGTTCACTTTCTTCAGCAGTTCTTGTTGGCTGGAAAGTAGTTCACGCATTCCTGAGAATACTCGTATAATCTGAATGTTTACTTGAATGGCAATGCCGCTGTTCAAGACGCTTGAAAGCATTGCAACACCTTGTTCTGTAAACGCCATAGGCGCGTAACGCGATCCGCCCCAACTTGAGGCGCCAATTTGGCACCTCAAGATTTCGACTTCTTCGGGTGTGAGTTCAAACATAAAATCATCCGGAAAACGTTCGATATTGCGTTTTACCTGACGTTTTAAATACTTGGTTTCGACACGGTATAGTTGAGCCAAATCACTGTCGAGCATGATTTTTTGTTGGCGAATCACGATGATTTTCTGTACAATTGTTTCGTTCGGTATGAGTGTTTCCATGTGTGAAAGAATTAATGAATGATTTATCCTGCCCACGTTTCGCGATCCAAACTGCGCAATTGAATGGCCTCGGAAATATGTGCGGTTTGAATGGTTGGAGCTTGTTCCAAATCTGCAATGGTGCGTGCTACTTTTAGAATACGATCATAAGCTCTTGCCGAAAGTCCCAAACGGTCCATAGCATGTTTCAATAATTGCCGACAGGCATCATCAATGGCGCAGAAACGCTCCAAATCAACGCGCTCCATTTGTGCATTGCAATGAGTTCCGGTGTGTTCTTTGAAGCGATTCAATTGGATCAATCGGGTTTGCATCACGCGCTGTCGGATTTCACCGCTTCCTTCCGAAGGAATATCGTAGGCCAGATCATCGAATGAAACGGGAGTTACTTCTACATGAAGATCAATGCGATCCAATAACGGACCCGAAATACGGTTGAGGTATTTCTGTACCACACCTGGGCCGCAAACGCAGTCTTTTTCGGGGTGATTGTGGTAGCCACAAGGACAAGGATTCATGGCAGCGATCAACATAATTCCAGCGGGATAGTCAACCGTAAAACGAGCTCTGGAAATTGTGACGGTTCTGTCTTCCAACGGTTGACGCATTACTTCTAGTACCTGTCGTTTGTATTCGGGGAGTTCATCCAAAAACAAAACACCGTTGTGTGCAAGCGAAATTTCACCGGGTTGCGGATAGGTTCCTTGTCAATTACATTTCAAAATGCAATCTATTTCCTCAGAATCCCGGGGTCACCGACAATCCATTTTGCGAAAATCATTCACAGATATCGCCCTATAACAACTAAAAATGCGAAAAAATGGATTTAAAATGTCAAAAACGTTTTAGAGATATAAAACCTAAAGAAGCGTCTGCTTCTGGAAGAATTATCTGCAGTCAATATAAATCCGTTGTTGAGTATGAATCTGCTCTGGAGCGTGATTTGATACACCTTATGGAATTCAGTGACGAAGTGTTTCGATACATCGAACAGCCACTTCAGGTTCCCTACACAGATCAATTCGGTAAGACTCGAAATTACATTCCGGATTTCTATTTAGAGTTTTTAGATAAGAAGCGACTTCCAGAACTAATTGAGGTTAAATATCAAATTGACCTCAAAGAAAAGGCTGAGGAACTGAAATATAAATTTGATGCAATACGACAATTTTGTGAAAATAATAATATGATTTTCCGTATTTTAACTGAGTTGGAGATACGTGAGAATATGGTTTATTTGGATAATCTCAAATTTTTGGGTGGTTACCGTAATGCATTGGATGTCTATGAGAAATATAACACGTTACTCTTGGATACTACTCATTATGGGGCTTTAATTGATCATATTGAACGTTTTGGACCAATAGTTATCAAAGATGCTTTGAAGTCTTATTCGAAGGATCCTATAGTCAGGGCTCAGGCTCTTTTTTGGGTTTGGAGTATGATATCAAGACGAACACTTTTTTCTGATTTAAATGTAAAACTCTCGTTGAATAGTTTAATATGGAAAAAATAAATTACCGAATTGGTGATCAATTCAACTACAAGTCTAATAGAGTCGTTATTGCGAAGATAATAGGTCCTGATTCCGTTATGGTAGAGGAAGTAGAAAAAAACATATTCCATACAGTATTCGTAGAAGAATTAGCACCGTTTGTTCCTTCCATTAAGACTTCAAAGGCCGAAATCAGAATGCTTTCGGACCATCAATGGAAGTTGGCTAATGAACGATATGAAATAATTAAGCCGTTACTATCCAACCCCAATAATTTCTCTCTGCTTAAGGAAATTGCTGCTGAGAACAATATCCATTTCTCAACATTATATAGGTGGCTTGAAAAATTTAAATCATCAGGTACTGTTTCATCACTGACAAACAAAACTCGAAATATTACATCCAGTCGCATTGCAGATGAAATCGAACAGATTATTACAAGTACCATTGACAAGACGTATGCACATAAGGACCGTAAATCTATTAAGAAGGTCATCAGAACCATTTCGCTATTATGTTACGATCAAAATCTGGAACCGCCTCATTCAAATACGATCAGAAATAGAATTAAGCAAAGGGACCAGGCGGCTATAATGGAAGCAAGATATGGAAAGCATGCTGCCGCTGCAAAATTTCAGGAACGTCCTGGTGAGTTTCCAGGAGCTGATTATCCGCTAGCTGTAGTCCAATTAGACCATTCTGAGTTAGATATTATATTGGTTGATAAAATAAATAGGTTACCTGTAGGAAAACCTAATCTAACAGTAGCAATTGACGTGTATAGTAGAATGGTATTGGGGTTTTATTTATCATTTGATCCTCCAGGTACAGTTGGTACAGGCCAGTGTATTGCTAATGCCATTTTGCCCAAGGAAAAAATGCTGAAAGCTTTCAATATTGATGAGCGTTGGCCATGTTGGGGTATAATGAATACGTTGCACATGGATAATGCCAAAGAATTCCGTGGAGATTCATTAGAGAAATCTTGCCTTGAATACGGCATCAATATCCAGTTCAGGCCAGTTAAGACACCTCATTATGGGGGACATATTGAACGACTAATGGGTACTTTTGAATCGGATATTCATGATCTTCCTGGAACAACTTTCTCCAATCCAAAAGAACGCGCAAGTTATGACTCAAATGCTAATGCGGTCTTTACAATTAGTGAATTTGAGGAGTGGTTCACTTATTTTATCACTTCAATATATCACCTAAGAAATCATGAAGGGATAAATAGCTCACCATTGCAAAGATATCTTGATGGATTTAATATCGAAAACGGCAATACTCAGGCAGCTATTCAGCCGAGATTCACTGATGAGCGTCGATTGCGCTTGGATTTCCTTCCATTTCTTGAGCGAAGAATTAATCAACAGGGCGTAAAGATTCATCACCTTCAATATTATGATGATGTGCTTAGAAAATATATCAATCGAACCACTCGAAGTGGAGATTTGCAGAAACATTTATTCCGATTCGATCCTCGTAATATTTCGAAGATCTATTTTTTTGATCCTGATTTAGATGATTATTTCGAGATCCCTTATCGGGATATTTCCCAGCCTGAAATGTCCTTTTGGGAGTACAAAAAAGTTGTTTCTAACCTTAAGAAAAATAATCTAGCGATTTCCGAAAGGGAAATTTTTGAAAAGTATCGCCATTTGGAAAAGTTGGAAAATGAGGCGATTGCCAAAACGAAACGGATGCACAAATCTTCAAAAAAGGCGGACGGGAGGGATAGAGCTATTCCTACAGTTAACAAAGAAAAGGTTGTAGAGGTCGACGATCTTACCCCGAAAACAAAACGAGTAATAGTACCTTTCGAAGACATTGATTATGGAGCATTTGAGTAAGGTTGCAGCCGAATTAATTAATCGGTTGGACGATCAAGGAAGAATTAAATTCATTAAACAGAAAAAGTGGATTGGATATCCACAAGCAAAGCGTGTATTGGATAGGTTAGACGTATTAAGGGACTCAGAGAGATCGGAGAGAGCTGTGGGAATGTTAGTTGTTGGTGAATCAAATAATGGGAAATCAAGAACATTAAAGCATTTTCTAAAACAAAATCCTCCTTATCTGGGTGAAGATAATGAACTAAAGATCCCCGTTTTATATGTTGAATCACCACCGGAACCCAACGAAAAAAGATTTTATGAGGAAATTCTTGATGCATTATGTGCACCGTCTCGCCCAACTGAAAAAAGTGATGTGAAGTTTCAACGTGTAATGAATCTACTTAAGAAAGCCGAGGTTCGTGTCTTGATCATTGATGAAATTCACAATATAATTGCTGGTAGCTCAACTAAACAAAGGGTGTTTTTAAACGTTATTAAATACATTTCCAACAAGTTGCAGTTACCTATCGTTTGTGCGGGGACGAAGGATGCTCTTAATGCGATTAGCACAGATAATCAGCTTTCTAATCGACTTCCGCCATATCAGTTGATAGAATGGACAGACAATGAAGATTATCTTCGTCTGTTGGCAAGTTATGAATTAATTACACCATTGAAGAAGGCTTCAAATCTCTATGAAGAACCGCTTGCATCAATAATTCTGAAGATGAGTGAAGGGCTAATCGGAGAGATTAATGAGATAATTCAGCTTGCTGCGGAGAAGGCAATATTAGACGGTGAAGAGAGAATTACATCAAATATTTTAGCTAACATTGATTTTTCATCTCCGGCAGAGAGGAAACGTGCTTTCAGACAATTATGACACATGATAGGCGTCTCTGGCCAGGGTATGTTCCTCCGCAAAGAGATGAGCTTTTTACTAGCTGGTTAATGCGCATCTGTCGGAGTCACGAATACAAGTCGCACTCATTTAGTAAATTCTATTTTGGTGGTCTTCCGATTTGGAATAGAGATTTGGATCGGGATGGACCTTCAGTGTTGAAAGAATTGATTTGTTCTTACACCTTCTTAACACCCCAAAGCGTAGATAACCTATTCCTAAAGTCATACGAGGGATCTATTATTTCTCGAGTGGTTTCGAATGGTCCGAGTAGAGTAATTCTGCCTCTAGGAATCAGGCACCGCAAGCGAAATTTATATGGTCAAATGTTCTGTCCTGGATGTTTGGATAACGATTTACCATATTATCGGAAATCAT